>JAANMW010001873.1_pt1 | contig 20549 bp, 21 predicted proteins | sample 7279671 | NCBI WGS metagenome assembly JAANMW01 (sample SAMN14094541, study PRJNA606508) | bioreactor metagenome | isolation source: A lab-scale SPAN reactor treating ammonium-rich wastewater day 247 | place: Ireland: Galway | collected 2017-09-19
ACAGGAGCCGCGCCACATTGAAATTCAGGTGCTGGGCGACAGCCACGGCAACGTGATTTACCTCAACGAGCGCGAGTGCTCCATCCAGCGCCGCCACCAGAAGGTGATCGAGGAAGCGCCGTCGCCCTTCATCAGCGAGGCCACCCGCAAGGCCATGGGCGAGCAGGCCGTGCAGCTGGCCAAGGCTGTGCAGTACCAAAGCGCCGGCACGGTGGAGTTCGTGGTCGGCAAAGACCAAGACTTCTACTTTCTGGAAATGAACACCCGCCTGCAGGTGGAGCACCCGGTGACGGAATGCATCACCGGCCTGGACCTGGTCGAGCTGATGATCCGCGTGGCGGCGGGCGAAAAGCTGCCGCTCACGCAAGCCGACGTGAAGCGCGACGGCTGGGCCATCGAGTGCCGCATCAACGCCGAAGACCCGTTCCGCAACTTCCTGCCGTCCACCGGCCGCCTGGTGCGCTTTGCACCGCCCGAGGAGAGCATGTTCCAGGCCGACCCCAGCAAAAAATACGGGGTGCGGGTGGATACCGGCGTGTACGAGGGCGGTGAGATTCCGATGTTCTACGACTCGATGATCGCCAAGCTCATCGTGCACGGCACCGACCGCAACGACGCCATCCTCAAGATGCGCGCGGCGCTCAATGGCTTTGTGATTCGCGGCATCAGCAGCAATATTCCGTTCCAGGCCGCCTTGCTGGCACACCCCAAGTTCGTCACGGGCGATTTCAATACCGGCTTTATCGCCGAGAACTATGCGCATGGTTTTGTGGCCGAGGACGTGCCGCACGACGACCCGCTGTTCCTGGTGGCGCTGGCCGCTTACATGCACCGCCGTTACCGCGCCCGGGCCTCGGGCATCAGCGGCCAGCTGGCCGGGCACGAGGTGAAAGTGGGCGAGGCCTTTGTGGTAGCCAGCCTGGGTGCGCTAGGGCAGAACCAGTACCACGACGTAAGCGTGACCGATTTTGAGAACAAATCGGGCTCTAGCGCAGTGTCCGTGGGCGGTATCAGCTATCACATCAGTAGCACGGCAACGCTGGGCCAGATCCGTGTGCAAGGCAGTTGCAATGGCCAGGGCTTTACGGCCCAGGTGGAGCGCGGCGCGGGCAAGAACCCCCTGGCCATGCGCATTGCCCACGACGGCACACAGATCGAAGCCATCGTGTTCTCGCCGCTGGGCGCACGCTTGCACCAACTCATGCCCTACAAGGCGCCGCCGGATTTGTCCAAGTTCCTGCTCTCGCCCATGCCCGGCTTGCTGGTGGATGTGGTGGTGCAGGAAGGCCAGAAGGTGCAGGCCGGTGAAAAGCTGGCCGTCATCGAAGCCATGAAGATGGAAAACGTCCTGCTGGCCACGCAAGATGGCGTGGTGGGCAAGCTGGTGGCGGGCAAGGGCGAGTCGCTCAGTGTGGACCAGGTGATTCTGGAATTCCAATAAGCAGCCGCATCTCCATACCAAGGGGCCTCGCGCCCCTTTTTTGAGTTTTTTGGTCTCTGGCGCTTATCTATCAAGCGCAAGTAGCTATAAAAACAGAAGCATTTATCGCTTCATCAACCAGAGAATAACCATGGCACAAACAGCAGAGCAACGTCCTTTCCGGGTGCTGGGCATCCAGCAGGTGGCCATTGGCGGCACCGACAAACAGCGCATGAAAACCCTGTGGGTCGACATGCTGGGCCTGACGCAGACCGGCACCTTCCAAAGCGAGCGCGAGAACGTGGACGAGGACATCCTGGCCATGGGGCAGGGCGCCTGGAAGGTGGAGGTGGACATCATGCAGCCGCTGGACATCGACAAGAAGCCGGCCGTGCACACCACGCCCCTCAACCACATCGGCCTGTGGATCGACGACCTGGCCGCCGCCGTGGAATGGCTCACGGCCCAGGGTGTGCGCTTTGCGCCCGGCGGCGTGCGCAAAGGTGCGGCCGGGTATGACATCTGCTTTTTGCACCCCAAAAGCAACGACGAATTTCCGATCGCGGGCGAGGGCGTGCTGATCGAGCTGGTGCAGGCGCCACCCGAAGTGATTTCTGCCCTGGGCTGATTTCCATCTTTCACTCTGACCGAGGGCACAGCCACGCAACGCCCATCGGGTTTGCTGTGCAATCGGCGCACGTTGCGCGACGAAGCGCGACGCTGCTGCAACGGCGGCGATTATGTGGTCATCTCCCTTCATTTCAGGGTGATTTTGCGTTGAGATGGGTGTATTTTTGGTGGCTTTTATTTGGCAGTATTTGTTACTTTGTGGCGCACATTCAGATTGTTTCAAAAGGCAAAATGTTCTAAAACTGGTGTGCTAGCGCCCATAAATTTTGGCGTGATTTGCGACTTATGTTGCTCTTCCAGGTAGCCTTCATCTCCAAAGGAGTCTCTGTGAAAACCCCACCAATCCATCAACCCGTGCAGGTGCATCTGCCCGTCCAAATGCCGCCCCCCCAGGGCCCCTGGACAGTGGACGCCGTACAGTCCCTGCTCGACAAACCCCTGTTGGAGCTGTTGTTCGAAGCCCAGACCGTGCACCGCCAGCACTGGCCTGCCGGTGACATTGAGTTGGCGGCACTGCTATCGGTCAAAACAGGTGGGTGCCCCGAAAACTGCGGCTACTGCCCCCAGTCGGCCGAGTTCGATACGGGCGTAAAGGCACAAAAACTGCTCGAAGTGGACGAAGTGTTGCGCGCCGCGCAGGCCGCCAAAGATGCGGGTGCCACACGCTTTTGCATGGGCGCTGCGTGGCGTGCCCCCAAAGACCGCGACATTGAAAAAGTGGCCGCGCTGATTGGCGCCGTCAAAGGGCTGGGCCTGCAAACCTGCGCCACGCTGGGCATGCTTGAATCGCACCAGGCGCAGGCGCTCAAGCAAGCGGGGCTGGACTATTACAACCACAACCTGGACACGGCGCCCGAGTACTACCAGGACGTGGTGAGCACCCGCCAGTACCAGGACCGGCTCGATACCTTGCAGCATGTGCGCGCCGCCGGTATCAGCGTGTGCTGCGGCGGCATCGTGGGCATGGGCGAAGCGCCGGTGCACCGCGCCAGTCTGATTGCACAGCTGGCCAACCTCAACCCTTACCCGGATTCAGTACCCATCAACAACCTGGTGCGCGTTCCCGGCACGCCGCTGGCCGACAGCGACCCTATCGACCCTTTCGATTTTGTGCGCATGATCGCCGTGGCCCGCATCACCATGCCCCAGGCGCGCGTGCGCCTCTCGGCCGGGCGCCAGCAAATGGGCGAGGCCGTGCAGGCCCTGTGCTTCATGGCCGGGGCCAATTCCATCTTTTATGGGGAAAAACTGCTGGTGACGGGCAACCCCGATGCGGGCGCCGATAGGCAATTGCTGCATAAACTGGGGCTGAAAAGCCACCAGACCACGAAGGCACCCCTTGCAGGCGCTGTTGCAGCCAGCGGCTGTGGCGGCAATTGCCAGTGCGCAGAAGGTGTTGCGGCCTGACAGACAGGGAAGGTGGGCGCAAAAAAACGGCCACACCAATGGGGTGTCGGCCGTTTTTTGCTACTAAAAACGGAGCTATAAGCGCTTATTTATAAAGCGCTAGAAGCTCTTTTTACTAGATTAAGGTTTCTTCATCGGGCAGGTCTTGATGCCCAGCAGCGTATAGGCTGGGCAGAAACCAAACAGGCCTGTGGCCACAGGCACTACACCAATCCAGCCCCACAAACCCACCGTGCCGGTAGCGGCCAGGCCAATCAGCACCAGGCCTACCACCACACGCAGAACACGATCCCAGCTTCCCACATTGATTGACATTTCATTTCCCCTTAGTTGATGGTGGCGACCCGTGGAGAGGCGCCGTTTGGATTCATTTCAGGCGCACGCCCTCGGCATCAATGACCTGCAGCTCGATCGCAATACCCTGGCCCACACTTTGCGTCACGGTGCAGAACGCCTCAAACTGGTCCAGCACCCGATCCAGGTGCTGCAACGAAGCGGCAGCCACCCCCAGCTTCAGTACGGCCGTCATCTTGAGCACGCGCAGGCGCTTTTCTTCGTTGCGGCCCACTTCGGCGGTCACCGTGCACTCCATCGGCTCGGGGGCTTGTTTGAACTTGCGCAGCGCAAACAGCAGCGAGTCGGACAGACAGTTGCCCACGGCAGCGGCCAGCAATTGGACCGGCGACGGCCCCTGCCCGCCGCCCAGCGGCGCTGGCTCATCGGCCGCCAGGACGGCAATACCATTGCCAAAATCCACGTTAAATTGGTAGTCTTTTTGCTGCCGCAGGGTGATTTGAACCAGGTTATCGCTCATGCCAAAGCCTTTATCGTTGGAGTGTTCAAGAGGTCAGAGACGGCGGATGCCGCGTCCTGTCTGCAATGCCACGGCGCCCACTGAGCCGCCATTGACCGCTTGGGTATAGCCCAACTGGCGCATCCATTGCAAGGCCATGCCTGAGCGCGCACCCGACAGGCAGTACAGCACCATCGGCGCAGTCTTGTCGGGTAGCAGCAAGGGCGCATCCTGCGCCAGGCGCTCGAGCGGTAAATGCACTGCGCCATCCACATGCCCCGATTCGAACTCGGAACGCGAGCGCACATCCACCAGCGTAGGGGCAGGGGGCGGCTGAGGGGATTCGTGCAACAGGGTCATGGCGCAGTCTTTGGATCAGCAGCCGGGCTGTGCACCGAGCTTGCGCAGCATGGTTTCCATCAAACACCATTTGGTCAGCCCGCTTTGCATGATGTTGAGACCCACAAAGGCGGTAAAGGCCAACCACCATTGGCTGACAAAGATGGGGCTGCCGGGAATGCCCAGCGCCAACGAGAGAAGAATGAACAGGCCTGCGACCAAACGGACAATTTGCCAGGATTTCATGGGATACCTCACTGTTTTGTTGATGTGATTATTTAGCCAAACAACTAAATAGTCAACTGGCGTATTATGTGGGCAGGCCGGAACAGATGTGGTGTTCAACCGATCGAATGGCCTTGACCCCCAGCAAATTTGCCATGAAGAACCTGCCCCCAGAAGCCATCACGCAAGTTGCCGCGTACTTTCAGACGCTGGCGGAGCCCACGCGCCTGCGCATCCTGAACCTTTTGCGTGAAGGCGAGCGCAACGTGGGCGAGTTGGCCCAGTTGTGCGGCTACACGGCAGCCAACGTCTCGCGCCACCTGAGCCTGATGACGCAACAGGGCTTTGTCGAGCGCGAAAGTCGAGGCACCAGCGTGTACTACCGCATCGCAGACCCGTCGGTGTATGCGCTGTGTGACCTTGTCTGCGACAGCATTGCGCGCCAGTACGAACGCACGGCCAAACAACAGCATGCGATGTTTGGCAAGGGTGTCGCTTAAGGCGACCACAAAGCCTCTCTGGTGTTCCAGAACACTGTGGCGCGTCGGCCACGGTTTGTCGACTTGCATTTCGTAAATGCGCAGGAGCCGTTCTGACCCAGGGCGGCACCCAGGGCCGTGGCAGGAATGTAAAACTGTGAGTAGCGATGGGGTTTCTGTTTTAATAGTTAACATAATATACATCGTATCTAATTAAACGGAAGATGGAGATCAAGCGTACTGGCTGGCATGCCCCCCGAATGGACGCTTTCTTCCCAGACCGGATTTGTCGTTGAAGCGGTCTGCCTGGTTTTTGATCTCACGGCACAATCACGAACATGAGAATCCTGCACACCATGCTGCGCGTTGGCAATCTCCAGCGCTCCATCGACTTCTATACCCAGGTACTGGGCATGCAACTGCTGCGCCAGTCTGAGAACCCCGACTACAAATACTCGCTCGCCTTCCTGGGCTTTGAGGGGGGCAACCCCGGCCAGGCCGAGATCGAGCTGACCTACAACTGGGGTACCGAGAGCTACGACCATGGCAATGCCTATGGCCATATTGCCCTGGGCGTGCCCGATGCCTATGCGGCCTGCGACAAGATCAAGGCCGCAGGCGGCAACGTGACCCGCGAGGCGGGTCCTGTCAAAGGTGGCAGCACCGTGATTGCGTTTGTGACCGACCCCGATGGTTACAAGATCGAGTTGATCCAGCGGGCTGAAGGTGAACACGGTGCTGGACTGCGCTGAAAACTCTTTATTTGATAGCTGCTGGCGCTTTACCAGTAAGCGTTAGAGCCAGTTTTAACTAAAATTTTTCAACGCACTTCCGGCGTTTTGATAACCACGCGGTTGCGTCCCTGTTCCTTGGCAAGGTACAGGGCTACGTCGGCCAACCGCAGTGCATCGTCCAGGGTTTGGTCGGCCTGTGGCTGCAGATAGGCTAGCCCGATGCTCAGGCTGACATGGGGCGCACCATCGGATGCGGCATGGGGAATCTGTAGTGCGGCGATGTCGTCACGCAGGCTCTCCAGAATGGACCGCATGTGGGCTTCGCTCAGGTTGTACCAAAGGCCGACGAACTCCTCGCCACCGTAGCGGGCCACGATGTCCAGGGGGCGGCGGGCGTGGCTGCCGACCACCTGCGCTACTTTCTTCAGGGTTTCGTCGCCTTCGGCATGGCCATAGTGGTCGTTATAGCGTTTGAAAAAATCCACATCCATCATGACGACGCCCAGCGCATGTTTTTCGCGCACCGCCTGGCGCCAGGTGCAGTTGGCTCGTGTACTGAAGGCGCGGCGGTTGAGCAAACCCGTCAGGAAGTCTTTCTCCGCCATGTCCTGCAGCTGCTTTTGCGACAGAAAATTCTGGCGCATGGCCGATTCCAGAAAATGGTTGCCGACCGTGCCGATGACATTGGCTGTGCCCAGGAAGAAGGCGTTGTACAGCAGCACATTGCCTGCCAAGCCGGTGTGCAGTTCCATGCCTAGATAGGCCATGTACGTCGCCCAGCCGCACAGCACCGCTGGCCAAAAGCGGAGCCCGGTCAAAAAATAGAAGAAGAACGTGACCAGGATGATGCCTTCATAGGGCAGTGCAAAGGCATGTACCCGGGCCACCCAGATGATGCCCACCACGCCCAGACCGCAGGTCAAGGCCGCAATGGAGACAAGCGACTGCAAGTGTTGGTGCAGCCGGGCCTGGTAGGTGGCCAACTAGGTCAGAAAAAGCACTGGGAGCATCAGGCCCAGGCGCAAGGCCAGGATGGCGTTGCGTACCTGGGTGGGCAGGCTGATGGCATCGAGCACGGCAAACAACAGAAACAAAGCCATGGCCACCAGCAGGGCCCAGCGCATGCGCAGCAAAAAGACGCCCTGGTGGTAGCGCCGGAAATCCTCTTCCAGTCTGTCTTCAAAACCCAGTCGCAGCGCATGCAGACCCTCGACCGGTGGTGGGGTTGGCACGCTGCGCTGGCTTGCCCTTTCCCTGGACTGGTTCACGAACGACTCCTATGGTTTAAAACGACGCCAATGCGGCTTTGTCTGACAGCCACAGCGGGCGATCGTTGCTGTAATAAGTTCACCATGCCTTGCAGACTTCGTTCACCCCAGCAACCCCCTGTGCCATTACGCGCAGTCGCCGCGTTTGCGCTTGCCGTGGTGCTGGCCCTGGTGGCATCTGCTGCATTGCTACTGCCTGAGGCGACGGTGCAATCGGTCGATTCCATGGCAGGCAGTGTGGACGGTCTGGGGCTGGTGCTGAAAATGGCGGTCAGCGACTGACGCGCCTTCCCGTTTTACCCCCCGCCCTGCTCCACCACCGCAATGCGTCGGCGCAATTGCGCTGCGGCATCGCTCTGACCCGCCTGTTCAGCGCGCTGGGCTTGCAAGAGCAGCCAGGCGAGCAGCGGGCGACGCCAGCCCTGGGCGGACGCGGTGTCCGTGGCCAGTTGCATGGTTTGTGGATGGGCATGGCCAGTGCGAAGGAGCACACCCGCCGCCACCAAACGTGACATGGGGTCAGAGATGGCCGCCAGCGCCGTTGCCGCGTTGGCATCCGTGGCGGTTGCTACGGCCTGCTGGCTTTGCGGGAGCAAGGCCGCCGCCGAGGCGGGCAGCGTTCCAGCAAGGTAGTCGGCATAAGCCACTTGCGCCGCGCTCGCGTCGAGGCGCAGTGCTTCGAACGCGCTGCAGGGTTTCATTTCAAGGCTGGCGACCTGGGCAGCGCATTCCAGCAGATGCACCTGCGCCAGCAGCCCGGGTTGCCCGGTACGGGCCGTTTCTTGGCGCGCACGGGCAAACTCCAGTGTGGCCACGCGGGTCTCGCCGGCCAGATAGGCTTGCACAGCCTTTTGTGCTGCACCATGCGCGTTCATTTGCCAGTCAGGTACGGGTGGTTTGCTGGAGCACGCTGCCAGGGCCAGCGCCAGGCACAGGCCCCACGGGCGCCACAGAAGGTGTTGTGTGGTGGGTGTCATGGGAGTTTCAACTCCGTATCACGGGCAAAAGGCCATTTGCGGTTGACTTCGTTCACCAGCCCGTCAATTTTGCGCAGACTGGATTCGACCTCAGCGCGCAGCGCCCCCAGGTCGGCCGTGCCTTCGCGCACGTTGGCACCCACGGCCTGGGCCTCGGCCAGCACGGCATCGACCTTTTTCAGGCTCGCTCGGGTATCGGCCAGCAGGCCCCCGAGTTGCGCCACGGTGACCTGCACTTCAGGCAGCACGCCACCAGGGCCAAACACCTGGGTATCTGCCTTGGCGGCCATGCCATCAATGCGTGCCAGCAGCGCGTTGGTGCGGTCCAGTGTTGCAACAATCTTGCGGGCATCCTGCTCGTTGCCCATCAGCACCTTGAGAGCGCCGCCCGGGCCCTTGAGTCGATCGGTCAGCTCTTTCACGTTGGCCATGCTGGCACCCAGAGCCGAGTCTTCGGCGGTGAGTGCGTTAAGGTTGCCCAGCAAGGTGCGTGCCTCGGCCATGAGTTGCGGGATCTCGCCCGTGGCATCGCCCTTTAGCACGGGGCGCTCTGCGCCATCGAGCAACGGCGGATCCTGCAAGATACCGCTGTAAGCGCGGATATTGGTGCCGCCCACCACGCCGCGCACCAGCGTGAAAATGCTGGAGACGCGCAACCAGTGCGCGTCTTTGCGTGGCACGTCGATCACGATGCGGGCATTGCCTTCGTCGGCCAGTTCGATGCGACGCACCCGCCCGATGGGAAAGCCCGAAAAAGTCATATCCATGCCCACCACGACACCCTCGGAATCGTCGGCGGTGAGCACCAGGGTTTGCGTGGGTTCGAACGCCCCCCGCGCGTACAGCAGGTACACGGCCGATCCCACGATCAGGGCCAGCGTAAAGAGCATTAACGCCATGGCCTTGAGTTCCAGGTGCGCCACGGGGCGCAGGCCGTCCTCGGCCATGGCGGCTGGTGGCTGTGGTGCGGGGTCTTGCATGGGCGCCGGTTTCCTCGATATCAATAATAGTTGCCTACGAGCGATGCCACTTCAATCAGCAGCAACACGGCAAACATGCGGGCCAGTCCGCCTAGTTCAGTGTCTTGCTGGGCGCCCTCGCCTGCGTCGTACATGCCGGCGGTCATGGGGATCAAGGCAACCGCCAGGCTGGAAAGCAGGGTTTTGATGCCGAACACCAGCGTGACGGCCGGTGAGAACACATGGCCGAACATGCGGGTGTAGCTGGGCAGGCCCGCCAGATTGAAACCATATACGCCAAGATACGCCATGACCAGCGCCACCACGCACGACAACGCCGCCAGTGTGATGCAGGCGAACACGCCGGCCACCACGCGCGGCAGCAGCTCCATACGCACCGGGTCGGCGCCCCTGCGCCGCAGGGCATCAAGGTGTCCCGACAGGCGCAGTTGTGCCAGGCGGGCTCCGTTGGGAATGGTGCAACGCATGGCGACAAACAGCGCCGCAGTCAGCGGAATCAACTCCAGCACCAGCACGCGAATGACCATTTCCAGCGCATAGGCGGTCAGCCCATAGCTCAGTGCCGTGACCACCACGATGCGCGTGAGCACCAGGCCGAGCAGAGCGGCCAGCACCGTGAACCCCGGCAGGATGGGGGCTGTATCTTCGTAAATGTGGCGGGCCAATTTGCGTCGCGCGCCCGCGCCATAGCTCGATGGCGTGAGCACCAGCACCAGCACCACCGCGCCCAGGTACATGATGCGGCCCCAGGCCAGCGCCCAGCGGCGCATGGCGTGCCACAGGCGCTCGTGCAGGGTCAAGGCGGGCCAGCGGGAGATCATGTGCGCATGATAGCGCCTTGCCCGCTTGTTGTATCGCCAAAATGCCATGAAGCGCTTTGTTTACATGCGGTTTAAGCTATTCAAAATGTAGCAAATATCAGAATCAGACATGGCGTTTGGGTGCTGCCGCCAGGGGCGCCGCGGGCAGGGACTGCGCGTCGGCCTGTGCGTGCAGCGCTTCGATGATGCCGCACTGCGGCCCCGTGCCATCGCAGCGGTTGCGCAGTGCCAGCAGGTCCTGCTCCAAGGCTTGCAGTTCATGCAGTCGGGAGCGCACATGGTCGAGGTGGCCGCTCAGCGTCACGCAGGCAGCGTCGCAGTCGGCTTGGGACGCCAGGTCCAGCGCCAGCAGCGTGCGTACTTCGTCCAGCGACATGTCCATGGCGCGGCACAGCCGTATGAAGCGCAGTTGGTGGATGTCGGCACTGCTGTACAAGCGGTAGCTGTTACTGCTGCGGACACCGGGGCTGAGCAGGCCTTCTTTTTCGTAATAGCGGATGTTGGCGGCAGACACACCCGAGCGGCGAGCGGCCTCCCCAATGCGGTGACAGGCGGTCTGGTGGTGCATGGCTTGACCTTATAGTGACTTCAGGGTTTTTAATCAGCAACGATACCGCAACCGATCACGGAGAAACCCATGTCAGCCCATTGCCACGACAACCATTGCCACAGCAGCCCGGCCAGCGCCGATCCCCGTTACCGGCGCATCCTGTGGATCGCCCTCATCGTCAACGCTGCCATGTTTGCAGTGGAGATGGGCGCAGGACTGCAGTCGGGTTCAGCGGCACTGCTGGCCGATGCCATCGATTTCCTGGGCGATGCCGCCAACTACGGCGTCTCGCTGTGGGTGTTGGCCATGGCCTTGGCCTGGCGGGCCCGCGCCGCCCTGCTCAAGGGGGCCAGCATGCTGGCGTTTGGAGCGTTCGTGGCCGGACGGGTGGCCTGGAGCGCCTGGCAGGGCATTACGCCTGAGCCCCTCACCATGGGCAGCATTGGCCTGCTGGCCCTGGCGGCCAACCTGGGCGTGGCCGTGCTGCTGTACGCCTGGCGCGAAGGCGACGCCAACATGCGCAGCGTGTGGCTGTGCACGCGCAACGATGCGTTGGGCAACCTGGCCGTGATGGCCGCCGCCCTGGGCGTGTTTGGTACAGGCGCTGCCTGGCCCGATTTGGTGGTGGCCGCCACCATGGCGGGTCTGGCCATCAGCGGAGGCTGGAGCGTGGTGCGCCACGCACGCGCAGAACTGGCGCAGGACGCGCATGTGCATGCTTAAGGCAATGCTGAACAAGTCCCTCACGCGCTGCGCATCCGTACCTCGGGCGGTCTGCGGCGTTGCAAATGCTCGCCATAGCTGCGGCCATGGCTGCGGTTTGCGCCTTGCATCCCATCCCGATGCACGGCGCGCATCATCGCGGTGACTTATTCAGCATCGCCTTAATGCGGGCGTTGTGAGCTACTAAAATAGTAGCTATCAGCGCTTTCCTGGTAAGCGCAAAACGCCAAAAAATATGTATTTTTCCTGCCCACGGCTCGCGGCACCCTAAGGCCATGCAGATCCAGACCGTTCTGAAAATTGGCGCTGCGCTGTGCGTGGCTTTCTTTGGCATCGAAGCAGCACGCACCAGCCTGCAGGCACCAAAACCCGTGCGGCCCCCGCCAGCACAGGTGCTTGTGCAAAGCCCGGTGCAAACCCCCACCGACAAGGCGGCGTTCGGCTTCGAGGGCTACCAGATCAAGCCCCTGGCGCAGTTCACTGTGCGCGCCCGGGTGTTGGCGCGCGAAGACTACCAGATGGACAAGGAGGCCGATCTGTCACCCATGGACCTGGCGCTGGGCTGGAAGCAGATGGCAGACCCAGCGGTGTACCGCCCGCTGAACATCACGCAGGGCGGCCGCTGGTACCGCTATTCGTGGAAGGAACAACCGCCTATCCCGCTGCAGGAAATCATCGAATCTTCCGCCAACATGCACATGATCCCGGCCAATGCCAGCGTGCACAAGGCGCTCAAGAAGGCGCGCGCAGGCGGCTTGATCCAGATCAGCGGCTACCTGGTAGAGGCCACCCATCCCAAGGGCTGGCGCTGGACCAGTTCGCTCACGCGGTCGGACTCTGGCGCCAACTCGTGCGAACTGGTCTTTGTAGAGTCTGCCGTGGTGGAGTAGCCAGCATCGAAAGCCCGCTGCAAGCCCTGCGGGCCTGGCGCGTGCTCCAATGCAAGGCTGCTCTCCACATCCTTTTGTCATGACTCGCCCGCCCGCACCTTCTGCCCCCCTGCCACCGGCTTCGGTGCCGCACACTGCGACCGAGGATGCAGTCGCCATTTTTACCGGTGTACTGATGATTTCCGTGGGCATCGCCTTCTTCACCAGCGCAGGGCTGCTGACGGGCGGCACCGCCGGGCTGGCGTTTTTGCTGCATTACGCAACGGGCATCGGGTTTGGCAAAATTTTCTTTGTGCTCAACCTGCCGTTTTATTGGCTGGCACTGCGCAAGCTGGGGCGCGAATTCACCTTCAAGACCTTTGTGGCGGTGCTGCTGCTGTCTTTGCTGACCGAGCTGCAATCGCAGTTTCTGCAGTTTGCCCACATCGAGCCGCTGTATGCCGCCATTGCCGGTGGGCTGATCACGGGCACCGGTTTTCTGGCGCTGTTTCGCCACCGCTGCAGCCTGGGCGGCGTGGGCATTGCTGCCCTGTACCTGCAGGATCGCTATGGCTTGCGCGCGGGCAAAGTGCAAATGGCCGTGGACTGCTGCATTGTGCTGCTGGCCCTGTGGACGGTGGAGCCCATGCGCGTCGCCTGGTCCATTGCCGGTGCCGTGGCGCTGAACCTGGTGCTGGCCATGAACCACCGCCCCGGGCGCTACATGGCGACCTGAGCGATGGACGGGCAGCGGGCCACGGAACCTTTGGCGCGTTGCGGCACTCAGTCGTCGATGCGTCTCATGGTTTCTGTGGTGGTCATGCTTGTGCTGGTCTTGCGCGGCCTTGTGGGCACTGCCATGGCTTTTGAGGCCGTGCCCTGCCAACCTGTACCGGCCCAACACAGCGGCATCGATTCACCCCACCCCACCATGGCGCTGCCCGCCCCCCAGGCCAGTGACTGCAGTGAACCCATGCGCTTCGTGGGAAGCACCTGCGAAGACGCTACGCAGGAAGCGTGCTCACCCCTGGGGCATGGCCCTGCCTGCCAGTCGTGCGGCGCCGGTCATTCGGCCCCGTGGGCGCCTGTTGCGCTGCTGTCGTGGCCAACCGCGCAAGGCTACGCCGCCCTGCGGCCCCCAGACGCTGCCTGGTTTGCCAGCGTGCCTGTGGCGCCCGCCTTCAAGCCGCCCATTGCCTGATTCTTGCGCCCTCCAGGGCATGCCTTGCGCTGCACTTCAATTGAATAATTTGATAGCTGCTTGCGCAATACAGATAAGCGCTACAGCCATTTTTCTCTAATTTTTCGGCGTTCGATGCCACGGTCGGCGCACCCTGCCCCAGAATCGTCCCATCGATCGCCAGCCATTGAAAGAATTTTCCATGCCTACCCCGCTCTTCCTCTCGCCCCTTCGTGCTTCCCACAGCGGCCTGCAGCGCCGCCATCTGCTGGCGAGCCTGTCTGCGCTGGCGGCGGCGCTGGCCGCACCGCGCCTGGTGCGTGCCGCCCAGGCAACGCCCGTTGAAATCTGGAAAGACCCCAGCTGCGGTTGCTGCCACGACTGGATCACCCATATGGAAGCGAATGGCTTTCACTTCACCATCCACGACACGGGCAACAACGCGGTGCGCGCACGCCTGGGCCTGCCGCAAAAGCTGGGCTCGTGCCATACCGCCCTGGTGGGCGGCTACCTCATCGAGGGCCATGTACCGGCCAGCGATGTGCGCGCGCTGCTGCAGCAAAAGCCCAAGGCTTTGGGACTGGCGGTGCCCGGCATGCCGGTGGGCTCGCCCGGCATGGACGGCCCGGCCTATGGCAACCGGCGCGATCCCTACGACGTGCTGCTGGTCGCGCGAAATGGCAGCACCCGCGTGTTCAAGAGCTACCACCAAGCGCCAAGGTAACCCGGCTGCGGCTTCATAATCGGCCGCATGATTTCCTCCTCTTCCTGCGCCCGAGACCAGGGCAGCATCACCCGTGTGGCCGGTATCGAGGTGGGTCACTACACCGAGAGCCGCCGCCCCACCGGGTGCAGCGTGGTGCTGGCCCGTGACGGTGCTGTGGCCGGTGTGGATGTGCGCGGAGCGGCGCCCGGCACGCGCGAGACCGATTTGCTTGATCCCAGCAACCTGGTCGAGCAGGTGCACGCCGTCATGCTCTCGGGTGGCAGCGCCTGGGGCCTGGAGGCCGCCACCGGCGCTGTGCGCTGGCTCGAAGAACAAGGCGTGGGGCTGGACATTGGCGTGGGCCGCCTGCCGCTGGTGCCGTCCGCCGTGCTGTTCGACCTGATGGTGGGCGACATGCGCGTTCGCCCCGACGCCGCCGCTGGATATGCCGCCTGCGCAGCCGCCTCGCGGGCCGATCCGCTGGAGGGCAGCGTCGGTGCGGGTACCGGCGCCAGTGTGGGCAAGATGTTTGGCATGGCGCGGGCCATGAAGGGCGGCATTGGAACCGCCTCGGTCACGGTCGATGGCGTGACGGTGGGGGCGTTGATTGCCTGCAATGCCGTAGGCGATGTCCTGGACCCCGACACCGCCCGCCCGGTGGCGGGTGCGCGTACGGCCGATGGGCTGCAACTGGTCGATACCCGGCGTGCCCTGTTGCGCGGCGAGTCAGCACAGTCCCTGCTCGCAGGTACCAACACCACCATCGGCGTGGTAGCCACAGACGCCATGCTCACCAAAGCCCAGGCCCACCGCCTGGCCGTGGCCGCGCACGATGGCCTGGCGCGCAGCATCAACCCGGTGCACACCATGCTCGATGGCGATACCTTGTTTGCCTTGGGCACAGGCCTTGCGGGCAAGAATCCGGGCATGCTGCTGCTATGCACCATGGCTGCCGAGGCCACAGCCCGTGCCGTGCTGCGCGCGGTACAGGCTGCGCAGGCGATCACCACTTCGGAGGGGCTGCACCTGCCGAGCATGGCCGACATGGACGGGACGATGTGATGCCGCAGGCTTTTCGCTCCACACTGCTCTCCTTGCGGGACATGCTGGTGTCTGCCGGGCCGCTGGCTTTGCTGGCTGTGGGCCTGCTGGCCTTGGCCTATTGGTGGCTCAACCCCACACCGCCCAAGTACGTAGTGCTGGCCACGGGCGCCGAGCAAAGCGCCTACGCTGAATTTGGCCAGCGCTACCAGAAGGCACTGGCGGCACAGGGCATCGAGGTACGCCTGCTGCCCAGCGAAGGATCGCTCGCCAATCTACAACTGCTGCGCGAGGGGCGCGCCGACCTGGCCTTTGTGCAAGGTGGAACCGCCGTGCTGGAGGCCGAAGACCACGATCAACTGCGGTCTTTGGGAAGTCTGTTTGTAGAGCCCCTGTGGCTGTTCTACCGTACCCAGGCCGTGCGCCACAGCACCCCGGCCGGGCGGCTGGACGCCCTGCCCCAGCTGCGCGGCCTGCGTGTCAATGTGGGTACCGAGGGCAGCGGTGTGCCCATCCTGGTGGACAAACTGCTGGATGCCAACCATATGCTGGCCTCAGATCTGCGGCTGTCCCGCCTGGAGCAAACCCCGGCCACCGTGGCTTTTCTGGACGGCAAGATCGATGTGCTGGTGTTTGCCTCAGCGCCTGAATCCCCCATGGTGCAAATGCTGTTGCAAACCCCGGGCGTGCGCTTGATGGATTTTCCGCAAAACGAGGCTTATGGTCGGCGCTTTCCATTCCTTACCCCGGTCACTTTGCCGCGCGGTGTGGTGGATTTGGCGGGCAATGTGCCTGTCCACGATGTGCGGCTGGTCGCATCCACCACGGCCCTGCTGACCCGCACCGACACCCACCCGGCCCTGCTGCAGCTGTTTGCCCAGCATGCACAGACCCTGCACAGCGGTGCGGGCTGGTTCAACCGGGCCAGGGAGTTTCCCAGCACACGGCACAGCGAGCTGGAGATTGCGCCCGAAGCCGACCGCGCCATCAACGAGCCTGTGCCCTTGCTGCAGCGCTACCTTCCATTCTGGCTGGCCAACCTGGTCCAGCGTATGTGGCTGGTGCTGGGCATCTTGATCGCCGTCATGCTGCCCTTGTCGCGTGTCGTACCGCCGCTCTACCAGCTGCGCGTGCGTTCGCGGGTGTTTCGTTGGTATGGGCGGTTGCGTGAGATTGAAAACGACATGGTCTCGGGCCAAGCACCTTCCAGTGATCTGACGCAGGCCCTCGATGCGCTGGAAGCGCAGGTGTTAAAGGTCAGCGTGCCGCTGGCCTATGCCGACGAGTTGTATGCATTGCGCAACCACATCCAGATGGTGCGCGGCAGGTTGGCACGCTAGGAGGTTGTACCGCCCTATAAGGGCGGGCGTTTCAGCTCTCAGCGACGGGTGGATGGCGGACTGCTGCCGCGTCCAGAGCTGGCCATGGCGTCAATAGCGCGTTCCACTACATGTTTGCCCGACATCACGCGCAGCAGCCCCTCTGCCGCCAGCTTGTCGCGCATGCGGCGTGTCATGGACTGGGTGCTGTTATCAGCGGCGGTGAAAAGGAACAGCGTTTTATGCGGGCTGGCCCAGGTCAGTTGCGTACGCATGACCTTACCGTTGGAAACCAGATCCACCCAGGCACCAACCACGAAAAGATCGTCAATGCCGGGCGCTGCATTCAGATCCACATCCACGGCGCTCTGCGAGGACTTGGACAGATCATCGGCCATCGATTCGATGCCGATCTCGGCGCTGTCGACGGGCTCGGTTACGGCAGGCGGCGAATCCAGAATCTGCTGGTGCAGCAAGACGAGCCGTTCAATCAATGCGCTGGTGCTGCTGTCGGGGTGGCCAATAGTGGCCAGGCCCTCGCGCAGCGTCGCTAGCATGCCGGGTATGGCATCGACCATACGGCCGAGGTCTTCATCCACCTGTTCGGGTTGAACGCTCCAGAACAAGAGCGGCACCAAGGCCAGGTAACCACCGGGGTCTCCATCAGCGCCCTCGGGCTGCTTGAGTTGCGCCCGGGCCACCACATCGGCCCAGGGGCCGGTGGCAAATTCCATGATGTCAGCAGGCACCTTGTCAATATCGGGCAAGGCACGGATGTTGGCGGCAATTTTTTCGGCCAGCAACTCGCGTTGTTCGGCGCGCAGCAAGGCCTTTTCTTCGGCGGTGCGGCGGGCTTGCTGCTTTTTCTCTTGCGTTTCCCAGGCCGATGACAGCGCCTTGAGCACGGCCTCGAAGGGCGCTGCGCTGGTGACATCGGGCTGCTGCGCGAGGTGGTTGACCGCTTGGTCTACCAGACGCATGTAGCGTTTGAAGCCGGGCTCTTCCACGTTGGTGAAGGCCAAGCTGCGCTGCGTCAACTCGTCGAGCAGGCGGCGCGCTGGATGGTCGCCATCGCTGAAAAATCGCGGGTCGTGGCGCACCAGCTTGCGGATGGCTGGCTCCAGGTTTTGCACCGCTTGCTGCACGGGGGGCAGCAGGCGTGAATCCTGGGAAATATTCTCCACCATGCGTGCCACTACCTCGGCGGCCATGGCGGGCGATTCGGCCGCGCCGCCATACGGTACGCCGTAGACGCTGCGGGGTGCACCCTGCCCGCTGGGGGCGTACCCGGGCTGGCTTTGGGCCAGGCGCCCGACCAGACGTTCGAGTTGGGCGATGTCCTCCATAGCTTCGGAAACCGCAACGTTGGCGTACTGCACGCCAACGGGTGTGCCGTACACGCTGGAGCCGCCACCCTGTGCTTCCATGCGCGCCGGCTGCACATGGGCGTGTGCAAAGCCTGTGACTACCGGTCCAGCGCGCGGAATCTCAAACGGGTCGCCACCACCGGCCAACATCTGGCGCAGGATGCCCACGGTCAGCAAGGCCTCTTCCGCTTCGGGCGCGAGACCCCCCATGGGGCCGGGGTCGCCGCTCCAGCCAGAAGCCATGCCCGCACGCCCGTAAATCGAAGAGGGGCTGCCATAGCCGCTGGCGCCGCCCATGCCATGACCGTAGCCTGTGGGATTGCCATAAGTGCCGTAGCCACTGGCCCCGCCCCTTGCGAGTCCGCCCATGGCGCTCGAGCCCGGCATGGCCACCACGCCATAGCCCACGGGACGCACACCCTGCTCGCGCAGGCTTTTGGCGGCGCGTTTGTACACATCCACCAGCTGCGAGCCCAGTAGATCGCCCATGTGCTGCATCCAGGCTTCACGGATGGGCGCCGCCACCCCGGACTCGGAAATCACCTGCTGCAACGCGCGGATGTAGTTCTCGGGGCGCAACGGGTTGCGTTCGGGTTGCACGCGGTTCAGCCCCTGGGCTCCACTGACCAGTGCGTTAAGTTCGGCCAGCACCGCATCGGTGGCATGTACCGCCATTTGCTGGGTACGGGACAGCTCCACCTGTGCCTGCACTTCGGCGTCGTCAACCAGTGAGAGTTCGCCAAAATCCATGCCGCTGGCATCCGCCTGGTGTGGCTTGGCGGCCGACGGACCTTCCGCAAAAATTTCCAGCAAGGCCATGGGGTAGGCTTTGACCAGCGCTGTCTCTTGCTGGTTCAGCAAGCGCAGCGCATCACTGGCCAGGTTGCGTCGCGCAATGTCCCTCAGTTCAGATTCTTGGCTGGTCAGCGCACCGCGCGTGACCTGCACCAGCTGCGTCATCAGGGCTTCGCCCTCGCGCACTGCGTTGACAACGCAGGCGCGGAATACCGTCCTAGTACGAGGCGCAGGCTGTTGCATGGCGGGGCGATGAGGGGCTGGGGAAGAAAACGTCCAGGCGATATCCTACTTCTACTTGAGGGCCTTGAAGCGCATGCGGTGCGGACGCGCACCTTCTTCGCCCAATCGTTTCTTCTTGTCGGCTTCGTATTCCTGATAGTTTCCGTCAAAGAACGTCCACTGGCTGTCGCCTTCGGCTGCCAAAATGTGTGTGGCAATGCGGTCCAGGAACCAGCGGTCGTGGCTGATGACCAGCACGGTGCCGGCAAATTCGAGCAGCGCGTCTTCGAGGGCGCGCAGGGTTTCCACGTCCAGGTCGTTCGAGGGCTCGTCCAGCAGCAGCACGTTGCCGCCGGCAATCAGCGTCTTGGCCAAGTGCAAACGACCGCGTTCGCCGCCCGAGAGCATGCCCACTTTCTTTTGCTGGTCAGCACCGTTGAAGTTGAAGCGCCCGCAGTAGGCGCGGCTGGCCATCTGGAATTTGCCCACATTCAGAATGTCGAGCCCGCCAGAAACGTCTTCCCACACGGTTTTTTCGTTCGCCAAAACATCGCGATGCTGGTCCACAAAAGCCATGTTGACGGTCGAGCCGACCACCACCGTACCGCTGTCGGGCTGCTCTTTGCCCGCCAACAGCTTGAACAGCGTCGATTTACCCGCGCCGTTGGGGCCGATGATGCCGACGATGGCGCCCGGCGGAATGGTAAAGCTCAGGTTGTCGATCAGCATGCGGTCGCCAAACGACTTGCTGACGTTGTGGAATTCAAACACCTGCTGGCCCAGGCGCTCGGCCACGGGGATGAAAATCTCCATGGTCTCGTTGCGCTTCTGGTATTCCATGTCGGAGAGCTCTTCAAAGCGCGCCAGACGCGACTTGCTCTTGGCCTGGCGCGCCTTGGGGTTCTGGCGCGACCATTCGAGCTCTTTCTTCAGGGCCTTGGCGTGTGCTTCTTCGCTCTTTTGCTCCTGCGCCAGGCGCTCGCCCTTTTGCTCCAGCCAGGTGCTGTAGTTGCCCTTCCATGGAATGCCGCGGCCGCGGTCCATTTCCAGAATCCATTCGGCGGCGTTGTCGAGGAAGTAGCGGTCGTGGGTGATGGCCACCACGGTGCCGGGAAAGCGCTGCAGGAACTGCTCCAGCCAGTCCACCGACTCGGCGTCCAGGTGGTTGGTGGGCTCGTCGAGCAGCAGCATGTCGGGCTTGGACAGCAGCAGGCGGCACAGCGCCACGCGGCGCTTTTCACCGCCCGAAAGCAGGCCGATCTTGGCGTCCCACGGTGGCAGGCGCAGCGCATCGGCGGCGATTTCGAGCTGGTGCTCGGAGTCGGTGCCCGCCGTGGCGATGATGGCTTCCAGCTCGGCCTGCTCGGCGGCCAGCGCGTCGAAGTCGGCGTCTTCGGCTCCATAGGCGACGTACACCTCTTCCAGGCGGGCCTTGGCGGCAAACACCGCGCCCATGGACTCTTCGACCGACTCGCGCACCGTGTGCTCGTCATTGAGCTTGGGTTCCTGCTCCAGGTAACCGATGGTCAGCCCCGGCATGGGCAGTGCCTCGCCCTCGAACTCCTTGTCGACCCCGGCCATGATCTTGAGCAGCGTGGACTTGCCCGAGCCATTGAGGCCCAGCACGCCGATCTTGGCGCCTGGAGAAAACGAGAGCGAAATGTCTTTCAAGAGCTGCCGCTTGGGCGGCACGGTCTTGCTGAC
>JAANMW010001875.1_pt1 | contig 20518 bp, 17 predicted proteins | sample 7279671 | NCBI WGS metagenome assembly JAANMW01 (sample SAMN14094541, study PRJNA606508) | bioreactor metagenome | isolation source: A lab-scale SPAN reactor treating ammonium-rich wastewater day 247 | place: Ireland: Galway | collected 2017-09-19
GAATTCAGGCGAGTACAAAGTTATGGGGCTTGCGCCCTATGGGGAGCCGAAGTATGTAAAAGCGATCTACGAACATCTGCTTGATCTTAAGCCAGATGGGACCTTTCGGTTGAACATGGAGTACTTCAACTACTGTACCGGTCTCACTATGACGGGGAACAAGTTTGATGAAGTCTTTGGTGGTCCTCCTCGGAAGCCTGAGTCAAAACTTACGCAACGCGAGATGGATTTGGCTCGGTCGGTGCAAGAGGTAACAGAGGAAGTAATGCTGCGCCTCTCTCGGACCTTGCAGAAGGAGACCGGAGTCGATTATCTCTGCATGGCGGGAGGTGTTGCCCTTAACTGTGTTGGAAACGGCCGCATTTTGAGGGAGGGACCTTTCAAAGGCATATGGATCCAACCTGCTGCCGGGGATGCTGGTGGTGCCTTAGGCGCTGCCTTGACGACGTGGTATCAGTTCGAACAGCAGCCGCGCAAAGTGAATCCTGCGAAGGATGGCATCAAGGGATCCTACTTGGGCCCCGCACATACGAATGATGAGATAGAAACGTATCTGAATAAAATCGACGCGCCCTATCTTCGATTGGATGATGATGCCCTGTTTTCGCGAGTCGCCGAAGAGCTGGCCGCGGGCAAGGTTGTCGGTTGGTTGCAAGGGCGTATGGAATTCGGCCCGCGAGCGTTGGGAGGAAGAAGCATTCTCGGCGATGCTCGTAACACAACCATGCAATCCGTGATGAATCTGAAAATTAAGTATCGAGAGTCCTTTCGGCCATTCGCCCCTTCTGTTCTGCGAGAACGGGTGTCTGATTACTTTGATTTGAATGCAGACAGCCCTTACATGTTATTAGTAGCACCAGTCATCGAAAAGCGCCGTATACCAATCAATGAACAGCAGAAGGGGCTGTGGGGTATCGACCTGTTGAATGTTCCTCGTTCGGATATTCCGGCGGTGACACACCTCGATTATTCTGCGCGGGTTCAAACGGTACATCAGGAGACCAATCCCCGATACTACGCGCTCCTTAAGGCATTTGAGGCTAAAACCGGTCATGCCGTATTGGTGAATACCTCTTTCAACGTCCGTGGAGAGCCAATTGTCAGCACACCTGAGGATGCCTATCGATGTTTCATGCGGACGGAAATGGATGTGCTGGTTCTCGAAAATTGTGTGCTATTCAAGGCGGAGCAGAAGCCGCTCGAAGGCGACTCTGACTGGAAGAAAGAGTTTGAACTGGACTAACAATGCGGCGGAGAGCCTGAGGAGGGCAACTTATGCGAGTTCTGATCACGGGGGGAGCTGGTTTTCTTGGTAGTCATTTGTCAGATCTTCTGATCGGTCAAGGTCATGACGTGATTGTGCTGGATAACTTAATCACTGGAAGAACGGAAAACATTGCGCATCTCATGGGGCATCCTCGGTTCAGTTTTGTGAAGTATAACGTCTGTGATTATCTGCATGTCGATGGTCAACTAGACGCGGTCATGCATTTTGCCTCTCCTGCCAGTCCCCAGGATTACCTGGAAATGCCGATTGCGACCCTCAAGGTAGGCGCATTGGGAACCCACAAAGCGCTTGGGCTTGCAAAAGCCAAGGGCGCGAGATTTTTGCTTGCCAGCACCTCGGAGGTATATGGAGACCCCCTACTTAACCCGCAACCAGAATCCTATTGGGGTAACGTCAACCCTATTGGGGCGCGAGGAGTCTACGATGAAGCGAAACGGTTTGCAGAAGCTATGACGATGGCCTACCACCGCTATCATGGCCTGGACACGAGGATCGTTCGAATTTTCAATACCTATGGACCTCGGATGAGGCCAAAAGATGGTCGTGTGGTGTCCAATTTCATTGTGCAGGCGTTGCAGGAAAAGCCGCTCACCGTCTTCGGTGATGGTACTCAGACTCGTAGCTTTTGTTATGTCGACGATCTGGTTCGTGGTATCGTGGCGCTGTTGATGGTGAAATCCGATAAATCAGTAGAAGAGCGCACTAATCGCGCTAAGTTTCTCACTCAAAAACCTGATGCGACTCTGGAAAGCATCCACGACCCTGTCAATATCGGCAATCCACGCGAACTGACTGTTCGTCAGATTGCTGAAATTATTCTGAAGTTGACCGGTTCAAGGAGTCAGATTGAGGAACGTCCGCTTCCAGCAGACGATCCCAAAGTTCGTCGACCGGACATTACACGGGCAAAGAGCCTGTTGAGTTGGGAGCCAAAAGTAGAGCTTGAAGACGGAATCAGGAAAACAACGGAGTATTTTCGACAGGTGATTGCGAAATAGAGGCGGAGAATAGGGGAACACTCGCGGAGGCTCTTAACTCGCAATGTGTGGAATTGCCGTTGCATTTGGAGTAAACGGGAAACCGATCGAACGACAGGCTATTGAGCGAATGGCTCAGAGCTTGATTCACCGCGGCCCCAATGATCGTGGCATCTATATGGATGGGGCGGTAGGGATGGGGTTTCGTCGCCTCTCCATCCTTGATCTGTCGGACGCCGGCCATCAACCAATGGTCAGTCCTGACGAGCGGCACGTCCTTGTCTTTAACGGGGAAATCTTCAATTACATCGAGTTGAGGACCGAGCTGAGTGCGTTGGGCCATGTATTTCGTTCCAGTGGCGACAGTGAGGTCTTATTGGCTGCTTATCGGCAATGGGGGCGGGAGTGTTTGCCGAAATTGAACGGAATGTGGGCCTTCGTCATTTATGACCGTGAGCATCGTCGGCTCTTTGGTTCTCGTGACCGCTTTGGTGTCAAGCCGCTCTATTACACTCAAAGTGCCGATGTCGTTCAGTTCGCTTCTGAAATCAAGGCCTTGCGTGCTTCCGGCTATTACGAGACGGATATGAACTGGCATGTGGCTGCCAAGTTTCTTTTTGACGGGCGTTTGGACTCTCAAGTGGAGACATTTTACGAGGGTGTCCTCCAGATTCCACCCGGAACGGGATTTGAGCTGTCATTCGATGGTGGATGGAATCGATGGTCGTTCTGGTCTCTGGATAATCTGCCCAGTGTTGCGTGTGAGGATCCTCCTGCTACATTTGCGGATATTTTTGAAGATTCGATCCGGATCCGCATGCGTAGCGATGTTCCTGTGGGGGTATGCTTGTCCGGCGGATTGGACTCAACAGCAATTATCTGTGCTGCCGCTCGATATCATGGGGAGCACAGCAGTGGAGATGCAGGGGGGATTCAAGCCTTCTGCTATATGGCCAAGGAATTTGATGAGTCAAAGTATATCGCGGACACGTTGGCTCAGACCCATGCGCAGTTGCGGTCGCTTCAGACCAGTCCAATCGAATTGTGGAACGATGTGAGCCGCATGCTATGGCACCAAGATGAGCCGGTCCACACCATGACCGCGGTCGTTGGATACCAGCTCATGCGCCTTGCTGCGGCACACGGTGTTCGCGTCGTGCTGAATGGACAAGGAGCCGATGAGACAATCGGTGGATATTCAAGTTACTTTCAAGACTCGTGGCTCGGATTGATCCGGCATGGACGGGCGGGGGCTGCATGGAAGGCCATTCTTGCGTATACCGCAGCTCATGGCGGTAATCCCGCTCGCCTTGCGAGCGACGCGGCACTTCGCTTGCTCTCGTGGGAGTTACACAGAATTGATGCCTACAGACAATGGGCTCTGGCAAAGCGTAGAAGAACCGCCAGAGGGAACCCATGGTTCTCACCTGATCTCGGCCGTCATCTTCTGTACGAAGACGAGCCTCCAACATCAGCAGGTCTAGGCACCGCGCTGAAGCAGTCCGTGAGTACTGCGCCATTACCGCTGTACCTTAGAATTGAAGATCGCAATTCTATGGCCAATTCAGTCGAGGCGCGGCTTCCTTTTCTTGACTATCGATTAGTGTCATTTGTTTCTGCGCTTCCAGATGAGTGGAAGATCCGTGGCCCCTGGAACAAGTTCATCTTGCGAGAGGCGATGAAGGACCGAATTCCTGACTCGGTGAGGACACGAGTCGACAAGATGGGCTTCCCCACTGCAAGTCGAAAATGGTTTGCACATGACCTCTATGAACCTCTACGGGATGTGTTGGGGAGTCGAACAACCCGTGAGAAGGGGATATATAACGTTGATATTTTGCTGGCTGATCTGGACCGGCATCATCGAGGCCAGGTCGATCTTGCTAACCGATTTTTTCATGTTGCAGAGTTTGAGATTCTCTCCGGACTAGTCCGACAACACCCGATGCCTTCCAGCAGAACTCAGTAACTGGCCCCCCCATCGGCCGTTCGGAATCAATGGCTCGATAGAGTGTCGGCACGCAGAGCATGTGAAATCCACCAAAGGTACGCCATCAATGAAATTCGTGAACATCGTCGGTGCCAGACCAAACTTTATGAAAATTGCACCCCTGATAAGAGAGATGCGCCGACACAACCATCTGACGCCGATCCTGGTCCATACGGGGCAACATTACGATGTGAAAATGGCGGGACAGTTTTTCGAAGACCTGCAAATTCCCCTGCCGGATGTCTCGTTGGACGTGGGTTCCGGTACCCATGCCGTCCAAACCGCTGAAGTGATGAAGCGGTTGGAACCAATCCTGGAGCGGGAGCGTCCGGACCTCGTCGTAGTTGTCGGTGATGTCAACTCCACTATGGCAGCTGCCTTGACGGCAGTGAAACTCCATATCCCTGTCGCGCATGTAGAGGCAGGACTCCGCAGCGGCGACCGGTCCATGCCGGAGGAGATTAACCGTCTCGTCACTGATGCCATCTCCGACTATTTGTTTGTCACCGAAGAAAGTGGGCGTCGTAATCTTCTTGCCGAAGGCGTTCCGGAGAAGAAGATATTCTTTGTTGGAAATGTCATGATCGACTCCCTAGAAGCGTCGCGTCGGTTGTGGGCCAATTCGTCGATTCTTGAGCGGCTACACCTGTCTAAGGCTGGCTACGCCGTTGCAACGCTGCACCGTCCATCGAATGTCGACGACAGTGTGACTCTTAAGGGATTAATCACCACCTTACAAGTGATTGCCGAACGACTTCCGATAGTGTTTCCGATCCATCCTCGCACGAAGAAAATTATCGAATCGATTGGTGGAATGGCTCAGGGCCTTTACTTTGGTCCTCCTCCGACGCCGACCCGAGGCGTGCATTGCATGGACCCTATTGGCTACCTGGATTTCATGTCGTTGGTGGCGAATGCGCGACTTGTGTTGACTGACTCAGGGGGTATTCAGGAGGAGACTACGGTCCTTGGGATTCCCTGTCTGACGCTCCGTGAAAACACAGAGCGCCCAATCACGGTCACCCATGGGACCAATCGAGTGATCGGCGCGGATCCGAAACGTATTCTGGATGAGGCCATGCTTGCATTGACCACTGTTCCTCCGTCGCTCCCGCCGCCGCCAATGTGGGATGGTCATGCATCGGAACGTATTGTCAAAGTGCTGCGAGAGCAATTCAGGGGGAGATGATTCGATCAGCGTGCTGGCTTCGATAAATACTCCTGATGATCGGCGGTGAACGGGTGAAACGCGTTCTCATGGTAGCCTATTACTTTCCGCCGGTTGCCGCGAGCGGCTCCATGCGGCCTCTGGCCTTCTGCAGAAATCTCCCAACCTTCGGGTGGCGACCTCAAGTTCTGACTACGACTCCCGACTGCATCTATCCAGCTCACCCCCTCGATACCAATTTGGGGCAGCGTGTTCCTGAGACCGTTTTCGTGACTCGGATTCCCTACCGGGACCGGCTTCAGGAACTTCTTCTCTGCAGGGAGAAGATTAAGAGTGTACTTTGGGGCAGTAGTTCCCGTGACCCTATCCCCGATCGTTCACTTGCGAATCAAGCGACCTCCGCGGAGAAAACGACTGTCACTCGGAATCCTCTTAAGGATTTACTGCTGGACTGGGCCTTTGCCTATCCCGATCGTCAATGCGGCTGGTACCGTCCCGCCTTGAAGCATTGGCGGAAAATCTCAAAAAACGGCACTCCCGACGTCATATTTGCGACGGGGGGGCCTTGGACCAGCTTCCTCATCGGGGCAGCGCTGGCCCAGCGATTTGATCGCCCGTTGGTGATAGACTACAGAGATCCGTGGACCTGCAATCCGTACTATTCCTTCAGCTCTCGAGCGTTAACTCAGAAATCCCAGACCCTTGAGCATCGGATTTGCAAATCTGCGGCTCACGTTATTGCCAACACTCAAGAGCTCCGAGACCGACTTCTCATGCAGTACCCCGCCCTGAAAGACCGATGCAGCTGTATTCCCAACGGCTTCGACCGGGAAGTCTTTCGTCCTGACGCGGTCATTGGGAAGGAGTATGTCTCCGTAATCGGAGCCCGGTACGAACTCTGCCACTTTGGCACGGTGTATGGAAAAAGAAGCCCGCGTATGTTGCTCCAAGCCGTGTATGAACTATCTCGTGATGGCCATCTCAAGTCTGACGATATCCGACTACGCTTCGTCGGCTCTTGGGATACGACTGACCAGGTTTGCGGCCGATACGCAGATGAACTGGAAAAAACGGGATTTCTTCGCCGCGAGCCTCCGGTGCCGCACAGCCTGTGCTTGCGGGAAATGCAGCGAGCCAGTGTGTTGTTGGTCCTTCAGCCGGAGTCTCCACTCCAAGTGCCTGCAAAAATTTACGAATATATTGCCACCGGTCGCCCGCTTCTCTTGATAGGAGGGGAGGGCGCAACGGCGAATCTAGTGGAGCGTTATTCGCTGGGGGTAAGGACCTCCAACCAAGTTTCAGACATCAAGCATTTGTTACGTGAGTTGATCGATGGTAAACGGAGTTTCGTCGCTCCGACCGGTAGTATGGTCAACCAATTTGACTATCACACTTTGACCGGTAAGCTCGCGGCCGTGCTTGAGGGAGTATCCGCATAGGACAGCGAAGTAGCATGTCTGTGGGGGAAATGTCGTTGATCTGTTCTATCGTGGGGCGCACGCATGCCGAGGCGGCGGCCTGGAACGAGTTTGTGCTGAGCGTTCCTGAAGCGACCGGGTACCACTTGATTGAATGGCGTCGGGTCATCGAAGAGTCGTTTGGACACCCAACGTATTACCTAACCGCAAAAACGCCTGATGGATCCGTACGTGGCGTGCTGCCCATGGTTCTTCTGGCGAGTAGGATTTTTGGGCGGTTTCTAGTGTCACTGCCTTTTGTCAATTATGGCGGGCTTCTCGCAGACTCCACTGAGCGTCGAGAGCAGCTTCAAGAAGCGGCCATCAAACAAGCTCAAGCGCTCGATGCGGAGCATATAGAATTACGAGAACAAGAGGTCATCAGCTCTTCATGGGTATCGAGTCCGCGTAAAGTATCTATGCGCCTCATGCTGCCCGGTTCCTACGAGGAATTGTGGAAGGGCTTTCCCTCGAAGCTTCGAAGCCAGGTCCGCCGTGCCCAGAAGGAAAGCATGGTAACGAGAATCGGAGGGAGCGAATGCCTGAACGATTTTTACGATGTTTTTTCGCGTTGTATGCGTGATTTGGGGACGCCTGTTTACGGAAAGGATTTTTTTGCGAAGATTCTCGATGTGTTTCCAAAGGAGGCGTGTATCTGTCTGGTGGCCTACGAGGGAAAGCCGGTAGCCGCGGGTTTTCTATACGGATTTCGGTCTACGCTTGAAATCCCTTGGGCTGCCTCAGACAAACGCTTCAACAAGCTGGCGCCCAATATGCTGTTGTATAGTACAGTTCTCGATCACGCTTGCCAGCAAGGTTTCCATGTTTTCGATTTTGGGCGCTCAACGCCGGATAGTGGTACCTACCGTTTCAAGGAGCAGTGGGGAGCCAAACCGAAGCAACTGCATTGGTACTACTGGTTGAACACGGGGAGGCAGATGCCGCAACTCAATCCTCAAAATCCCAGGTATGCCCTCGCGATAAGAATGTGGCAGTGCATGCCACTCTGGTTAACGAATGCCTTGGGCCCAGGCATTGTAAAGTATCTCCCATGAGAATCCAACGAACGCTCCCTCCAGTCGCGGCCCCAATTCCATGGAAAGACATTCTGCGGAGTTTATGGGGGATCATACGGCCACAGACCGCATTGGAAACCATTCAGGAAGAATTTCGGACGTATTTCGAGGTAAAACACGTCTGGTTTGTTTCATCGGGTAAGGCCGCCCTTACGCTTATTCTCCTAGCCTTGCGCAATCTTTCCAAGGGGCATCGAGTCGTTGTGCCTGGGTACACTTGTTTTTCTGTACCTTCTGCAGTGGTGCGAGCAGAATGTTCTGTAGTGCCCTGCGATGTTGAGAAAAACTCCTTGAACCTCGATCTTGCGCAGCTCTCAAACGAGCTTGATGACGAGACCCTCTGTGTGCTGGTGACTCACTTATTTGGAATTGGATGCGATGTCGCACGTGTCGCTGATTTGTGTCGGCGGCATGGAGTTTTTGTAGTCGAAGATGTCGCCCAGGCGCTTGGGGGAACTCATGGGGGGAGTCGCCTGGGAACCATAGGGGACGTCGCATTCGTGAGCTTCGGACGAGGAAAAAATGTTTCTTGCGGCGCAGGAGGCGCCATTCTTACGAATAATGATCTCATTGGAAAAGCCATTGCGCGTGAGTACGATGCTATTCCCCAGGAATCTGTTTGTGAGATGCTGAGGAACTGGTTGGAAGTGGTACTGACCAAACTCCTGACCCATCCTGCTGTCTATTGGTTGCCGGCGAGCCTTCCGTTCTTGGGACTGGGCGAAACGAAATTTTATACCGACTTTCCTGTGACTCGTATGGGCGCGTTTCGTGCGGAACTCCTGCGCGGATGGAACACGCGGCTTCTCTCCTCCAACAATTGGCGAAGGGCTCGGGCCAAGCAGGCGCTCGATATCCTTGGTCGTGAGGGCGTCGAGCCGATCAAGTCTTCTGATTCGGATGGGGACGTTTATCTGAGGTTGCCGGTACTGATGGGCTCAGCCGAGGAAAAAACCTCACTGTGCCGACTGGCTCAGGAGGAGGGACTAGGCATCAGTAGTATGTATCCTTCCTCCATCGACCAGATCCCTGAGTTGAATCGGGAACTCTCTGGGTACAAGCTTCCATGCGCAGCGAGTATTGCCGAACGCTTAGTTACCCTTCCCACGCATCAACTGGTCACGGCGGGTGACGTAGCGCGCATCTGTCATACCGTTGGATCGATCCATCACCGATCTGCCAGCCCCCATAGTGTTTCAATAGCATTAAGTGATCGTCAGCGAGATGTCCCAGACTTTCACCATATCAAATGAGAGAGCTTTCAGTGAACACCCGTTCGCTTCAGAGTCGGGACCAGTAGCAACAGATGTCAAATGATGTGGATTGTTGAGAGTATATTCTGGGGGTCTGTTGCTTTTATCTTGTACGCCTACCTAGGCTATTTTGCTATCTTATATCTGGTCTCGCGCTTCAGGTGCCGGACCGTCCAAGGGGGTGAGATTTGTCCGACCGTTTCTTTTGTGATTACTGCATACAATGAAGAAGCCAGGATCAAAGAAAAAATTCAAAATACGCTGGGACAAGACTATCCAGCTGGGCGCTTGGAGATCGTGGTTGCATCCGATTGTTCCACCGATCGAACAGACGAAATCGTCAAATCTTATTCCACTGCTGGCGTCCGACTCATTCGTGCCGTTGAACGCAAGGGGAAAGAAGCTGCACAGAAGTTGGCCGTGGCCCAGACAAAAGGGGAAATCCTGGTATTTTCCGATGTGGCGACGACGCTGCCACCCGATGGAATTGCCAATATCGTGAAATCATTCAACGATCCGACGGTTGGTTGTGTCAGTAGCGTGGATCGGTTTGTTGATGAGGACGGAAATTTAAGTGGCGAAGGTGCCTATGTCCGGTATGAAATGATGCTCCGACAGTTGGAAACCACGGTCAATACTTTAGTCGGATTGAGCGGGTCGTTTTTCGCCGCCCGTCGAAGTGTCTGTTCTCCCTGGGTCGACGATTTGCAAAGTGATTTCAATACCTTGTTGAACTCCGTGCGTGCAGGCTTGCGCGGAGTGTCCGACCCCCAAAGCGTTGGGCTTTATAAGAATTTGAGCGATGAAAAGAAGGAATACCAGCGCAAGGTCCGCACGGTCTTACGAGGGATTGCGGTCCTTATGCGAAGTCTGCCAATGTTGAATCCGTTTCGCTATGGGCTTTTTGCCTGGCAGTTATTTAGCCATAAGTTGTGTCGGTGGCTGGTCCCGTTTGCAATGATAAGTGCGCTCCTGTCAAATCTTGCTCTTGTGACAGAGTCCGTTTTCTACCAAGTTCTTTTGGCGACACAGGTGTGCTTTTACTCAATGGCTCTGGCCTATGCCTGGTGTCACTGGGTGCCCAAGACTAATCTTCTGAGGCTCCCGTCCTTCTTTGTGTTGGTTAACCTGTCCATTCTTGATGCCTGGCTGAGGTATGTGCGAGGGGATCGAGTATTTCAGTGGGAGCCCTCTAAACGGTAAGTGTTCGAAGTAGGGGACGTCGATTCCGCGAGGTGGTTATGGAAGCAACCGTTTCACGCCATGAGTTACGAAATTTCGGTCTGATTGTGGGTGGGGTGTTTGCCTTGATTGGCCTATGGCCCATGGTTCGTCACGGAGAAAGCCTCCGCGTATGGGCTTTGGGACTGGCTGCAGGGCTCATTTCACTGGGGCTGATCGCTCCAATGCTGCTCGCCCCCGTGTTCAAGTGGTGGATGAAGTTAGGCCATGCGATGGGGTGGGTGAATACCAGAATTATTCTTGGAGCGCTGTATTTTGCCATTATCACTCCAATGGGAGTGGTCATGCGCTTGTTTGGTTGGGATCCGATGGGAAGAAAGTGGGACCGTGAGGCGCAAACCTATCGAGTGGTGCGCGAGGCGAGGCCCCCGAGCCACATGAAAAGACAATTTTAGATTTGGCAGGACGGAGGGAGTATGGGCGAGTTTTTGATTGAGCTCTGGGCTTTCATGAGGGAACGGAAGAAGTTCTGGTTGTTGCCGATTATTGTCATGCTAGTTCTGCTGGGCAGTCTGATTGTCCTTACGCAGGGCTCTGCAGTAGCTCCGTTCATTTACACGTTGTTTTAGGTCGGCATCGGTTGACCTTATGAGTGCTGCGTTTGGAAGTGTCAAATCCGCCGTTCGAACAGCTGCAGCTCAGTTCTATCATGCTTCAGGGCTTCATCAATGGCGCCACCGTGGAAAAGCGGTGATCGTGATGTACCATCGGGTTTTGACGCCAGGGGAGGTGTTGTCTCAAGCTGTCCAGCCCGGGATGTACGTACACGATACGGTATTTGCTCAGCATATGAGCTTTCTGAAGAACAACTTCACCGTTGTATCGTTACAGGATCTGCTGGACATGTGGAAACGGGAGGTGTGGAATGATCGACAGCGATACTGCGTCATCACCTTCGACGATGGATGGTTGGATAACTATCACCATGCCTATCCCATCCTAAAGAAACTGAACATCCCTGCGACAATATTCTTGCCTACAGACTACGTAGGTAGCCGTGAGTGGTTCTGGCCTGACCAGGTGGCATACATCTGCAGGGCTTTGAGCGGCAGAAGAAATAGTGAGCGAGCATACGAACGTTTTTCCAGTGTTCTAGCTCGACATGGCGGGCCGAAGGTTGGAATCGCCTCCGATGAATGGACTCGTCCAGGGGAGGTGGCTGATAGAGTCATCGAATGGTGTAAGCGTTTGCCAATCGAGAGTGTTCGAGAGCTCGTTGCAGCTCTTGTGGCAGAATTGGATGTCATGCTTCCCGAGGGGCGCGTCATTGTCAATTGGGACGAAGTCCGAGAGATGTCGGCTGGCGGGTTATCTTTTGGATCCCATTCATGCTCTCACCGCATCATGACGACTATTTCTCCCGACCTTGTGTGGGAGGAAGTTGCGAGATCCAGACAGGTGCTGTTGGAACAGCGCATTAATTACGTATCCGCGTTTTGCTACCCAAACGGCAATAGTGATCCAACTATCCAAGACCAGGTCCAGACATGCGGATACGAGGCTGCAGTTGGCGTGCAGATGGGTGTGGAAGGCCGCAAGCCCCAAAATCGGTACGCTCTGCGGCGTATTGGCATTCATAATGACATTACCAACACCATCCCTCTGTTCTGCCTACGATTGTTTGGGCCGGTAACGGAACGGCACTAGCGTGAAACGCATTTCCTGCAAGGCGGGTATGGCGTGAAGGTTCTGATCACCGATGGGAACGAGCGGGCGGCTCTTGCCGTTACGCGCGCGCTGGGTCGCAACAATGTGGCCGTTATTGTCGGAGCAGAAACCGAGAAATCGCTAGCTGGTTCATCGCGCTACTGCACTCAGCGAGCGGTCTACGCCTCTCCTTATCAGAACCCGGAACAGTTTGTGACCGGCCTGTTGGAGACAGTTCGAAAGCACCAGGTTGATGCATTGTTTCCCGTTTCTGACATTGCCATGCATGTCATTGGGCCTGTGCGTGGAGAGTTTGAAAAGTATACTCGCCTCCCGACTCCCTCCGACGAGGTGTTTCAACATATCTCTGACAAGTATCGGTTGATGCGTCGAGCAGTTGATCTCGGGGTGGCGATACCTCAAACCGTGTTTGTGTCGGATGGGTGTCTGGATAGTCTCATTGATACGATTTCTGAATTTCCCGTGGTAGTCAAGCCAGGCTATTCTTTGGTGAATGTCGGAGAACAATGGGAAAAGACCGCAGTCTGTTACGCAAAGTCTCGTGAGGAATTGTACCATCTCTATCGCGAGAGGCCGTATCTTTCACGGCCTTCGCTCATACAGCGTCGTATTATCGGCGAGGGGCAGGGACTATTCGTTCTCATGGACCGTGGGGTGCCGTTAGCGATGTTCGCTCATCGCCGTATCCGTGAGCGTCCTCCGTCAGGAGGGGTCAGTGTCTTGCGCGAGAGCATTCCCTTGCCCAAAGTGATGGTCGAGTCTGCGCTCAGCTTGTTGCAAGATGTGAAGTGGCATGGCGTTGCCATGGTCGAATTTAAGATCGACAGAGACAGTGAGGTTCCTCTGTTGATGGAGATCAATGGGCGGTTTTGGGGATCGTTACAGTTAGCACTGGATGCCGGAGTGAATTTTCCGCTGTTGCTGTTACACCTGGCGCTGGGAAAGGCTCAAACAGTTCCTGAAAATGCTTACCGGCTTGGAGTGAAGTCACGATGGTTGTTGGGAGATCTTGATCAACTTCTGATGCGATTAAGGATCTCTGATGAGAATCTGAATCTGCCTCCTGGATGCCCGTCGAAGGCCCACGCCGTACTTGAATTCTGCCGGCTTTTTGAACGCGACCTGCATTACGAAGTCGAGCAGAGAGGCGATCTGAGACCGGCCTGGTTTGAGATCAAGAGATACCTCAAGGTCACCTGAGGAATACGTATGTCTGACACACAATCAGCGTCGGGCCTGCGGCCGGCATCCTATTCATTGTTGGAATTGGCTCGATCCGTAAAACGATCGCTGGGTACAGTGATAGATATCTGGCGATATCGAGTCCTGGTCAACACGCAATCTCCTACCCTGCCGGTGCGGTCTATTTTGGTGGTATGCAAAGGGAATATTTGTCGTAGCCCGCTCGCGGAGGCCTATCTCAAGCATTTAGCGCTCAAGCAAGGTTTGACGGCAACTGTGCGGTCCGCAGGGTTGGAGACGACTTCGGGCAAGTCGGCCCATCCCCTTGCCAGACTTGTTGGGGAACAAAGCGGACTCCAATTAGATGGACATATCACGCAGCCACTCCATAAAGAACAGGTGGATTGGGCAGATGTCATCATCGTCATGGAGTGGCAGCAACGAACGCGACTGTTGAGGTTGTACCCACAGGCGGAGCAGAAAGTTTTCCTCTTGCGGCAGTTCTACGATCAGTCGGTGCGAGAAGTTGCTGATCCGTATAGTGGAACAATGAAAGACTTCCAGATCTGCTTTGCGATGATCCAACAGGCCTGTGATGTCTTGGTAAAAACCATGCCTGTGGCCAGGTAAATCAGCTGGATGATGGCGGGGTGAGGGAGGCCAAGCATTCCAATGAGTCTACGGTCGAGGTTATTTAACGTGTATTGGACGATGCGCTCGGCCATTGCACCGACGCTTCGCTATTCACAATATTGGTACGAGGAAGCTTTGAAGCGACATGTGACCCCCTCAGTGGAATGGGTGGAGATTGGTTGCGGGCATTCCATACTCCCAAGTTGGCGCGCCAATGAAGAGCGGCATCTTGTGAAAACGTGTAAGGCAGTTTTCGGCATCGACTACGATCTTCCGTCGCTGAAGGCACACCCCACTATCAAGAAAAAGCTGCGCGGCGATGTCACCAAACTTCCGTTTCGTAGTGAAGCGTTCGATTTGGTGACCGCGAACATGGTGGTCGAGCATCTGGATAATCCGGATGAGCAGTTCAAGGAAATCGGTCGTATTCTCAAGCCGAAGGGGGTCTTTTTATTCCATACGCCCAATGCGTACGGGTACGGCGTGATTCTTTCAAAGCTGGTTCCAGAATGGCTCAAAGGTAAGCTGATTTACCTATTGGAAGGACGCGCAGAGCACGATGTTTTTCCGACTCACTACAAAGCGAATACGGAGGCGCAGGTGAAGGCCTTGGCCAGCGCAAACGGTTTTGAGGTGTTGCAGCTCGATTTGATCGCGACGGATGCCATCTTTGCCATGCTTCCGCCGTTGGCGGCGCTGGAGTTGTTCTGGATTCGCCTGCTCATGACCCAACCGTTTCGGTCCCTTCGAACGAACATGATTGTGGCTCTGAGAAAGGCAGCGTAAGAACTACCGCTGTATTTGTAAGTTTCGGTGGAGCTCAGAGCGTGGATGCATCGTTAGAATAAAACATCGAGGGCGTTCGAGAACGCCCTCGATCAGTAGATACACAACTCATGGTATTACCCCACAGGTCAAATCACGGTCGAACTCCTGTCAGCGGAAGGGACTACTCGATTCCACATCTTGGCGGTCGCCAGACGGCGCAGGAATCTAAGATCGGGTTTTACCTCGTGATGCTTACTATGTTGTTTGAGTTTGGGAGACCGCAGGACTTCTTCCCCCCACTCAAAATCATCCCCTTTCCCACTCTGCTGGACACTTCTCTTGCTCTCGCTGTTTTCTTGTCTGGCAAGGCTAGTTTTTCGAATATGCAAACCAAGCTTTGGGTGACGTTGCTCGCCTTCATGGCCCTCTGGGCCCCGTTTGCGACGAACAACTATTACGCTGTCATGCTCTTAAAGGATATGACGCTCTATTTCTTTTTTTATCTTGGGATTATTACGTTCATTAACAGTACGAGCCGCATGCACAAACTTATTTTCATGTGGTTGGGGGTGCATACGGTGCTCGCTATCAATGGGATGTTGCACCAGGGGCGAGGGGTGGGGGGATGGCTGGGAGATGAAAACGATTTCGGAATGGAAATGAACGTGGCTGTTCCGGTGGCCTTTTTCATGTATCAAAACGCAAGGACTACCGGCAGCAAGGCGCTGTATCTCGGATTATTAGGCCTCTTTGTCATGTCGTTGGTAGCGACTTCTTCGCGTGGCGGATTTCTGGGATTACTGGCGGTGGCAATCTACTGCTGGTTGTATTCTCCTAGAAAGATTATATCCTTGTTGGTGGGATTGTGCCTTGCCGGGCTAGTGTTAATCGCAGCACCCCAGGAGTATTGGGATAGAATCAACACTATTACCGAAGAGAAAACCATGCAGGAGGGAACAGCCGGGCAGCGGATGTTTACCTGGGGGATCGGGTGGGAAATGTTCCTGGCCAACCCGCTGTTTGGAGTGGGGCAGGGTAATTTCCCGTGGACCATCGGGGAATATCTGGGGGGGCGAACCTGGCAAACCAAGTCCTTGGCTGGTCGACAGGCCCACTCCCTATACTTTACATTGTTGCCCGAGCTAGGACTCGTGGGGGTGCTCATATTCGGGTCTATGGTGTATTTTAACTACCGAGACTTGAGATTGAGAGAGTACCTGCAAATCGCTGCCCGCAAGGCTGGCGAGAGATCCGTTGAGACGGAAGATGTCGAAATTTCACGTGCGTTCATGTTCGGTAATGCGATCCTCGGTGGCATGATTGGTTATCTTGCGACTAGTACGTTTATTTCCACTCTCTACTATCCGACGTTCTGGATCATGATGGCCTTGGCCGTGGCGCTTCGAAATACGACCCAGGCATATGCGGCGAGTCGATCAGATCTGTTGTCTCCAGCTATCTCTCCTAGGCTGGCTCCTTGGTTCCGACCCCGTCCTGTGCGGTAACAGTGAGCGTACTCTCAAAGGGCACCCGAGAAAGACTACCCGTCATTATTCAATGCCTCACCTCTTAACGCCATAGTGCATCGCAGGCAGGATCCGTGCGAACCATACTTTATCTCTCGACTAGCAGCGGCCCAGGTGGAGCAGAGCGGGTGATCAGCAGCCTCGCTGCTTCGCTTGACCCAAAGAGATACCGTGCCATCCTCTGCCTTTTCCGGCCAGGGTGGATTCAGGACCGAAGTGAGGCCCGAGGTGTGCGGACTCAGGTCATTCCGACGAAGGGAATGGCGGACTGGCGGTGGGCTCATCGATTCCGGCAGTTATTACAGGAGGAGCGGGTGGATCTCATCCATGCCCACGAGTTTGACGCGAATGTGCAAGGTACATTTGTGGCTGCATTGATGGGAATTCCCCTGGTGGCCACGGTCCACGGCAAGAATTATTTCCATGAAAAGTTAAGACGTCGTCTGGCCTATCGCTGGGTGAGTCGGTATGCCACCATGGTAGCCGTTTCGGAGAACCTCAAATCATTCATCGTAGATCGAGTCGGTATTACTCCCAATCGAATCAAAGTGCTCTACAACGGGGTCGATGCCGTGCCACAGGTCCGACACGCTGACGTGACAGTCTGCAAGCAAGAGTTAGGCATGGCCGAGCAGGATCAGGTGGTTGGTGTGGTGGGGAATCTGTATCCGGTAAAAGGGCATCAATACTTGATCGATGCGATCCCAACGGTCTTGCAGGCCTGCCCGAGCACCTCGTTTGTGTTTGCGGGAAGAGGGCAGCTTGAGTCTGCACTGAAGGAGCGTGTGCGTCGACTGGGTTTGGAACAGCGAGTTCATTTTCTCGGCCTTCGCCAAGATATCCCAAGAATTCTTGCCATGCTGAATGTCTTTGTGTTGCCCTCGTTATCCGAGGGGCTCTCGATGGCTATTCTCGAGGCTATGAGTGCAGGGAAACCTGTGGTCGCTACGAATGTAGGCGGTAACCCTGAACTAGTGCATGATGGAGAGACAGGATTTCTTGTTCCGCCGCATAATAGCCAGGCACTGGCGTCTAAACTAATTACAGTCCTCACAGACAATACCTTGGCTGTTCAGTTCTCTGCGAGAGGTAAGCTCCGGGCAGATGGAGCGTTTAGCCTCGCCACGATGGTACAGAGGTACGAGGCGCTATACGAGACATGCCTGTACCATTAAAAGTCTGTCATGTGGCAATGGGAGATCTGTGGGCTGGGGCAGAAGTCCAATTACTTACGTTCCTCCGATACGGCATCCGGATCCCTAACGTCGAATGGTCTGTGGTTTTGTTCAATGAGGGGCGATTGGCGGACGAGATTCGACGGCTTTGCTTGCCCCTCACGGTGATATCAGAAAAAGACTACGGGCCACTGGGCATTGCGCATGGACTTGCCAAGACGTTCCGGGGGAATCGCCCCGACATTGTTCATACCCATAAGTACAAGGATTCCATCCTTGGAGCCCTTGTAGCCAAGAGTGTGCGAATCCCGTATGTCGTCAGAGTCGTTCACGGCATGCCAGAACCGTTTAGGGGAATAAAACATGTGAAGATGGCAGGGTACATGTTCGCTGATAGGTGTATGGCCAACTTGGTTGTCGACAAGGTCATTGCTGTGTCGCGCGATATCGAAGGAGTGCTGGTTCAAAGGTATGGTGCCGAGCGGGTAGTATTTATTCATAATGGTATTGATCTCGACTCAGTGCAGACGACACTACAGAGTGGCGAGATGCGGAGACGATGGTATTGCAGTGAGAGCACCGTGGTGATTGGAACGGTTGGGCGACTTGTGCCAGTGAAAGGCCATGCCACACTGCTGGAAGCATTCAGAAGACTTCTGGGTTCGATTCCGAATGCGAAGCTCCTTGTAGTTGGAGAGGGGCCGCTAGGCGAGCAACTTCAAGGTCGCGTGAAGCAAATGGGCTTGGAACAGGTAGTGATATTCGCAGGTCATCAAGAACAAGTTCATGATTTCATCAATATGATGGACATCTTTGTTTTGCCCTCACTGCATGAAGGCATTCCGATGGTCTTATTAGAAGCGTTGGCCATGGAGAAGGCCGTAATTGCAAGTGCTGTTGGGGGAATTCCCGAGGTCGTGTCCCACGGATATTCGGGGATACTGATGGAACCAGGCGATACTATGCAACTTGTGGAAGGCCTCAAAGAGCTGATTTACAATCGAGACAAGGCGGCGGCTTTAGGGGTAGCTGGACGAAAAATGGTCGAACAAGAGTTTGATGCGTGCCTCATGGTCAATCGTACCGTTGAGATGTATCGTTCACTCTTAGGTCGATGAACTGCTGTGGGTAAACACTCAGAATTACCGGGGACGCATGTATTGACATGGTTCATTCACAATTGAGAGGAGCCTGCCCATTGCCTAGTTATGCGATGAGATTGCTTGCGGCAAAGGTCTTGCCGGCGCCCATCCTTACATGGGTTAAAACTGAATATTATGCGCGTTCAGTGCGTACATTCTGGGAGCAGGATTTAGAACCGATTAAGGCCCTTGTGAAGTTCGGAGATTTAGTTGTGGATATGGGAGCTAACTTTGGTTGGTACACGAACGTTCTCTCTTCTATGGTTGGAACCGAAGGAAAGGTATATAGCATTGAGCCCATCCCTGATACCTTCAAGGTGTTGAGCGGTATTGTTCGGAAACTCAAGCTTCGAAATGTTACTCTCATGAACTACGCTGTATCTATGTCTGATGGTACAGCCGTCATGGGTGTTCCTCAACATGAATATGGCGGCAGTAATTTTTACCGAGCACAGATCGGCCTCAAGAAAGTTGAGAACGCTGCCCCCTCACTGGAATATAAGGTCTCCGTGCGTTCTATTGATTCGCTATTTCTTGACGTAGCCCCAAGAATTACCTTTATCAAATGTGATGTAGAAGGACATGAATTGGCAGTTGTAGAGGGTGGTGCGCGTTTTTTGGAGATCGTCCGTCCAGCGTGGCTGATGGAGGTGGGTGGAGACCCTGATGAACAGGGGACGCCTCCTCATCAGTTGTTTCACATATTAAGAAGCTATGGGTATAGAGTGTACTACTTTGACGGAAAACGGATTCATTCACGACCTGCAGGTCACTGGTCAGTAAATTATCTTATGCTCCAGCCGCATCATTGTCGACAGCTTACTCATTTGATGGCTGGTTGACCCAGCCGGAATCGTATTTGTTGAAAACATTAGCTGTGTGCAACCGTGTTGGTATTAGTGACGTTCGTATGAGATGAGAATCCTTTGGCTGGGACATAATCTTGCGTATCCGCCTAAAGGCGGCCCTCTGCAGCGGAATTACAATCTTCTCAAAGAGGCGGCTAAGCGGTATGAAGTCCATGCGCTTCTCTTTGACCAACCTGCCACTAGACCGCATGGTATTTCCCCGCAGGATTGCGTGGATGCGTTGTCAAAGTTTTGTTCCGGAGTGGAATGGGTGCCGCTTCCCAAGGATTCATGGGGCATCGAACGTTACTGTCGTGCCGCGGGAGGGCTACTGACAGGTCAACCGTATGAGTTGCGGTGGTTGCGGTCCAGAGAGATGCTCCAACGCTTGATGAGGCTGACGTCGCGCCTCCGTTTCGATGTCGTGCATGCTGATACCCTTGGCCTGGCGCCCTATGTGCCGCTAATCCCCCATGCCGGGACAGTATTAAACCATCACGACATCGAATCCGTCTTGGTTGAACGGCGAGCACAAGGGGAGAAACGTTTATTGTGGCGGACATTCTGGGCGCGAGAGGCGGCCCACTTGCGTGCCGCAGAGCAACGATGGTGCCCTTCGTTCCATGTAAACGTTGTCGTTTCAGGAGATGAGGCGCAGTTAGTGCAGCCGGCATGTGGGAAAAGCAGAATTTACGTGGTTCCCAACGGTGTTGACGTGGGCTATTTCACTCCGCGTCAAGATCCTGGTGGAAGTCGATTGTTGTTTTGTGGACGTCTGGATCAGTTAGCGAATAGAGGTGCCATTACCTATTTTTTCGACTCCATTTGGCCGGAACTATCCACTCGGCTGAAGAACATTCAGATTGCTGTAGTTGGCAAGAATCCACCCTCGTGGTTAGTTGATTTGAGTCGACGTGACCCGCGCGTACAGGTACCCGGATTCGTAGATGATGTCAGGCCATATTTTCAAAGCGCAACGGTCTTTGTCTGCCCGATTACCGAAGGTGGGGGGACTCGTTTGAAAATTCTTGATGCATTGGCAATGGGGATGCCGATTGTTAGTACCGCGTTTGCCGCTTCCGGACTGGCATTGCAGGATGGCCGGCATCTCCTCATAGCCAATAC
>JAANMW010001877.1_pt1 | contig 20500 bp, 16 predicted proteins | sample 7279671 | NCBI WGS metagenome assembly JAANMW01 (sample SAMN14094541, study PRJNA606508) | bioreactor metagenome | isolation source: A lab-scale SPAN reactor treating ammonium-rich wastewater day 247 | place: Ireland: Galway | collected 2017-09-19
ACCCCGTCTAGCACGCTGCTCTCAGACTTCCACGAGAGCTCCTCTTCGGGCAACTTGACCTTAGGGTCGACCAAAATGTCCATTAGATGGCGCAGGGGCTCCGCCGGCAGCAGGTGTCCAACCTGCCAGGCTTCCGTTGCCAAGCCCAGCATCATCCAGACATCCCCTTCGGCGTGCTCGGCAAGCTCGTCAAGCTGCTTAAAGTCACCAACGTCAGCCAGTCGCGCAGCCACCAGTTTCGTCGTTCTCAACACGACGAACTTTGGAGTCCAACCTTTCAGGAAGCGCGCGGCTTCAGCAGGGCCGCGCAATCTCAGTACACCGATGGCAAGCTCGGCGACGTCCACGTCTTCGATCTTTTGTTCTTTGCGAAGCTTGGGTGGCAGCCTGCTCCAGGCGTTCAACGACTCCACGGCCATCCTCATCCTGCTCGCGGCCTCAGGAATGAGGTCAGCGTTGCCAGCAAGCAGCACCGCCTCATACGCATGGTGCGAGCCATGGAAGCCGCCGCCGAAGGTCCGCCTGGAGACTATTTCTTCGATGCGATCTGACGCAAGCAAAACACCGGCAATGTCGGTATTCTCCTGGATGAGCTTGTTCTGGCGAGTCTCACCAGCCACCTCGCCGCCGACTTTCAGTGCAAGCTTGGCGGCGGCGACATCCCGGCCCTGTTGGAGGCACGCCCTGAGAGCGAACATCAGTCGTTGCAACTCGACGTCGCGGCGCTCGAGAGGGTTGTCGGGCAGGCTCTCGTTCGAGAGGGCCAGCGCGATCAATTCGTCCATCCGGCCGGCTGACAGCAGCAACTGCGGTAGCGCCGCCGCAACGTAGGAGCTGGTCGCCGCTAGAGGCTTGAGCTTCAAGAGAAAGGCATCAAGCGCGGCCGCATCTGGCTTGAACTTCTCGTTGAACCAGGTCTCCGCAGGCTCGTCCATAAAGTGCAGGCCCGATTCCTTGACGAAGAGCGGCCGCCCGAACTCTGTAGCGAACGTTCGGACAGCGCTCTCCGGAACTCCTGCGATCTGTGCCAAGATGGAAATTGGCACAAGGGGCCGGAGCACTGCGAGCCCTTTGCAGATGAGGTCGATCTGATGCGACTCAGTCGGACCCCACTCGGCTTTCAGCCGGTTGATGGCCTTGGTTAGCAACCCTCCAATCGCGCGCTGGACTGTCGTGGGTGTTGGTCCCAAAGCCCTGAGCATTTCTCCGATGGACGGAGTGCCCTCCATAGCTAGCGCTTGAACTCGAGGGTTGTCGGAACTGAGAAACGCGAACTCCGCAGCTTCAGCGTCCGTCGCATCAGGATAGCTCAGCCGAAGGTGTGTGGCAGTCTCAGCCTTAGAAAACGTCTCCAGCTTAATCGCGATGGCGTCGAGTGGCGCTTCTAGGTAGTCCTGTCGGTGTGATCGGCATGTGAATGCGAACCGCACCCCATCAGGCATCTCCGTATTGATCAGGTCATGGACAAAGGCGCGGTCTCCGATTTCTCGCGCTGCCATGTACGCATTGTCTGCCGCGTCGATGATGATGCAAAGGCTTGCCTGGGACGTGTTAGCTCGGAGAAGGTCAATGGCCTGCTTGAGCCGAGATACGAAGGCCCGCATGAATTGCTTGGGGTCCGTGCCGTGTGACGGAATCAACGGCAGGCACAGCTGCTGCCCCGCGAGTTCGTTCGCGATCTGGACGAGCGCATCCCGGTGCCGGTGGCGGTAATTCAGGGCTTGGCGGTAGGTCCCGTCACCGAAACAGTCGTACAGAATCGCTACCGACCCAGCAGGCATGGCACGAGCCAGGTGACCTGAGAGCGTCGACTTGCCCACACCGCCGTCTGCGTGGATGACGACGGGGCGCTGCGCGGAGAGGAGCGTGGCCAGGATGGCTGGCTGCTGCGTTCGAGGAAGTACGTGCTTCGGTTCCGAGATCAGCGAGGGCGCAGGCAGCAGATCGCTCTCGCTCACCCGTAGAGCTTGAAGCACGTCGTAGAGCCTGATGGAACGGTCCTTTGCGCCTTCGTCCGTCGCGCGGCGAGTGACCAGCTCTTTCAGTTGAAGCGCAGCCTCGGTATCGGATTCAGAGAGGTATGCGCCCAAGTCCTGGCTCAGGAGGTTGCGCTGCTCCCACAGATCTGGCTCACCAACTTCAACCGAGAAGGTGGCAAAGAAATTCTGTACGCGGCTACCAGCGGACGCGGCATACCGTTTCAGCAATATGTCAACTGCAGGGTGCCGCAGCTCTGCCGCCCCCGCAGCGAGATCGGCCAAAGCTTCCAGGACATCCGCAGCAATAGGCCTGTTCGTCAGAAAGACGAACCTAACCTTCTTTTCCAGGACATCCAGACCGAGCGACGCCTCAAGTTTGCTGAAGCGCCCGGCGAAGCCTTCGATGGTTCGTTTGAGGCCGCTGGCCGTCCAGGGATCGTGAGCGTGCTTGGACGAATGCTTGAGCTGCATATAGCGGATTGACGTTGCAGTTACTACGTCCTCACTCCCGTAATACAAGCCGACGTCAATGACCTCGTCGCCCACGCTCGTGGATGAGTCCCCCTCATCGAGTGACGGTCCTTCGACCGTCACTGCCACTAAGCCGTCCGTGGATCCGAGCAGCCGTAGGCATTGCCGGGCTGCCCATTGGTAGTGAAACTGGTCGCCGCTTCTGGAGGGACCTACAGAACCTTGCTTCCCCATAGCTTTGGCGCTCCCTGTATCCGTCTATTCGTGGAGTTTAAAAGCCTCGGCTGTTGTCAGCGGATTTGTTTGGACAAGTTCCTTGCATCGACCGGTTGAATCCGCCGCTGGTTGCAGTCATTCGTGAACGACTGCTCCGAGGCCGGTTTGGGATGCCGTTAAGTTGCGACGACGCGGGCTGAGCAGCACGTAAAACCATTGGGCTTCGAACCGCGCCACCACTTATGACAGATACTGCCCCATAGTTCGCTTAAAGTACAAATGGGGAGGCCGTGTCGCGGAAACTGGGTCGAGATTGCTTGAGTCAGGCACGCCGTCGCGCCTTGTTTTGTAACGACCGTCTAAAACGGCACTTCAACTCAAGCAGATGATTACTCACTCAATACCTGCTGCAGCCGCAACCGTGGTGCCCGCCGCTGTAGCACCTGTCCCAGTGCCTCCAATCCGCTTGGCCTGCGTGGAAGTCTGCAACTTCCGGCGCCTGGCCTGTACGCGCCTAGACCTTGATGAGGAGACCACGGTACTCGTCGGTGCGAACAATAGCGGCAAGACGTCCCTGGTTACGGTGCTGCGAAATTTTCTAGGCGATATTCCAGGCTTCCGGCCGTATGATCTCAGCCTATCTCAATGGGCGAAGCTGCGTGAGTTGAGCAAGGGCTGGGAGGACTTGGCTGAGGACCCAACAACGGACACAAAGGACGCGGAGTTTTGGGAGAAGCAGCTCCAGCATCTGCTTGGATGCATGCCATTTGCGGACCTGTGGTTCGATGCGAACGAGGGCGCCTACAGCTACGTGGCTCCGTTCATTACATCGCTTAAGTGGGCCGGTGGGGCGGTAGGTGTCCGCGTTCGCCTTGAGCCGGTTTCGACTACCGATGAACTGCGCAAACTTGCGTGGGCCTATCGAGAAGCACGTTCTCCCGTCAAGGCGCTTCCTCAGGCGGGGCATGCATGGCCGGTGGACATCATCGACTACTGGTTGCGTCACCCCTCTGACCTGCGGCGCGTCGTGGCGTACCGGCTTGACCCATCGAAGGGGCCTATTGCAGCCAAGCCCGCAGCAGTACCGCAAGACCTGCCACTAGACTCGCAAGCGGTCGACCTGAGCCACTTGAAGAAGTTGATTCGGCTGGACTTTGTTGCAGCTCAGCGCGGATTCGGCGCCGAAGAAGACGAGGCCAAGTCGGAGTCGCCGAACTCTCGGCCTGGCATGTTCTCCAGCCAACTGCTGAAGTTCGCGCGCCAGCATCTCAACGTGTCCACCAGCGCACCGGGCTACGGCAACGAGCTGGTCGCGGCTATCGCGAAAGCCCAAGCTGATTTGGATGACCTTATCTACAAGGCTCTAAAGCCGGCTATGGAGGATGTCGAGGTTCTTGGGTATCCCGGACTACACGACCCTCAGCAGTTCCACTTTCGCACTCGGATTCAGACTGCGGACCTTCTCGCACACAGTACCGCTGTCCAGTACCTCGTCGATAAGACTGCCGCGAACGAGTCTCTGCCGGAGCACTCTATCGGACTGGGTTACCAGAACTTGCAGTCCTTGAGCTTCATGCTTGTGTCGTTCAGGGCTGCTCGTCTAAACCCTCCGCAGGGCGCTCCGGCCGCTGTGCACCTCGTGATTGTTGAGGAACCTGAGGCCCACCTGCATGTGCAAGTGCAGCGCAACTTCTCCGCCAACGCCCTGGGGTTGATACAGCCCAAGGAGGCCGTGCATTCGACCCTGCGCAGCCAACTGCTCATCAGCACGCACTCAAGCCATTTGGCGCACGGGAACAGCTTCACTCGCCTTCGGTACGTGAAGCGCCTGCCTGCTGCAGCTGAAGGTGGTAAGCCGAGTACCGAGGTCGTCAATCTTGGCGACGCGTTCGGCACTGATGTGGAGACCCGCACCTTCGCAGAGCGCTACTTCCAAGTGCAGCATACCGATTTGTTGTTCGCCGACGCAGCAATCTTCGTTGAAGGGACCGCCGAGAAGATGCTGGTGCCGCTCTTCATCGAGAGAGACTTCGAGAAGCTTTCGAAGAAGTACTTGTCGTTCTTGGACATCGGTGGAAGCCATGCGCATCGACTAAAGCCGCTGGTCGAACGGCTCGGTATCCCGACCGCCGTCATCACGGACCTAGACCCCGTCGTTCCCAAGAAAACCGCTGACGACAAGACGGTGTGGACGGCCGTCCATATTGCGGGGCAGCCCGACCTTGCCTCAGGCAATGACACCCTGGCCTCGTGGCACCCGAAATTGGCTGACTTCAATGGATACCGTGCTCCAGCTGCTGAAGCCCGCGTGTGGTCTTCGGCTGGTGGAGTAAAGGTCTACTTCGCGTGGCAGCTTCCCGTTGCTGCGGCGAGTGACCAGTGGCCGAGTTCATTTGAAGACGCATTGGTGCTCGCCAATATTCCCTGGTTCAAGAAGCTCGGCGAGGAGGTCGGCAAGCAGAAGCCCAAGGGCGCACTCGGCAAGGTGGTGGGGCTGGTGGTTGATCACCCCAATCACGGTGAGTTGGCGAAGGAGCTCCACGTTCTCATGCACAGCAGTTTCAGGAAGGGCGACTTCGCAGCAACTCTCTTTGAGAGGCTGAACGCGGGTGCGGCTCTGGAGTGCCCGGCGTACATCAAGGATGCGCTGAGCTGGCTGAGCGTGGAGCTGAAGGTCAACTCGGGAGAGACCCCATGACCGAGAAAGTTCAGCTTGAGGGGGATGACCGAGATGCTCACGTCGTAGAAGACATCACTGGCTATATCACCGCGACGCCGCCGCGGAGCTTCTTCTTGTTCGCAGGCGCAGGGTCTGGCAAGACTCGTACCCTTGTGGAGGTGCTCCGCCGGGTCACAGGTGTGGTCAATCATGAAGCTGGCAATCAGTATGCAAAGCGCCTGCGGAGCCGTGGCCAAACGGTACGCGTCATCACGTACACCAAGAATGCGACGGACGTTGTTATCGGACGCCTCGGTGAAAACGACCTAGCCTCCGTTTCTACCATCCACGCGTTCTGCTGGGAGCTCATCCGGGGGTTCGATGAAGACATCAAAGAAGCTTATTTAGCACTCAAGGATGCGGAGCTTGCAGAAGCCAAGCAGACGGCGGCGAAGAAGAAGAACGGGGAGACAGCCACTGATCTACGCAAGTACGCAGAGATTGAGGCTGAGGCTGACCAAATTCGCACCATCGAGAGGTTTCTTTATCACCCCGATCGCAATACTTACGGCCCCGGTGCTTTGGCACATTCAACGGTTCTGAGCATCGCGGCCTGGCTGCTTGGCCATAGGCCAACGCTCCAACGCATTCTGGAGGAGAGGCATCCGCTCCTGCTCATCGATGAGTCGCAGGACACTATGCGGGATATTCTCGACGCGCTTCTGAAACTTGAGGCGACGCGGCCGGGGAAATTCAATCTGGGATTACTTGGCGATCACCGCCAGCGCATCTACCAGGATGGCCACCAGGACCTGCCAGCGCACATACCTAAGCATTGGGAGTTCCCCGCATTGAAGATGAACTACCGCAGTCAGAAGCGGGTTGTGGAACTTATCAACGCAATTTGGGACGCTGACATCAATGGGCGCACTCAGCCCAAGTCGGGATTCGCCCAGTATGCTCAAACGACGAAGTTGGCTGGCGTAGTCCGAATGTTTATTGGTGACGCCAGGTTGGAGACTGCGGAAAAGATCGCGAAGGAACGAACCTGTGCGGCTGCGATGGCTGAGGCCACCGGCCTAGATGCCTGGGCTGAAGGCACGCGGACTTTCAAGACTCTGGCCCTTGAGCACAAACTTGCCGCGAAGCGAGGAGGATTCTTCGATGCTTACTTCGCCATGGACTTGCTGGACGAGGACGCCGCTGCACCGAAGAGCAACGGTGAGCGAACCGGGCCTTCGATGGTGAGGCCTCTGCTGGGGCCGGTTCTTGAGCTCGCGAGGTGCTTCACTGCGACGGGCGATTTAGATGAATTCGCGGCGATGAATGTGCTCCGCGCTGCGAAGGCGTTGGACTGCCTTTCGTGTGGCGTCGATGAACGCCGCGCGGAGCTGACCAAACTGCATGACGCAGTGATGGCGTTTGGCGCGGCGACTCGGAGGCCTGATGCAACTGTTCGGGATGCCCTTGGGCCCCTTCTGGCTGCCCAGGTCTTTGAAACCCATGAACGCTTGATTGAAGCGTTCGCTGACGCCACACCGCCTCCGGCCCCGCCGCAGGTCGTGAGTAGGGAGGAGCGGGCGGACCGCTTAAGGCGCGGCTGGCACCATTTATTCGATACGCCGTGGGAGCAGGTTGGTCGCTATAGAGCCTATCTTAGCGGCGACGCCGAGCTAGCAACCCACCAGGTGGTTAAGGGGTCGGAGTTCCCGCACGTCATGGTCGTGATGGACGACCACGACGCCAGGGGATTTCTGTTCTCCTACGACAAGTTGTTCGGAGCCGAACAGCTTTCAAAAGGGGATAACGATAACATTGCTGCCGGGAGGGAGACTACGGTCGACCGAACCTTGCGCTTGCTCTACGTCACCTGCAGCAGAGCGGAGGAGAGCCTTGCCCTTGTGCTTTGGGCGAGCGACCGAACGGCTGCGGTCGATGCAGTCAAGGCTACCGGCTGGTTCCTGCCCCAGGAGATTATTCTGCTGTAGTGATGCAGAAAAATCGTGACTACACATCGCCTGAAGGACGGGTCACGTTAGTGCTCGGCCCTCGCGTCTACCTCTAGGACGTGCGGCGGCTTTGGGGCTGCCATCTCCCCAGTTCGACAGACTGCTTTCGCTGCATTGCAGAAACCAAGCCGATCCTTCCCTTGGGCAACCTGCAGCGGTGACTCGAAATCCTGCAAGGCAAGACACCTTGCGCAACGACCTCCTTCGGCATAGCCTACCGCGATGCCAGAAACGGACAAACTCTTTCCCGAGTACCAGCTCCTGTCCTGGCTGCCTGACGAGACATTCTTCAGTCTGGTTAGCCGTCATCACCAGCTTTGGGGGCATGTCACATCTGCGCAAACCTGCCAACTGATGTTCGGCAGCGCACGTGCCGGTGTGCACCATGATCTACCCAACAGTCTTGGTGCCTTCGCGCAGCGCACGAATGCACTGCTTGGTGAGGTCGATTCCATTGCGAGAGAGCGGACACTTCTCAATTTCTACGCGGCTTTCGCTCCACCAGATGAGACAGCAAACGCTGTCGCGTGTATGTCCGGTGCCAGTGTGGCCCATCTGAAGCTACGCCTGGGCATCCTCACAAGCCGATTTCGCGCCAACCATCCCCTTAAGGCCTGCCCGCAATGTATGGAGCAAGACCTCCGCGAAACTGGATGGGCTTATTGGCATTTGAAGCACCAGTTCCCAGGTGTGTGGATGTGTACGGCACACCAGCAGCCATTGCTTCAATCAGCCCTCAAGGCCAATGGAGTCGAGCGCTTCCAATGGCTCTTGCCGCGCTTGGCTGACTTGCATTCCGCAAGCGCGAAGTCCCCCGAAACAGCTTCGTGCTCTTTGTTGTTGAGCCTCGCACAGCTCATTGAGCATCTTGTTCAATCAGGAGCATTCCAGCCACTGCTGTTGAGAGATCTGTACGAGGTCTACCGCGAAGAATTTCGGGCACGTGGATGGATTGCGGGTGCCGCGAGCTTGCGCATCGGACAGATCGCGACAGCCTTCCTCAATTATTGCGAGCCACTCAGGTGCGTTCCGGAGTTTGCGTCGCTTGCCCAAGACGAGGAAGGGATGGCGACGCAATTGGGTCGATTGCTGAGACCGTCGCGCTCTGGAACCCATCCACTCAGGCACCTGCTCCTTATCCATTGGCTGTTCGGCACTGCACAACAGTTCGATCTCGCAATGAAATCCAAGGGCGTGCACACCCAATCAACCGTCCCAAACGCGGTGCTGCCCGGATTCCCCGTCAATGACCCACGAATAGCCCACCTGCATCGTCTCATTCAGGAAGAGGGGCAATCAGTACGCAAGGCCGCGAGCCTTATTGGAGTTGACCCGCAAACAGCGCTCATGTGGGCTGCAAAGGCAGGGATAGCGATTTCACGCCGACCACAGAAGCTGTCCACAGATGTGCGTGCCAAAGCTATCCGTGAGCTACGCAAGGGGGCTGACAAAGGACAGGTGGCATCTCGAGCCGGAGTGTCTATCGAGACGATTACTCGTTTGCTGCTCAGTGACGCAAAGCTGCATGCAGACTGGTCTCAAGCGCGAAGCGAAAAAGCGAGGACCCATGCTCGAAATCTCTGGCTTGGGCTGTTGCAGTCCTCGGGAAGTCTCGGGGTCAAGTGGATGCGCACCATGGACCCACGCACCTATGCGTGGCTCTATCGAAATGACCGCGCCTGGTTGGACGCTCACAAACCGGATCCACTTCCTGAATCCCTGCGCTCAAGGCCGTCCTCGGTGGATTGGGTTGCCAGAGATGAGCAACTGTGCATCCTGGTTCGTGAAGCAGCGTTGCGCCTGATGGAGGCGCAGGGCATCTCGCGCATATACCTCTGGCAGTTGTGCCAGCAAATACCCGACTTGCGGGCGAAGCAGGCCCAACTGCCCCGATTGCCACGCACTCTTGAAGCCATCAAAGCAGCTCTGAGTGCCCATCTTCCGTCCCAAGATCTTTTTCGCTGAAACCCGTCCGTTGTCTATTTCGCTCCACCCCTGATATGCATATATGCAATAGGTTATGCTTTATGCATGATTGAATCGGAAGTCAGAGCACGCGCAGCAAACGCTCGTCGTATTTGTTTGGCCCATGGAATAGCCCAAGCGGATATCGCCGCCCACGTAGGGGCCAGTCAATCTCAGGTCAGCCGCATCCTCAAGGGGGAAGGCGTCAGAGCCTCACGTTTGTTTGAAGAGGTATGCCTTTTTGTGGAGCGCTTCGAGGGTGGTGTCAGCGCCGATACCGTTCGCAGCAACCGAGAGCTGATTGAGGCCCTTCAGGCCACTTGGGATGGCTCTGCGTCACATGCCAAGGCATTGGCTGCCGTGATTCGGTCCCTGGCGATTCTCAAACCCGCTTGATCTGAAACGGAGACAGCTGATGAACATGCTTGTGCAGCCTGCGCCATTTCCAGAAGAGATGGACCGGGGCTACTTAGGGCGGATCATGCGGGTCAACGGATACCGCACTCCGAAGGACGCGGTGGAGGCGATGGCTGCGCATTTTGGTGAGGAAGGGCGGTCACGCCGCGATCTCACAACGCACGAGCTTCTCAGCAGGATGGCGGGGATGACTACCGAGAACTTCGCGCAGCGTCACACGACCCTACCATTGCGCAGAGGGATTACCTCCTATCTTCCAAAGCTTGTGCATGGATGTGGTGAGCGCACAAGCCTGCTGTATGTCAGTGGCACTCTGCGAAAGTATCCGGCGGCCTTCTTCTGCGAGGAATGCGTTCGAGCAGATATTCAATTTCACGGGACCGCCTATTGGCGCAGAAACTTGCAAACTCCAGGTCAGCTGTGGTGTTCCAAACACTCGAAGCCACTGAGCTTCGTTGCCGGAAAAGATCCTTTCGTTGCCTCCCCTGCAGCCTATATTGGAAAATCAGAGCAAATTCCCCAAGATTGGGTAACGCCTGCAGTCAACAATGCTCATGTGGATCGGTTCTTAGAACTTGCCGCCGCTCTCTATGATCGGACGGTTCCTCTCGATGTTGCCCTCATCGCTCCACTTCTTCGCGATACGGGGAGTGCGCAGGGGTTCAGACCTAACGCCTGTTCGAAACAAGGGACACTGATCAGTGATCGGATCAAAGAGCTGTTTCCAGAACAGTGGCTTGGTACCGTATTTCACGAAGTGGTTGCAAAGGAACCAGGTACCTATCTCCACCAAGTGGATGGAACCCTCTACCTGCGCAAATCAGCCTCATCTGTGATCGCCTACCTGCTAGTGCTGTCTGTCTTGTTTGAGAGCGCAGACCGAGCCTTGCACGCCTTGATTGACGCCTGCAATGGACAATTAGCGCCGTCATGGCGGCCACGGTTAGCGAAACCGAGTGTTCCAGGAGTAGATGATTTGCTGGCGCAGTACGTCGCAGCGAAGGGAGTTCATTCAGCAGTCGCGCAGCTGCTTGAGTTACCGCTTCATACGGTACGAAAGGCACTGTGTGATCTCGGTTTACCCAGCCTACCTGAGTGGGATGAGACGGCTGATGTTGGGCCTGTCGCAGCGTTGAAAGCGTACTACCTGGACAAGCTACCCTACACGTCTTGCTTGAAGATAGCGGGTGTGACTGAGGCTCGTTTTGATGCACTGATGCGTCAATGTAGTCCAAAAATGGCAATAGCCCTTGGGCGGATGAGTCTGAAGACAAGCATCCGGCCAAGGGCGCGCCAAGCGAAAGGTCGGCTCCCCGTCAGACTGGAGCAAGGGGCTGTGCTGGCAAGCCCTCAGTTCCGAGAAATGTTGCTCCAGAACTGAGCCCAAAAGCTGTGGTCCTGCGGAGAAAGGTCCTCGTACATAGACAGCCGTGCTGGGTCATTGCTGTGCAACGCAGCAACGGCCTGAGCCACTGGGGCCAGATAGGTATCTGCAGCCACCTTGAAGTCATCGAGACAAAGATCGTCGTCATTGCGCTCGAAAGCCACCCGGTGCGCAGCAATCCAAAGCGCAATGATCAAACGTTGAACGCCAGCAGTTTTTTCAAGTATCAGGTCACCTAATTCTTCAGTGATAGCTATTGGGCGAACGACATACTGGTAGTGTCCGAGTCTTGGCAGAAAGTGCTGACGGAACGCCGCATCATGATCTCCCCAGAAGTGCTTGAAGGCATGGTACCCAGAGGTGACGATGCGTTCCGTATTGCTCAAGCGCTTGGTCAGGGCCCCAAATCCGTCCGGAGTGCCAGAAACCAGAAACGGTATCTGCCATTCATTTAGCGCTGTCAGAATCCATTTGAGAGACTGGTCATCAATGATGCGCAGCTCTGGCGGAGGCTCTCCTGGCTTTCTTTTGTCTCTGGCTTTCAAGGTGGGAAGTTTGAACAGGTTCTGAATCTCGTCGAGGTGTAAAAGGCCAAGGAAATGACTGGATGCGACCTGCTGCCACTCATCCAGCATTTGCGGCCCATTGCGCCATTCATCAGCTAGCGTCTTGTCAAAGCGAGTGCTACCTGTGGCCTTTTTCCATGCCGTCATCAGAGCCGCTGCGAGATCCGTGGCTTTGCCACTCGCAGGAACATCCAGCGAGAGCCAAACTACCTGTTGCAACCCATTGACCATTCGGAAAAACGAAGTGTGTTGGATGATCTGTGGGAACGTGGCCAGACATCTTCGAACAGCTTGTGTCTTGCCAGAGCCGGAAACGCCGACTACTGCAGCCCCATACGTTGGGGCCGTAATGGGTGGTCTGTGGCGAGTCTCCTCGCCGCTGATCGAGCTCCATGTATTGGATGATGAAGGGTGCAGGTGGTGGTAGTTCTGACGGATCATCATGTCCATCGTTTCGTACAACTGCAGCTCTTCCAAACTGGGTACATGAAGATCGCGCACAACCATCAGCATGTGTAGGCGGACGTGGCGCGGAATAGACGCGATGTCTTTGGGTGGACGAGCTGGGAACTCCAACAATGCCTTGAGTGCGTCGGGCCGTGAACGTATCGGTCCAAGCTGGGCGATGAGTGAATTTCCTGCGTAAGGGTCGTGCACTGCGACGGTTTCGGGTACACGCTTAGTCATGCATGGCCTCCGCATCCATTGCTTGGACCAAGTCGCCCATCATCGCGTCATAGTTGGATGTGGACTCCGAACGTGTCTTCGCAGTACCTCGGACTTCACCCACCATCAGTTGACCGGCAAACTCATTTTCGATTGCGCGAGCTTCACGGATCGTTGGCGTGAGTCCATGTGCACGTTTGCGGGCAGCGCGAGTTTCTTCCACGGCTTGTTTGCGAATGAGTTCCATGCGGTGATAGCCGAGTACCGCTTCCCGCACGCGTTGGTGTTCAACATCTGCCGCCTTGAGCTTTTGGAACGCAAATGCGTCAACCATCTCGTCATGGGTGAGCGCGGGATCGGCCCGGGAATGGTCGGAGATTGTGAGATCGATCAGGCCATTTCCGCTTTCGTACGGAGTCCAGATGCGTGAAACCGAGCCTGGGTAGTACTGGGCCGGGATTTCCCAACTGCCCCGAACTGATCGTGCGCGAGTTGTCCATTGCTCGGTTTCTACGACCGGCGCGCTATAGCGATTCGTGCGGAAGACGACACCGTTCCGAGTGACGCGTGCCTCGCCCGTGGGGAGCAGCTGCGTGATTAACTCCGCCTGTGACTGTGCGCGAGAGAAGCCAATCCCCATGGCATGCCCCCAACGCCACAGCCCTGCTGGGCTAGGGAACACACCTTGCGCGATCATGTGTGCATCCAAGCGATTGCTTCGGTCTGCAGTCAGGTTGTAGATGTAGAAGCACTCGTGGAGAAACTGCATGTACTTACGGACCGACATGGTTGCTGCCGCTGGGTTAGATCGGCGCAAGTCGTATTCCTTCCTCCTGGCGTCCATCGCACCTGGAATGAAGTGGTACTGCACGTTCTTCATGATGCGGTGCATGACCTCCACCACGCCCTTCAGATCGGGACGGAAGGGCGCGGTGTAGCTGAGAGTAGTGAGCAGTTTCATGCCCGTGGCCTTTGCCCGCTTGGATAGATACTCACCTCGATCGCAGAGCAGCCTTGCAGGAAGCGTAGGGGTGGGAAATAGAGACTGACGCATGTCGTATCCCCACAGATCGCTCATCAGGTTGGACGATGCGACTGTGTTGAAAATAGCGACCTGCGCGGTATCCCAACTGGGACCTGTGAGACAGACATAAAAGCCCACGACAGCCGTTGAGAAAACGTCCACGATGACATACACGATGGGGCGTCCGATGATCCAGTTGGGATCGATTGACGATCGCAAGTAGACGTCCCCGATGGTTGAATCGATGGCGTACATCAAACCTGGACCCTCTGAGCCTTCCCAGCTGTAGCCGGACAGACCGCGGAGCGCTCGTTCGAAATGGCCGCTGCTGGTCTTTTCGCGGATTCGGTAGATCTCCTCGATGTCCTCCGTCAGAACCCGCTTCACCTGTTGGTAGTTGGGGTACTGGTCCTTTTCAAGATCGATTGCGACAATGTTTCCGTTGTCGTCATAGCGCATCGCCGTGGTGAACTGGCTGGCGATGATGCGTTTATGGCGCTCCGGCATCGAAGGCTTTGGCGTTGCAATGCCTTTGTCTGCCATCATTATTTTTGCGCGCCAGACTGTGTTCATCCCCGGCTGAACTGGCTCACCCCAGCATCCGTAAAGCAGTTTGGAGAGTCGCTGCGCAAATGTCTTTCTGCCAGCCTTCTTTCTGGCGCTGCTGGCCGACAGATCGCGTCGTTTTCCGGGTGCACCGCACTTGTCCCAACGAGTGCGGAGACTTGTTTTGGTGAGACCAAATGCACACAGAATGGACCATAGTTTGTAGACGTACGACTTGCTGACTTTGTGTTGTTGGGCCGTTTCGCTCACTAGGTGGCCCAGATTCCCGTGAATCAGAATGGATTCCGCGAGTTTCTCGTTATCAAGGAACTGCTCCATCACCCTGCAGCGCTTGTCGAAAGCATTTTGCGCGCTTGGTTGATCAATCGGTTTGTAGTACAGACCGGGAAGCTCAAGGCTAATGGATATCAGCTCGTGTGACTCTATGAGCTCAATAAGATCTTTCCGACAAATCGCGTGCAAGCTACCAACCAACGATTTCTGGGGGATTCTTTTTTTTCGCTTGAGTTTTTGGTCTTCAATGCGGGGTCTGCCTCCTCGTGCCTTTATTCGCGGGGACTCTTGCTTGATCAAAACGCAATAGGTGACGTCTGTGGAGGAATCATCCACGACGATCCGAAAGATACCTTCGGGTAGTCCCAGCGCCTCCGTCGTCAACTTGAATACTTGGTTGAGCATTAGATGCATGCCGACCTCCGCGCCAGAATTGGGTTGAGGGACACGAACTCTTTCTGCGAAATCAAGCTTAAGGGGTGGTGAGGCCTCCAGCCGCGGCGCAAATCCACAGGTAGTAGACCGCGCCAGACCGATTGCCAAAGTGCCCGCTGCGCTTGATGGCGGTTCGTTTCTCCTCCCAAGCGGTCAGTCAGGTGCTGGACGATGTCAGAGTAGCCATGCCAGGGTGCCGAGCGCACCACTCCGCAAGCCATCTTGATTTCTGAAATGTTTGCTGGCTCATCAAATCCCCAAGGTGAGCTTCGTCGCAGGGTAAGACCAACACTCTTTTCGTACTGTTCTGGCGTAATGAGCAGCCACTCCACGCCCCGGAGATTCCAATAGGTTTTCTCCAATCGGAGCAACTCTTTGGCCCGTTTGGTGAGAGTGCTGGATGGTTTGCATGAGACAGCGAGCAGGACCAGACTCCCGCGTTGATTGCGTACGACGAGCAGCAAATCAGTTGTGCTGGTCCAGATGTGGGTTTCGTCGCCGTCTTTTAGTTCAGGGTGCTTGATGCCCAGCTTTTCCGCGATCTCCAACGTCCCGGGGAATTGCGTCAGGCCGCAGCCGACTTTCCAGCGCGAGAGATCATGGGAGGCGGAATCCTGGCTTATCGGAAACTGCTCGGCAAGATCGACCAATCCTGGAATTAGTCCTGCGAAGTTCAACCCCCCCCACTCCTGGTCAGAGAGAAGCTCACGCTGTCGATCCATCCAGACGATAAGATGGGAGCGGCCCTTACTGGATGGATCGCCCCGCGAAACACGGTGCCACGGGATGTAATCGGAATAGGTGCCTGTACCCCTGCCTTCTCTGTGGAATCGTTCGAGGACTTTGGGCGTGAAGCGTTTTTCGGTCCTCATTGCCTCACCTCCAGTTCGGCGAGGTTGAGACAGAGCTGTAGTGCCGGTGTCGCGTGCGGAGGCCTGGTTACGACGTTGACGGGCTCAATGTGCAGATTTGGTACGCCTCGGGAGGCTTTGCACAGACGCGTCAATGCCTCACGGCGATTGGTGATTTTTTGCATGGATCTGACCTTATGGTTGTTCGCCTGGTAGGCGCGAACAAAATCCACCACCCGGAGATCAGATCGGTTAATCTAGCGTTGCGAACCGCGAAGACTTCGGTCTGAGCACCCGGACGGCGGGGCTTCTGAAAAGGGGTCCTGCCGTTTTTTTATTTCATCGCGACCTCCAAGCTCTGACGGATGGATCGAACATGGGCGGGAGACAACTGCTGGCCTATGCAGGCGATGTCTCGTAAAAGGTCGGCCACGTGGCGTGGAGTGGATCGGGCCACTCTCAGCCCCATGCCACTGCGCTCTCGCGAGGCAAGTTCGGCGAGTCGCTGAGCGTCACGTGGTGACAGTTCCAGCGCCTGAGCCAACCGGGTCACCGCTGGCTTTGCAGGCGGTGGGCGACGCGCGTTCTCGAATTCACTGATGAGTGACGCCGTCACCCCGGCTCTCTCACCTAGTGAGCGGAGGCTCAATCGTTGTCTACTTCTCAACAGGAACAAGAGTTCGCCGAAACTGCTGGCGGGGTTTTGGGGGTCGAGGTTTTCCTCTTCGTGATCACGAAGTCCGATGGGATCGCGATAGCCCAAAGCCATGTTTTTGAATGGTGTGACGGATATAGAAGGCGAAAGTGGGTCGAGGGTAGACCTCGCCCAGAAAACTGTCGATACAAAAACCAAAGAGATTGGCGTGTGGTTTTTGCGCTGCCACGTCCGCGTCCCCATTTGGAGCTTACGCAGATATCCATGAACAATCGAGACAACTGATCAGCACTTGAAATGCAAATTTGCTAAAGGGGAGCCTGAGCTGCATTTTTATGACTGGAACCAACACGTCCCCGATGTTCAGGTTGAGGCTCAAATGCGCTGTCAACCACTTCAAGCATCGGATGCTGGAGGCGGCCCATGAGCCTGGAATTTCTCAGGGAAAGTCGGTCCTCACACGCATGACGGAAGTACTGTCTAGAGCGCCATTCGACCCAAGAACCTGGGACAGTTGGTTTGGTGATGCGCCGCCTCGTGTTCAACGTGCAGCAATCGGAAGGCTGGATCAGTTCTTTGGTGCCAAGGCGGGTAGGCTGAGGGAAAGGCGCGGGGAAAGCGGGTTCTATGAAGATCTGGTGTTCGGAGGCTTGGCCGTGCAGGCTTTGGAACCCGACATGGGTAAGCTGCATCGATCACCTGTTGGGCAGCGGACAAGCCAGTACAGACCGCGAAGTCCACTACATCTTCATTTGGACGCTCTGGACGTGGCGGCGCTTGAAAATGATCAAGTGCACAAAGGGTTATGTCTTTGGGACGCGAAAGCGATGCTATCGAATCGAGTCATGGAGTGTTTGCACGACAGGTGGAACCACCGGTGCGGCACGGTGTATGAATCCCTGTCATCCGACATGGAGCAAGCCATGCTTGAGTTGTCCGACGCCGATCGACAGTCCGTTGAAAAGGAGTTCGCTTTTGGTCCCCTGGCGTTCCAGAGTCTTATGGAAAGGGCGCCGCGACCGATGTTTGAGGGGCGTTTGGATCAGCTTGATTTCGCTGCAAGTCAGGTTCACAAAACTCTGCTTGGAATCGCAGCGGACGCTTCCTTTTTGAGAGGAGATCGATTGACTGCTTGGTGTCTTGACGCCGCTACGGCTGCGCTGGCGCTGCAGTCAATGAATTGGCGGTTTCAGCTAGATATGCTGGCTTCGGGGCGCGCTATCGTGATGCCTGAGGTTTGGTATCTGGATGCGATGCAGTCACTATTTTTCGGTCCAAATGATGAGGATGCATTGTCTGAGGCTCTGGGGCGCGTGAACGAGATGGGTCAATTTAAGTGGTTGCCAGATACATACGACGCATTGCTGGCGGCGCGCGATCAGTATCACGCCTTGCTTGCCCAACTGGGGCTACATCCAGCGACTCTCTGGCAGATCGCTGAATGTTCTGATCAAACCCACTCGGCGACCATGCTGAAGGCTGGATGAGGTCTTCATGTGTCCGAGCAGTGGAGGAACGGTGGTGAGATGACGGACGCAATGCGCTGCGCACAGCGAGCAATGATCGATCGCCAGAGATTTCGGATGTAGGGCAGAAAAGATATCGTCCCCGGGAGCATGATTGCGCAGAGGTCACACCGGGGGCTTGCTTTGTGCCAGATTCTTCTTCCTTGACGAGGAGCCGACATGTAAAGGGACCCAACTAGTTTCCAACGTGTGCCGAAAGACCTTCCGGTGACTGCGCATCTATCAGCCGTGGCAGGCGCGCAGCCCAAAATCGGCCTCATTGAAGAGGGTGGAAAGTTTTATGCCCCAGGCACCTCGCCCTCTGAGGTGATCACTGCTTTTCGCATGTGCGATGACCTTGCGTCGCAAATGATCCCGTACTGCCAGCGAAAACTCTCATCCTTCGATGGAGACAAGGAGGCGACAGTGAAAGCCGTATTGAAAGGCCTCCTTCTGGCCAAGCGCTGGTGTACCGATCAGCAGTGCGTTTGGATCATGTCTGCATCGACCATCCAATCCGGGTGCAATCAGTCAGGACACAACCTGCGAAGGATGTATGGCGATGACAAAAATCCAGGCTACCGCCACGAATGATATGGGCGACAGGGAGCTGCAGGATCTGCTGCAGGACTGGGATCGTATGGCTCCCGTGGGCCGAGAATTCGGCAGTCCAGACTATGAGCGCCTCGAAGAACTCGACCACCTTGCCATCCTGGCCAAAGGAAGCCTGCTTGCGGCCCGCCGCTGGCTGGATACCCCCAACCACGCACTGGAGGGCATGACGCCTGAAGAGGTGACCAGAACTCCAGAGGGTTTTGCGCGGGTGCGTCAGTTGCTGACCTCGTCAGCAAAGGCACGATGACACGCCAAACGGATAGAGGTTGATCAGGGTCGCCGAGGCTTCTCGCGACATTCTTCGCTCTGAAGCAAGTCCTGTCGGACCTCTTCACGCATGGCGGAAAGCGGTGCCGGAGCCAGATCCTCCGGTTGGCGCGTCTCGACGCAGACGGTATGACCATCCTGCGTCAAGAACTCCACCTCATGAGCAGCACCTTGCCCATGGACGTGAACCACCACACCCAATGCGCCTGAATCCAGCGCATGTTCGGGAAGGGGCTATTTGACGGAGACAGCGGTGTGTTCCTGCAGCATCTCCAATACCTCTGTCAGGTTTGCGCAGAGTTCTTCGATGGTTTCACCTTGGGTGTGCGCACCTGGGACTCCTGGCACATGGCCCACCAGCAATTCCGTGTCTGGATCACGTTCGATCTGGATGGACGGGACACCAAGGCCAGCGCTTTGCTCCCGCAGGAACTTTGCAATGTGGGGGTCGGAAGCCTGGATCGTCTGCACGCGACCATCGACATACCCGGTGAGGGGGATGCCAGCGCGTGCATTCGATGCGACCGCGTTGACCACAGCTTCCCTTGCGAGCTGAGTTAGCTGATCAGCATCCAATCCGTGAAAAGTAGGCTTCGAGCGTTCCATGCGGGGGAGGCTACAACTATTGATGACCGGGGGCAAGGTCAAGGTTTTCAGATGCATCAACGGGAGCCGCGTTGCTACTTGTCATGCGCTACACATGGGCTGGCGATTGGCGCGGATACCGGGAGCCATCTGCTTGTTCATTTTTTCACCGGCACGTCGGGTGTGTTTGCCTATGCGGAAGGTTTTTGGTCGCACGTAGATTGCGTCCGGAGGGCTGCTCACGAGAACAGGGTCATGCGTCGCAACACACGTCCTTTTGGCATGTGAACTTCAGCATCGGACTGAATTGCGTGGATCTGTGCCATGGTGAGCGGCCCGTCATCCTGCAAATAGGCGGGCAGCTTCTCGTTTGCCAACCTGGCAAGAGCCAAGTGGACAACTTGCCTTTCGCTGAGCTTCAGTTCTCTGGCAAGCGAGCGCAACGTCGACCGCGTGATACCTGAAGGGGTATCCTGCGAATGAAATTCGAGCGAAAGCTGGTCAGTTGGCGGCTCGGTCATGCTGCTCCTTTGATCGACACTGTTCTGGCAGGTCGTGGGATCAATGCGATCCAGAACACTGCTTCTTTCGGAGCTGCTCTGGTTGGATCAGGCTGGTCGTCCAATTGTGGGCGTTCCTCACCAGATGTGCAAAATGCTCATCAATTCAGTTGTGAAACCGCAAGTCCCGGCAAGAACTCCACCCCTGTGCGCTTCACCAGCTCCTGGTAGCTGATAGGTCTGCTAACGCGCTCCCCTTCGCGGTTCTCCTGCCAATGCGCCCACGCCCGTTTGTCGTGCTGGTCGTACACCAGCTTGAACAGGTGGCTTGGGACCCTGACCCCGTTGTCCCCGATGCGGGGACTCTCTTGGGTGAACACCGGCCCGGTGATTACGAACACATCGCCCTTGGCCCGCCGGATATACCGGCGCGTGTCCTGTTCGATCTTGGCCCAGGCGCCACCGTTGTGCTGGATGTCCTGCGGCACCATGTTGGCCAGACTAAAGCTCTGTGCCATGGCTGTCGGCGTCGGCATGTCCCCCGCTGGTGCCATGTGGCCACGTGAGTAGCCCGAGCGCTTGTAGTCTTCCAGTTCGGCCCGCTCGCCTCTGGGGAGGCGCGCATCGGCAAAGAACTTGGTCGCTCGCTTCTCGTCGGCGTCCTCGATGATTCTGCTGTTCAGGCGCTGCGCCACATAAACCGGCGTCTTGGTCTCTCCACTGTGCAAGACGGCAAAGGCTTCGTAGCACAGCTCGCGCAACTTGGGGCGTGCCGGTATGACTGGTGGCTTACCGTCGGCAAAGAACTGCGGGCATTGCGCAAAGCGGGTCGGATGACCTGATGCACTGTCCAGGGCTTCAAAGACGGAAAGGCGGGCTTGGGCTGTACTG
>JAANMW010001886.1_pt1 | contig 20425 bp, 15 predicted proteins | sample 7279671 | NCBI WGS metagenome assembly JAANMW01 (sample SAMN14094541, study PRJNA606508) | bioreactor metagenome | isolation source: A lab-scale SPAN reactor treating ammonium-rich wastewater day 247 | place: Ireland: Galway | collected 2017-09-19
GCATCCGCCGGGTCGCCTCCAGCTTCTCGACGAACGCCGGCTCGGCCAGCCAGTCACGCGCCCGGCGCAGGCTCACGCCCAGCGACTGGGCGGCCTCCGTCAGCGTCGGCTCCTCGTCGGCCAGCATCGCGTCCAGCACCTGGAGCTTGCTGACGCACAGCTTCATTTGTCTGTTGGCCATGGTTCGCGGCTCCTTTCGCGGCCGCCCGGTTCGGGCCGGGCGACCATCGCCAGTAGTAGACCGGCCGGTCGGGCAGGCGCAGCTCGCGCATCCCCGCCAGACGGAAGAACGGCACGTAGCGCCCCATCCGGGCGAAGGCCTCGACCATCGGGGCGTCGGTCCGCGCCAGCGCCGCCCGCACCAGCCGCGTCGCCAGGCCCAGACCGCGGTACAGCGGGTGGACGATCACCCGGCTGATCGTGCGGACCTCGCGGTTCAGCCGGTCGGCGGCGGCCCGGCGGTCGCCCCCCGCGACGTAGCGCCCGCCGGTGGCCGCGTCGCGGGCGGCCGAGCACAGCGGCGGGTAGCTCAGCACGCACACGCCCGCCAGGGCCGAGTAGCCCCCGGCCCGCCACAGCAGCCCGCCCCGCCGCGCCGCGTCCGGGCGGACCGCCAGGCGCCACACCCGGCACACTGTCGCCGGACGGGCCGCCCGGTAGTGATGCCGCGCCAGCGCCAGGTAGTCTGCCCAGCGGCCGTCCTGGACCGAGAAGCAAACGCCGAGCTGTCGCGAGTCGATGGGCATGGGCGGACTGTTGGTCAAAGGTCCCTCGATGGGCTCAGGCGCCAATAGGGGTGAATGTCAAATGACGAATCCACGAATGACGAAAGAATGCCCAATGGCCAATGGCCAATGGCCAACCACGGACTGCTTACCGTCGGAACCTCACCTTTGTCCCCCCATTGCTCCCCTGTCCTGTTCCACTGATTGCCCCTTGGTCACTGGACATGAGTCATTAGTCATTCATTCGCCATTCGCCATTCGCCATTCGTCATTCGCCATTTCTCCACCACCAGTCCCCCTTCGTTGGTCTTGACCCATATCCGGTCCGGGCGCAGGGGGTCGGCCAGGTCGTCGTGGGCCGTTGCCACCACGGCGGCCGCCCCGGGCGTACGGTCCAGCCACCGCCGCAGATTGGCGGACAGCACCCGCGCCGTCAGCCGATCCAGCCGCGACGCGAACTCGTCAATCAGCAGCAGCACCGCGACCTCATTCCCCCCCCCATTCTGCAAACCCCCGTCCCGCAACATCGCCTCCACCCGCGCATACAGCCGCGCCAGCGCCAGTCGGTCCGCCTGCCCCGCGCTCAGGCAGCCGGCCGGCATCAGCCACAGCCGCGCCTCGCCCAGCCCGGCCGAGCACAGCAGCCGCAGCGACGACTCGACGGGCAGCCCGAGCTGGTCGAGAACGGCTGATCGCGAGCGTCCGGCGGCGTCCGGCCCGCCCAGGCGCACGGCGACGACCGGTCCGGGCCAGGCCCGCGCCAGGGCCGCCAGCAGCAGGCTCTTGCCCGAGCCCGACGCCCCGACCAGGTAGGCGAGCTGCCCGGGCGAGAGGCCAAGTCGCGTCGGCGCCAGCAGACGGCGGGTCGCCGCGCCGGCCGGGCGGTCCATCTCGAACGCCGCCGCGACCGCCCGGGTGCGGGTGTTCGCGACGAGCCGCTCGGGCAGGTCGATATGGATGGTCAGTTCCATGCCTCCGTATAACTGGCGCGGGTGTTCGCGTTCGTGCGCGAATTCCGGGCCCGGCCGGAGAGGCCGGGGGCGCAACCCCCGCCGGCCGCGGGAGAAGTGATTTGCGCACATTTCCGATTTCTCGGTTGGGGGGTGTTCGCCTTTGTGCGCGCCGGCCGTCCGCGGTCAGGCCTTTCTGGGCGGGTCGGCTGGCGGTATGATACCCGGTTTGGTCGGGGGCGACGGTGGAGGATGTGCAGCCATGGCGGAAGGCAAGATTGCCGGCGGGGTCGTGGTTCCGATCGTTTCGCCCTTTGACGCGGGCGAGGGCCTGGACGTCGGGGCGTTCGAGGCCATCGTCGAGCACCTGGTCGCCGCCGGCGTCGACGGGCTGCTCGTCACCGGCACCACCGGGGAGGCATGGAAGCTCGACACCGACGAGCGGCGGCGGCTCTACCGGGCGGCCGCCCGGCAGGCCGACGGACGCATCTGCATCCTGGCCGGCACCGGCGCCCCCTCGACCCGCGAGACGGAGCAATTGACCGCGATGGCGGCCGACTGCGGTTGCGACGGGGCGGCGATCCTGACGCCCTGGTTCCTGCTGCCGACTCCGGACGGGCTGGCCCGGCACTACGGCGACCTGGCCGAGTCCAAGGCCATCCCCGACACCTTCCCGCTGCTGTTCTACCACAACCCGCCGCGGACGCACCTGGATTGGCCGGTCGAGCACATCGCGGAACTGGCCCACAAGTTGTCCAGGCGGTTCATCGGCATCAAGGACTCCGCGCACGACCCGAATCGCGTGGCCGGGCTGCGGAAGTTGGGACCGAAAGGCTTCGTCATCTACTCGGGCGCTCCGCACCAGCGGGCCGAGTTCGCCGCCGCCGGCGCCGACGGGGCGATCGAGGCCCTGATCAACGCCCTGCCGGACGAGGCCGTCGCCGCCTACCACGGCGACGCGCAGAAGGCGGCGCTTTACGCCGAGGTCTTCAAGGTCATGACCAGCGGGCCGAACGTCATCGCCCTGCTCAAGCGGGTGATGGAGTCGCTGGGCCTTCCGGCCGGCCGGGCGCGGCGGCCGCACGACCGGGTGGACCCGGCCCGCCTGGACGGGATGCGCCAGGCGATCGCCCGCGGCGGTCGGATGGCCGCCGGCGCCGCCGACGGCGCCCGCCTGGGCGACGGGCCGGACGGGGTGGGAGGGGCGCACGCGGTCGACCGAAAAAGGGGACAGGTACATTTTCCGCACATCGCCATCCGGATGCGGGATGCGAATGTGACCGATCCGACAGGCCAAGCCCCACGTCCGTCCGGCAGCGACCCGGGGGCATCGAAAAATGTACCTGTCCCCTTTTCTTCCTCGGGGGCGGGGCAGGGCAGGGCGGTGCACGTGCTGGCCGACGGGGCCCTGGATCGCTGCCTGACCGCTGAGCCCCTGCCGGCCAGTTTCACCACGCTCTTCAGGGCGACCGATGGCGATTACCGCTACAGCCACCACCCGGCCGTGACGAAGTTCGACGGGCGTTACTTCGCCGCCTGGTCGGCCGGTCGGATCAACGAGGACAGCCCGGGCCAGGTGGTGCGGTTCGCGACCAGCGAGGACGGGCATGCCTGGTCGGCGCCGGCGCAGGTGATGCCCGCGCCGGAGGGCAAGAATCGCTGGACGTGCGGGGGGTTCTGGGCGCCCGGCGGGCGGCTGCACCTGCTGGCGACCTGCTACACGCGGGCCCGCTACGTCGAGGGCGAGCGGACGCCGGGCGTCTGCTGGGAGGACCTGGCGACCGAGGCGTTCGCGTGGGACGGGTCGGCGTGGCGGCCGGCCGGACTGGCGCTGGCCGACATCTACTCCAACGAGGCCCCGCGGCCGCTGCCCGACGGGCGCTGGCTGTGGCCCGGCGCCAACGGGCGGCACGACGCGGTGCTGGCCTTGGGGTCGGGCGAGCGGCTGGACGACTGGACCGTCGCCGTGCCCGGTCCGCGGTCGGGGGGCTGGCGGCTGACCGAGCCGTCGTGGTTCGCCGCCGAAGACGGGGCGCTGGTGGCCCTGTTCCGCGACGACGGGGGTTCCAAGCGGCTGTTCCGGTCCGAAAGCCGCGACGGCGGCTCGACCTGGTCGCCGCCGGAGGCGACGGATCTGACCGACGCCCAGGCCAAGTTCTGCGCCGTGCCGCTGCCGGCTGGCTCGTCCGCCCGCGTCGCCCTGGTCTGCAACCCGTCGCCGGACGCCCTGGAGCGCCGCCTGCTGGCGGTCGCCCTGTCCCGCGACGGGCGGCTGTTCGACCGACTGCTCAAGCTTCGCTGCGACGGCGACGCCCGGGCCCGGCTGGCTGGGATGCACAAGCAGCCCGGCTTCCAATACCCCAACGCGACGGTCGCCGACGGGCGGCTGTGGGTGGTTTTCTCTGCCAACAAGGAAGACATCGAACTGGCGAGCGTGGACCTGGCGGCGCTGGCGTGACCGGGCGGACGGACCTGGTCGGCGGCGGCGCGACTCGGCCGATGGCGCGGTTCCGGCCCGCAACCGGCCTGGGTCGGGGGGGTTTAATTGATGCGAACTGGGGTTGTTGAAAGGAGCGTTTCATGCGACGTGCTGTATCTGTGACGATAGTGCTGGCGGCGATGGCGCTGCTCGGGCTGCCGGGTCGGCCGGCCGGGGCGCTGATCAATCCGAACTTCACCCCGATCCACCTGGTGGGCCAGTCGGTGACCCTGCTGAAGGTGACGCTGAAGCCGGGCGCCAAGCCCCTGACGCTGACGGCGACGGTGGTCAAGGCGTACAAGCCGAAGGCGGGGGCGCCGAAGGGACCGCTGACGATCGACCTGTCCGCCTCGCCGCTGGAGGCCCACGCCCAGGCGATCGCGGACCTGATCGTCAAGCACCCCGACGAACCGGCGCTGCTGTTCGCTGGGGAGTTCATCGAGGAGGCCGGCGACGGCAGCGGGGGCGGCAAGCCGCTGCCGGAGGCCTGCCTGCACTTCTCCGGGCGATGGATGAGCCTGTACAAGACGAAGGTCGACACCGACTTCGAGATGGACAAGATCAACACAGACCTCGAGGCCACCTGGGCCGGCAGCACCGACATGCTGGACCGGGCGGTCAACTACATCCTGACCGATCCGGAGCCCAGCGTGCCTGTCAGCGGCGAGGCGATGTGGGACGCCCACACGAAGATCGGGATGGTCGCGGGCAAGGTGAACGCGGCGGTGGCCGTGGACCTGGGCGAAGGCCCGGCCCAGGCGCTGTTCGTCGCCAGCGAGGGCGGCGATCGGCTGTACATCTACGATGAGAAGGCGAAGGCCCTGTCCGACGCGACCGGTCCGCGCAAGCTGACCAGCAGGTCGGTGCGGGCGGCGTGGGGCGACTTCAACCATGACGGGCGCACCGACCTGGCCAGCTTCGATGGCAAGGGGCTGGGTCTCCGGCTCCAGCAAGCCGACGGGTCCTTTGAGGCGGTGGCCGTTGACGCGGGCGAGGCGTTCAAGAGCGACTGCACCAGCCTGGCCGTGCTGGACGACGGCAAGGGTCGGGCCGCTCTGCTGGCGGGCACCGGCGGCAGCCCGGTGCTGCTGAGCTTCAGCGACGCCGGCGCCGGCAAGTGCACGGCGACGGTGCTGGGCGGAGGCGAGAAGCCGGCCGGGACGGGCGAATTCGGCAAGCCCGGCGCGTGCCTGGTGGGCGACGTGGACGGCGACGCGCTGCCGGACGTTCTTCAGATGTTCGCCCGCGGCGGGCTGCTGTTCAAGGGCAAGTCGCCGGGGCAGTTCGACAAGCCGTCTGTCTGCCAGATCGCCCTGGGCGAGGGTGCGGTCCGCCCGTTCTTCGGCGACTATGACGGCGACGGGCTTCTGGACGTGTTCTGCCCGGCTGAGGATGACCCGCGCCTGTGGCACAACCTGGGCGGGGGTAAGTTCGTCGATCTGCGGGGCTGGTCCGGCGAGCTGGCCTACATCTCCAAGCCCGGCGGGGTGGACGGGGCGACCGGAGACATCAACAACGACGGGCGGCAGGACATCCTGATCGCCTACACCAATCTGCCCCCGCAGATATTCTTCAACCGCGGCTACCGCAGCTTCGGACACGCCCACCGGCCGCTGGACCTGGACGAGGAGGGTCTGCTTCCGGAGTCGCGGGACGGTCAGCAGGCGGCGACCCTGGGCGACTTCAACGGCGACGGCGGGCAGGACATGGCGTTGGTGCTCAAGAACGGCGATCTGTGGCTGTTCCTCCGCCGGGTCTTCGCCGACGACGCGGCGCTGTGCATCCGGGTGGGCCTGCCGACCGGCGGCGGATACGCCGGTCCGCTGCTGGTGACCGGATACACCGAGGGCCGCTGCCTGGGGGCGTGGAACGTGACGGCCGGCGGGGCCTCGGCGTTCATCGGGCAGCGCTACGCCGGCCCGTGCACGATCAAGTGGCAACTGCCCGGCGGAACGGTGCAGCAGAAGGAGATCACCCTGATCGACAAGCCGGTGCGGTTCGTCGTGCCGGTCGAAAAGAAATAATCCGGACGGTCCCGCGGGGTTGACGCGGGTCGTAGAATAGGAGTGCGGAGGGCCGGTCCAGGCCGTGCGTCGGACCAGGCCTCCGCACTCCCGTCTTTTTGGCGAGGCGGCGGTCGTGATTTCGTGCCGGATGGCATGGCGGCGCCGGGCGGGTCAAGGGCAGCCACAGGAAAAGGAGCGGCTGTGAGAAGGACAACCGTGCTGGCATTGGTGACGGCGTCGTGGACGGCGTTGGTCGGTTGCGAGCCGACCGGCATCGTCATCCGCCCCTACGTGCAGAACATCGGCAAGACCGAGGCGACGGTGATGTGGACGTCCGGGCGGGCGGGGGACTTCGATCTGGCCTACGGCGCGGGCGACGCCCTGGACCGGTCGGCGCGGACCTGGGCCTGCCGGCAGGTCGAGTTCATCGTGCCGACGGGCACGGACCCGAAGGTGGGCCCGACCCGCACCGAGTGCGTCTACGAGGCGAGGCTGACCGGGCTGACCCCGGGCACGAGTTACGCCTACCGCGTGAACGGTCCGGGCGGCCCGATCGGCGGAAGCTTCCGCACCGCCCCGGACCGCACCGTGCCGTTCACCTTCGTCATGTACGGCGACTCGCGGACCGACATCGATGCCCACAACCGCGTCGCCCGGGCCATCGCCTCGCACAAGCCCGCGTTCGTCATCCACTCCGGCGACCTGACCAGCCGGGGCATCTTCGCCCAGTACAAGCCCGAGTTCTTCGGTCCCCTGGCCGACGTCATCGACGACGCCCCCATCTGGCCCGTGCTGGGCAACCACGAGGGCGACCAGTCGGCCTATCGCCAGCTCCTCTGCCTGCCGGGCAACGAGCGTTGGTACAGCTTCGACTATGCCAACGCGCACTTCGTGGCGCTGGATTCGACGGCCGGTCCGAGCAACCGCCCGGAGATGCTCGCCTGGCTGGACAAGGACTTGGGGTCCAGCAAGGCGGACTGGAAGATCGTGTTCTACCACCACCCCAGCTACGACATCACCCCGCGCCACACCGCCTGGGGCCGGGAGGAGTTCCTGCCCCTGTTCCGCAAGCACAAGGTGGACCTGGTCGTCGCCGGGCACAGCCACGGCTACCAGCGGCTTCGCCCGATGTTCACGCCGGGCGAGAATGACAGCAATCCGATCACCTTCATGGTCGCCGCCGGCGGCGGCGCGTCGCTGCATTCGATGGAGCGAAACCCGGCGGCCGTCGTCGGGCTGCGGGAATATCACTACGTCCTGGTCGACGTCGACGGCCAGACGCTCTCGGCCCGCACGCTGACGCCCGAGGGCAAGCAGATCGACGCGTTCCGCATTGTCAAGCGGGACGGCAAACCCGACGCCGAATACTTGGCCCTGGCCATGCCCGAGAGCGAGTTCGACAAGCTGCGGGACCTGATCATCGTGCACCTGCGGGGCATCACGCTGCCGGCGCTGCCCCAGCCGGGTCAGCCGCCCGTCAAGGTCAGCTTCCCGGTCGGCGCGGGCGAGCACGCGATGGACTTCAAGCTGCGCCTGGAAGGGCGCGGGCACTACCGCATGAGCCCGCCCGAGGTCACAGGGCGCAGCCCGGCCAACGGCACGACCGACGTGACGGTCGCCATCGGGGCCCGCGGCAAGACCGACGTGCGGGGCTCGGCCCTGGACCCGGCGGTCAACTTCATCATCGAGTACAGGATCGGACAGACCGACGGGCTGATCTACGGCGGGTCGCTCCGCTTCCGTCCGGACGGCGCCCCAGCCGACCCGGATGAGGACTACTGACAGCCGGCCGGGCGATCGGGTTCACCTGGATTCGGACACGTCGACGGGGTAGGATGATCGCGAGCCTATGGGCGCCGCGCGGGCGCCCGTCTTTCAGCGAGGACAATCCGGATGGCCCGAAAACCCGCCTCCAAGCGGCTGCGCCCCGACACCGTTGCCGTGCATGCGGGCGTGGACAAAGACCCCGCCTACAGCTCGGTGATCACCCCGATCTACCCCAGCTCGACGTTCCGCTTCCAGCGGCTGGGCGTCACCCGCGGGTACGACTACACCCGCAGCGGCAACCCGACGCGGACCGCGCTGGCGGAGAACCTGGCGGCGCTGGAGGGGGGCTCGGCCGCCTGGGCCACCTGCACGGGGATGTCCGCCGAGACGACCGTGCTGTTCCTGCTGGCGCCGGGCGATCACGTCATCGCCCCGCACGACCTCTACGGGGGGACCTATCGCCTGATGGCGACCTGCTTCACGCAGATGGGCGTCTCGTTCAGCTTCGTGGACCAGGGCGACCTGAAGGGCGTCGCGGCGGCGGTCCGGCCCCAGACGCGGATGCTCTGGATCGAGTCGCCGTCCAATCCGCTGCTCCGCGTGGTGGACATCGCGGCCCTGGCGGACCTGGCCCGGCGGAAGAAGCTCATCACCGTCGTCGACAACACGTTCCTCTCCCCGGCCTTCCAGAGGCCCATCCAGTTCGGCGTCGACCTGGTGGTCCACTCCACGACCAAGTACATCAACGGGCACAGCGACGTGGTGGGCGGGGCGATCGTGGCGGCCCGCGCGGGCGAGCTGGCTGAGCGGATCGGCTTCCATGTCAACGCCCTGGGGACGGCCTGCTCGCCGTTTGACGCCTGGCTGGTGCTGCGCGGGGTCAAGACGCTGGGCCCGCGGATGGCCGCCCATCAGCGGAACGCCTTCGCGGTGGCCGAGTTCCTGGCCTCCCACCGCAAGGTCAGGCGGGTCTACTACCCCGGGCTCAAGGGCGACCCGAACCACAAGTTGGCCCGCCGCCAGCAGAGCGGGTTCGGCGGGGTGGTCAGCTTCGAGTTGACCGGCGGCAGGCCGGCCGTCCAGCGGCTGTTCTCCCGGCTGCGGCTGTTCGCGATGGCCGAGAGCCTCGGCGGGGTCGAGTCGCTGATCGAGCACCCCGAGACGATGAGCCACGCGTCGATGAGCGCGGACCAGCGGAAAGCGGCAGGCCTCTCGTCGGGCACCGTTCGCGTCTCCGTCGGCATCGAGGACCCCGCCGACCTGGTCGAGGACTTGCGCGACGGGCTGAAGTGAAAGGGGAGAGGGGAAATGCAGGATGCAAAGTGCGGAATCTGGAATACCAGACGGTCAATGCCGTGTGAGGGGCAGGACGGCCCGGTGGATTGACGGGTGATTCACTGCCGGTTCCGTGCACCGGGCCTCTCGCCCAGGGCATTCGGCCTTTACTCTCTTTCTTCCACGTGCCCGAGGCTCACGTATTCCCCGCCGCGATGGTGTAGTTCCAGCATCTGCCTGGGGTCGGTCAGGATGGGGCGATTGGCGGGCAGGTTGAACAGGGCCCACAGGCCCCGCCACCCGGCCACTCGCGGGGCCTGGGGATCAACCGCCGGCGTCCCATCGAACTGGACCATGACGGCCAGCATGCGGTTGGCGGTGAAGGCCTCCAGGTCGGCCTTGCCCTCCCCCACGCCGATCAACAGGGCGGGCACTCGCTCCCGCAGCTCAGCCAGCACGGCCGCCTGGTCGCCCGACCTCAGACTCATCCGCCTGCCGGTGTCCCAGGTGAAGATCGGTCCGACGGGCAGGCCGTTCTCCTTCAGCCAGGCCCGAATGTCCTCCTTCATGTCCGGCCCGTGCTCGGTCAGGTAACACAGGTAGTAATCCTGTGCCAGGGCGGCCAGGGTGGCGGCGCAGTCTTCCCGCGGGTCGCCCAGCGGGCGGTCCCCAAGCATCCGGTCCAACTGCGTCTTGCGGCAGACCACGCGGTCCAGGTCCACGGCGATGCCCACCCTGGACGCGTCCCAGCAGTAGGCGTAACAGGTCGCCTGGAGCGGTTTGCGGTCGGCGCGCGACTGGTAGATCGCGTCGATGGCGTGCTCGCCGACGGTGTCCAGCGTCACCTCGGTGACGAATTCCCATGCCTCCCCGCCGGGACGATGCTCGGCCAGCAGCTCGTTGTCGCGATAGATCCGGATGGGCGGCATGTTCGAAGGAGGGAACCAGCGGCTCAGGCCCCGGCGGCGCATCTGCGTGACGACGCGGACCGTCTGGCCCGGCTGGGCGAGCTGGTCGTCGCTGGCGACGCTCAGCCCGCCGATGTCGGTGCATCCCCCTGCCGCCGCCAGTGCCCCGGCCAGAATCAGGATCAATCGTCTCGTTCCGCGCATCGGCCGTCCTCCCAGCCGGCAAAGCGCCCAGATTAAGGGCGACGGTCGGACCTGTAAAGGGCGATCGGGCGCCGCTGGAACCGTGCTGTCCGGACGGGCGTGGCCGCCGACCGGGATCGCTGATATAATAAAGCTTTTTACGTGAGGAGGAGTCCTCAACATGCCGTGGCTGGTGGCGATCGTCGTGACCTGGCTGCTGTGGGATCCACCGGCCGCCCTGGCGTGGGGACCCGCGACGCACATCCAATTGGCCCATTCGCTGCTGTCGGGGCTGGCCCCGGGCCTTGGTGCGGCGGCGGGGCTGGTCACCCGATACGTCCGCGACTTCCTGTACGGCAACGTGGCCGCCGACGTGATCCAGGCCAAGAAGTTCGTCGAGGCCAAGAAGCACTGCCACAACTGGTCGGTCGGGCTGGGTCTGCTGGAGGCGGCCGGGGGCGACCGACAGCGGGCGTTCGCGTTCGGCTACCTGTGCCACCTGGCCGCCGACTGCGTGGCGCACAACAAGTTCGTGCCGCGGCAGATGACACTGTCGCAGTCGCGCACGGCGCTGTCGCACCTGTATTGGGAGATGCGGGCCGACGCGCGCATCTCGCGCGACAACTGGACCGAGATGCGTTCGGTGGTCCGCGACCACTGGCCGGAGCACGACGAGCTGATGGACGCCCGCCTGACCATGCCGCTGTTCAGCTTCGGGTGGAACAAGCGGGTGTTCACGCGGGTCAGCCTGGTCAGCTCGGCCCGGTCGTGGCGGCGCGGGGTGCGGATCTGGCAGGTGCTCAGCCGCTGGCCGCTCCCGCCCGAGCTGCTGGCCGGCTACCACGCCGAATGCCTGGCCCGGATGCGGAGCATATTGACACGGGAGGCCGACTCCCCGGTCACCGCCGAGGACCCCGTCGGATCGGTCCGCTTCGGCAGCGTCCGCGTCACACGGCGGCTCTTGCGTCAGATGTCGGCGGCCGGCATCCTGCGGCCCGAGGTCCTGGACGAGGCTGTGGCGCACCTGGCGCCGTCCACTTGGCCGGAAGAGGCCCCGCGGTCGCATCCGCACGTCCGGGTGTCGTAGCCCGCCGTTTCAATGGGACCGCCCATCGAGCGAAGGACCGCCGCGGGTCGCAGCCAGCCGCCTTCCAGCCCGTCCGAGCCGCCGATCGACACGATCGTTGGCCGCGACGCGGTCGAATTCCTCTGTGAGTAAGCCGGGCCGCCGCCCAAGCTCATCTTCGCTGATCCGCCCTTCAACATCGGCTACGAGCACGACCGCTACCACGACAGGCGGCCGTACCAGGAATACTGCGACTGGACGGTGCGGTGGATGCGGGCCTGCGCCGGCCGGTCAGGGGCTTTGAGAACTACCTGGTGTTTTAACTGGAGAGCGGCGACACGATGCAGATCATCCGCGTCCTGCATGGGGCGCGGGACATCGAGGCGATTCTGGCCGGCCGATAAAGGCGCTCGCACCCCGGCACGCCGGCCATGCAGGTGATGCCCTGGGTCCGCTGTCCGCTTCAACGCGTGAAGGTGCCTTGGACTTACTCCTCCAGCAACGCTCGGGCTTCCTGACCGAGAACAGGAACATCGCCCCGGACGAACGCCCAGATCGTTGCGTTGTCTACCACCCCATACCCGTGAACCAGCACATGCCGAAAGTGAATCGCTTGTCGGGGGTTTGTCATACGTCTCTCCAGGGATGGTTCTCGTCTTAACGCCTGGTGCAGCGCCTCGCCAATGATCATCACCTGCCGCTCCACACCTGACCTCAGCAGCAGGTCCCCGACGTAGTCTGCGAAGTCCTTGCCGCTCACAAACTGGCCTACAAGATCGCAGGCCTCGGAGATGTCGAACAGGAACTTGGCGGTCTCAAGCCGCATAAAGCACCGTTCGCGTCCGGTTGACTGACTCCAGGAAATACGGATTGCGGACCGCCTTGGCCTCAACCAAGTCCACCGGGCGGTCAAACAGGCTCCGCAGGCCCTCCAGCAGCCCGAAGTAGGCGTCCTTATGCCGGCCCGGCTCCATCGGCAGGAACTCGACCAGGAAATCCAGGTCGCTGCGGGTCGGGTCGAAATCGGCGTCGGACACGCCCGACCCGAACAGCTCCAGCCGCTGGACGTGGTGTTCGCGGCACAAGTCGGCCAGTTCGACACGCCTGGTTTCGATCAGGGCGATCATCAGCGGCCTCCGAGTCCGCATTATACCCGGTCCCGGCTTGCAGGCGCTGGACGTCCGGGCGACACTCCTGTGGGGCGTTCACCCTGCCTTGGTCGGCTGGCCGGGGGTCCTTGATCCTGCGGCGCCGGCCAATGCGGTCGGCCCCGGCAACGCGAGCATCCGGTCCAACGCGACGCGGGCCCACTGTTTGGTCTCCTCGTCAACCGAGATGCGGTTGACGACCCGGCCCTCGGCCAGGTTGTCCAGCACCCACAGCAGGCGCCGCGGGTCGATCCGATACATCGTCGTGCACAGGCACTGGCAGTCCGACAGCGACTGCACGTGCGTGACGCCCGCGAAGCGGTCGGCCAGCCGCTTGACCAGGTGGATCTCCGTCCCGACCGCCCACTCGCTGCCCGGCTTGGCCTGCTCGATGGTCTGGATGATCTTCTCGGTCGAGCCGGACAGGTCGGCCTTCTGCACCACCTCCCAGCGGCACTCGGGGTGGACGATGACGCGGATGCCGGGACGCTGGGCTCGCACCTGGTCCACGTGCTCGGGCAGGAAGAGCTGGTGCACGGAGCAGTGGCCCTTCCACAGGATGAAGCGTGCCTGGCGGAGCCGTGCCGGGTCCGGACCGCCCGGTTCGTGCGGGTCCCACACGATCATCGAGTCCAGCGGAAAGCCCATCGCGTAAGCAGTATTCCGCCCCAGGTGCTGATCCGGAATAAAGAGCACCCTGTTCCGTCCAGCCGCCATCCCGAAGGGATGGGCGCCCCCTGTGGTCTCCCCGATTCCTCCCGCATCCCCATCCCCGTTGGCGCCCCCGTCGAGCCCGAGCGCCCACGCCAGCGCCCGCTCGGCGTTGGAGCTGGTGCAGGCCGTCCCGCCGTGTCGACCGACGAAGGCCTTGATCGCCGCCGAGCTGTTGACGTAGCAGATCGGCACGACCCTGGAGCCGTCGGCGGCGGCCAGCGCGTCCCACGCCTCCAGCACCTGCTCCAGCTCGGCCATGTCAGCCATCGAGCAGCCCGCGGACAGGTCCGGCAGGATCACCTGCTGGCCGTCCGAGGCCAGGATGTCCGCCGACTCGGCCATGAAGTGGACGCCGCAGAAGATGATGAATTCGGCGTCTCGGGCCTCGGTGGCGGCCTGGCGGCTCAGCTTGAAGCTGTCGCCGGTGTAGTCGGCGAAGCGGATGACGTCGTCGGCCTGGTAATGGTGGCCCAGTATGACCACCCGGCGTCCGAGCTGGCGCTTGCGGGCGGCGATCCGCTCCAGCAGATCGGCGTCGGCCAGCTTGTGGTATTGCGGCGGTATGGGCGGCTGAAACAGCATGATCGCCTCCTCCTATGAAACCGGCGCGGGCGTCAGCAGGTTGCGGTGGGCGCCGGTGAAGCGGTAAAGCCTGGCGGGGCGGTGGACCCCGTTCATCAGCCGACGACCCGTCGGCTCCAGCAGGCCCAGTGCCTGAATCCGCCGTCGGAAATTCCGCTTGTCCAGGGGCCGATCCAGGATCACCTCGTGCAGCGACTGGAGCTGGCTGAGCGTGAACTCTTCGCCGAGCAGGTCGAAACCGACGGTCGAGTACTCCAGCTTGGCCCGAAGCCGCTGGAGCGCGTAGTCGAGGATGCGGCGATGATCGAACGCCAGCGGCGGCAAATCGTAGATCGAGAACCAGCGGGCGTCCGCGGCGTCGTCGCCGGCCCGCACCGGGGAGTGGCCCGAGCCCGCCCCGCCCTCACGGACCGCCGGCGGCACCAGGGCGTAGTAAGCGACGGTGACCACCTGCCCGCGCGGATCCCTTCCCGGATCCCCGAAGCTGTAGAGCTGCTCCAGGTAGGCGACGTCATGCAGGCCGGTCTCCTCGGCCAGCTCCCGGGCGGCCGCCTCCTCCAGCGACTCGCCAGGCTCGACGAACCCGCCGGGAATCGCCCACTGCCCGGCGAACGGATCGTGTCGGCGGCTGACCAGCAGCACCTTCAACTCCGTCGCCGCCACCGTCAGGATGATGGTGTCGACGGTCAGCACCGGGCCTGATCGTCGGTCGGCGGTGTTGTTTGCGGGTCGGGTCATGGGGCGTCCTCTGCTACAGAGAATAATAGTGTATGATAAACACTTTTTCAAGCTGTTGGCCCCAGAATGTTGACCTGACGCAACAGACGGTGGACGATTGTTGATTTCCAGGTAAAATCCCTACATACCCTATAGGCGATTCCGATGAATGGCTTGAGTCGTTAGTCATTGTCTCCAATGTGGTTATAGGACGTATTGCGCCAGTCGCGAGCAGATGGTCCAGTCTCTGGCACGGAATTTGCTACAGGAATAATCCGCTGGCGGCCACAATGCGGCCGCCGGCACACGTGCTGAACTGACGGCCGCAGACGGACAGAACTCCCCCCCGCGGACCGTCAGACCGAGAATCCGCAGGCCGACCGTTTACCCCAGACCGGTGGTCGGCCGGCAGTCGGCCTGCGACACTTCCTGCTCGGTCTGGAGGAGAACGGGCATGCGTACCCTGACCGTCCTGACAGCGATGGCGGCGTTGCTGGCAATTCAGCCGGTGCTGGCGGAGGACATCTGGGACCCGCCGTGGGTCGAGAACCCCAGCGACCCGCAGTGGAGCGGCGGATTCACCACCCATCAGGTGTGGGAGTTCGACGAGAACTCGGAGAGCCCGGTGATATTGGAGAACCCATTCACCTCGCCCACACGCCAGCCCTACGTGCAGGTGTCCAACGGCGCCTACCCCGACCCGGTGCCCGGCCCGGACGGCACGACGGAGATCAACACCTGGCACATCGGTCCGGGCGGCGGGACCGTGACCATCTGGGTGCCCAATAACCCCGACCCCAACTGGCTGAAAGTGATCTTCATCCAGATTACCTCGGACAAGGGCCAGTCCGACCCGACCGGCCCGCACAGCAATCCGCCCGGCACGACCAGCTACCCGAAGCCGGCAATCAATCACGACGGGACCGGCTGGTACACCTACACCGCCCGGATCGACATCCCGGGCAATCCGCCGGAGGAGTTCATCACCTACACCTTCCCCGAAAGCACCAACATCTCCGAGATCGTCGTGGACACGATCTGTGTCTCCCCCGAACCGGCCACGTTGGGGCTGCTGGTCCTGGGCGGCGTCGGGCTGGCGGCTTCTCTTCGCCGTCGCCGCCGCTAAGCGAGGGATGCGCCAACGCCCGCGGTCTGGCCGCGGGCAGGCATTTGAAAAGTCGTGGCGGGCCGGTGACACTCCAGTCGCCGGCCCGCCTGTATTCCGGGCCGCCCCGTGGCGACGCGCCGCACATCTCTTGCCTGACCGCCACAACCGCGAACAGCTCCCCGTGTGGAATTCGACTTGACCAGCGGCCTATCATAGCCGGAGCAGATCGGCTCCATCCGCAGATTCTGGGATCATCTCGATTTCGGCGGTCGGGGAGTGGCCGCTTTGCATGCAGGGATCGCACGGCTGTCATCGTGGCGGCACTTCATGCGGGTTGCCCGCGGGGAGGTGGGTGTGACCGAATGTGCCGGGAGGCGGTACCGACGGGCGGGCTTGCCCGGACAAATCATCATGGGACGTTGTCTTCGTCCTGTTGAATGAAGCTTCAGGGGTACTGTCCAGTTGACTGAGTTCGATGAACTGTCACGTGAGGAGAGGATTCAATGAAGACCAAGTTGATTGTAACGGTTGTTACACTGCTGACGGTTGGATGGGCCATGACCGGGTTGGCCGACCCGCTTGACGGGCAGATTCTCAAGTTTCAGCAGCTTCCGATGGACGGCACGCTCATCCTGGACGTGCCCTATTTCGGGCACGACGAGCTGAGCACCGCCGTCTCGGTTTACGGCGCCCTTCCGGGCGGCGGCACAGGGATCGTCGGCTGGCAGGGGCAGTTCATGGCCGACGACTTCGCCGACAAGTTCACCACGCCGGTCGTCCATGTCCGCTGGTGGGGATCGTACATCCACAACGAGATCATCCAGCCGGTGGACAAGTTCCTGATCGCCTTTGAGTCGGACGTGCCGGCCCCCGCGGGCACGCCGGAGGGCTTCAGCCATCCCGGCTCGCTGCTGCTGAGCCAGATCGTGCACAAGGTGGCCGCCGGTCCGACCCCGCCGGGGACCTATACCGAGACGCTTAAGAGCCCCGGCGGTCCGCCGCTGGGCGAGTCCCTTTACGAGTACAACGCCGAACTCCACCTGGACAAGCACTTCCCCCAGCAGCCCGACACGGTCTATTGGCTGAAGATCGTGGCCCTGGTGGACGTCCCCCAGGATTTCACCGGGCCGATCACCCAGTGGGGCTGGCACAACCGGGACTACACCATCATGGACCCGCTGGCCTCGACGCCGCCCGGTGTCGTGCCCGGGGAGTTCATGGATGGCGTCCTGCCGGACGGTCAGACCATCTGGCACTTCCAGGACGACGCCGTCAGCGGCGCCGTGGCGGTGATCATCAACGCGGACACCCCGGACATGCCCTTCGTCAACCAGACCGGATACGCCCCGCAGAATTACATCAACCTGGTGGACGGTCCGGGGCCCACCACGGCGCCCCCGCCGTTCGAGGGAATCGGCGCCCATTCCAAGGACCTGGCGTTCGAACTGTACACCGTGCCGGAGCCGGCGACCCTGGCCCTGCTGGCGTTTGGAGCGGCGGGCGCCCTTTCGATGCGCCGACCTCGCAACTGATCGTCCGCGCGAGCGAAGGATCGAACCGAATAGTTCGTGCTGAGGACTTTCAGCCGGGGCGATCCCGGAGCGGCCGGGTCCGCCCTGGCTTCCTTACAATGGACCCATGCCAGAGGAGAAAGCGATGAATCGCGCGTTGATAACCCTTATTGCGATCGGCGTCGTCGCGTTGGCGTCGGCGGCGCAGGCCGACCCCCTGGACGACCAGATTCTCAAATTCAGACAGGACCCGATGATCGCTACGCCGATCAACGGGCAGGTCTATTTCGGCCACGACGAACTGAGCACCGCGCTTCTGAATGCTGCCAATAACAGCTACCAGGGAGATTCGTGGATGGCCGACGATTTCGCCGATCATTTCGACGCCCCCGTCGTTCACGTCGAGTGGTGGGGCTCCTATCTGACCGAATTCCCCTTCAAAGCCGACAAGTTCCTGATCGAGTTCCTGGCCGACAACCCCGCCGATCCGGACACGGGCCGGCCCAGTCGCCCGCAGGGCCCGCCGCTGCTGTCTCAGGTGGTCCGCCTCGGATTGCTGACGCCGGGCTCCGGAACGTTCACCGAAACGCTCGTCCCCGGCAGCAATCCGTCCGAGCCGGTCTACCACTACAACGCCGAGCTGAGGGTCCCCTTCCAGCAGAAGGCCGAGACGGTTTACTGGCTGAAGATCGTCGCCCTGGTCAACGACCCCGGCATCGTGTGGGGCTGGCACAATCGGGACTACACGATCATGGACCCGCTGGCGTCGGTCTCCCCGCAGGTCGTGCCCGGCGAACACATGGCGGGTGTCATTCCGCCTGTGGCGGCTGGTGACCCGGCCACACCCATCTGGCATTTCCAGGATGACGCCGTGCGCGGCTCGGTCATATTCGTCCAGTTGGACGCCGCCGACAACGTGTTGACGATCAGCGAAGACTGGGACGCCTCCGTGCCACAGAACTACGTCAATCTCGTGGACGGCCCGGGGACTTTCGTCGGCCTGGACGGGACCGACTTCCCCGGCATCAACGCGTTCTCCAAGGACCTCGCCTTCCGACTCTACACCGTGCCCGAGCCGATGACGATCGTCCTGCTGGCCGTCGGCGGCCTGGGCCTGGCCGCTCGCAGCCGCCGCCGGGTCCGTTAGCGGGTCTCGCGGCGTGGCACCATGTCCGTCCGGGGCCGCGCCGGTCCGTCCGATCAGGGCGGGCCTGCGCGGCCCCTCCCAGTTAGTTTCCAATTTACACGAATTGCCGTCAAGTCCCCCGCCGTGTTGACGCAGGGCAACATTTGACCCCGCCAGTGAGCGATTCCCCGCAAAAACGGACCAACGCTCACCAGGCCGCATCCCGCCCGTGCCGCGGGTCTCGATACATAATTGTTTCGACGTGCAACGTTTGCGGCTCACCCCCCGATCGCCCTTCGACCGCCCCCTCCCACGGCACGGCGTTTGCATGCGCTATTAACCGGCAGACACCGCGGCCATCAGTTCATTTCTTTCGGGCCACTGTGCCGGTGGGGGGTGACGTTCCATCGCGACCGTCATGGGCGAGGCCCCTGCGTGCTGAGGACCTTCGCTGCAAAACGCCGTGGGCGGCGTGGGCTTGGCCGGGACTGACACCGGTCCGCCCGGACCCGGCCCGGTTACGTCAGCCGGTCCGGATCGGCCAAGTAGGCCAACCCTCCACGGCCCGATATCTGTGCGACAACCGGTCCTGCCCGGCCGCGCCGGATGTCGGCGTCGGCTCGCCTGGGGCAGGCGGATCACCATCTGGCCTGGCGGCCAGGAGGAGGTGCACCATGTGGCGTCACTGGCACGTTCTGCCGGTGGTCCTGGTGGGGGCGGCGGTCCTGTCAGCGGCGTTGCCGGCGTCGGCAGGCAACGTCTACGTCCAGGGCCTGGTCCCGAACTGGGAACAGCCCTACGATTACCCCGACCCGCCGGGCTACGACGCCGGCGGTCCCGGACCGCGTCCCCTGGTCCCGCCCCGGCCATGGGACGCCTGGTGCACGCCCACCGCCTCGGCGATGCTGATGGGGCACTGGGCTGACGTCCTGGGCGTGGCCAACACCGGCGACGCCTTCGCCGACGGAAACCAGGGCAAGATTCCCCCCGGCTATCTGGGCACCGCCTGGGGCGCCGGTCCGGACTGGCACGACTACTGCGCCGACGGCACCAACGCCCGCCCCGCGCCCGGACCCTATCCTTTCCCCGCGCCCCCGACGATCACCGACCTGGGCTGGTACCTGAACACCAACAACCTGGGCGCGGGCAACCTGCTGACCAACCCCGGCGTCCCCCACGCCGGCACCTTCGTCGGAAACACCGACCAGGGGATCAACAACTTCCTGGCCGACCGCGCCGCACCGCCCGCCCTTGTGGCCAACACCACCTACGTCGGGCTCGGCGCCGGGCAGACCCCCCTGGCCCTGGTGCTGGCCATGATCCAGGGCGAGATCGACGCCAACCGCACCGTGCTGGGCCACTTCAAGTGGTGGGTAAACCCGCAGGTCCCCGGCCCGGGCAATGGCATCGGCGGTGAGAACAGCGAGGACGATTTCGAGGCCAGCGGCGGCTTCGCCCTGTACGAGTTCGACACGACCAACCCCGGCGGCGGTCCCAACGGCGAGGAGTGGAACGGACAGGACGGGGCGGAGTGTCTCGGACACACTGTCACCCTGGTCGGATACACCACCAACGCCGCCGGGGCCCTGACGCACCTGATCGCCCACGACAACTGGCCGACCACCGTCCGCAACGTGCAGGTCCCGATCGTCCTGCCCGGCGGGGCCGGTCCCCTGCCCCTGACGGCGATCACCACGGTCGTGCCCGAGCCGGCGACGGTCGGGCTGCTGCTGCTGGGCGGCGCGGGAGTGCTGGCAAGGCGTCGCCGCCGCGCCGGCCGGGTGTAAAGATCCGACCTGCTGCGCCGGGCCGGCGCGGACGACGCCTCGCGTTCGCCGTCCGGCCCGGCGCACAGGATCATAGCACTACAGCGCACCTTGGCCCGTTCCTCGTGGCACGGGCGTCTCGCCCATGATTCCAAGGCCTGCGGGCCCTGAGTGCCGCGCCTCGGAAAAAAGGGGGCGGAAAACTGAAGCCCGCTAGGGCCGTCTTTCATAGTCCCATGCGGCAGCATGGGGAGCGAATCAGGACAGTTCAGTCAGCCCCGTCAGGGGCGTCTTCCTTAGCCCCATGCGGCAGCATGGGGAAGCCCGACAGGCAGCATCGGGCCAGCCCCGTCAGGGGCGTCTTGGCCCAAGGCGCCACTGACGAGGCTGACCC
>JAANMW010001887.1_pt1 | contig 20405 bp, 18 predicted proteins | sample 7279671 | NCBI WGS metagenome assembly JAANMW01 (sample SAMN14094541, study PRJNA606508) | bioreactor metagenome | isolation source: A lab-scale SPAN reactor treating ammonium-rich wastewater day 247 | place: Ireland: Galway | collected 2017-09-19
GGTGATCTGGAAGCTCCGCGAAAGCCCCATGCGGTTGATTTCGAAGGGTTTTTTACCGTCGATGCGCTGCCCGCCCAGCAGCACCTCTCCACTGGTAGGCGCAAAGCGCCCACTGATCAGGTTGAACAGCGTGGATTTGCCCGCACCGTTAGGGCCAATGATGGCCACACGTTCGCCCGCAGCCACAGACAGGTTGGCTCCACGGATAATCTCCGTCTTGCCAAAGCTCTTGCGCAGGTCACGCAGCTCCAATGCATAAGTAGCGTTTTGCGCCATGGTTACAGCGCCTCCCCACGCTTGATCTGGTGTTCAATTTCTTCCTGGATAGTTTCCCACTGGCGTCGGAACTGGCGTCTGCACAGTTCAAACAGTCCCAGCCCCGTCAGCAGCACGAACCCGGCGCCGAACCAACTTGTGAATGCCCTGGCATTGAGTGTGGCACCCATGAACGATAGCTCTGGCCCCAGCGCTTCATTGAGTTGCAGGTGGTAAATCATTTCGACCATGCAGGCAGCGCCCAACACAGCCACCAGCCCGGTACCAAACAGCGCCAGGTACGACGGCAACAGTGCACGCAGTTTGCCGAATTTGGCCAAACGCATGTTCATCATGATGAGGCTGGCGACACCTCCCGGTGCAAACATGACCATGAACAGGAACACCAGGCCCAGGTACAGCAACCAGGCTTTCGATAGTTCGGACAGCAGCACCGATGCAAACACCAGCAGCACCGCACCGATGATGGGCCCAAAGAAGAAGGTGGCCCCCCCCAGGAAGGTAAACAGCAGATAGCCGCCAGAGCGAATCACGCTCACGCTGTCCACCGCTGTGACGATCTCGAAGTTGATCGCCGCCAGGCCACCACCGATGCCGGCAAAGAACCCAGAAACGATGAACGCGAAATAGCGCACCCGCTGGGTGTTGTAGCCAATGAACTCGACCCGCTCCGGGTTGTCCCGCACGGCATTCAGCATGCGCCCCAGCGGCGTCGCCGTGAAGGCGAACATGGCAGCCGTGCATACAAAGCAATAGGCAGCGATCAGGTAGTACACCTGAATGGCCGGTCCAAAACTCAGACCCATGAACGACTTGCCATATACGCGATCGGTCGTGATACCGCCTTCGCCGCCAAAGAACTCAGGGAACATCAGAGCCATCGAGGCCACCAGTTCCCCAATACCCAGGGTGATCATGGCGAAGGTAGTGCCCGATTTCTTGGTGGTTACAAAACCCAGCAGCACAGCAAACAGCATGCCGGCCAGCCCGCCCACCAAGGGAATCAGAACCAGCGGGATGGGCAGGCTGCCTTTGCCGGCCAGATTCATCGCGTGGATCGCCATGAAGGAGCCCAGCCCGGTGTACACCGCATGCCCGAAGCTGAGCATGCCGCCCTGCCCCAACAACATGTTGTAGCTCAAGCAAATGACGATCAGGTAGCCGATCTGCGACAGCATGGTCAGCGCCAGGCTACTGGTGAACAGCAGCGGCGCTGCAATGAGCACGAGCGCAAACAAAGACCAGATAACGATGCGCCCGACGTTCCAGGGCTTGAAACGGTAGTACGAAGTAGCGGTGGATGTAGTCATTGTCATGGCATCAGTCCTCCCGCGTGCCCAAAAGGCCCTTGGGGCGGAAGATCAAAATCAGTACCAAAAAGAGGTACGGCAGGATGGGAGCCACCTGCGAAATGGTGAGTTTGAGCAAAGGCCAGCCAAAGGTTTCTTCGGTCACCGCCATGCCCAGCGCTTGCAGGCCGGTCGCCAGCGACTGGTCCATGGCCACGGCAAAGGTTTGCACCAACCCGATAATCAGCGATGCCAGGAAGGCACCCGCCAGTGAGCCCATGCCGCCCACCACCACCACCACAAAGATGATGGAACCCACCGATCCCGCCATGGCAGGCTCGGTGACATAAGTGTTGCCACCAATCACCCCCGCCAGGCCAGCCAGCGCGCAGCCGCCGCCAAACACCAGCATGAAGACGCGCGGCACGTTGTGGCCCAGCGACTGCACCATCTCGGGGTGCTTGAGGGCTGCCTGGATGACCAGGCCAATGCGTGTGCGCGTCAGCAGCAGCCATACCGAGACCAGCATGACCAGGGCGACAAGCATGATGAAGGAGCGCGATTTGGGAAACTGCGTGCCGTAGATGGTGAAGAGCGGCCCCTGTAGCTGTTCGGGCAGGCCATAGGGTACGGTCGATCGCCCCCACACCAGCTGCACCAGTTCCAGAATCAAATACGACAAGCCGAACGTGACCAGCAACTCGGGCACATGCCCGAACTTGTGCACGCGGCGCAGGCTGTAGCGCTCGAACAGCGCCCCCAGGGCACCCACTGCCAAGGGTGCCAGAACCAGGGCCGGCCAGAACCCGACCACACTGGAGATGGTGTAGGCGAAATAGGCCCCCAGCATGTAGAAACTGGTGTGCGCAAAATTGAGCACGCCCATCATGCTGAAGATCAGCGTAAGGCCCGAACTGAGCATGAACAGCAGCAGTCCATAGCTCACGCCATTGAGCGTCGAGATGACGAAAAACTCAGGATTCATGGAAATTCTTCACCACTAGGTCAAAAAAAGAGGCCCGAGGGGTATCGGGCCTCATATACCGAAATAACCGCTTTAGGAAGGGCGCTTCATCTGGCACGACGTCGGCGTGCTGGCCACATAGGGCTCGTAGTACTTCACGGGCACAAAGGTGTAGCCCGTACCTTCCGAGTCAATGGGGTTCTTGCCACCGGCCTTTTCCCACTTGGAGATAAACAGGCCCTGCTGGAGCTGGTGGTCGGTCTTGCGCATTTCGACCTCGCCGTTGAAGCTCTTGAACTTCATGCCTTCCAGCACGGGGGCCACCTTGGCCGGCTCGGTGGACTTGGCCTTGGCAAAGGCTTCGGACAGCATGGCAAAGCCGTGGTACACGGCGCCGGTGTACATGTCATCGTTGAACTTCTTCTTGTAGTCCACCACGATCTGGTTCAGCGGGCCGGGCAGGTTCATGTGGGCATAAGCCACCATGTACACGCGGCCTGCGGCGTTCGCACCCATGGCCGTGGGCGTGCCCGAGACGGAGCCGTAGTAGGTGTAGAAGTTGACGTTGTTCAGGCCTGCATCGTTGGCAGCTTTGATGAGCAGCGCCAGGTCGGAACCCCAGTTGCCCGTGATCACGGTGTCGGCACCCGAAGCCTTGATCTTGGCGATGTAGGGCGAGAAGTCACGCACCTGGGCCAGTGGCGACAGGTCGTCACCCACGATCTGCACGTCGGGGCGCTTGCGCTTGAGCATTTCCTTGGCGTATTTGGAAACCTGGTGGCCGTGCGAGTAGTTCTGGTTGATCAGGTAAACCTTCTTGACCTCTGGCACATCCTTCATGTAAGTGGTCAACGCTTCCATTTTCATGGAAGTGTCGGCATCGAGGCGGAAATGCCAGTAGCTGCACTTGCTGTTGGTCAGGTCAGGGTCCACCGCAGCGTAGTTGAGGTACAGCACCTCCTTGCCGGGATTGCGGGCATTGTGCTTTTCCAGCGCATCCATGATGGCCAGCGCAGGGCCCGAGCCGTTGCCCTGCACCACGTAGCGCACGCCCTGGTCAATGGCAGAGCGCAAGGCGCTGCTGGTTTCCTGCGGGCTGAGCTTGTTGTCGATGCCGATGATCTCGTACTTCACGCCCGCGACATTCTTCTTGCTGAATTCTTCTGCCAGAAACTGCCAGCTCTTGAGCTGGTTCGTACCGACCGCTGCCATGAGGCCAGACAGAGGATCCATCCAGGCAATTTTGACGGTTTCACCCTTTTGAGCAAAAGCACCTGTAGCGCTTGCCAGCAAAAGGGAAGCAGCTACGGTCTTGATAGCAAATTTCATTTTTAGTCTCCAGTTGAATCAACAAAGTGCAGCGTACAGTGTTGCGCTGCATCATTACTCAGGGATTGCCCCTAGCACCTATCACACGCGCGACTGCCATGGCACTCCCCCGAGTTCCATGGCAGCCTCTCATCACAGGCTTGGAAGCCTGTAATCCTTGAGCTGCTCACGCAGCCTTGTTTTGAGCATCTTGCCGGTCGCACCCAAAGGAATGGCCTCGACGAACACCACGTCGTCCGGGATTTGCCATTTCGCAGTCTTGCCTTCGAAGAACCGCAGCAGTTCCTCGCGCGTGACCTCCGCACCTTGCTTGAGCGTGACGGCAACAATCGGGCGTTCATCCCACTTGGGGTGCGGCATGCCAATGCAGGCAGCCATGGCCACGGCAGGATGCGCCATGGCGATGTTTTCAATATCGATGGAGCTGATCCATTCGCCACCCGACTTGATCACGTCCTTGCTGCGGTCAGTGATCTGCATGAAGCCATTGGCGTCAATGGTGGCCACGTCGCCCGTGGGGAACCAGCCCCGGCCCTGGGCATCTTCGACCAACGGGCACTCTCCCTTGTAATAGGTTCCGAGAATCCACGGTCCGCGCACCAGCAGGTCGCCATAGGTCTTGCCGTCCCAGGGCAATTCGTCGCCATTGCCGTCCACGATTTTCATGTCCACGCCGAAGATGGCCCGCCCTTGCTTCTGGCGGATCTTCATCTGCTCGTCCTTGGACAGGTCGAGCTGCTTGTTCTTGAGCGTGCACAGAGTGCCCAGCGGGCTCATTTCAGTCATGCCCCAGGCGTGCAGCACCTCGACACCAAAATCGTCCTGGAAGGCGGTGATCATGGCCGGTGGGCAGGCCGAGCCGCCAATCACGGTGCGCTTGAGCGTTGAGAACTTCAGGCCGGCGGGCTTCATGTGGCCCAGCATCATCTGCCAGACCGTGGGCACGCCCGCAGCGTAGGTGACCCTCTCGGCCTCGATCAATTCGTAGATCGACTTGCCGTCCATCGCCGGACCGGGGAAAACAACCTTGCAGCCGGTCAGCGCCGCAGAGTACGGAATGCCCCAGGCATTGACGTGGAACATGGGCACCACGGGCAAAACGGCATCGCGGGCCGACAGGCACATCACATCGGGCAATGCGGCTGCATAGGCGTGCAGCGTGGTCGAGCGGTGGCTGTAGAGCGCAGCCTTGGGGTTTCCTGTGGTGCCACTGGTGTAGCACATGCTGGACGCCGTGTTTTCGTCAAACTGCGGCCAGGCATATTCGGTCGATTGGGGGGCAATCCATGCCTCATAGCTGATCAGCCCCGGGACGCCCGTGTCTGCCGGCAACTTGTCGGCATCGCACAGTGCCACCCATTTCTTCACCGTGGGGCACTTGGCATGCACAGCCTGCACCAGGGGGAGGAAGCTCATGTCAAAACACAGCACCTGGTCTTCTGCGTGGTTGATGATCCAGGCAATCTGCTCGGGGTGCAGACGCGGGTTGATGGTGTGCAGCACACGGCCCGAACCACTCACGCCGAAATACATTTCCATGTGGCGATAGCCGTTCCAGGCCAGGGAAGCCACACGGTCGCTGAACGCCAACCCTTGCTTGTCCAGCGCGTTGGCCAACTGGCGCGAGCGCGCCGCCAGATCACGGTAGGTGTAGCGGTGAATATCGCCTTCCACGCGCCGCGAAACAATTTCCCCGTCGCCGTGGTGGCGCTCGGCAAATTCAATCAACGACGAAATCAGCAATGGCTGACTCTGCATCAAACCCAGCATATGTGCTCCTTTAACTATGCATTCCATAAAAACAGAACCATCCTAACGGGTGAACTTGCCACCCGCACCGATGATGGTCAAATCCACGAAGCGGGAGCCTTGGCGCACCCCTTTGCCATAGTCCACCTCGAACCCGCCCACATCAAAATGCTGCAAGGATTCCAGGGCCTGGATGAAGCGGGGCCGTGTCAGGTCCTTGCCGGCGCGGCGCAGTCCCTCGACCAGCACCTTGGCATTGATATAGGCCTCCAGGCCGATGAAAGACACTGATTCCTCCATGTTGGCCTTCTTCAACACCGCGCGGTATTCCCGAGCCACAGGCAGGCTGTGGCTCCATGGAAATGGCACGACCGATGTCACCACCACACCCACGCCATCAGGCCCCAGTGCCTGGATGGTGGACTGCGACCCCATCACCGAGGTGGTGTAAAAGCGCGCAGCCCGGCTCACCTTGCGATACGCCTTGATAAAAGTCACCGTCGGCGCACCCGCGGTAATCATGATGATGGCATCGGGTGCGCTGGCGCTCAGGGCCTGCACCGCTTGCTGCACATCGGAGGAGTCGGCCTGGATGGGTGCATCGGAGTGCAGCTTGAGTCCGCGCTTTTCCATGGATTTGCGTGCGCCCGTCAAACCATCCTTGCCAAAACCGTTGTTCATCCAAAGCACCGAGATGCGCGGTACACTCAGGGTGGTGAGGTGCTGCACCAGCTTCTCGACCTCGTCGCCATAGCTGGCGCGGACATTGAAGACATGGTTGATGGCCGGCTCCCGCAGCAGGTCGGCCCCGGTAAAGGGCGAAATCAACGGTACGGGCGGGGTCTCCTTGGCCAGCAAGGGCAGGATGGCACCCACATTGGCGGTGCCAGTCAGGTTCATCAAAGCGAATACCTGATCTTCTGCAACCATCTTGCCCACCAGCCGGACAGTGTTTTCCTGTTTGTAGCCGTCGTCCTCGGTCACGATCCGGATGCGCCGCCCATGGATGCCGCCCTGGGCATTGACGCCGTCCAGATACGTCTTGGTGACATTCACCAATTCTGGGGCCATGGCGGCCAACGGGCCGGTCAACCCCAGTGACTGGCCAATGACGATCTCGCTGTCGGTTACGCCCGGCCCCGCATGCAGCGCACCCCAGGGCGCCAGCAATGCCAGTGAGGCCAGCACACCCAGCACGCGTCTCTTGTTCAACATTTCGGTCTCCGTTTCGTTGGGATGCTTCTGCATCACATGCGACGCAAAGGCCGCGCAGTGTGCTGTGCCTGGACAGGAAATCCAACACCTGTCGCCTGTCCGACATTTAGCACGGGTTTTCCCGCAGTTGCAGACACATATGCAGCGACAATCCAGCCATGTTTTGCACCACCCCCTCGGCGGATCGCTTCATTGCGTGCCAGCCGTGGTTCACCTCGATTCCCACTGATCTGCAGGAACAGTTGCGTCGCGACGTGTATGCCATCGGCGGTGCCAAAGGCGATGTCATGCTGCCTGCAGGTTCTGCCGTGGAGGGCTGGCACGCCGTGCTCTCGGGGCTGGTCTTGCTGCAAAGCCCTGCATGCAAGGGGCGCGCATCGGCTTTCATCGGCGTGTCCGATGGCGACTGGTTCGGTGAAGGCTCTGCCATGAAACCCGAGCCGCGCAAGTACGAAGTGGTGGCCCTGCGCCCGACCCAGCTGCTTTGCCTGCCACAGCCTCTGTTCGCTACGCTGCGTGAAACCAGCCTGGCTTTCAACCAATTTCTGGTGCTGCACATGAACTTACGGCTAGGCCAGGCCATGGCCATCATCGAAGCGGGTCGCATGCGCTCAACAGAGCATCGCGTGGCGCTGTACCTCAGCCGTCTGTTTTGGCGCAGCACGCGCAGGCTCAACCTCACACAGGAAGAAATCGGCCAGCTGTGCGGCCTTTCGCGCCAGACCGTCAACCGCGTGCTGCGCACTCTGGAAGCCTCAGGCATCGTGTCGCTGGACTTCGGACGGGTGGCTATCGTGGACGACGACGCGCTTGCGGCGCACCTCAAGGCCACAGCCGGCGACTGACGAACCTGCGGTACCACCCTATTTCTGGCCCATGCGCAAATCAGACAGATCCGCATCGAATAACCAGATCCGAGGCGCCGGCTCCCACGTCTTGCCCAGTGCCGCATTGTTTGGATTGCCTGTTCGCAAAAATGCTCCCAGACTCCCCATCATTGCAGTGGAGAGTGCCAGACGCCCAGGCTGATTGGCCCGGCTGTTCACTGCCCTAGCAAAAACCGAAGGACCAAAGTTACCAAATACGAATGGCAAATCAAATGCATGGGCTGAGCCATACACATCGTTCCAAGGTGCGGGCTCTTGACTCCAGTTGAACTGATATGCCCATACGTTGTCTTGCTGGGAGCGCAAAGATTGCAGCAGATTATCGCGGCTAGCGCCGGTAAAAAGCGCACCCAAAAGGTCGGTCTTGGCGTTGTAGCCAGTACCAGGGGCAGTGACCGGTAAATACGACGGATCGAGGATGTCTGCCGCCGTGAGCGTTGGCGGCGCATCGGGGTCAAACGCCTGCATCATGCGAAAGCGCGTCGCATCGTCTATTTTCATCCCCGGTTTTCCGCCCAGCAGCGCCAGGAAAGGTGCAAACAATTTACCCTCTTGACCCGTGCTGCCCACCAATGCGGGAACTTTGTTGTAACGGCCCGCCGCTATTTCTGCCATTGGATTGACAGGCAGAAAAACGCCATCGGGAATCGGTCCCGACCCTCCCAAGCCGTACTTGAGGACGGTCTGCAGTACGAGCTTCCCGTCCTTGCCGCGCAGGTATTCCCCAACCCGGGCCGACGACCACGCACCTGCCAGCGTCTGGGCAGCAGGAAGATCTGCTGCCAGACCCTCATCCACGATCAGGTGAGCGAGCAGCAGACTCGACTGCGCCGAATATTTCGCCACCGGATTCAGGGTCGGAATAGTTCCCTTTGGTAGATTTTCAGCCAACGAAAGACCGCCACTGATCGGGATGATCTTGTGGAAAAGACCCTTGGCCTGCGGTGCGGCCAGTAATGCCAATGCATTAATTGCGCCCGCCGATTGCCCCATGAGGGTCACGTTGCCCGGGTCACCACCAAAAGTTGCGGCGTTTTTCTGCAGGAATTTCAACGCCTGCATGTGGTCCAGCAGCGCATAGTTCCCGGTATAGGACGCCGAGCCACCACCCAGCTGGGGCATCTGCATATAGCCCAGCACATCAAGGCGATAGTTTGCCGTCACCACCACGGCATTCGCGGTGCGCGCCAACATCGCACCGTCATATACCGGGTCGGCGGTGTAACCCGAGATGGCGCTGCCCCCATGCAAAAACAGAACCACGGGCAGGCGCTCCTGAGAACTGGCCGGGCGCCAGATATTGAGCGTCAAGCAATCCTCGCTGCCCACCGGCGTGTTGAGTGTCTGCGCAATGCTGTCGTCGAACCGGTTGTTCGCACCGGGCCCATAAATACGGCCTATTTGCAGGCAGGCGTTGCCAAAAGTACGCACATCGCGCACGCCTGGCCAGGCGGCGGGTTCCATCGGAGGCTGCCAGCGCAGCGCCCCCACAGGCGCTTGTGCAAAAGGAATGCCTTTCCATGCATAGGTGCCCGAAACGGCACTGTCGTTCACCCCCCGAACCACGCCGTAGGTGGTCGTACGCAACTCGGGCGCATCCGTACCCAGCGTTCCACCGCAACCGGCCGCCGTGCCTGCCAGCAAGGCAAGACCACACCACTGCATTAAGAACCGCAACTTCATCATGTTTGTCTCCTCATGGGGTTTTCAGGAATGGGCATGCAAGCGATATCCGGTCCACACTTGCGGCCCTGAACAGGCACCCCGCCATTCTGTGGACACCCCTCCTTTAAGCCACTGTCGTAACCACGCCAACACAATGACTTCACGCGCCATCCGCCCTCCGAGGAATCTGCGATGCCTTTCAAGGGGATGATCGGCCGCACCAGCTCCGCCGCATGGGTCAAAGGTGTGGCCGACATGATGTCGGCCCAGGGCCTGGACACCCGATCACTGTTTGCACAGGCAGGCATTGATATCGCTGTGTTGCAAGACCCAACGGCCCGCATTCCCGCCGATGCCTTCAGCCAGGTATGGGAGCTGGCCGTAGCGCAGTCGGGCAACAGCCATCTCGGGCTCGACCGCCCGCTGGCCGCGCGCTACGGCTACCTGGACGTGGTGGGCCACGCACTCGCATCGGCCCCCTGCCTGCGCGCAGGGTTTGAGCTTCTGGCGCGCCAGATGGCCGTGGTGTCAGACGCCGCCACTTTTGCACTGCAGAAAGAAGACACCCGGGGGTTCTGGCTGATCCTTGGCCACATCGGCACCGCCCGCCCGGTGCCACGCCAGCGCGTGGAATACGGCATGCTCACCCTGCTCATGCTGTGCCAGTGGCTCACACGCCAGAAGGTCGAACCGCTGGCCGTGGAATGGGTTTATCCGGCTCCCGCCAACCCGGCACCGCTCCGGGTTGCTTTTGGCGTGCCCATGCGCTTTGACCAGCCCGCCAGCCGCATGCTGCTGGCCAGACAGGACATGCTCAGCCCGATTCCCACGTACAACCCCAGTTTGTGGGAGTTGCATGGCCGACTGGTTCAAGAGCGGCTGGACGAGCTCGGCCAGACCCACATCAGCACGCGCGTGCGCAGCGAACTGGCGCGCGTTTTGCATCAAGGAGGCGAGCCGCGCCGCGACGTCATCGCGGCGCGCCTGCACTTGTCCGATCGCACCCTGCAGCGCCGTCTTCTGGCCGAGGCCAGCAGCTTTGCACAACTGCTGGATGCAACCCGGTGCGAGCTGGCCCGCCAGTACCTGAGCGACGCGCACCGCAGTCTCGGCGAAGTGGCTGACCTGCTCGGCTTTGCAGACCAGAGCAATTTGTTTCGCGCCTGCCGACGCTGGTTTGGCATGCCTCCAGGGCAATACCGCGCCCAGTTGCCAGCGAACAGCCCGTCGTCCCACCACCCGGGATAGCCCTGCGCGCCACGTGCTTTGCGCCCTGCGGGAGAATAGGTGTATGAACCAGTCTGAAGACCGCCCGGAGCGGGCCGATTGCGGCCTGGCCTGGCGCAACAGCTTCGCCGCTCTGGGGCCCGCTTTCCATACCCCGCTACAACCGACCCCCCTGCCCGCCCCGTACTGGGTTAGCACCAGCGCAGGGCTGGCACAAGAACTTGGGCTGGCGCCGGAGTGGCTGCACTCCGACGCGGCATTGCACGCCCTGAGTGGCAACACCCCCCTGTACGGCAGCGCCCCCCTGGCCAGCGTATACAGCGGCCACCAGTTTGGTGTATGGGCTGGGCAGCTCGGCGATGGCCGGGCCATCCTGCTGGGCGAAGTGGAAACACCGGCGGGGCCGATGGAGATACAGCTCAAAGGCAGCGGCCTCACACCCTATTCACGCATGGGGGATGGCCGGGCGGTGCTGCGGTCCAGCATCCGCGAGTATTTGTGCAGCGAAGCCATGCACGCGCTGGGCATACCCACCACGCGCGCCTTGTGCTTGACAGGCTCGCCCGAGCCGGTGCGCCGCGAAGCCATGGAAACAGCCGCCGTGGTCACCCGCGTCGCGCCCAGCTTCATCCGGTTTGGGCACTTCGAACATTTCGCCGCGCGCGGGCAGTTGACCGAGCTGCAAACGCTGGCGGATTTTGTGATTGAGCACCATTACCCCGCATGCCAGGCGGGAGCGGGTTTTGACGGCAACCGCTACGCAGCGCTGTTGCAAGCAGTGAGCGAGCGCACAGCAGCCCTGGTGGCGCAGTGGCAGGCGGTTGGCTTTTGCCACGGCGTGCTCAACACCGACAACATGAGCATCCTGGGCCTGACCATCGACTACGGCCCCTTCCAGTTTCTCGATGCATTCGATCCAGGCCACATCTGCAACCACAGCGACCACCAGGGGCGCTATGCCTTCCAGCAGCAACCTGCCGTCGTGCGCTGGAACCTGTACCGGCTGGGCCAAGCCCTGCAGCCGCTGATTGGCGACCCGGCCATCGCCATGGCCGCATTAGATTCTTTCGTTGCCCTCTTTCCCGCGGAATTCATGGCACACATGCGTGGCAAGCTCGGGCTGGCGGCGGCGCATGAGAGCGACAGCACGCTGATCGACGGTATTCTTCGCCTGCTGGCCGACAATGCTGTGGACTACACCATCTTCTGGCGCCGCCTGTCGCATGCGGTGGCGTCGGGCAACCATGAACCAGTGCGCGACCTGTTTGCTGATCGTGCAGGTTTTGATCGCTGGTTACTATCGTATTCAGAGCATTCAGCGCTTACTGGTATTGCGTTAGATGCCAATTTGATGCTAAACAATAATCCACAGCTTGTTTTGCGCAACCACCTTGCAGAGCAGGCCATTCGCGCTGCACAGGCCGGGAATTTTTCCGAAGTACACACACTCCAAGCCTTGCTCGAGCGTCCGTTCGACGAACATCCGGGCTTCGAGGCGTATGCCGATTTCCCGCCCGACTGGGCCCAGCAACTTTCCATCAGCTGCTCATCATGAACTATCCCATCCAGAAAACCGAGGCCCAGTGGCAGGAAGCGCTACAGGCCAAGAATGCGGAGCCCGGCGCCTTGGCGGTCACCCGCCATGCAGCGACCGAGCGCCCATTTACCGGCAAATTCGAGGCGCATTGGCAGGACGGCAGCTACCACTGTATCTGCTGCGGCAACAAGCTGTTTGACTCTGGCACCAAGTTCGACGCAGGCTGCGGCTGGCCCAGCTTCTCGCAGGCGGTGCCCGGCGCCATTGCCGAAATCACCGACAGCAGCCACGGCATGCACCGCACCGAGACAGTGTGTGCACAATGCGGGTCGCACCTGGGCCACGTTTTCGAGGACGGGCCGGCCCCCACGGGCCTGCGCTATTGCATGAACTCGGCGTCGCTGGACTTTGCTCCCGACGCCTCCTGACAAGGCACCACCGGCTACGCCATGAAACTGCTGATCGACTTTTTCCCCATCATCCTGTTCTTCGTTGCCTTCAAATTCTGGGGCATCTACGTGGCTACAGGCATCGCCATCGCTGCCACCGTAGTGCAAATCGCCTACCTGCGGGTCAAGCACGGCAAGGTCGAGCCCATGCAATGGCTGAGCCTGGGCGTCATCGTGCTGTTTGGCGGGGCCACCCTGCTGGCGCAAAGTGAAACCTTCATCAAATGGAAGCCGACAGTGCTCTACTGGCTGATGGGCGGCACCCTGCTCATCGGTCAACTGTTCTTTCGCAAGAATTTCATCCAGAGCCTGATGGGTGCACAAATGGAACTGCCCGACGCCGCCTGGCGTGCCATGAACTGGAGCTGGACCGGTTTTTTTGCCGCCATGGGCGGTATCAACCTCTGGGTGGCCTACCACTACGACACCGACACCTGGGTCAACTTCAAACTGTTTGGCGGGCTGGGGCTGATGCTGCTTTTTGTACTGGCGCAGGCTCTTTTTCTCAGCCGTTACATCAAGGACACCGATAACGCAAAGGATCCTCTGGCATGAACACCCTCGCCATCACCGCCCCGAACATGGAACAGCGCCTGCGCGAAAAACTCACGCCCACCGCGCTGCAAGTCCTCGATGAAAGCCATGCACACGATGGCCACGCAGGCGCCAACGGCACCGGGTTTGGCACCCATTTTCGGGTGCGCATTGCGTCACCAATGTTTACTGGTTTGCCCCGCGTACGCCAGCATCGCCTTGTGTATGATGCGCTGCAAGAATTCATTGACCGGGGCGCCCACGCCATCGCGATTGAAATTCTCTGAACAGGCGACAGCGCATTCCTCTCGTTAGCTCCCCGCCTGGAAAACCATTCTCTTTTTGGATTTCGAATGAAGAAAAAGCTCTTGACCGGCCTCGTGGCCGCCGCCTTGATGGGCACCGTGGCCCTGCCCGTTTCTGCCCAAAACCTTGCCATCGTCAATGGCAAGCCTATTCCGAAGGAGCGCGCCGAAGCCTTGCGCCAGCAGGTGGAGCGCTCGGGTCGCCCGGTCACGCCTGAAATGGAAGGCCAGATCAAGGAAGAAGTGATCGCCCGTGAGATCTTCATGCAGGAAGCGCAAAGACGCGGGCTGGATGCCTCGGCCGACTACAAGGCACAGATGGAACTGGCACGCCAGAGCATCATGATCCGCGAGCTGTTCCTCGACGAGCAGAAGAAGAACGCCGTGACCGATGCCGAAATCCAGGCAGAGTACGACAAGTTCGTGGCCGCCAACAGCGGCAAGGAATACAAGGCCAGCCACATCCTGGTCGAAAAGGAAGACGAAGCCAAGGCCATCCTCGCTGCGCTCAAAAAGGGCGGCAAGTTTGAAGAAATCGCCAAGAAGCAATCCAAAGACCCAGGCTCTGGCGCCAAGGGTGGTGACCTCGACTGGGCCAACCCCAGCAGCTATGTCCCCGAATTCACCGAAGCTCTGACCAAGCTCGAAAAGGGCAAGACCACCACCACTCCGGTCAAGAGCCAGTTTGGCTGGCACATCATCCGCCTGGATGACGTTCGTACGGCCCAATTGCCCAAGCTGGAAGAAGTCAAGCCGCAGATTGCCCAACAATTGCAGCAGACGAAGGCGGCCAAGTTCCAGGAAGAAATGCGCGCCAAGGCCAAGGTCGAATAAGTACCTGATGCTTTTTGCACCAACACGCGGCCCCGGCCGCGTTTTTTATGCCTGGGTTCTAGTGTCCCGCCACCACGCCCCACAGCAGCAACAGACCCATCAACACCGGCTGGTGCAGCATGTAATAGCTCAGGCTCCATCGCCCTAGCACGGCCAAACCTTGCAACCCGGCAGGCAGACGCACTTGCAGCCAATGGGTGCGATGCTCCAGCAACCAGATTCCCGCCGCCATACCCCACCACATCACTCCCAGCCAGGGTAGCAGCGGCACATAGTCTTCCGTGAATGGCTTGCGCGAAACCAGGCCCAGCCAGTTCAGGGGACGGGCATTGAAATACACCGCCCAATCGGCCAGCGGCCCGGTCAATGCGGCATGCGCCATCCAGGGCAATGCCAGTGCAATGCCACCCGCCAGCCACAACCAGCGCCGCCACGACGCCGTAGCGCGCACCAGCGGCAGCATGACCGCCATGCCATGGAGCACACCAAAATAGATATAGCTGCGGGGAAACATCGCCAAAGAGCCCAGGGTCACCAGCATGGCACAGGTTGCAATCTGCATCCACCGCTTGCCAAACCGACTCCAACTCTGGCCCTGATGGATCGCTACGGCCTGGCCCATGCCTGCACACAGCAAAAACAGGCTGACGATCAACGTGCGCTGCAGCGTCCAGACCGGGTCAGACCGGAAGTCTTGTGGCCAGTAGCCGAAATGGCTCAGATCAAAACAAAAATGAAAGACGCTCATCCACACCATGGCGCTGCCGCGCAAGGCATCGACAACACCCAGGCGGACCGGGCTGACGACAGGAACAGACAGAGATTTGGATGGAGTCACGCAGCAAAGGGCAATGAACGCAAAGCGCCATGATGCCATCAGCAAGCACCGATCTGCGTTGAAGGGAAGCGCTCCACAAAGGAGCATACTTTGCATCCCAAAGCAAAAAGGACTTGCAACACGGGGTTGCAAGTCCTTCAAACAATGGTCGGAGCGGCGGGATTCGAACTCGCGACCCTCTGCTCCCAAAGCAGATGCGCTACCAGGCTGCGCTACGCTCCGACAGCTAGAATTCTAACCCGAAAAATTCACCGAATCAGAACCAAGGAAGGATTTTATTTTTAGTGTGAGCACGCTGGCCACACCCCATCAACGACTGGACGGGCCCGGGCCGCGGCCTGCCAGGTGACGGAAGGTGATGCGACCTTTGGTCAGGTCGTAAGGAGAAAGCTCCAGGGACACCTTGTCACCGGCCAGGATGCGGATGTGGTGCTTGCGCATCTTGCCGCCGGTATAGGCGATCAGTTGATGACCGTTTTCCAGCGTCACGCGAAAGCGCGAATCGGGCAGCACTTCGGTGACGCTGCCCTGCATTTCAATGAGTTCTTCTTTTGCCATATTCAATCTCTAAAACAATTCAATCCGTGGACGGCGCCTGCGAAATTGCGGTTCCTCCACAGACGGTACCGCCTGTCGCTTACGACAGACGCCATGTGCTTTGCATGCTGTGGGGTTCGCTGCACCCGGGGCGCAGTTCGGGAAGAATGCCGGGAGAGACGGCTTCAATGGACAGGCAAAGCGCTGTGCATGAGCCTGTCGATTGTAGCGCGATGCAGCCTTTTTGCCTACAGGTTGCCAACCGGCGTGCCTTCAGGGGCAGGTAAAGCCGACGCCAGAGCACGCACGAGGTCGGTTTGGGTGATGACTCCAGCCAACCGTGATTTCGCATCTACGATAGGTATGTGGTGGTGTCCACCCCGTGAAAAAAGCGGCACCAGGTCCATCACATGCTGATGTGCCTGCACCACCTGGACCTGTCGGCTCATGATGTCCTCCACCCGTGTCGGCTGGCCCGAGCGCCCCCTCACCAGGGTGCGCAAACGCTGTCCCCATCCTTCATGCATCTCGAGTTTGGCCAGGCGCATGAAGTCCGCCATGGTGACGATACCTTGCACCTGCCCTGCGGAATCGACCACCGGCAAGGCCTTGATCTGCTCGCGCTGCATCATCTCCCAGGCGTCTTTCAGGGCCACCCCTGCTTCCACGGCCATGGGTGGGCGGGACATGATGTCGGCGCAGCGCAACTCTCCCAGTGTGCGCTGAAAAGCAGCCCTGCCCGCCATGTGCAGCAACCCCGCCAGATCCGCGCGGCTGATATCGAGCACCTGGTTGTAGTGCGACAGTGCAGCGTCAAGGTCTGCGTTGGTGAAGCCGCCATCGCCTTCAGCTTGCGGCGCCTGCGCGGCATTTTGTGGATGCGGGTAGCTGCGCCCCGTGAGATTGTTGTAGACAATGCCCGCCAGCAACAAGACGCACACATTGAACATCACAGGGAACGCCGCCAGCTGCGCACTTTCTTCGGGATTAAGCACTACAAACAAGGCCACGGCCGCCCCGGGTGGATGCAGGCAGCGCAGCGGCACCATCACCAGCACTGCGGCCGAAACCGCCAGCGCTGCCGCCAGCGAGGGATCGGGCACCAGTGCTGCACAGGCCACTCCCACCAGCACGGACAGGGCATTGCCACCCAGCACCGACCATGGCTGCGACAAGGGGCTGGATGGCATACCAAACACAAGCACCGCACTGGCCCCCAACGAAGCCACCATCCAGTAATGCCCACCGGCCCCGGCGTGCCACCACCAACGGCCCAGCAATGCCGACAGCAGCACCCCCAGTGCCACACCGACGGTCACGCGCAACCATTCGCGACGATTGATGCCCACCGGAGCGGGCCAGAAATTGCGCAGCCAGCCTGCCATGCGCCCAAAGGCAGCGGGATTCGGCGGGACTGGCTCGGGAGAAAAATCAGGCATTTGAAAGCAGAAAACAAGCGCGCCCAGCGCCAATGCTGTGGCTGACCAGACAGAAGGGGGGCGAATTTTGCCTTGGTTGGAGCGGTACTGCCTGCGCCCGCTCATTGACCTTGCCGCAGCCATGTCATCGCAGCGCGCGCCGATAGAATGGCGCGCTTGCGCCACTCCCCCATGAGCCCTGCCGTGTCCGATCGACTTGCCGTACTGCCCCAGTACCTGATGCCCAAACGGGCTTTGACCGTCGCTGCGGGGCGCATTGCATCGGCGCGTGCCGGCGCGCTGACCACCACCCTCATCCGCCGTTTTGTGGCCCGCTACGGCGTCAACATGGCCGAAGCCGCCAATCCAGACCCGGCCAGCTATGCCAGCTTCAACGACTTCTTCACCCGCCCCTTGCGCACGGGTGCGCGGCCCCTGGCCAATGCCGACCTGATTTGTCCGGTGGACGGCGCCATCAGCCAGTTCGGGCCCATACAGCAGGACCAGATCTTTCAGGCCAAAGGGCACAGCTACACCACCACCGCGCTGGTCGGTGGAGACGCCGCCCTGGGCGCACAGTTCCAGAACGGTCATTTCGCCACCCTGTACCTGAGCCCGCGCGACTACCACCGTATCCACATGCCTTGCGACGGCACGCTACAACACATGGTGCATGTCCCCGGCGACCTGTTTTCTGTCAACCCCACCACCGCACGCGGTGTGCCGGGCCTGTTTGCGCGCAACGAGCGCGTCGTCTGCGTATTCGATGGCGCCCAGGGACCCTTCGTGCTGGTACTGGTGGGCGCCACCATCGTGGGCAGCATGGCCACGGTGTGGCATGGCCTGGTGAACCCGCCGCGCCCCGATGTGCCGCGCCGGTGGGACTACGCCGACCAGTCGATCACCCTGCGCCAGGGCGAGGAAATGGGCCGCTTTTTGCTCGGCTCCACCGTGGTCATGCTATTTCCGCAAGGGCCGCTGCAGTTCAACCCCGACTGGGCCGCCGCACGGCCCATCCGCCTGGGAGAAGCCATGGCACAACGACAGGCAAGTCCCGCATAAAGCGGGGAAACGCAGGGGCTGCCAGCGCGTAGGCGCCCTCGGCGGGATAATTGCGCCCCATGTCCCTCCTGCCCCACCAGCTTGAATTGCTCTCTCCCGCCCGTGACGCCGACATCGGCATTGCGGCCATTGACCACGGCGCCGACGCCGTCTACATTGGCGGCCCGGCCTTTGGCGCACGTGCCGGGGCGGGCAACGACATCCGGGACATTGAACGCCTGGTGAAGCACGCGCACCGCTTCAACAGCCGCATCTTCATCACGCTCAACACCATCTTGCGCGACGACGAACTGGAGGATGCTCGCCAGATGGCCTGGCAGGTCTACAACGCGGGCGCCGATGCGCTCATCATCCAGGACATGGGGTTGCTGGAGATCGATCTGCCACCGATCCAGTTGCACGCCAGCACACAGACCGATATCCGCACACCTGAAAAAGCACGCTTTCTGCAAGACGCCGGCCTGAGCCAGATCGTGCTGGCGCGCGAGCTGACCGTGCAGCAGATCGCCGCCGTGCGCGCCGCCACCGACCCCGAGCGGTGCAGTATCGAGTTTTTCATCCATGGTGCGCTGTGCGTGGCCTACAGCGGCCAGTGCAACATCAGCCATGCCCAAACGGGCCGCAGCGCCAACCGGGGCGACTGCAGCCAGGCCTGCCGCCTGCCCTACCAGGTGACCGACGCACAGGGCCGCTTCATTGCACACGACAAGCATGTGCTCTCAATGAAAGACAACAACCAGAGCGATAACCTGCGTGCGCTTATCGATGCCGGGGTGCGCAGCTTCAAGATCGAAGGACGCTACAAGGACATGGGCTACGTGAAGAACATCACCGCCCACTACCGCACCTTGCTCGACGAAATCATCGATGAGCGCGAAAACTCTGCCCACCCGTTGGACCGCGCTTCCAGCGGCCGTACCCGGTTCACCTTCACGCCCGATCCACTGCAAAACTTCAACCGCGAGTTCACCGACTACTTTGTCAATGGACGCAAAGACGACATTGGAGCCTTCGATACCCCCAAAAACCCCGGCCAGGCCATTGGCTGGGTGACAAAACTGGGACCCAATTTCGTGGAGCTGGAAGTGAGCAGCCCCGCAACCGTGCTGCACAACGGCGACGGCCTGTGCTACTACAACCTGCAAAAGGAACTGGTCGGCTTGGCCATCAACCGCGCTGAGCCCGCATCACCACGCAGCACGACCCAGTGGCGTGTCTTCCCCAAAGATCCGATGGAAGGCTTTAAGGATCTGCGCAAGGGCACAGAGATCAACCGCAACCGGGACATGGATTGGGTGCGTGGCCTCGACCGCAAGTCGAGCGACCGGCGTATCGGCCTGTGGGTACAACTGGCCGAAACCGCCCATGGATTCGCTCTCACGCTGACGGACGAGGACGGTTTCACCGGCACAGCCGAGGTGGCCCAGCCCCACCAGACTGCCCAGGACAGGGCCCAGGCCGAAGCCAGCCTGCGCGAGCAACTGGGCCGCTTTGGCAGCAGCCACTTTGCCGTGCACGATATCAGGCTGCAGTTCTCCCAGCCATGGTTCATACCGGCCTCGGTGCTCAACCCCTTGCGCCGCGATGCCCTGGCCAGCCTTGAAGCCGCGCGCAACCATGGCTGGGTGCGCCTGCAACGCGCACAGCCGGTAGAGCCCCCAGCGCCCTACCCCGAGGACACCCTGACCTACCTGGCCAATGTGTATAACCACAAGGCACGCGACTTCTATGCGCGCCATGGCGTCAAGGTGATCGCATCGGCTTACGAGAGCCACGAGGAAGAAGGCGAAGTCAGCCTGATGATCACCAAGCACTGCGTACGCTATTCCTTGAGCCTGTGTCCCAAGCAGGCCAAGGGCGTCACAGGAGTACAGGGCACGATTCGCGCCGAACCCTTGACACTGGTCAACGGAAACGAGCGGCTGACCTTGCGCTTTGACTGCAAGCCCTGTGAAATGCATGTCGTCGGCAAGATCAAGCGCCACGTGCTCCAGCAAGCGCACGAAACCCCCGTTACCTTTTACACCCACCGTCCGCAGCGCGCGCCCTGATGCGCGGCACCCTGCGGGCCCTGGAAATCACCATGACCCGCGTCTCACTGCACCGCCCCGTTTCATCGCCTGCCGCCTGGAGGCCCCTGGCCGCATGAGTGCCGCTGCCTGGGCCTGGATGCAGTTTGCAGCCTGCGCGGCCTTCCCTTGACCTCCTCGACGCCGATGTTGAGAAGACCGACCGTCGGCCGTTCCAGATCAAACAGGACACGCGCCATCGCGCTGCCCATGATGGCGAG
>JAANMW010001890.1_pt1 | contig 20394 bp, 16 predicted proteins | sample 7279671 | NCBI WGS metagenome assembly JAANMW01 (sample SAMN14094541, study PRJNA606508) | bioreactor metagenome | isolation source: A lab-scale SPAN reactor treating ammonium-rich wastewater day 247 | place: Ireland: Galway | collected 2017-09-19
TCAGGGTTAGCGCAGCAGCGACAGGACCACCTGCGGCGCGACGTTGGCCTGCGACTGGGCGGCCACCCCGGCCTGCTGCAGGATCTGCAAGCGGGTCAGGTTGATGGCTTCCTTGGCCACGTCGGTGTCGCGGATGCGGCTCTCGCTGGCGGTCAGGTTCTCGGCCTGCGAGTTCAGGTTCGAGATGGTCCGCTCGAGCCGGTTCTGGATCGCGCCCAGCTTGGCCCGCTCGGTGCTGACCGAGTTGATGGCCGCGTCGAGGCTGGCGATGGCCGCGTTGGCGCTCGCCTGGGTGCTGACCGCGATGCCGCTGACGCCCAGGCTGGAGGCAGAGGCGGTGGTGATCGTGAAGGAGATCACCTGCCCCGTGTTGGCGCCGACCTGGAGGGTCATCGCGCTGGTCGCGAACGACCCGCTGAGCAGCTTCTTGGTGTTGAACTCGGTGGTCGTCGAGAAGCGGTCCACCTCGGACAGAAGTTGGTCGACCTCGGCCTGGATGTTGGTCCGGTCACTCGAGGTCAGAGTGTCGTTGGCGGCCTGCACCGACAGCTCGCGCAGCCGCTGCAGGAGCTGGCCGGTCTCGCCGAGGGCCGACTCCGCCGTCTGGATGACGCTGACGCCGTCCTGGGCGTTGCGCGCCGCCTGACCGAGCCCGCGGACCTGCGCCCGCAGCTTCTCGCTGATGGCCAGGCCGGCGGCGTCGTCCGCGGCCTTGTTGATGCGGTAGCCGCTGGACAACCGCTGCATCACGCCCGACAGCTCCATCTGGGTGTCGGTGAGGGCACGCTGCGTGAACATCGCGTCCACGTTGTTGCGAATGCTGAAAGACATCACTCTCTCCTAAGTTCAAGGGGCGCCGCCCACCGGACACCAAAAACGCGGTGGATATGCGACGCACAGCGCTGTTGTCAACGACCGCCCTGCCCGGCATCGGGTCACTTCCGGCGGCCTCAATCGAGCTATCGGCCGGCCCGAGCCAACCTTTAGCCCGCCTCCCCAGCGCTTTCCATCCGGCGGACCGGACCGGCCAGGACGTCCTCCCGGAGCGAATCGTCAGGCGCGGCGCCGACCTCGGCCAAGACTCTCCGCCAGCGTGCCCGTTGGTTGTCGTCGATCAGGTACGGCTGGAACCTCAACCTGAGGTAGGTGCGAATCGCGGCGAGGCGGAAGTCATCGGTCTGCAGCACCGCCACGCGGCGACCCTCGGCGGCCATCTGGTGCATGGCCGCCAGGCTGACCTGGTGGCCCAGCCCCAGGCCGCGGCTGGCCGTCACCGCTCCGACCATGTGGAGCACTCCGACGGTCGCTCCCCAGCGCGGCACCAGCCAGGCCGCGGCGGTGGCCACCGGGCCGTCGGGACCGACCATGAACAGCACCCGTTCCGGCCGGAACTGACCGTCACCGAAGCGCTGCGAGAACGCCTCCGGGCCCATCGGCCGCGCGAACGACTCGCCGATGATGGCGAGCCAGTGCCGCTCGTCGCCCGGCTCGAAGGAGCGCACCCGAAAGCCGTCGGGCGGACGGACCGGCGGCAGGTCGTCGAGCCGCGGACGGCGCATGACCAACTGCGGGGCGAGGCGTTCGGACGGTTCGGCGCCGGGACGGATCATGGCGCCTGGATGGTGAAGTAGGCGTCGACCACCGTGCCGCTGCCGGGCGTGGTCTTGAGCAACACGCCGCCGCCGTGGGCCAGGCAGACCCCCTCGACCGCGGCCAGACCGAGTCCGCGGCCGGGGCCCTTGGTCGAGGCGAACGGCCGGAACACCGCGGCGACGATATCGTCGGCCACGCCCGTGCCCATGTCTCGGACGCGGACCCTGGCGTAGCGGCCGGGCCGAGGCGGAATCCCGGCGTCGGCGCGCTCGTCGGTATGCTCGACCACGGCGGTGGCGACCTCGATCTGGTCCGGGTCGCTCCCGGACTCGTAGGCGTTGGACACCAGGTGACGCACCACGAGCTGGACCTCGATCGGGTCGGCCAGGATGGCGATGTCCGGACAGCCGAGGCTCAGACGCGGTGGCCGGCGGTGGGTGAGCGTCCCGATCGCCCGCTGGATCTCCTCGTCGAAGCGGAGCGAGCGCGGCTGGACCAGCCCGACCCGGGCGTAGGCCACCAGGTCCTCGGTCAGGTCGGCCATTTCCTGGCCGGCGATCTCGATCTGGCTGAAGAAGTGCACCGCGGCGGGCAGGCCCGAACACTGCGCCTGACCCAGCGATGCGTACCCGACCACCGCCTGAAGCAAGTTGTTGAAGCTGTGGGCGATCCCGCCGGCCAGCCCGGCGGTCAGCCCGTCCGTCCCGTGGCTCGGGTCGCCCTCGCAGATCAGCACGATGAGCTGCGTCGCCGGCTCGCCGGGATACGGCCCGATGACCGCCCGAGCGCGGGTGGGTGCCTCGCCGGTGGCCGGCCACAACGCGACCAGCCCGCCGGCGGCCACCCGGGCCGGGTCCGGCCGGGCCAGCACCGTCGCCAGCCCGCCGCCGCGCAGGGTGTCCGCGTCGTACCCGGTAAGCCGCTCCATGGCCTGGTTGACCGAGACGATCTTGAGCCCCTGGACCAGCATCGCGGGCAGCGGGAGGGCCTCGAACCAGAACCGGAACGGCGTCTCGGCCGACCGGCCCAGCAGTGCGGTCAGCGCGCCGCCCGCCGCCTCGAACGCCGCCCGCTCCTGCTCCGCGAAGCCGTCGCATCGATGCGCCACCAGCCAGCGCCGGCCGTCGGTGGTGGCCACCAGGGTGTCCGGCCCCGGGGACGGTCCGTGGGGACCGAGGCTGAGCCCGGCATACGGCCCGGCCGCGGCCACGGGCCGGGCGGCGCCGGCCGGCGAGTCGGCATCGATCAGCGCAACCCAGTCACAAGCCAACTCAGCCTGCAGCCGCCGGACCAGATCGCCTGGCTCGACCGGGCCAGTGGCACGGGCGACCTCGCCTACCAAAGACAGCAGGCTGGCCGCCGTCTCGGCTTGCAGCCGGAGGACATCCGTCGTGGCGTTCCCTCGCATGTCGATCACTGGCTATCCCTGGTCCCAACCGGTCCGCGCGAGTCCAGGCCCCTGCTTGATAAGCGGCATGCCGCCGCGGGTCCACTTGGCCGGCCGCGGTCGCACTCCTCCACCGCTCCAACATGGGCGGCGCGACAACCCGCGCACGCCGTCGTCGTGAGTCCGACGACGCTGATCAGTATGACACTCGGCGGCCCGAGGTGTGGCATCCGCCGGGGCGCGTCAGGCCTCGCCGAAGGCCGGGGCGCCGAGGAAGCCCTCCTCGAAGAAGATCGACCGGTACCCGCGCTCGGCCAGCCACTCGAGCGCCTCGGTCACCCGCTCGCGGACGTCCGGCTGGAAGTTGGTCAGGAACGGGCAGAAGTACTGCTCGTGGATCATGACCTCCATCAACTCGCGCCGGTACGGGTTGCTGAACACGGACTCCAAGTGCGGCTTGATCCGGTCGGGTGGCATGGTGTTGCAGACCAGGTCGTGCTTGATGAACCACAGGTCGTTGCGGTGATCGCGCCAGGCGTCGCGCGCGGCCAGGTGGCGAGTCTGCTCCAGGTCGAGGTAGTAACTCACTCGCGGGACCACCCGACCGACCTCGTCCAGGCCGGTGTTGAAGTACCCGGCCAGGCCGAGAATCCCACGGTCGCGCAGCGCCTGGCAGCCGTCGAAGGTGGCCTCGCCCCAGTGGACCGTGGTGAACGGGCAAAGCGACCCGGCGCCGGCGAAGCGGACGATTTCGTTGGTCACCCGGTCGAAGTCGCGCGCCAGGAGGTCGTACCCGGCGGCAATGTACGGCCGCGCCGGGTCGTTCTGCTCGGCGTGGAAGGTGAGCCGCAGCCAGTCGGCGTTGTCTTCCCACTCGCCCCGGTAGCGGTCCGGCATGGCGCTGAGGTCGAACCCCTCCGGCTCGCACCAGTAGATGTTGTGCTGCACCCGGGTGCCATACCGCTGGTGCATCTCGCGCCAGAAGGCCAGGTAGAAGTTGTCGAACAGGCTGCGGTGCCCGGCGGTGGCCAGGTCCTTGAGGAAGTAGATGTTGTCGTCGGTCGAGAACCGGTAGCGGCGCCCGGCGTGCCGGTCCCAGTAGACCACCGCCTCGTCGCGCGAGTCGGCGCCGACGGCGGCGATGGTGGTGCGGAATCCGGTCAGGGTCAGCTCGACCGCGAAGCGGCCGGAGTCGGCGTTGGCCGGGGTCCCGTTGACCTCGATCCGGCTCTGCGGCGGCGCGGTGCCCGCGACCCGGATAGTCAAACCGGACTCGTCTTGCCGGCCGTCGTGGTGGTTGAGCACGTCGCCGTCGCGCGGCGTGAGAATCCTGACCTCGCCCATGGCACCGCCCTTTCGCTGCGAACAGGCGGGGCTACGCCGAACGGCTTCGCGGACCTCCCGCCCAGGAGATCTTGCCGGCCGGAGCCGGAGTCGCCGGCCGCTATCACCGCACTCGGTCAGGGGCACGTGGTTTCAGCGAGCGGCAGGATGGCGGCCGGCGACTTCGGCTCCGGCGGTGCTATACAACGACTTCGCCAGTGGTCACGCAGCGACCGGCCGCCGCGGCCCAGCCCGTCGAGTGCGAATCTCTGGTTAGGGCGGTGATCCGCTCCGGGAGCGGATCACCTGGACGGTTGTTGCGACAATGTTATGACCTCCCCCAAGATTCACTGGCGCGGCGGCCGAGTTGAAGGAATCATAGGGAGTGAGGACGACGCGACGCCGACCCCGGCGGGCGAAGTCCCGCCGGCGACCAGGTCGTCCGGGCTCTCGGTCAGCGTTGGACGGAGCAGGCTGCGAAGCCGCCCGCCACTCGCCGTCGAGAACGGAGGCTGGAGCCGAGCCGGGCCGCATGGCGTACGGTGCGGTGGTCGCGACGAGTGCGTGCAAGGTCGAAAGGAGGGCAAACATGGCTCGCTATCGGCGTTGCCTCATAACCGGGAGAATGCCGCCGGATGTTTAGGCGGGGCGCCTGCAAGGTAAGCCCCGCGACGGTCTGGATAGTGTGACTTTTCCGAGCCCCGCCGCTAGACGCTGCGGGGCTCGCGTATTTCAGTCGTCCAGGTATCCCAGGGGGAGGTCCGCCGGCATCGGCGCCGGCCGCTGGTACGGTGCCTGGACGTCGTAGTGCCGGCCCGACGCCGCCGAGTCCAGGTAGCCCTGCATGATGTCCAGCGCGCAGTAGGCTTGCTCCAGGCTGCACCGGTGCGGCCGGCCGGTGCGGATGGCGGTGGCCATGTCGGCCAGGCCAACGGCCCGGCCGTAGCCTTCGACAAAGGTGTGCGGCAGTTCGCGCCACTCGTCTTCGCCCGCCCGGCGGAGCTGCGAAGGGCGATCGAAGCTGTTGGGATCGCCGACCCGGATGGCGCCCTCGGTGCCGTAGACGGTGACGGGCGTGGCCGGGTTGTAGTCGGCGTTGATGATGGCGAACGAGGCCACCAGCGTGCCCACCGCGCCGCCCGTGAACTCCAGCGTGCCGCAGAGATGGTCCGGCGTCTCGACGTGGATCACCTGCCCCTTCTTCGGCTCGCTGGCGATGGTCCGCTCCGGCATGGCGATGGCGGCCGACGCGCTCAGCCGGCGCACCGGGCCGAGGAGGTTGAGCAGCGCGGTCACGTAGTACGGACCCATGTCGAGCATCGGCCCGCCGCCGACCTGGAAGAAGAACTCCGGATTGGGATGCCAGCGCTCGTGGCCGCAGCCCATGGTGTAAGCGGTGAAGGCCACCGGCCGGCCGATGGCGCCGCCGTCGATGGCCTGCCGCGCCGTCTGCAGTCCGGCGCCCAGAAAGGTGTCGGGGGCGCAGCCGACCCTCAGCCCGGTCCGCCGCGCCGCGGCCGCCAGCGCCTGACCTTCCTCGCGGTTGATCCCCAGCGGCTTCTCGGCGAAGGCGTGCTTGCCGGACTCCAGGGCTTGCCGGCAGAGCGGCGCGTGGGCCTTGGGCACGGTCAGGTTGAGGACCACCTCGACCTCGTCGTCGGCTAGCAGCTCTTCGACTTCCAGGACCCGCGGCACGCCGTACTCGGCGGCCCTGGCCTCGGCCCGCGAGCGCTCCAGATCGGCGCAGGCGACCACCTCCAGAATTGGGAACAGGCCCGCGTACTTCAAGTAGTGGCCGCTGATCGCGCCACAGCCCACCACGCCCACTCTCACCGGCTCGTGCATCGTCCATCTCTCCCTGCGCTCGATCGGTTGGCCGGACCGCCGGCGTTGGGTACCATGTCAGGCGCCGCCCCGGAGCACGTCCTTGGTCCGCACCGGCCTGTCGAAGCTGTTGGCCGACCCGCTGCGCTTCACGCACGGCGGGCGCGTCGGGCTGGTTGGTCATGCCGCCTCGGTCACCTCCGACGGGACCCACGCGGTCGAGGCACTCCTCGCCCGCCCCGACGTCACCCTGTCCGCCCTGTTCGGCCCGCAGCACGGGCTGACCACCCACACCCAGGACAACATGATCGAGTGGCACGGCGGCCGAGACCGGCGGTCAGGGCTGCCGGTGCACAGTCTCTATGGCGAGGTTCGCCGGCCCACCGCGGAGATGCTGGCCGACGTCGACGTGGTGGTGGTCGACCTCCAGGATGTCGGCACGCGGGTCTACACCTACCTGTGGACCCTCTGCCACGTGATGCAGGCCGGCGCCGAGCTGGCCCGCCGGGTGGTGGTCCTGGACCGGCCGAACCCCATCGGCGGCGAGGTGGTCGCCGGCCCGATGTTGCGGCCGGGGTTCGAGTCGTTCGTCGGCCTGTACCCCATCCCCCTCCGCCACGGGTTGACCATCGGCGAGCTGGCCGAGATGCTCAACACCGAGCACGGCCTGGGCTGCGACCTGGAAGTGGTCTGGATGGACGGCTGGCGCCGGCGGGACTGGTTCGATGGGACCGGCCTGCCCTGGTTGCCGCCATCGCCCAACATGCCGACCCTGGCCACGGCCACGGTCTATCCCGGCACGGTCCTGATCGAGGGCACCCAACTCTCCGAGGGTCGCGGCACGACCACCCCGTTCGAGGTGATCGGCGCGCCGGGCCTCGACGGCCACGCGCTGGCGGCCGAGCTGAGCGCCCACGACCTGCCCGGCGTCCGGTTCCTGCCGGTGACCTTCGAGCCGACCTTCCAGAAGCACGCCGGCCGGCTGTGCGAAGGCGTCCGCCTCCTGGTCACCGACCGCCGCCGCTACCCGTCGATCCTGGCCGCCGCCCTGCTGCTGGCCGCCGCCCGCCGTCAGTCCGCCGAGATCATGGCCTGGCTGCCCCCACCCTACGAGTATGTCCACGACCGCGATCCCATCGCCATCCTCGCCGGCAGCGACGACTTCCGCCAAGGCGTGGAATCCGGCCGCACCCCCGGCGACTGGCTCCACTCCTGGCGCCACGAACGCGCCGGTTTCGAGCGTCTGCGGGAGCGATGGTTGCGGTACGGCTGAGGTCCGTCTTGCAGGGCGCCGTGAGATGAGGCACAATGACCGGCAAAGTAGGTCATATGACCGCCTGAAACGGTCTAACGGCCCGCCGGAGGCACGCCGATGCTTGAGCCGCTGTTCGGGTCCACTCATCGCGAACAGGTACTGCTCTACCTCATCGCCCGTGATGAGGGCTACGCGCGAGAGATCGCACGGTTCTTCGGCGCGCACCTGGACCCGGTCCAGAAGCAACTGGAACGACTCGAAGCCGGCGGCGTCCTGGTTAGTCGCGCGGCAGGGAGGACCGTGCTTTACAGCTTCAACCCGCGCTATCCGTTCGCCACCGAGTTGCGGGCGCTACTCCAAAGGACGCTGGCGTTCCTGCCGGACGAGTACCGCGACCGCCTGCTACTCAACCGCCGCCGCCCTCGCCGACATGGCAAGCCGCTGTGAAGGCGATTGGCGACATGACTGTGGCCGAGTTGGCCGCGCATGTGGCGACGGTTCTGGGCGAACACGGGATCGAGGTCGTGCTCTCCGGCGGCTCGTGCGTGGCGGTCTACTCTGGCGGAGCGTACGTGTCGCTGGACCTTGACCTGGTCAACACTCGGCTCGCCCGCCGCAGCGCTGTCCGCGCCGCCATGCTGGCGGCCGGATGGGAGCAGCAGGGCAGGCACTACCGCCACCCCGACTCCCCGTACCTGGTGGAATGCCCCGAGGGCCCACTCGCCGTCGGCTCCGAGCCGACCCAGTCCGTCAGCGAGATGGTCCTCGAGACCGGCGTACTGCGGCTGCTGACCCCAACCGACTGCGTCAAGGACCGGTTGGCGGGCTTCTTCCACTGGGGGGACCGTCAGTGTCTTGCGCAGGCCGAGTTGGTCGCCGCGGCGCAGGCTATCGACTGGGTCGACGTCGCGCGATGGGCGGCGGCGGAGGGCAAACGCCAGGCGTTTCGGCGAATTGCCGCACAACTCGGCGCCCATGGCGCCGGTCCGCCGGCCGCTTCGTCCTGACCGGCGCCAGCGCTACCCTCCCCGCGCGGCTCGGGCGGCTTGGTCGATGACTTCGAAGCTGAGCGGGTCGAGATCGTATTCGCGGAAGTTGAGCCGGACGCAGGGGATGGCGCCGTGGTAGGTGTTGTCTTCTTGGGCCGCCAGAAAGCAGCCGACCATGCCGAGATCGTCGGCGAAGCCCTCGTTGGTCCAGAGGAAGCGCCCGGGCACCGCGGCGGGGAGGTGGAGGTGGGCGCAGAAGCGGGTGAAGTCGCGGAACAGATCGGCCAGCAGCGGTGAGCGGCGACGGAACGGCTGGCCCCAGCCGTGGCCGGACCAGGGCGTGCCCCACAACTGCCACAGGACAATCTCGTCGCACAGCCGGGAACTGAGCACCTGCCCGCCCAGGGCCAGGTCCGGCGCGTCCTCGCGCATGATGGCGATCAGGCGCCGGGTGGACTCCAGGATGTCGAACATCGGGTCGTCGACCAGCAGCCCGGCCTGGTCGAGGTACAGCAGATCCACGCCCAGCTCGGTCACGATGGGCCGCAGGCTGCCCCAGAACAGGTCGACGTAGGCGCGGAAGTCCGGCCGGACGTAGAAGTAGTCGGTGACGTGCGAGCGATGGAACTCGCGGTAGCCAAGGGGATGGCCGGCGCGGTTGTGGACCACGGCGTTGTTCAGGCTGGTGTACTCCGGGTGAGTCGGCGAGCAGCCCCACACGTTGGCGTGGAGCATCAGCCGAAAGCCCCGTTCGTGGAGCGCGTCGGCGGCGGCGCGCAGCCCGTCCAGCCCGCCCGCGGCCCGGCTCGGCTCGTAGGTCGGCCAGCGTTTCTCGCCGCCGTCGCTCCAGGTGGTCAGGTAGACCATGCTGTCGGCCGGCGCGCCGTACTCGGCCAGCCGGCCGGCCAGCTTGACCACGTCGGCGAAGTCGTGGTGCAGCCCCTGCCCGTCGATGGTCTCGAGGTCGAGGTAGATCAACAGCGGGCAGTTGGTCAGCCAGTCGGGCGCCACCTCCGCCAGCGGCTTGGTCCCGGCGGCCTGCCTCATCCAGTCCCGCTGATCGGCGATCAGGTCGTCCCAGCGGTCGAACACCAGGCACCTGAAGGCGGGCGGATCGACCCCACGGAACTGCCAGTTGAGCCGGCATCGGCCGCCGTCGCTGGCGATCTCGAGCTCGCCGGGCGCCAGGGTCGGCTCGCGGCAGGTGACGTTGACGAAGTGGCGGCCGTTCTCCAGCACCACGCAGGCCGTGGCCAGCGGCACGACCGCCGACCAGCCCTCGGGGATCTGCACGTAGCGCACGCCGGAATGGCTCGGGATGTGGACCCGCCAGCCGACCGGCGCGGTGAAGGCGATGCCCTCGGCCAGGTGCTCGATGCCGATCTCAACGCCGCCGGCCATGACCGTGTACGGCGCCGGGAGGACCCATCCGGCGGTCAACTCGATCACCTTCGACGCCGACTGCGGGGCGACGGTCTCGACCCCGCCGGTGACTTCACTCATGCCGATGCAATCCTATCCCAGCCTGCGCCTCGGCCTCGACGGGCGGCTCGGGCGGCTCGAGCGTCCAGCTTTCCAGCTCACCGTCGCGGGGCGGCGCGAGCGTCACCCGACCGTCCTCACAGCAAACCACCTGATCGCCCAGCCGGCGCCGCTCCACCGCCACGCCGCGGACCGTGATCTCTCCGACCGGCACATACCGGCCCTCGGGCAGCGGCCTCGCCGAGATCGCCAACCTGGCCCGCGGGCCGCCGCCGGGCGAATTGCCACAGTATACACCCGGCGCCACACCGACGGTGGCCGCCACCCGGCTCCGCGAAGTGCTCTCGATCAAGACCAGGCGCAACGCGAGGTCCGGCTCGTCGGTCGCCAGATACCAGGCCGGCTCCGCCGAGACCACGCCGTCCGCGCAGCGCACGGCGCCCGGGACCGGGCCGCCGTCGGGGCCGGCCAGCAGCTCGTACCGGTCCGGCGCCGCGAACCAGCGCGCCACCGGGCTCGACTGCCACCGCCGCCGTTGCAGCACCGACAGCGGCGGCAACGACTCGGCGATCCCGTCGCCGTCCTCGTCGCGCACCGTCTCGGCCTCGTCGAACCTGCCGTTGCCGTCCAGGTCGGCGGCCAGCGAGGTCCAGCGCCAATAGACGCGCTTGACCAGATGATAGCCCGCGGCGGTAATCCGGAAGGCGACCCGGTCGCGAGCCACGGTGGGATCGGCGTAGAGCTGGGTGCGGCGGTCCGGGAACCCGTCCGCGTCGTCGTCGAGCCGCTGCTCGTCGAGCAGCACCGGCAGGATGTCCGACGGCTGGCCCTGCACCACCCCGCCGGCGCGGGCGCGGGAGTCCGAGCGCAGCGCCTGCGACCAGGCTTTGTGCAGGTTGATGTCCAGCACCGGCGGCGGGGCCCGCTTCTCGGCGGCGATGCGCGTCCACAGCGCCACCGCCAGGGACGGTCGCTCGGCCGCCAGGTAGGCGTGGGCCAGGGTGCGGTACGCGGGGTCGGAGCAGCCCGGCAGCGCCACCGCCCGCGCCAGCGGCCCGATGGCCTCGGCCGCGGCGCCGAGCCGGTCGAAGAGGTGGAAGCCCAGCTCCCAGTGCGCCTCCCAGGCGTTCGGGTTGGCGGCCACGGCGCGGTCCAGGTACTGCCTCGCCCGCGGCTCGTCGCCCAGAGACCAGGTCAGCCAGGCGGCCACGGTGTAGGCCTCCACGTCGCCGGGGTCGAGGACCATGATCCGTTCCTGGAGCCGCACCGCCTTGTCATAGGCCCCGGCGTGGAAGTACTCGTCGGAACGGGTCCAGAGCTGGGCCGGGGTCCAGCCGGTGACGTCGACTCCGTCGATCACCACCGGCGCGAGCAGTTGGCAGACCAGCAAGGCAGTCAGATGGAACATGGCGCTCACGCAGCTCCCGGCCCGCGGCCATTGTGGGTCCGGACGCCGCTCAAGGGAGTCTCGGTTCCCGCACCCGGCGCAGGAAGTCGAGGATCAGCTCGGCCACCTGCGCCGGGCGCGTCTCCTGGACGATGTGCCCGGCGCGCTCGATCCAGGCCAGCTCGGCGTTCGGCAGCAGTCCGGCCAGCTCGGTCGGGACGTGGGCGGGCACGATGTCGTCGCGCCCGCCGTGGATCAGCGCGACGGGTTGGCGGACCGCCGGGTAGTACCTCCTCAAGTCGTGGTACCGCGCCGGCCGCAGGCTGCGCACCGCCTCGGCGAAGGCGCGGCTGACGGAGTACCGACCGTAGCTGTCCAGGTAGTCGGCCGCCGCCGGCGCGTCGTAGCCGTACCGCTCCGCCATCCACCGCGCCCCGCCCCATCGCGCCGCGAGCCGTGAGCCGAGGGTCAGCGCGGCGGCGGCGCCGGGCAGGCGCAATGGCCAGAATAGCGGCGGCACCCGCTGCGGCAGGCCGATGCTGGCGACCAGCACCAGGCCGGCGACCCGCCGCGGCACGGTCAGCGCCCCGCCCAGCGCCAGTCCGCCGCCCATCGAGTGTCCGATCAGCACCGCCCGCGGCCATTCCAGCGCGTCCAGCAGGGCCGGCAGTCGCCGGGTCTGGGCAGCCAGATCGACCCCGCCGGCGGTCGTGCTCCGACCGGCGCCCGGCACGTCGATGGCCAGGCAGTCGGCCGCCTCAGCCACGCGCGGCAGCACCTGCCGCCAGGTCATCCAGGTCAGGCCCACCCCGTGCAGCCACAACGTCTTGAGCGGATGGTCGCGGCCACCCAGCCGCCGGCCATAGACCACCGTGCCGTCCGGCAGCGTCATCCGGCAGGCGGCGCCGACGTCCTCGGGCAGGCTCATCGCGGCAGCGACAACCGCTCACCGGCGTCGAGCAGGCCGTACACCGCGCGGCACCGTTCCATCGCCCCAGGCACGGGGACGGGTTCGCCCCGGCCGTTGACGAACTGCCGCACGGACAGCCCGCGCGGCGCCACCAGGGCCGCCAGGTCGTCCAGGTCCGCCACCTTCAGCAGATTGGGGATGACGGCCATCTGTCCCGGCTCGGCGAGCTCGCCGAGATCGGTCTCACCGGAGAACGCCGCCGGGATAACCGCCAGTTCGGTGTGCTGGAAGGTCTGATCGGTGGCCGTCGCCAGCAGTGCCACCAGCCCGTCGAACACGCTCCCGTGGCTGGCCAGCGAGACGTCCGAGACGTCCGGCCGGGAGAGCAGGCACTCGGCGGCGCGGCGCAGGTCCCAGGCCCGCATCGCGGCCAGGTGCCGGCCCAGGGTCACGCTGGACAGGTAGGCTTGCCAGTCGGCCAGGCTGGCATCGGTGAAGCGCGTCTCGCCCATCCCACGCGGGTCGAGGGCGAACACCCCGCGCCCGGCGGCCAGTTCGGCGGTGATCACTTCCTCGGGCACCGATTTGCGCCCATCCTCGCCGAAGCGGATCGTCACCGAACACGGCGTGGCCGGCGGCAGGTAGAGCACTCCGGGCACCACCACATCCGGCTCACTGAAGAAGTACAGACTCTCGACCCGCGCCGCGACCCCGGCGATGGTCTCCGTCTCGGCGGTCAGGAGGTGGGTCCGGAACGGGCACGGCGCGGGCCAGCCGGAGAACAGCTCCGCCAGCGCCGACCGCAGCCGGACCGACTCCTCGGCCCAGGCGACCGGCGTGGACACCGGCGGCCGCGGCGGCAGACCCTTGGCGGCCTGGTGGTACAGGCTGACCAGAGTCTGGGAGCCCTCGGGCAGGCCGTCGGGCAGACAGCTCAGGTCCGCGTCGGCCTCGATCGGCCCCTCGGCCTCCGGCGCGTAGGGCGGCTCCAAGCCCTTCAGATTGCGGTCGAACCAGGCGTAGACCGCCTCGCGCATCTCGCGGTTGTAGGCGTGCGTGTCGTAGCTCACGAAATGGTCGATCCGCTCCGGCACGGCCAGGCCCTGGTAGATCTGACGGATGCGCGCGAAGGCCTTCCGGGCGCTGTCGATCTGGAAGCCCAGGTCGAGCATCCCGTGGACCAGCAGCAGCGCCCGCGGGGCGATCAGCCCGCACACGTCGACCAGATCGGCGAAGCGGCGCAGGCCCGGCACGGTCTCGCAGGTGCAGAATCGCTTGTGCATGTAGCACTCGCCCAACTCGACGCTGCACACCGGCGCGCAGGCGGTGATCCGCTCGTCCAACGCCGAGACGTACATGGTCTGGTTCCCGCCGCCGCTGCACCCGGTACAGCCGATCCGCTCGGCGATCACCTCGGGCCGGCTGCACAGGTAGTCGATCCCGCGGATGTTGTCCCAGACCTGCACTCCCTGGGTGGTCAGACCGGCCAGGAAGGCGATCCGCGAGTTGTGGTTCTGCGCCTCGCGGTCGTTCTTCCCGACGAAGTCGATGGACAGGACCACATACCCGCGCCGGACCATGCCAATCATCCGCCGCTGCACGTCGGCGGCGTAGCGGCCCTCGCCCCAGTGCCCGTGCGGGCAGAACACGCCCGGCACCGGGTGATCGAGGTGCGGCAGGTACAGCGCGCCGGTGACCAGGAACCCGGGCCGGCTCTCGTAGACCACCTTCTCGATGGTGTAGTCGTCGCGCTCGATCCGCCCGGTGATTCGGGCGTTGAGCGGCGTCCGCTCGGGGAACCCGCCCAACGCCTCGATCAACTTCTCCCGCACCACCGGCCGCCGCGCGAGCCACTCCTCGCGATTGGCGGCGAAGCCGCGGGCAAGCTGCAGCTCGTCGGACAGCCGGTTGAAGTGGTCCTTCAACTGGCGCGGGTACGGCGCGGGCAGGACGGTGCGATCGAGCATTGCTGACTCCTTGGGACAACCCAAGACGCGCGTAGGTTAGAGCCCCCGGACCGCGGTGTCAACGCGCGGCCGACGGGCGATGCGCGGATGTCAAGAGTCAAGGTCTGACCCCAGTTGTGCCCCCAGCCGGGCGAGGAGTCGGGCGCCGGGTACGGAACGGTTCGGCGGACTATTCGACCGGCAGGTCGGATGAGTGGGGACGCGACCACTGAACGGGATCACCAGACGGGAGGTGTGGCGGCGGCGCGGCGAGCAGTGGCGCCGGGATCGGGACGCCTTGGCCGAGGAGCAGCCGTTGGCCGTCCGGCTGCGTTTCGGGCGCGAGGAGCGCACTTGGCTGACCACCATGCGGACACCGGGCGACGACACGGCCCTGGCCGTGGGACTGCTCTACGCCGAGGGGCTGATCGCCGGGCGCGAGGACCTGGTGCGGGTGGTCGAGGGCTGTCCGCAGGGCGGCGATGGCCACCAGGTGTCGGTCGAGCTGGCTCGGGCGGTGAGCTTCGTGCCGCGTCCGGTCGCAGCCACCGCCGCGTGCGGGATCTGCGGGAGGCAGACCATCGACGATCTGCTGGCGCGCCCGCTGCCCGACCTGCCGGCCGGGCCTCTGCTCGAAGCCGGCGTGCTGGAGGTGCTGCCGGACCGCTTGCTGGAGGCCCAGCGGGCGCATCGGCGGACCGGCGGCCTGCATGCCGCGGGGTGGTTCACCGCCGCCGGCGAGATGCTCGGCGCGGCCGAGGACGTTGGCCGGCACAACGCCGTGGACAAGGTCATCGGCGCCGCGCTGCTGGCCGGTGAGCTGCCGGTGGGCGAGACGGTGCTGGTGGTCACCGGCCGGTTCGGCTACGAGCTGGCGGTCAAGGCGCGGGTGGCGGGGTTTCCGGTGGTGGTGGCGGTCGGCGCGCCGTCGGCGTTGGCCGTGGCGCTGGCCGAGGCCGCCGGCATGACCATCTGCGGCTTCGCCGCGCCCGGCCGGCTGAACGTCTACACCGCTCCCGAGCGGGTCAGCGACCTGCCGCGCTGAGCCTGACCGCGGTGACCTTGTACTGCGGGCACTTGGACTGCGGGTCGAGGTGCGGTCCGGTCACCTTGTTGGTGCCGCTCTCCGGGAAGTGGAAGGCCAGGAAGCACGTGCCCGGCGTGACCCGGCCGGTAACTGTCGCCGGAACGGTCGTTCTGCCCCACCGGCTCTCGACCGTCACCCTCTCCCCGTCGGCCACGCCCAGCCGAGCCGCGTCGTCCGGGTGCAGCTCCAGGTCGTCGGACGAGACGATCTCGGCGCTCGGCGTCCGGCGGGTCATGCTCCCCACGTTGTAGTGATCGAGCACCCGCCCGGTGATCAGCAGGCAGGGGAAACCGTCGACTTCATGCTCGGGGTTCGGCTGCGGGTCGAGGCACACCAGTTGCCCGCGGCCGCGCAGGAAGCCGTCGGCGTGGACCGTGGCGGTGCCGGGGTGGTCAGGTGTCGGACACGGCCACTGCAGCCCGTCGCCGTCCAGCCGGTCGTAGCTCACGCCGCCGAACAGCCGCGGCGCGACCTGCGCCACCTCATCCATGACCTCGGCCGGCCCGGCGTAGCGCCACGCGGAGCCCAGCGCCCGGGCGACCTCGACGATGGCCTGCCAGTCGGGTTTGGCCTCGCCGGGCGGAGCCACGGCGGGACGCACGCGTTGCATTCGCCGCTCGCCGTTGGTGAAGGTGCCGGCCTGCTCCAGCGACCCGGCGGCGGGCAGGACCAGGTGCGCCAGCCGCGCGGTCTCGGTCAGGAACAGCTCCTGGACCACCAGCAGCTCGAGCGCGCTCAGGCAGCGCGCCACGTGCTCCGATCGCGGATCACTCTGGAGCACGTCCTCGCCCTGGATCCACAGCCCGCGGATCCGGCCGGCGCCGGCGCCGGCGATCATCTCGGGGATGGTCAGACCGGGCTCGGGCGGCACGGCGCCACCCCAGATCCGCGCCACCCGCTCGCGGACCTCGGGGTCGGTGACCGACTGGTAGCCGGTGACCTGGTTCGGCATGCCGCCCATGTCGGCGTTGCCCTGGACGTTGTTCTGCCCGCGCAGCGGCAGCATCCCGGCGCCGGGCCGGCCGATGCTGCCGGTCAACATGCCCAGATTGCACAAGGCCATGACCGAGGCCGTGCCCTGGGTCAGCTCGGACAGCCCGAGCCCGTGAACGAAGAGGGTCGGTCCGGCGCCGCCGAGCAGCTCGCCGGCCTGGCGGATGGCCTCCTCCCCGACCCCGGTGACCGCCGCGGCCTCGGCCAGGGAGCACCCGGCCAGGAACTCGGTCAGCTCGGGCAGGCCGTCGACCCGCTCAGCCAAGTAGGTGTCATCCGCCAGCCCGGCCTCGACGATGACTTTGGCCAGCGCGTTGAACAATGCCACATTGGTGCCGGGACGCAAGGCCAGGTGCGCGTCGGCGTACTCGGCCAGCTCGATCCGGCGGGGGTCGATCACCAGCAGCCGGGCGCCGGCCAGCACGGCCTGCTTGATCCGCGCGCCGACCACCGGGTGCGCCTCGGTCGGGTTGGCGCCGGCGACCACCACCGTCGTCGCCCGGTCGAGGTCGGCGTAGCTGGCCGACGCGGCGCCGGTGCCGGTGACGAGCTGCAGCGCCAACGCCGTGGACGAGTGGCACACCCGCGCGCAGCAATCGACGTTGTTGGTGCCAAGCACCGCCCGCGCCAGCTTCTGCATCAGATAGGCGGCCTCGTTGGTGGTCCTCGACGAGCTGAAGAACCCGAGCGCCCGCGGCCCGTGTCGGTCCCGGAGCTCGGCGAGCCGACCCGCCAGCCAGCTCGTGGCCTCGTCCCAGGAGATCGGCCGGAACCCGTCGCCGTCGCGCAGGAGCGGGGTGGTAAGCCGCTCGGGGTGGCCGTGCCAGCCGTGCGCGTACCGGCCCTTGACGCACAAGTGGCCGCGGTTGACCGCCGCGGTCGGCACGCCGTCGATACGCGTCACCCGGCCGTCGTGGGTGGCGACGCCGATCCGACAGCCGACGCCGCAGTAGCCGCAGACCGACTCGACCGTGTCCTCGGCCACGCCGTTGCCGAGCCGGTCGCGGTCGGTGATCGCGCCGGTCGGACAATGGGCCACGCAGGCGCCGCACGAGACACATTCGCTGCCGGCGACGTCGGTGCCGGCGCCGAAGGTCAGCCGCGCCCCGGCGCCACGCCCGCGGATGCCGAACACGAACTGACCCTGGACGGTCTCGCAGGCGTGGAGGCAGCGGCGACAGGCGACACACAGCCCGGCGTCGAAGCGCAGGTAGGGGTGGCTGGCGTCGACCGCGGCGGCCCGGCCGTCATGGCCGACGGGTTCGTGGTCAATTCCGCAGTGGTCGAGCAGGCGCCGCAGCTCGGTGTCCTCGAGCTGCCCGTCAAGCCGCTCCGCCGGCAGCGCCGCCAGGGCCAGCGAGAGTACCTGCCGGCGCAGTCGCCGCAGCTTCGGGGTGTCGGTGTGGATGACCATCCCGGCCCGGAGCGGCGTGTGGCAGGCGGCCACCGGTCGCGGCCCGCCGGCCTCCACCAGGCAGACCCGGCAGCCGCCTTCGGCCGGCAGGTTGGGATGGTGGCAGAGCGTCGGAATGTGGATCCCACTCCGGCGCGCGGCAGACAGGATGGAATCGCCATCCATCACCTCGACCGGCCGGCCGTCGATGGTCGCGGCGGAGTGGCTCATGGCCTGTCTCCACGGCCGAAGACGCGCGAGCCGAACGCGTCGATCACCTCGCGGATCAGGGCCGGCATGAGCTGCCCGAAGCCGCACAGACTGGCCTCGGCCATGACCTCCAGCAACGGCTCCAGCTCCGCCTGCCCGCCACCTCCTTCCGCCGCGGCCAGGGCGGCTTGGCTGCCGAGCCGACAGGGCACGCATTTGCCACACGACTCGTCGGCCATGAACCGCAGCAGGTGGAGCAGCAGGGCACGCATGTCCGTGCCCTCCGGCACCGCCACCAGTCCCCCGTGCCCGAGCCGCACGCCGGCCTCGCCCATCGCGCCGTAGCAGATCGGCAGCTCCCATCGGTCGGGAGTCAGCACGCTGCCCATCGGCCCGCCGACGATGACCGCCTCCAGCGGCACGCCGTCGCGACCACCGCCGGCGCCCGCGATGACTTCGCGCAGCGACCTTCCGAACTCGACCTCCACCAAGCCCGGACGGGCGAATCCGCGGTCGAGGCAGATGGCCTTGGTGCCGGCGCTGGCAGCGGTTCCCAGCGCCGCGTAGGCCGTCGCCCCGCGGCTGACGATCCACGGCACGGCGGCCACCGTCTCCACGTTGTTGACCACCGTCGGCAAGCCGTACAACCCCGCCTCGGCCGGGTACGGCGGCCGCAGCCTGACCTCGCCGCGGAATCCCTCGAGGGCGTTCAGCAGGGCCGTCTCCTCACCGCAGACATAACTGCCGCGACCGGTGTGGACGGCCAGGTGGAGGCCCGGCGGGAGCAGGCACGCCGCCGCCGCCTGGGCCACGGCGCGGCGCATCCGCGCGATGGCCTCGGGGTATTCGGAGCGGATGTAGATGATGCCGCGGTCAGCGCCGATGGCCACCGCGCAGATAGCCAGCCCCTCGATGACCGTGTGCGGGTCGTGCTCCAGCAGCAGCCGGTCGACGAACGAGCCGGGATCGCCTTCATCGCCGTTGACCACCACGTACCGCCGCGCGGCAGGCGTTTGGGCGGCGATCCGCCACTTGCCGCCGGTGCGGAAGCCGGCGCCGCCGCGGCCGCGCAGCCCGGCAGCCTCGACCTCGGCCAGCAGCCACTCGGCGCCCCGCGCCAGCGCCCGCCGCAGCCCGCCGTAGACCCCGGCGGCCAGGGCCGAGTCCAGCTCGGACAGGTCGCCGCGCGCCAGTCGTTTGGTGATGATGGCTTCCGGGGCGTCGCAGCGGACCTCGGCCGGGCCGCCCGCGGCGAGCACCGCGCCGTCGGCGGTCAGCCGAGCCGGCGCGGCATGGCAGTGACCGAGGCAGTGGACCGCCTCGGCGCCGCCCCCGAGCCGCCCGCCGGCGGCCAGGTGGCAGGCGGTGCCAAGGCACTCCCGCGCTCCAGTCCGGCCCGGCGCCAGGTCGCTGAAGAACGACCTGGCCCCCTCGACCGCCGCGGCCGGCCAGCCCACTTCACCGGCCACTCGCGCCACCGTTACGGGGTCCATCGCCTCGCCCGCCGAGGTCTGCTGAACCACGGTCAGGGGATCCGCCAGGCCCTGGTGCACGCGAACGAAGCCGCGCAGTGCCTCACTCAACTCGACGCTCCCCTCCAGGCCGCACCACGGCCGGTCACCACGGGAGCGACCTTACACCATTGCGCATCCGTTTGTCCAGTGGAAGGCAAAGGCGAGGACGGGCTGCTCGGGCTTGGCGGCTCAGGACAACCGGGCGCCGGCGGCGAACACGGCGTGGACGAGACCGGTCACGACAGCCCGGCGACCGAGGTGAAGTGGCGCCGCACGGCCTTGTGGAAGCCGGTGGCCCGGTGGCCGACGATCAACGTCAGGTGCGCCTTGTTGCCAGCCGGGATGCCGAGCCTGGCTGACAGCGCCGGGTTGCGCTGGAGGATGGGCGTGGCGCCGCCGATCACCGTGCAGCCCAGGCCCAGCGCTTCGGCCGCCAGCATGGCGTAGGTCCCGGCGATGACCGCGTCGGTGACCTCGGCGTAGGGCGAGGCGTGGAAGATCAGCACGGCCGGCGCGTCGTAGAACAGCCTGTCCCGACCGGCCCGGTGGGACGAGACGTAGGTCTCCGCCAGCGGGCGGATGAAGAAGCGGAAGGCCTCGTAGGTCGGCTGGCCGACGAACGGGCGCATCAGCTTGAGCAGCCAGGGCTGGAATATCTTGAGGAAGCCCTCATAGCCCTTGATGATGTCGTCGGCCAGGGCCTGCACCGACTCCCGGCCGGTGATCACCAGGCAGCCGATGTCGGACGGGGGAATGCCCATCGGCGCGGTCTCGGCCATGTCCACCAGCCGCCTCAACAGCGCCGGCTCGACCTCGCGGTCCTGGAATCGGCGCACGCTGCGGCGGGCGAGCATCAGCGCCTCGAGCGCCTTAGGCGTGGCGCGCTCGCCGGCCGGCGGGAGCGGCAGGAGGTCGTCGGGCGAGAGCCCACGGCCGGTGACCTTGATGGCACCCTCTGGGCAGACCATCATGCAGTGCCCGCAGGCGATGCAGCCGAAGGGGCCAGGGCTGACTCAAAGTCGGATCCATCGGGTCTAACCTCTTGTGTTCTCGAAAACGGAGGAAGACCCGATGGACGAAGCGCATGGTAGCACGTTGCTC
>JAANMW010001896.1_pt1 | contig 20328 bp, 18 predicted proteins | sample 7279671 | NCBI WGS metagenome assembly JAANMW01 (sample SAMN14094541, study PRJNA606508) | bioreactor metagenome | isolation source: A lab-scale SPAN reactor treating ammonium-rich wastewater day 247 | place: Ireland: Galway | collected 2017-09-19
TTTTCATTTTTTTAATAAAAATTTCTACTGCGGACTTTAATTTTTGGGAAAAATTCATTTTTTATACAATACAATATCAAATAATTTTGAATATCAGAATCAAATTGATTCTAATATAAAATATAATTTATAATATCAACTAATATAAAAAATGTTCAGAAAAGTTTTTATCATTACCCTCGTTTTAATCCCGGTTTTAACGTTTTCTCAGTCTTACAAAAAAGGAATGACAGGGCTTATCGGAGTTTCATTATACGGAGGTGCCAATATTCCCGTCAGTGGAGACTATTCATCAGGAACAAGAACTAAAGATCTTCTTAATACCGGGTCACAATTCAGCATTGGAGTAAGTTATTACATCACAAAAGGCTTTGGAATTGAAGGAATTATGAATGCGGGATATAATTACCTAAATTCTGATTATTCAACATCAGGTAAAGATCCTGTATATGTTGATTTTTCCACATCTATAAATGCTATTTATAATTTTGGTCATCTATTCAAAAAACCGGTTATCTCTCCGGTAGTCAGGATAGGTGCAGGTTCATATCAATGGGAACAGCTTGAAGATGGAATAATTAATGCAGAAGTCAACAAACAAAAAATCAACCACAGAGTAAAATCACTTGGAATAAATATTGGTGCAGGAGCTGAATATAATGTATCAAAAAAATTCCGAATCGGGTTGATGCTTGATTATAATCTTATATTCCCCAAAAAAGAAAATTCTGCTTTAAATAATGCGGATAATTCTAATGAGAGAACAACACATGGGTATTTCGTTCCTCAATTAAAATTCAGTTATTATATACCTACCAGATAACTTTAACGTTAAGCAGACGTTTATTAATAAGCAGAATTAATTTTAATTCTGCTTATTATACATAATGAAAAAAGAGGAGCATTTACCCCTCTTAATGTGGACAGGGCCGGAATTGCTCCGAAGGAGTCCCTTCGGGAAATCCCGACCACAGTCGGGACTTTTCAGGCCATTTAAAGTTCTTTTAATTTTATCTTATTTAATAAATAATTTTTGTTTTTAATCGATTTTAATTTCTTTTCAAAAGCCATTGCTTCAACTCTTGTTTGAAATTCTCTGAAAAATATTAGTTTCCAGGGTGTATATGGTTTTGTTGAAAAAATCTTTCCGGAATTATGCTTAATAATCCTGGATGTTAAATTGTTTGTTTGCCCGATATATAAACGGTCGGCAGATTCTGATTGTAAAATATAAGTACTGTACATAATAAAAGAGGAGCATTTACCCCTCTTAATGTGGACAGGGCCGGAATTGAACCGGCGACACACGGCTTTTCAGGCCGTTGCTCTACCAACTGAGCTACCTGTCCTTAAAATCTTATTAATCATTATTTGTGCCGGAATTGAATCCCGACTACAGTCGGGACTTTTCAGGCCGTTGCTCTACCAACTGAGCTACCTGTCCTTAAAATCTTATTAATCATTATTTGTGCCGGAATTGCTCCGAAGGAGTCCCTTCGGGCAATCCCGATTAATATCGGGACTTTCAGGCCGTCCCGATTCTATCGGGACTAAGATACCTCTTCTTTTTGGTTAATTTTAACCTTAAAACACAAATATTGGCATATTTTTCAATAAAATCAATTTATAATTTAATACATATTTTTGCCGGAATTTACACTTGAAAAAATTGATTATTTACATTTGATTTGTATAAATGCTGCTAACTATATTGAATATTGATGAACGACATTCCAACAGTTAAAATTATCATATCTTATTTTACAAGACTGCTTGGGATACTGCTGCTGTTTTTTGCAGTTCTGGCAGCAATCCAGGGATTTATCTCGGTAATTAATATCAACAAAGACGGCTCAACAGGGGTTAGATACGTAAATGAAACCGAACAATTCAATTACCTTATTATAACTTCTATTTCAGAAAATTACCCATCATATAATTCAGGTTTGCAAATTGGTGATACCCTCATAAAAATAAACGGAAAACCGGTAAGCGATCTAAGCACTATCCGTGAGGATATTAACAGAAAAGAAATTGGCGAAAAAATAATTTATTCCGTCAGGAGAGGTCCTGAAATTACAGATTATACTTTAGTGCTTGCCCCGCTTCAGCCTATCGAAAAAATAATGGTATTCCTGTTCCGGACTGTGCCTGTATTTCTGCTTATGGCTTATCTGGTGGTAGGGATTTGGGGTATTTTAAAAAGTCCCTATACTACAGAAACTATCCTGATAGCATTATTTTGCTTCTGTTTTGGCTGTTTTATGTATGCTACTGTTAATGTAGGTGACGTATCAGATACATTTATAAAAAAATATCTTTTTTTTGATACGTTAAAAGAAATTATATCATATTTAATGTGGCTTGGCCCCGGATTCTGGGTATTGCTGTTTGCTGCATTCCCAAGGAAGAACAGGGTTTATGAAAACAATAAGGTAATATCATTAATTTTCATTTTTCTGCTTCCATTAATAATTATTATCGCAACAATTTTGAATTATGACAGCAGGGTATTAACATTACTCATCTTTTTACTTCTGTTTATACAAATGGCTGCCGGAGTTTTTCTTCTATCAAATAATCTTAAAAAAGTTAATTCAGCGCTTGAAAAACGCCAGGTAAGGCTTATGCTTTTCGGGGTTAAATACGGAGCTATTTCTATTGGTATTGGATGGATACTTGTGATTTTAACTCAGTTTATTCTTGCAGGTAAGCTGGGAACTAATTTTCAGCTAATAAGCCTGATGATATTCCTGTTGTGTGAAATTGGCGGGCTGATTATCCCTTTTACTTTCCTTAACTCATTCTTCCAGAACAGGCTGCTTGAAACTGAAAGCGCATTAAAAAGAAGAGTTCGTGTTTTTGGTGTTACTGTCGGATTATTAGGTATATACCTGTTCATAATTTTTGTTATTGTAAGGCTTTCGGTCAGCCTTTTCGAGCTTAAAGACCCTACAGTTATCATAATATCTGTACTACTTATTTCTCTTACATTTACCCCGATACATAAAAGAATCCTTAACTGGATAGATGAAACGTTTTATCCTGAAAGGACAAAATATGCCAATGCTTTAAAAAAATATAACCACAGTATTTCCGGATTAATTGAAGCAAGCGACCTGATTAAAGAGTTCAGGGAATGGGTAAGTGCAACAATTGGAATTACACCGGTCATTCCCTTTGTACTGGCACCGCAAAATGCAGGCAGAATGCCTTTCAGGATAAACGATAAAGACAGTGTAATACACAGGATTAGGAACGGGAATAAATTTTTCTGGGATGAGATTTCCGAACGGTCAAGGATCACTGTTGAAGAAAACGAGATAGAATGGGTAAGGGATAATGATATAGCTGTAACAATTCCGATGATATCACAGGGAGAGCTGATAGGGATGCTGAACCTGGGGAAAAAACAGAATGAAGACGATTTTTCTGCAGAGGATATGGATATATTAACACAGGCTTCTGTACAAACGGCACTGGCACTGCAAAATCTGAACCTTCAATCTGTGTATATAGATAAAAAACGCATGGATAAAGAACTTGAAATGGCAAGGAATATACAGCGAAGGCTTATGCCGCAGGTAATACCTGACGTAAAAGGACTGGATGTTTATGGTGAATCCCGACCCTGTTTTGAAGTAGCAGGAGATTATTATGATATTATTACAACAAAGGAAGGCAACACTTTTATGGTTATTGCCGATGTAAGCGGAAAAGGAGCAGGAGCAGCTATGATAATGGCGAATTTGCAGGCTTCAATTAGAGTTGGCCTTGAGCTTACAGAAGATTTTACAGATTTCATTTACAGAATTAATAACCATATTTATAACAACACTTCTTCCTCAGAATTCATTACAATGTTTATGTGCGGCTGGGAACCTTCCACCGGTCATTTTCACTACATAAATGCAGGCCACAATCCGCCGGTATTAATCGATAATAACGGCACTGTTAAAACACTTGATGCTACCGGGTTGATTTTAGGCATACTGCCTGACCAGAAATATGAAAGAATACATTTTAAGCTTGAACCAGGCAGCGTAATTGCTATTTTTACAGACGGGCTGGAAGAAGCTATGAATCCTGATAATGAATTTTTCGGGCAGGAAAGGATAATTGAATCACTGATACATTCGCGGGATAAAAGTCCGAAAGAAATAGTGAGCTCTATCCATAACAAGGCAATTGAATTCTGCAGCGGAAGGCCTCTGCATGATGACCTTACCATGATAGTAATTAAAAGCTGAATTATTTAGTTTTCCTAATTGACCTGAAAAGAAAATAAATCAGTGGAAATAACCCTAATGTGGCAACTGAAGCAAAAAAGAATGCAATTTTATAACCAATCTCATCATCATTGCTCTTAGAGTCCGATGCTTCACTGCTTATTAATCCCCTCTTTATTCTGACAGTAAAATAAATTGTTACAATCAGGCTGTAAAGGAAACTAATGCATAGCAGTATCAATGCTGCAACTTCTGTAGCCCTGTCTGCAGCTAAAAATGAAGCAGCAATTGCAAAAGCAGCAGAACCGAATAAAACAAGAAAAACAGGTACAGCTATTAATTTGTTATAATTGAGACCAATACCTGCAGAACCGGAACTTTTATAGGTAAAATAACCATCCTCTGGATTTATTCTGTTTTCATAATAAACAGAATAAAAATTCCAGTACGATACGAAAAGTAACGGAACAGCTGCTGCTGCCAGAATTATCAGCATATTGTCCTTTTCACCGCTTCCTATAATAACCAAAGCCGCAGCAATTAAAGCAAATATCAGGCCGCTTGATATGAATATAAACTTTCTCAAATATTCAGGATTACTCTACTTTGAGTATCTGCGACTGATCGTTTAAGATTATCTCAGGTTTCCCTTTATAATCCTCTATCTTACCGGTAATAGTCATAATTGAGCCCTTTTTAACATCTGCGTAGCTTACACCGTTGTTGCCGGGTTTAATTACAGCAACAAATGTTGCATTTGGATGCGGTTCATCGAAATTTATCAGTACAGTTCCTTTATTTGAAACAAATATTGAAGCTACAATTCCCCGTACTATTTTTGTTTCACCTATAAAGTTTTTCGCATCTTTTGTTGATATAGTATCCTGAGCATAAGAGGTTGTGATTATACCAATAATAAAAAATAAAATCAGGAATAATTTGTATTTCATGTTGATTTATAATTAGATTAACATTTTTTTAATATTTACCTTCTTTAAGCTTATCGAATGTATAAATTCCGGCTTCATGTCCATCCTGCCAGATCAGCTTTAATGCATAATTGCCAACCATCTCAATTTTTACCAGTGTAAGCTGTACAGAAGACAATAACGGGATATATGTACCGGGTTTATTTTCTCTTTCGGTAATACAATGGGCGCATGGGCAGCTTTTCCTCAGCTTTGCAAGCTGCAAAACTGATTCACTGTTATCATCCCATATTATATTCAGAAACCGTGAATCTTTTATTTTGATCTTAAGAGGTAAAATTATTTATCCTTTCAGGAATTTTTCCGCTTCTAAAACATCTTCTTCACTTCCGATAAATAAAGGGGTTTTCTGGTGGAGATCGAGCGGAACAATTTCCAGAATCCGCTGTGAGCCGTTCGAAGCCCTGCCGCCTGCCTGTTCAACAATAAAAGCCAGGGGATTTGCTTCATACAGCAGCCTCAGCTTGCCATTAGGATTCTTTGAATCACCGGGATACATAAACAATCCGCCGTATAACAGGTTGCGGTGAAAATCTGCAACCAATGAGCCAACATATCTGGCCGAATAAGGTCTTCCCCGTTCTTTATCGTTTGATTTAAGGTCGTTAATGTATTTTTTTAATCCATCTGACCATTTGGAGTAGTTTCCTTCGTTTATGCTGTATGTTTTAGAACGTTTGGGAATCTGGATATTTTCATAGAACAGAAGGAACTCACCCACTGTAGGGTCCAGTGTAAATCCGTGAACACCTTTTCCTGTTGTATAAACCATAATAGTGCTTGAACCGTAAATTACATATCCAGCAGCAACCTGTTTTGTTCCTGTTTGCAGGCAGTCTTCAAGCGTACCCGGGCCGCACTCAGACATCCTTTTATAAATTGAAAAAATTGTGCCGATACTGATATTTGCATCTATATTGCTTGAGCCATCCAAAGGATCGAAATGAATGATATACTTGCTCATAGCTTTTTCGCCCATGAACTTTTCCTTTACCGGGATAAAATCTTCACTTTCTTCCGAGGCTATTGCACATAAATGCCCGCTTAGCTCCATTGCCCTTACTAATGTGTCATGAGCGTATTCATCAAGCTTCTTAACCTGTTCGCCGTGCACATTTTCGCTGCCGGTAACACCCATGAGGTCGATCAAGCCCGCCCGGTTTACTTCAAGGGATATTATCTTGCAGGCAAGCGCTATATCTGCAAGCAGGTCGCTTAACTGCCCGGTTGCATCGGGGTATTTCCTTTCCTCGTCAATAATGTGCCTGTAAAGTGTTGTAAATTTTTTTAACATTCCTTATAATAAAAATTTTTAAAAATTCGTTCTTCCACTGCAGAAATCAGAGAATTAATCTGATAGCATCCTGGATACTTTCAACAGGGATGTATTCTATATCCTTTAAAGGTTTAAAGTTCTTTAAGTTGCTTTTTGGAAGCAGTACTTTTTTAAATCCAAGCTTTATTGCTTCCTGTATCCTGCGTTCAGCAAAGCTGATCCCCCTGATCTCTCCGCTTAAGCCAATTTCACCCAGAATAAGCATATCAGCATCAATTGAAGTATCTTTAAAGCTTGAACAGATACTTATGGCAGCAGCAAGGTCAATTGAAGGCTCATCGATCTTTATACCTCCGGCAATATTTATGAATACATCAAACTTAGAAAGATGAATGCCTATTTTCTTTTCCAGAACTGCAATCAGGATCGCAAGCCTTTTATAATCAAAACCCGTGGCTGTTCTTTGAGGTACAGAATACCCGGAAGAAGATACAAGAGCCTGTACTTCGATCAAAATAGGCCTGGTCCCTTCCATGCTGGCTGAAACAGTGCTTCCTGAAATTCCTTTTGAACGCTGGGAAAGAAAAACCTCGCTGGGATTGCGTACTTCTACCAGACCGGTACCGGTCATTTCAAAAATACCAATTTCATTGGTAGAACCGAACCTGTTCTTGATAGCCCGTAATACCCTGTACGAATGTGTCCTTTCACCTTCAAACTGAAGTACAGTATCAACCATATGTTCAAGTACCTTTGGACCTGCAATAAATCCTTCCTTGGTAATATGCCCTATCAGAAAAAAAGATATATTTTTTGCTTTTGCAATCTGGATAACCGCTGCCGTAGATTCACGTAACTGGGACACACTGCCCGGACTGGATTCCAGCTCATTTCTGTATATTGTCTGTATAGAATCAATGATTACAATATCCGGTTTCAGCTTATCAACAACTGCGGCAATGATCTCCAGGCTTGTTTCGGAAAGGATATAAAACTCATCATGAGCGAATCCAAGCCTTTCACAGCGAAGCTTGATCTGTTTCTGTGATTCTTCACCGCTTACATAAAGTATTGTATTTTTTTTGATCTTATCGCTAAGCTGCATCATAAGTGTTGATTTCCCGATACCGGGGTCGCCGCCCACAAGTACAACTGAACCGGGAACTATTCCGCCACCCAAAACACGGTCCAGCTCTTCGATAGTGCTGACAATCCGTTTATCTTCGGTAATGTTAATATCCGCAACTTTTGATAAATTGGTCAGCTTGGCGCTCAGAATATCGCTGCTTTTTGATTTAAGCTTATGTTTATCCGTATGAACTATTTCTTCCGCGAAAGTATTCCATGAATCGCATTCAGGGCATTTGCCCAGCCAGCGAAGTGATGAATAACCGCAGTTTTGGCAGATATATTTTGTAACCGGTTTAGCCATTTTCTCAATTAATCTGCAAAATTACTTAAATACAGGATTATTTACTAACCATTAATTAATTTATGATTTGTAATTTTGCTAAATTGCGGCAAAAGTATTAATTACTCTACCTGCACCAGCTTAATTATGAAGTCAAATTATTATGGATTAAAACAATGCAGTATAATTTATATATTTACATTATATGAGAATTGGCTTAGGATATGACGTTCACAAGTTAGTAAAAGGCAGAAAGCTTGTTTTAGGCGGGGTAGTAATTCCCTATAATAAAGGACTTTTAGGGCACTCTGATGCTGATGTACTTCTACATGCATTATGCGATTCAATGCTTGGAGCAGCCGGACTGCGTGATATTGGGTATTACTTCCCAAATAAAGATAAAAAATGGAAGGATATTTCAAGCCTGGTTTTGCTTTCAGAAAGTTTTAAACTGATACAGAAAAAGAGACTAAAGATCGGGAATATTGATATTAACATAATTCTGGAAGAACCTAAGATAAGTCCCTACACTGATAAAATGAAAAAAAACATTTCAAAAATACTGAATATTAAAACCTCGCAAATTTCAATTAAATCTACTACATCAGAAGGTCTTGGTTTTATCGGTAAAAAACAGGGATGTTCTGCATACTCAATCTGTCTTTTAAAATAACTTTATAAATTCCCGTAATACAGCGTATTGAATATTTTACCAGCAAATAAAAAATTAAGAACATTACTGCTAATAATTTTAAGCGGGATGCTGCTTGGATTTTCGTTCCCACCGTTTAAAACATGGTTTTTTGTTTATTTCGGGCTGATGATATTGCTGTATCTTGTTGTAAGTTCCGAAAGACTTAAACAGGCTTTCGGCAGAGCATACCTTACCATGTTAATATTCAATGAGATCACTTTATACTGGATAAGCGGCTGGCATTCTGATGATACATTTCTGAAGATAGGCGGTGTTGCAACAGTAATAGTGCATCCTTTATTTATGCTGATACCGCTGTTAATTACTTACGGGATATCTAGGATCAACAAAACATCAGCAATATTTTCTTTCCCTTTTATATGGGTTGGATATGAATACCTTGATAACATATGGCAGTTTGCATTCCCCTGGCTGGAGCTTGGTAATACTGAAACTTACAATCTGACAAGGATACAGATCTCTGAAATAACAGGGGTACACGGGTTAACTTTTATGATCTGCCTGGTTAGTATTTTATTATATTACACATATTACAGGATTTTCAGTAAATCATGGAAACCCTTTTCACCAAAAGCTGTGTTGCTGCTAATATCTGCAATATTGATATTTCTCCTTCCGAATTTTTACGGCAGCTACAGGCTGAATTCAGTTGATAATACCGGGTATTTTGATCTTAGTGATACAACTAAAGTAGTAAATACTGCTGTAGTGCAGACCAATACTGATCCGTTTAAAAAATGGGACCTGAACAGCCAGAATATCATTATAGATACATATATTAACGGACTGCGTGAAGGATTAAAATTCAATCCGGATATGCTGATACTGCACGAGACAGCAACACCTTATTACTTTCTTGATGATTATAATATGTTAAAAACTAAAAGATTTTTCGATCTTGCTGACTCATCTAACCGATATATTTTTATGGGAATACCTCTCAGGTATTATTATAAAGATGGTGATGAAATTCCAAGTGATTACAAAACAACCAGTGAAAGTAAAAGAAAATTTGATATATTTAATTCAGCAATTTTAATTGAACCGCACAAACATTACAGCAGCTTTAAAATTCACAAAAAAGTAAAACTGGTTCCTTTCAGTGAAAGAATTCCTTACCAGGAAAAAGTTCCGTTCCTTAAAAAATGGTTCACCTGGGGAGTTGGTATAAGCGGCTGGCAGATAGGTAATGAACAAACTGTGTTTGAACTGAAAGATTCTGCACAGGGTATTAACACAAAATTTGCAGGGTTGATATGTTATGAATCTGTATTCAGTGAGTTTGTATCAGAATTCGTAAAAAAAGGTTCTGAGTATATTATCATTGTAACTAATGACGGCTGGTGGGGTGATAATTCGGGTCCGGAACAGCATAACCAATATGCTGTTTTAAGAGCAGTAGAAAACAGGAAATGGATTGTAAGATGCGCTCAAACCGGGGTTTCGTGTTTTATAGATCCGATGGGAAATATATATGATAAGATACCATACTGGCATACAGGTGTAATTGACAGGAATATAATTGCCAATAATGAAATTACATTTTATGCTGCAAACGGTGATATAACAGGTAAGGCGGGCGGTATTTTTATATTGATAAGCTTAATTGCAATAACAATAAATTATGTATATAAAAGGAAGGTTAAAAGCAGAGCCTGAAGCCTGTTCTTTTCTTTTGACCTTAATTCTTCAGCTTTTTTCTTAGCTTCTTCTAATGTTGTAAACTCACCAAACCTGGCACGATACCATGTGCCTTTAGAACCAAGATCAACTTTTAACACAGAACCTTTCAGACCGGGAACAAGTCCGCCAACTGCGCTGATACGTTTATTTGCTTTAGCATCACTATCCCAGGCTGATTCCTGTATAGTGAACTTACCATTTTCAAGCTGCACATATATCACTTTATTCTGGTCATCTATCCAGCCCATTGAGCTTTTTGTAACTCCCTGAGGAGTTTGACCAGAATTTTGAGGAACTTCCTGCTTTGGAGTTTCCTGTTTTGGAGTTTCCTGTTTTGGAGTTTCCTGCTTGGGTGTCTCCTGTTTTGGAGTCTCCTGTTTAGGCTGCTCTGTCTGATTTTGAACAGGCTGCTGAGTTGTATTTTGCTGAGAATTGTCAGGCTGCGTATTATTAGGCTGTGTATTGTCAGGCTGTGTATTATTAGGCTGTGTATTGTTAACCGGAGGCTGTGATTCAAGTGAATTTACCGATGCCTGGTTAGTATTTTGATCAGTATTTCCCGGTTCTTCTGTGTTTGAAGACTCCGGCTGAACTTCTTCTGAGCCCTGCTCTTCTGCAGGATTAAAGAAATATTTATAAATTACCGGTGAAAATATCAGTAGTATCAGAACTATTGAAAAAAACATGATAAAGGTAGTAACATAGATCCTTAATTTGGATTTATATTCAGCTTCCTTTGTAGCCTGGTATAACAATTCATATTCATATGACATTGTCTGTGTATCTGTGGAATTAGGCTCGCTATCCTTGTACCATATGTAATATGAATTGTCCTGAAGCTTATGTTCAAATCCTTCACCGCTTCCGTTGCCATTTGTTTGCGGCGGTGTTATTGTTGTTTGATACTCGTTCGTTTTGTTATGGTCACCTGTAATTTGGTTATGCAGCTCTACAGCGCTGGGCGGGATTACATGATCTACCGGCGGAGTAACCGGATTATCAAAAACAGGAGGCGTGACAGGTATATTCTGGTTCAATTCATTCTGAATTACCGTTTCCTTATTGCTGACTTCTGTGAACAGGTCAGAAAATGACTGTTCATTTTTATCTGCAGCATTGTTAATTGTTTCAGATACTTCCTTGTTTATATCTTCTGGTTTTAAAATTTCTTCGGGTTTTTGATTTATTTCTTCGGTTTTCTGAGAAATTTCATTTCCTGAATCGAAAATTTCCTCTTTTATTTCATTTACAGGCGGTAAAATTACCGGAGGTATATTAATTCCGCTGTTTTCATTTAAAGGCTGTTTGATCTCTTCCCGGGGTTTGGTCATTTTCTGAAGTATCTCTTCACGTTTTTTCCTGATTTCCTCTTCTACAGTAAGATTCTCATTTTCTTCTGTTTTATTGATAAATTTATCATTTTCTTCAGAATTTACTGTTTCCGGCTCAGAAATTATGTTTTGTTTGAAAGGTCCTGTGTCCGACTCTGTTTCTTCAGACATTTTTCCCGGAATGAAATTCCTGGATTCTTCAAAAGCCCGCTGATTTATTTCTTCTTCAAGTGAAAGTGTCGGAAGGAACTCAACCGTTTTTTTATTTACATCATCGTTATTGTTATACTTGATAATAAACTCACCCAGGTTGGTTACGTCAGCAATATTTTCATCTTTAACCCCTTTGATAATACCTGCAAAAATATCATCATAAATTTTTTCCGCTTCAAAGCGGGTTAATTTGAAATACTTACTGATCTTTTCGACTATTTCCTGTTTTATCATAACCCTTAATTTTAATTGGGCAGCTATTTTGAGTTTATACTGTCAAGAAATACTCTGTCAGGAAAGAAAGTTACATGATTTTTAGCCATCGGTATCGGTTCATTTAACTTCATAAACGATGAAGATTCAGGGTCTTTTCTTTTTATGCTGAATCTGCCGAAATTTGAAATTACCAGTTCACCGTCTTTTTTCAGTTTTTCTATCATCCTCTCCACCAGGATACTGATTATCATTTCAGCACGTCCGGTTGTGATGTTATGTTCCACTGCCAGTTTATTAATCAGGTCTATAGTTGTCATAAAAATAAAATTAATTGGACATTAATTGCCAATTAAAGATACCCTTTTCCATAAAATAATTCAATAGTAAGCAAAGTGACTTTTGAGTAATTATTCTACGGTATTTTACTGGCGGTTTAATAAGCTCTTTCCCTCTATATTATTCCTTATATAAACCTTTACTTTAAAACTGTAAACTAACTGCACTAATATAATAATTTATTTTTTATTGTCAAATAGGCAAAAAAACAAAAAAATAAAACTTGTAAAAAAATGCATAAAATTGCAATTTTTTGACGTGCGATTTTAGGATAAATTCCTGAAATTACTTATTGTAATGGTAACCTTACCGGTTTATTAGTGCGAATTCTGAAACCAAGCAGTCTTAATTCATCAAGGTTTACAAGGTTTTCCGGAAAATATGTACCCTTGGGTTTACCGTAGATATTAACCCTGTCAACTTTTTTTTCATTAAAATAAAGTTTAATAATATCCCCTGCTGACCTGTTCACACCGTTATTCAGTTCATTTTCATAAACAAAATAAATACTGGCTGCATTGGTATCAACACGGATATAATTAACTTCACCTTCTAAAAACTTAATGTGCATAAAAATCCCTGATATCTGGTCATACCTTCCTGCTGATAATTCGCTTTCCTGCATTGCGAAAGCTGAATGATTTATAAAAATATCATCAATATCATTTTTAAAATTTGCATAAATTGAATCGCCTGTAACCTGCAGATTATCTTTCCATACAACGGGATCACCTGATAAAGTTATAACACCGCCTTTACCGGAAATATCCCTGAAGTAATAACCTGAATTTGAAACGGAGAGAAAATCATTGCGGATGGTTTTAACACTGTCTTTTGCTATATAATGTTCAGGGACATTGCGGAATGACTCCATCTTGCCGCTGTAGATAAAGGTAGTATCCTGTTTTTCATTTTTAGTTTCTATCTGGCGCAGTTTTGCGTTACCTTTAATAAATGAATAATTCCTTTTTTCGTAGTTTTCAGAATAATCTCCGGTAACCACTGCATCTTCGGTAAGAAAATTTATCCTAACACTGTCTTCAGCAATTGATTTTTTTTCAAACTCAAAATATGTTGCCTTTTTAGAAGTAATAACTGTAGAATCGCTTTCAATTCTCACATTTCCTGTTGCGGTAGAAATTCCGATAAGTTTTTCGTATATCATATTATCGGAATATATAACTGAAGAATCAGTTACTACTTTAACATTCCCGCGCGCATATGATTTCTGAACATTCCTGTAGTAATCCAGCTCATCAGATGTGATAGTATAGCTGTTATTATCGGTTATCCTTACGTTACCACGGAAATTTGCCAGGTCCTGGCTGAATAAATATATGCCATAATTTGCTTTAAGGGTAGTTTTAGGGTCAGTTAATACAGCCCCTGCCGGACATACAACTTTGGATTCATTGCCGTAATATGTACCCTGAGGAGCTGAAATGGAAAGTGTATCCTGCACAACTCTTACATTTCCGTACAGGTCAGCTTTGTTTTGGTTAAAATACTGAATTACCCTTGTGCAGTTGATTTTTATGTTGTTATGTGTAAGCGATACATTACCTATAGCTTCTCTTACCTGTTCACCATCTATTGTTCTTCCAACCAGGCTATCTGCATGATTAATTGTAATTTTATCCTGAGGATAAACAATCCCGCTTAATAAAACAATAAATAATATATATCTGTTTAAAACCATATTTATTTCTGAACCTGCCCGCTGACTTTATGAATTACGTAATTATTCAGGTTCTGGTCTGCTTCAAATCCGTAACCCTGGATGTCATCGGTCCTGGTCTGAATATGTACATATTCATCGGAACGTATTCGCTGTGTTTTATTGACCCAGTAAAGCTTATTTGTTGTTAACACAGAGCCATCCTGGGAAACAAGCTTCACGCTGTCATATACTTCCACATCCTTTGTTGCATCAAAAATTTTTCCTCTTTTACCTGTTAATGTTGAGCTGTAAATTCCGTTCTTATAAAAGTCAACTTTAGCACTGCTGTCTACCAGGGTATAATTCATTTTAGAAAATACCCTTATCCTACCGGCAATTAAAATAGCCTTAACAAGTCCTGAATCAGAAAAAGTGACCGTAGTATTAAAGCTTTCCTGTGATGGCAGGCTGTCTGCTGCAATATCAATTTTCGGAGGCTCTACTTTATCATTAGAGCAGCCAAAAAATAATATTACAGCAACCGGAATAAATATGATATAATACAGGTTATTCAATAATAATGTGGAAAGTGCAAATATTTTGAGTTAACCGGTTTAGCCAAGACCGGCTTTAACCAGGTCATGCATGTGAACTACCCCGGCAGGTTTTTTCTTTTTATCTGTGATTACAAGCTGGGTAATTGTATATTTTTCCATCAGCTCCAGCGCAGTTTCTCCCAGCATATTTTCATTTATCAGCTTGGGAGAAGTATTCATAATATCTTTAGCTTTAATTTCTGATACGCTTTCGTATTTCTGGAGTGTTCTGCGGATATCACCGTCAGTTATTATTCCTTTAAGCCTGCCTGATTTATCCACAACACATGTACAGCCAAGCCGCTTGGATGATATCTCAAAAACTGCATCCTTGAATAAAGCATTTTCTTTCACTATCGGTATCATGCTTCCGCTGACCATGAGGTCACTAACCCTTAACAGCAGTTTTCTCCCGAGGATTCCACCCGGGTGCAGCATTGCGAATTCTTCTTTTGTGAATTCCTTTTTTTTCAGCAATGCTATTGCCAGAGCATCACCTATCACCAATGCTGCTGTAGTTGATGTTGTAGGCGCCAGGTTATAGGGACAGGCTTCCTGGTCAACTGATGCATCAATCACCACATCAGAGAGATCACGTAATTTTGAATCAACATCGCCGACAATTGAAATTACCTTAACGCCGAACTGGTTTATTGCAAGCAGAAGCTGGATAAGCTCGAATGTATCGCCTGATTTTGAAATACAAATTACAACATCACCGCGGCGGATTATTCCCAAATCACCGTGAACTGAATCTGCAGAATGCAGAAAAATCGAAGGAGTACCGGTTGAATTCAGGGTTGCAACAATTTTCTGCGCAATGATTCCTGATTTGCCGAGACCGGTTACTATAACCCTGCCCTTGCATTTATAGATTATATCAACTGCATCGCTGAATGTACCGTTTAATTTTTTTTCGAGAAGGCTTAATGCTTTGCGTTCTATCTGTATAACACGTTTCGCATCGGTAATTGCTTTGTTTTTCACTTATTATCGCTTAAAGTTAACCTGATTATAATTATATTTGTACATAATAATAAATTTAGAATTTTATTGAAAGTTAATATTACTTCATACTGTTAATTAACAGGAACATATATTAATTATTAGGATAAATAATTGGAAAACCTCAAAAAAGATGATATTATCGAACTGAATATCGAAGATATCGGCGCAGAAGGCAACGGTATTGGCAGGTACCTGGGTGAACTAGTTGTATTTGTGCCCGGTACTGTACCCGGTGATAATATAAAAGCAAAAATCCGGAAGAAAAAAAAGAAATTTGCCGAAGCAAAGCTGTTGGAATTAACCGTTCCTTCACCCGACAGGGTTAAACCGGAATGTGAATATTTTGGAACCTGCAATGGCTGCAAAATACAGAATACTGATTATCCAAAACAGCTTGAAATTAAAAGGAATATTGTTAAAAACGCTTTTATTAAAATAGGCTGCTTTGAAAGTATAAATATTCCCGGGGTATTAGGTTCGGATGATATCTATTTTTACAGGAATAAGCTTGAGTTTTCTTTCAGTAATGACCGGTGGCTGGCTGAGGAAGATATGAACAGGGAAAATATTGATAAAAGCTTTGCTTTGGGATATCATATTCCCGGTTTTAACGAAAAGATACTTGATATAAACAAGTGTTACCTTCAGTCTGATATTTCCAACAGGATATTAATTCTGACCCGGGATTTTTTTAAAAGCAAAGGTTCATCAATTTATACAACTAAAACACATTCAGGTTATTTAAGGTTTTTAACTATAAGAAGATCTGTTTCAAGCGGAGAGGTAATGGTGAACCTGATTACATATGACGACCAGCCTGAGCTTATCAATGAATATGCAGCTTTGCTGCAAAAAGAAATTCCGGAAGTATCTACATTTGTTAATTCATTAACTCAGTCAAAAGCGCAGGTAGCGCTTGCTGATAACTTTAATGTGATTACCGGCAGCGGTTATATAACTGAAACAATAGGTACATATGATTTTAAGATAACCCCGAACACATTTTTCCAGACTAACTCCAAGCAGTGCGAAAAGCTGTTTAAATCTGCATGTGACATGGCTGAATTTACCGGAAATGAAAATGCACTGGACCTGTATTGCGGCTGCGGGGCAATTTCACTGTATATTTCTGCAAAAGTAAAAAGTGTATACGGAGTTGAGCTTAGTAAAGAATCAATTGAAATGGCAAATGATAATGCGTTATTAAATAAAGTTACCAATTGCGGATTTAAAGATATGGATGTGAAGGATTATTTGGGTCAATTGAATGTAAGTGATACTGAAAAGAGATATGATACTATAATTTTAGATCCGCCGCGAAGCGGCATACATCCAAAGGCAGCTGAATATTTACTGCAGTATGAAGCAAAACGGATAATTTATGTTTCCTGCAATCCTGCTACGCAGGCCCGTGATATAGCTTTGTTAAAGGATAAATATGATATTACCTCAATACAGCCTGTGGATATGTTTCCGCATACGTTTCACATTGAAAATGTTGTGAGACTGGATTTGAGATGAAATCTCACCCCACCATTGGTGCGTATTGTCCTCCCTTAGAAATAAGGTTTACAACCCGAAGGGGGAGGGTATTTTTCCTCCGTTACCAAGCTTCTTCCTGGGACACAAGTAACCCTAATTTACAGCCCGGTTTTTCCGCAGGTCTCCTTCGGAGGGAAACAAAAATATTCAATTTCACATACAATGCACATATGTTTTTTTATTGATCTGCACAGAACGTTTTTGGTGAAAATGAGATGTTTTTGTATTGTACATTTTTTGCAAAACCAATAATCAGGCTGATTGGTGATGACATTGTAAATGACATTGCTAATGTGAATGAGTTATTTTTAAAAACATATTTTCTGAATAGTAACTCATTTTTTCAGATGTTTATTACAGCATCAGAAAAACCCTTAAATGTTTTCATTAATTAATATGTCAAAGAACGTATATATGCTATAAGCATATATAACAAACATAATATATGATAAATACATTGTCAAGCCAAAAATCAGATACTGATGATTTGACGCTGCCAAAAACACGCTTATCGTGCGTTTTGCCCCTCCACGAGAGGGAAATTGCCCGAGGAAGGGGTCTTAGACAAGAAGGGGTACTTTTTATATTTTCGCAGGATTCAAGAAGTACGGAATTCGGGAAACAATTAATTTTGAAAATAGAATTTTAAATACAATATTATGGCAGACAACACAAAAACACAGGCTTTAATACAAACCTACCAAATGGCAAGAAACCTTTCCAAATACTACCTCTCTAAACTGGAAGGAGTTGATATTTATAAACAATACGAGATAAACGGGATAAAAATGAACAGCGCTTACTGGCTGATTGCTCATTTGATATGGACAGAACATTTTCTGATTATCGAAGGTATCGGCGGTGAAAGCATGGGTATAGAATGGCTGGATGATTTCGGGTTTGGAAGCGAGCCGGATAAGATAGAAAATCCGCCTTCCATAGAAGAAGTAAAAAAACGCGGCGAAGAAGTTCATGCCAAAGCAATGGAAATACTTAACAATATGACCGATGAGCAGATGGAAGCTGAAAATAATATTGAAGCAACATTCGGCGGCAGTAAAAGCAAAATGACAGTACTGATGCATGCTATCAGGCATGAACCAATGCATATCGGGCAGATAAGCTGGATTTTGAAAGCAAACGGAATTAAGCTGACGTAGAATTATTGGTTTATTAAAAGACTTCAAAAGTCTTTAAGACTTTTGAAGTCTTATAAACCAGAAACATACCCAAAGGATGTTTTCAAAGTTTACGCAAAATAATAAAACCCCCTTGTGTTCCCCCTTTAAGGGGGAAATGATACTAAAGCAAAAGTAATCTTCAGGAATTTAAGGTTGATTTTCATCTCCCCCTGCAAGGGGGAGATACAGAGGGGGTCATACCTATAACCTGACAGCATAAAAAAGCCTGCTGATTTTTCAGCAGGCTAAATCAATTTTGCTTTCAAGAAAACGCTAAGCGTTTTCGTCCCGAAGGGACTCCGATGGAGCAGTCCCGCCTAGGCGGGATTTCATCCTGATAAATCAGGATTCAACTGCTATTTAATTAATACCATTTTTTTTGAATCAGAAAATATCCCTGAATTTAATTGGTATATATATATACCTGAAGATAAATTACTACCATCAAAGCTTACCTCGTAGCTTCCGGGTTTAATATTCTGCTGTAAAATTGTTTTTACAAGCCTTCCGGAAATATCATAAACATTTATACTGACTGCCCGGAGGTCAGTCCCTACGGATGGAATTTGAAATTTAATTTTTGTAACAGGGTTAAAAGGATTAGGGTAATTCTGAAATAATACAAAATATTTTGGAATGCTGTTTTTTATATTATTAATTCCTATAGGTGGTGGTGCATTGAGTAAACTATCTGTTCTTAAGGCATATATATCTCTTTTTGTTAAGATCGAATCGAAATCAACTGCACCAGCAAAAAGAATATCTCCATTACTAATCGGTAAAATTGATCTAATTGTCAGAAAATCAGGTGATGTGTATACCTTTTCATTAATTACATTACCAGTTGAGTCAACAGTAAGTAGTAGTCCATTAGAATACTGTTTTGATGAAGATATTACATATTTATTTGAATTAATAATTTTTATATCTGTCAGTATTTTAAATGTGTTGTCACTTTCAATTGTTTTTTGAAATGTTATATTAGCATTTTCATCTAACCGCATTATAGAATTTTGACCAATATTGTTAATAAAAGAATTGTTCCCAATTAAATATCCATTGGGTATTCGGGCAATTCTTCTAATTCTCCAAGAAACATTACGTTCAAATTGTTTTTGCCATAAGGAATCACCGTTTTGATTAACTTTTAGTATAAATGATTTAGTTGTATCAGATTGAAAATTAATATTAAACCCACCAACAAAATATCCATTATAATTGTTTGTTTCTGTAATACAATCAAAATTTTTCCAATAAGTTGAATAAAATGTTTTATGCCATAGTAAGTTACCTATAGAATCAATTTTTAACAAAAAAGCATTATCATTAATATCCTCATAATCTCTGCCGCAAGCTATGTAACCACCATCAGAAGTTTTTATTATTTCATATAACTGTTTAGCATATAAATCATAAGTCTTATTCCAGATAATTTCTCCGTTAAAATTAATTTTAATGGAAAATGCATTCGTAGACGCACCAGTTAAAATGCACCCATTATCTGAAGTGCTTACAGCTGTCAGGCATTCACCTTCAAGTGAATCTGAGCCAATTGTGATACTTTTAGTCCATATTGTATCACCGTACGGATTAATTTTCAAAATATATATTCTTCTAATATTCGGTAAAAAAGTGGTATATCCGCAAATATAAAAATTATCACCATCCGCTTTGCATACTGAATAACCACCATCTGCTACCCCATCCCTTCCATCGTATGTTCTTTGCCAAGTTATACTCTGCCCAAAAATATTTATGCAGCTAAAAATTAATGCTGCGCAAAGCAATAATGCTTTAATTTTTAAAATTTTAGCAATTTTAATTAAAATTTTCATATTTTCAAAAATTTAATTAATTTTATCTGTATGTTTCGCATTAGTTTTCCATAAAATAATACACATTTTGGCAAATTACAACCACCACCTTGATTAACACCATGATT
>JAANMW010001898.1_pt1 | contig 20316 bp, 11 predicted proteins | sample 7279671 | NCBI WGS metagenome assembly JAANMW01 (sample SAMN14094541, study PRJNA606508) | bioreactor metagenome | isolation source: A lab-scale SPAN reactor treating ammonium-rich wastewater day 247 | place: Ireland: Galway | collected 2017-09-19
CGCCTACGGCACCACCATCCAGGGCAGCGGCCCCGATGCCGGCGTCTTCCGCTACCAGGCCAACCTGAGCCGGCTGGCCAGCACCTTCACCTTCACCGACAGGCAAGCGAACGCCCTGGGCGAAAGCGCGCGCGAAGCCGAGACGCTGGCCCGCACCGAGCGCGAGGCCATGCAGCGCAGCCAAGCGACGGCGCTGAGCCGCGCGCTGGGCATCCAGGAGAGTTACGAGCGCTCCCAGCAGCGATCGGGCGCCACGAGCACGTCCGACGGCGGCTCGACCAGCACGCAGTTCCAGACCCTCAACTCGGTGGCCCGCGACGTGAATCGCCGGCTGGGCCTGAGCGATGACTCAATAGTCGGCAAGAGCGTCGCGGCATCGGCTTCCGTCGGGGCCAGCATTCCGCTCACCCAGATCGGCGCCCAGGCGAGAGCGGAAGGCCGGCAGATCGACCAACAGTCCCTACAAAGCGCCTACGACTTCGCCCGCAAGGCGGCCGAAAGCGCGCAGCTCACGGAAGCGAGCGCCCTGATCAAGGACTTCCGTTCCTCGGAGGCCTATCAATGGGCGCGCGGCAACCGCACGACATCCACCGCCGGCTACGACTCGTCGTTCCGTGAAGCCAGCGAAAGGCAGACTTCCAGCGACAACGCCTATGGTCGAGCGCGCGAACTTGCCCGCACGGCGCAGTTCATACGCGAATGGAGTAGCGGCACGCAGACGGACTTCACCAACTACGCGGCGCGGCGTCTCGCGGAGCGCGGGCTCCTGCGCGAGGAAGACCCGATCAAGCTTCAGCGCGCGGTCACCGAGATCGCCTACTCCTACGCCCGCGGCGGCAGTTCGGCAACCGGCTACGTCCCCAGCGACAGCCCGCTCGTTCCATCACGGCCGCTGCCGGAAGCCATGGGCTGGCCCGACTCATCGCTGAGGGAGCAGTACGACGCCAACCGGCGCGCGGTGGACGGCACTGCACTCGGCCAACAGACCTCTGCCAATGAATACGAGATCCGCGCTCGCCAGAATCGCCAGCGCGCTGTACCCGGCCAGGCGGTGGGCAGCGACCTGGCCGGTCGCGTCGGTGCCAGCGAAGCCGAGACGAAGGCCAAGATCGACAAGGGTCGCACCCAGCTCTCGCAGGACGCCGGAACACTCAGCGAGGACTACAAGGCCTCGGTGCGCGCGGGCAAGATCAGCCGCAACCACGGCGGGAACCGAGCGGTCTGGGATACGGTGGGCGCCAACGCGAGTCAGCCCAACCTCGGCACACCGCCCAAGGTCGAGCCGATCGGCGAATGGCACTTCGACAAAGACGGCGTTCCGGTCCCGGGTCCCAAGCCCCAACCTGCGGCACCACCCCCGAAACCCGGAACCGCCGAGAACGTCGATCGCCCGAGAAAGGATCGAGGCGGCGACCCTGGCGAACGGTGAGCTACTCGTCGACTCGCGTCTTGCCCGCGCCGATCTCGAGGCTACCGAGACCGTTTCGCGTCATGCGGCCGGGCGCGTCATCCCATTGTTGTGCATCGGACAAACCAAGCGTCGGTTCGCATGCATTGGTTTGATGCGCTTCTGAGGTGTCGTCAACGGGAACACCCACATGGATGGCAGCGCGAACTTGTGTCGCGAGACTCGCCATGAAGCTCGACAGCTTGCCGATTCCGGACATGACCCGACCTGCTCGATTCTTGGAGATTGCGAACCTCATCCTACGCTCGCCAACGAAGCCGAGGGCAATGATTGCGGACGACTAGCTGTAGGCAGGTTCGCACATGCGCAGCAGTTGCGATCGGATCTCCCCCGAAGGCGCTGCGAGGTCAACTGTCGCAAACCTGATGCGTTGCCCCTGGATCGTGACGGTCTCGTCGACCATGCCACCGACAGAAGGATGCAACAGCAGTCCCGTCGCTGAGTCAGCGAGACCATCGCCTCGGCCCACTTGGGACCTTATGTAGGCGTAGATCTGGTAGACGTAGCCGCTGCGCAGGGTCTCCTCCCGATACCAGCCGGCCGTTACGATGGACGTGAACTTCGTATCAATGACGATCCGTCTACCGGATGGAGCATGGTCAAGAACGACGTCAGTCCGCATCGTTGGCAGGATCTGGTCGATACCAGGCGTCTTCTGTTCGATTTGCCAGCCCAGCGTACCGCCGCATCGAACCAGCCAGCCCTGGGGGCTCAGAACCACGTCATAGAACCCCCCGACCGCGCGCTCGAACAGCCGACGGACCCAGGTGACCTCGCGGTCAGGCAGAGACAGCACGCTAAGGCCGAGGGATTCGGTCGGCAGAGTCAGGTCGAAAGCCAGCCTCGCCGCAGCGACCATGAACCTGTCGTCCGCATCGTTTCTGCCGAAACGGTCGACGCTCATCTCGGCCCGGCTGGGCGCAATGCCTGACACGCCTTGTGCCTTCATCCCCGCAGCCAGCGATCGGCAGCGATGAGCGACATCTTGGCGGCGCACGATTCTGCAGATCGATTCCAACGCAGCCCGGACGAATCGATTGCGAGGAGTGTCGATGGTCAACTCGTCGAAGCGGCAGGCGACCAGGCCTCGCGCCAACAGCTGATGCCGCTCGGTCTTTAGTACATCGATGCGCCCACGCACACGATTCAACACCGCCTCGCGAGCGCGGTAGCCTTGGCTGAGGTGGCGTCTTTGCCGCTGCTCGACCGCGCGCGCCAGGATTTCAGCAACCAGATCTGGCAACTCGTCGGGGCTGTCCTCGAGTCCAACCTTCCCGATTCCCCGCGTTCGGAACAGATCCGACGCATAGAGCATGAGCAGCCAGAGGTTTCGGACGGGAATTCGCCCGATGTGCCCATCCGCCTCTACGGGTGGACTTTGCGGAACATCAGCCACGAGCGGCATTACCAGCCCTGCGTCAAGCGCTCTCGGGCCTTCTGCGCCTCGCCCGGGGCGTCGAACCAGTACTCCTCCAGTAGCGGCCCGATCTCTGTCTCGACGACCTGCTGGAACCACTTGCGAGTCTCCCCTACCTCCAGGGGGTACGCGGGGGTCACGTAACTATGTCCAATCCGGAATTGCTTCCCGAGTCGGGCATCCGCAGCGATCTGCTCGTTCAGCTCCCCAATCCGGCGTTCGATGTCCGCCACCAAGGTAGCGTCTACGGCGCATTCTTTGACAACCCAGTCACGCCATGTGGCTCCGAGCCTCGGCTCCAGATCCACGAACGCGAACCGGCGACGCAGCGCCAGATCGACCAATGCCAAAGACCGGTCGGCAATGTTCATGGTGCCAATGACGAAGAGGTTCTCTGGGATATGCACGGGCCGACGCTTTCCATCGGCGTCGGGATAGCAGAGCTCCAGCGCCTCGTTGGGCGTGCGTTTTCCGGCTTCCAACAGGGTCAGCAGCTCGCCGAAGATCTGAGCCGGGTTCCCGCGGTTGATCTCTTCGATCACCACGACGAATCGCGACGACGAATCTTTGGACGCAGCCTTGATTGCTTCCATGAAGACGCCGTCGACGAGCGAGAGTTTGCCCTCACCGGTCGGCCGCCATCCCCTGACGAAGTCCTCGTAGGACAGGTTGGGGTGAAACTGAACAGCGCGAACCTTGCTCTCATCCTTCTGACCCATGAGTGCGAAGGCAAGCCGCTTCGCCAACCATGTCTTGCCGGTTCCTGGCGGCCCCTGAAGGATCACGTTCTTCTTGACACGCAACCGGTCCAGTAAGCGATCGATCTCGGCGCGATCGAGGAAGCACCCATCCTTGAGAATGTCATCAGCCGAGTACGGGACGATCGGAACTGCGGTCCTTGCCGTCTCTTGAACCAGATCAGCCGTGTCATCCACATCGGCGTCGCTCGGTGGTCCGGCTTCGTCACCTTCGTCCTTCTCTGCCGTCGGATCCTTGTACAGCCAGGCCTCGAGCGACAGCTCCGGAAAGGAGTGCACCGGGTACGACGCCTCCTGGAATCGCGGCTCGAGCGCATCCATAACGGCAAGATAGTCCGCGGCGTTGCAGCGCTTCTTGGGGCCATGGAGACCGATGGTGATGCCGAGCTTCTTGGTGACGTAGACCCGCGAGTTGTGATCTAGGCTGAGAAACGCCCATGGCCTGGCCCAGTAAAGACCAACCGTCAGGTTCCACGCAACGCCACGCCGACCGTTCGCATTGTCAAACGCAACCGCGAAATCCGCGCGACACTCTTCGCCACCATCTTCACTGTCCGCATACTTGATTCCCGCGGCGAAGACGTCCCACAGCGAATCGATGTGATCGTCAGCCCGGTCCTTCTCGAATGGGAAGTACCAGGACTTCATATTGTTCAACAGAGGAATTCCTTCGAAGCTGTCCGGCACCGCTTCGTCCACGCCCAGGAACTTCGCAAACTCCGCTGCGATGATCTTCCGGTTGGCATCAGTCACGCCGCGGTTGAAGAGGCCCATCGCCGTGAAGGGGCAGATGTCTCTGACGAACCCAGTTGTCCCGTCGGCGTAGTGATCCTCCGCCAGGTATCCAAGGCCGTCGACGCGCGCTGAGATGTCCTGAATCCCCTTCACGAGCGCCGCCCGGTTGTGGTGATAGGTCAGCAGCTTGTCCGCCACGGCCTCATAGAACTTGGTCCAGCCGAATCGGCGCTTATCAGACGTTGTTGAACCAAATCGCTCCTTCCAATACGGCGCATTGCAGAAGCGTTCGATATCTTGGGGCTTGCCGTCGAAGGCGAAGGCAATCAGACCATCGGAGGTCCACTCACCGGGGAGCACGCGCCACACCGTGCCTCGGTGGGTGTAGAAGTACCACTCGCGAGGCGGTTCCACTTTGGTCCAGTCCACGCGGACGTGCCTGCCGTCGTTCAGGTTCTCGGTGATCGTTCCAGTCGCCTTGATAGCCATGACCGAGACGGTCTGGCCCCGGTTGTCGAAGGGCAAACCATGCTTGCGCGTGTAAGCCGCCTTCACAGCGATTCGATCCCCTGGACGCATCGACCGGACGACGTCAAGGTGCTTGTCCTCGTAGCCGTTCTCCCAGATGCCGTCGGCTAAAAAGCGCGGCAGCTGATCATCCGTTCCGCCGAAACTCGCGCCGACGAACCACGTTGGCTGCGCTCCTGTTGCTTGTGTGGTGATGTTCATGCCATTCCTACGAAGCTGCGCGCATCAAGAGCGGTGTGGAGCACACCAACCGAAGTACTCGACGAAGCACCGCCAATGTGCGGCGAAAGCGAAACATCGACGCGCGAGTCCTTGAACGACGACGCACGCGTCCATTGGCGGGGAGCCCGTCTTCGAAATCAAGCATCATCCTGAAGATCGCGGGTGAGCGAAGCCGCAAGCTCGATGCATAGATGCAGCGCTGCATAGGCCGTCCCGACATCGACTCTTGCCCCTTCCTGATGCTGGCCGAAGTCGCCGAACGCATGGGCCGAGTTCATGAGTACGTACGTCCCCTTCGAAACCTGCTTCGCGAGCCTGACACTCCGTTCGGTCCCTGTCATCAAATTCAGCAGTCGTACACGGTGGACGCCCTGAGGGAAGGTCGTCTCCCAATCGGCGAGTCCGCGCTCGTTGTTGCGCTTCCAGATGTCCATCCAGCCTGAGGGAATGCGTCTGTCAGGTAATTCAGCCTGCCAGATCAGCTCGAAGACCCGGTCGACAAATCCCCTGATGTGCGTTAGGAAAGCACCGGGGTCGTCCGGCAGATCCTCGACTCCGCGGGTCAAGTACCTCGCCAGCTTCGCGTCTAGTGCACCAAGCTGAGCTATCCGGCGCCCCAACACCCCGCGCATGTTGGCCTCGTAGGCATCCACCGATCCAAAGAGCCTGGCCATGGCGGTGGCGTCGTTCGGCAGTTCGCTGAGCAATCGAGCGAGCAGCCGGTTGGGGCGCTGCAGCTTGTTGCCGGATAGCTGGACGAAACCTCGTTCGAGCAGGACATCGGCATCGGCGGCTGGGACATCGGCTCGCGGCACGCTCGATTGCTCGTTCACCAAGCGGAACAGATCGCGACTGCTCGAGGAGCAGTCCTCCCACAGCGCATCGAGCCGATCCCGGGAGACCGCGTAGGCCGCCTCACATCCAGCGCGCATGGCCTCCAAGCTAACGTCGCCACGCTCACCGCTGGAAATCAGAGCGTTCAGAACTTCCAACACCAGGATGGGATAACCAATCGTGGAGCCCCACAGCTCAGTCCGAGCGCCAGCGCTCAGTCGGATCTCGGCTGCCTGCTGAAGCGCTGCATCGAGATCCTGCTCATCGAAGCAGCCAACCCTGATCGGCGACTGGTCGAAGATGTTCCAGAAATCGCTGGTCTGGGCATCAGGATGCCGGATGAGCTCCCGCAAGGTACGTCGACTCGCCGTGACGAGCCGCAGGCTGGGCTTGGCCGCAAGCTCGCGCATCTGATCCCAGAGGTTGCGCGTCAGCCGCCCATTGGCCAGTGCTTTGTCGAAGCCGTCCAGCGCGGCGAGTACCTTGCCGTCATCGACCAAGGAGGCCAGTACCGTTGAGATGTCCTCGTAAGGGCTACCGTCAGAGGTCCTGAGGTACTCGGCGTAATCAGGATGTCGGACCTTCAACGCCTCGATCAACTCCTGCTTCAGCCGCTTCAAGAACTCATCGTCGTTCGCTGGGGTCCGATGCCCCAGGTCCCAGTGGACGAATGCGGTGTAGGGCTTCTCGGCGGCCGCAAGTCTTCGGATGACTTCGGTGACCAGCACCGTCTTTCCAGCGAACCGCGCCCCAATGACTTGAAGGTGGTCCGGAACAGGCTTGGTCAACGCGCCCAGCATGCGCTGAAGCTGCGCCTCGCGGCCAATACACACGGGCACATCGGCGCTGCAGATCGGGAACCGACGATCAGGCATGCTCCTCCTCCGCTTCGGCGCGCGCGCGGCTGGTCACCACGTCGGCGTCTTGCTGTTGTTCGATCCATTGCGCCATCAAGGGGATGGCCAGCCCGTACTGTCCATCGCCAATCTCCCCACTGAACTCAACGAGATCGAGTTCGCGCAGATATGCCAGGTCGGCGTCGAGGTCGGCTTCCTCGGTCTCTGCGCCCACCTGGGCAAGTTGTTCGCGCAGGGTGCCGAAGCTGAGGTGCGCGCCGCGCTTGAACGCCAGGGCGCACTGAAGCAGGATGAGCTGGCGCCGACATCCACCGGTCTTGGGGCCGCGGGCGGCGTAGTCCCACAGGCTGGCGAAGTGCTCGTTGTCGCGCACCAGGGCCGTTGCCGCGTCCTCCACCACCGCGAGCGTGACGGAACGCGTTTTGGCCTGGCTCGCGAAGTCGAAGATCCGGTTGCACAGGCACTGGATGAGGTAGGGCTGCCTGGCCGCGAGCTTGATGATCTGCTCAACCGCTTCATCCGAGAAAGTCAGCCGGTCTCGCACAGGCTCCGTAACCACGCGTCGCGCGCTCTCCACATCCAGCGCTGTAACGGGAATACTCGTTCCAAGGCCGTACAGCGCCGACCAGTGTTCCTCGCGCAGCCGCTTCAGACGCCGTGAGCCGGTGAGGATGGCCGAGAAGCGTGGGTGCGACTGGATCAGGAAGCGGATGTTCTCCGGAACCTGGGGGGACGTCACGCCGTTGTCGATGCCCTCTTGCAGCTTGTCGAACTCGTCGAGCATGAGCACGATGCCCAGGCCCTGCGACTCGGCGATCTCCAGGAGGATGCCCAGGTAGTCGCGGAAGTCGGCGAACGGGGACTGGTCCGAAACGCCGCTGCGACAGGCCTTGCGGATCCTGCCGCTCTCCTGCAATTTGGACAGCCTGTTGGCGCCCAGCAGCGCCTCACGGTTCACGGTCGAGCCATCCGGCAAAGGCGTGTCCACCTCAAGCCCGGCAATGCCCTTGGACAATTCGAACGCGATCAGCCGGAACACTTCAGCGGTCGGCACCCCGACGGCCTGGGCGGCACCCTCGGCCGCCTGCAGGCTCGCATACACCGCCAGCCAGCCCGGAATGGCGGTGCGCCCCTCCAAGTGCTTCAGGATCGAGGTCTTTCCGGCGCGCCGGTTGCCCTCCAGCAGCACCACGTTGCCGTGGGTGGCGATCTGGTTGCTGATCTGCGCGATGAGCCTCTCTCGCCCGTAGAACACGGCATGCCCGTGGTGGGGCTCGAGCGGACTGCCCGTCACGTACGGGTTGCCTCGCAGCACCTCGAGCACACCTGGCGCCGTGGTGGCCGTCGGGCTGGCAACCCGAATCGCCAACTCCGAGACGCCGCTTAGTTCGCGCCCGGTCAAGGTGCGGGCCTGCCAAAACACCTTCAGCGCCAGGCGCTCGCCGACCTTGGGCGTGTCACCGCTCAACGTCAGCGGCAGCCCCCCACGCTCGGCCAGATAGCTGCTCGACGCCATGCCCCAATCCGGCTCGGTACGCAGCCGCAGGTCGCGCAGCGGCAGCACCCCTGCATTGCTCACCGTCACGGTGAACTCGGCTGCGCTACCCGCGGGCAGCAACTCCGGCAGCTCGGTGACGCGCAGTTCGGCGCTGCTCACCAGGTCGTCGATCAGTGCCCGCAGCCAGTCGCGCAAGCGTTCGGCCACGGCCCGCGCCTGGGCTTCCACTGGCAGATGGCCGCTCGCCTGGTCCACCACGCGCAGGATGGCGCGCTCGGCATCCTGCAACACGCTGAGCAATCCCGGACCCCGCGGGATCTGGGCCGCACCTGCCAGCGGCTGCAGCGTGTCGACCAGTGGCCTCAGCCAACGGGCGGTGGCGCTGCCGACCTCCTCCTGCTCCAGCCAACGGCGGGGTGAGGTGGTCATGGCCACCAGCGCTTCCATTGCACCGAGCGGTGGCGTGGCCTCGAGCCCCGCTGCGAACACGGGCAGCTTCTCGCTGAACTCCGCCAGCCAGGCCGCAATCCGTTCGGCTTCGCCGCCCGGGCTGAGTTGGAGCAAGAAGGTCAGGACGTCGGTGCCATGGTCGCGGAACTGCGCGGCTGCGCGTGCCTGCAGATGCAGCGGCGGCAACAGCACGGGCAGCTCATCCAGTACGCCCCGGTTGAGATGCTGAATAGAGGTGCCACGCGCGCGCGCGGTCAGCCAGCTCTGGCAGCTCGGGCTCGACAAGTACGCCTGCAAGAAGCCCGCATCCAGCCGCTGAGGGTCAGCGCGCAGCACGTAGAGGCCATTACCTGCGATAGCCCCAGCAGCGCCGTTGCGGACGATGGCGGCCTTGCCGATGGTCCCCGACTTGGACAGCAAAACGTCGCCCGGCATCACGGCCCAGCGTTGCTCGACACCCGCCAGCTCGGGCCGAAGCCAGCTTGTCGCTCGCGCCACCCTGCCCTGGTGCAGGTCCTTGATCCGCAGGTAAGGCACGGCCAGGCCAGGCTCGGAAAGGCCTGGGGGCTCTTCGAGCAGATCCGCCGACTTGATCGCACGACCCGCCGTCACCTGGGCCACGTCCTTCAGCAGGGCTATCGATGCTTGCTGGCCCAGCGCTTCCTGCAAACCGGCCAGCACGTCGAGAAGGCCGCCCCTTTCTCGGCGTCGCGGCGTCAGGTCCCACTCGGCGGAAGCCAGTTCACTGACTGGCACTTCCCACAAAAAGCGGCTGATAAGTCCTCGATCGGGCGTGGCGTCCTCGGCACCCTTGACCGGCCTACGCAACTCCGGCCGCATCAGATCGAGTGCAAGCTGATGAGCCACCTCAGATCGGATGACGGGCGCCTTGCGTTGGCCCTTGCCGTCCGATCGAGCGTCGAAAAGCGGAGCTGCGTCCACCATCCGCACGCGGTCGGCACCGCCCTTACGGCGAAGAAGCAGCAGTGCGCCTTTGACGCTGGTGTAGGGTGCGAACGAACCGGCAGGCAGCCCCACCACGGCTTCGACCTGGCCATGCTCCAGTAGATGCCGGCGAAGCTCGCGCTCGGCGCCGCCACGGAACAGGAAGCCCTCGGGGAGGGCGATGACGGCTCGCCCCTGGGGCTTGAGCTGCGCCAACGCATGCTGGATGAACAGGCCGACGCTGTCCGTCGTGAGGAAGGCGAAGTGATGAAGCCCCCAGCCGCTATCGCGGCTGACCTTCGCGCCGATCGGCGGGTTCGCCAGTACCAGGTCGAAACCCTCCCGGCTGGGGCTGCTCGGCTGCCCGCGTTCGAGGCTGTTGCCCAACTCGAGCTGTGGATGGTCGATGCCCGCTAGCAGCATCCGCGTGAGGCCGATGAGATAGACCCCCTCGTTGATCTCGATGCCCGCCACCTCGAGCAACGGCCCCGGCCGACGCGCCTGCTGCCAGGTGCGCTCGGCCTGCTGCCAGGCCGCGGTCAGGAAGTTGCCCGAGCCGAAGCAAGGGTCGTAGACGCGTTCGCCTTGCTGCGGCTGGGCCAGCGCTGCCACCAGCCGTGCTATGTTGGCGGGCGTCTGGTGCTGTCCGTCATAGGCCTCGCTCGTCTCCGCGAGCACTAGGTCGAACAGATCCAGCAGCCCGCGCCGGTCGGATGGCGTCTCGAACGGCAGCTCGGCAATCCACTGAAGGAGGCCGAGCCAATAGAACGGATTGACCTTCAACAGCCTGCGCAGCGGCGCCGCGAGACGACGCAGCCAAAGCGCGCCCGCCTGCGCCGCGTCCACTTCTTGGCGTTCGAGCTGCTCGGCCAGCGCCTGCACACGCTCGGACAGCGCGGCTGGCTGCTCCAACGCGTGCCAGTGACGCCACTGCAATTCCGCAGGCAGCAGAGGCCGGTAGGCGCGGTCTTCGAAGACCGCCATAGCCTCCTGCTCGGCCTCCGCCTGGTCGAACCAGCGCAGCAGCAGAAGAGCTGCGACGGCTTCGCGGATCAGCGCGTTGGCCTCGTGCCGCGACAGCTCGCTGGTCAGCGCAGCTTCCAGCGCCCAGACCTGCTGCTTGCAACTCTCGCGAAGAGAAGGTAGATCCACCACGGGGCTTACAGCTCGCCAGCAAAGGCTTTGCGGAGGATGGACTCGCGCAGCTGCGCGCGTTCCGGTGCCGCGGCTTGTAGCTCGCCAGTCAGCTGTGAAGCAAGCTGATCGCGCTCTTCCATCATCGCAATCAGGCGAGCTTGCTCCTGGACAGGAGGCACCGGAAACGAGATGGAGCGCAGATTCTCAGAGTTGATGTTGAACTGCCCAGCCGACGTCCGACGGCGTTGGTTGATCTCCTCTCGGCCTTTCGTGCTATTCAGGAAGTACGCGAGGTAGCGGGGCAGAACTTGCTGTGGATCGAGACGCACACGGATCAGGTAGGAAGCGAACCCGACGGCCTCTTTCGTGCTGCGGGGCTCAAACACCGCGCACCGCCCTACCAAGTCACGACTGCCGTTCGTGCGCACGAAAAGCAGATCACCGGGCGCAAGCTGAATCCGCCGTAGTTCGTCGCCAGAGAGCTCGCAATACTTCAAGTCATCGAAGTTCACGGAGCCTGCGGCCACGTTTGGAATGCGCAGGATCGGTACACCGGAAGGCTCCGTGTGGCACTTCTGCGACGTGCCGTAGCGTGTTTCTAGGGCTACTTCGTCGACCGACCTGCTCGATGCGCGACTGGCGACGTCGACGAAGACTTCGTTGAGAAGTGATGGCGTGATGGCGGCTGCTTCTTGTACAGCCTCGACACGCAAGGCCGCGATCTCCTCCACCCGCTCCATACATGCCTTGATGCGCGAGACGATGCGGCGCTGCTCGGGCAAAGGCGGAACGGCGACTTCGATAGCCTCGAACTTGCCCTTGGTGATGTGCTTCATGGCGATGCCATGCGCGTGCTCTGCCATCTCGTCGAGGGTTTCGAGCATCAGATAGTGCAAGAAGTCCCGCTCGATCAAGGCCGTGTTGGGAATGGCCTTGAAGATGTGCTGGTTGAGCGCTGCAGACCCGCGATCCCAGATGAACGAGCCGAGAGTCGCCGACCAAGAGATCAGCAAGTCGCCGTCTCGAACCAGGTAGCGCTCTTCAACCGGTTGGTCGCAGTAGTTGAATGGCTTCCCCGGATCGGTCAAGTTCTGGATGCGAATGATCGGCAGCCCAGCCGGCTTCCAATCCTCCGGCTTGAATGCTTTGCCGTTGATGTACTGCGCCAGCTCGCCCAACTTGTAACGCTGCCAAGTCGCCGGGAACGTCATTCCGCGCGCTCCAGGAGCGACTCGAGTTCGTCCAGCAGATCGGCAATCCGACCCTCCTTCGCCTTGATCGACTGCACCAGCTCCAGCGCCGGCCGATGCTCGTAGTCGTCGGTCTTGTTCGGGTTCTTGGCCGACAGGTCGCAGCCGCGCGCCACGATGTCGGCGATCGGCACGGTCCAGGAGTTCTCGCCGGCGGTGCGGTCCTTCCACTTCGCGAGGAAGTCGGGGAACTGCCCCCCAGGGATCGGCTTGCGCGTCTGCTTCAGTTCGAAGCCGTCGTTGGTCAGTTCGTAATACCAGACCGAGTCGGTGCCCGCGCCGTCCTCGGCGCGATCGAAGAAGATGACGTTGGTCTTCACGCCGGTATAGGGCAGGAAGCAGCCGGCCGGCAGCGACAGGATGGTGTGCAGCCTGAAATGCTCCAGCAGTTCCTTGCGCACCTTCTGATCCGGGCCGCCGCGAAACAGTACACCCTCGGGAACGATTACCGCGGCTCGCCCGCCCTTGGCCAGGTTGGCCATGATGTGCTGCAGGAACAGGCACTCGGTGGCGCTGGAGCGCACGCGGAAGTTGGTCTGCAGCTCCTGCGCCATCTTGCCGCCGTAGGGCGGGTTGGCCAGGATCACCTTGTACTTGTCGCGCTCGGCCACGTTCTGGGTGTGCACCTCCAGTGTGTTGGTCAGCTCCAGATTGGCCCCCTCCACGCCGTGGAGGATCATGTTCATCGAGCCGAGAAGGTAGGTCAGCGGCTTGAGCTCAAGGCCGTAGAAGGTGCGGTGCTGAAGTTCGTCGAGCTGCGCCGTGCTCAACGTACCGTGGCGGCGAATGAAGTCGGCCGCCTCGCCGAGAAAGCCAGCCGTGCCAAGGCAGGGGTCGTAGACGCGCTCGCCGAGCCTGGGATGCACCACTTGAACCATCGCGCGGATGATGTGCCGCTGGGTATAGAACTCGCCGGCGTAGCCGGCCGAGTCGGCAGCCACACGCTTGAGCAGGTCTTCGTAGATCTCCGACAGCACGATGACGTCGGTCTCACTGGAGAAGTGCAGCTTGTCGACCTGCTGCACCACGCGCGCGAAGCTCACGCCACGGCGGCAGTAGTTGCGCACGTTGTCGAAGATGCGGCGGAAGCGCTGGGCGAGCGGGTCGTTGCCTAGGCCCTTCTTGGGGTCCGGGCTGGTGAGCTTTATCCACAGCTTGCCGTCGACGAACTCGAGCATGTCGTCGGCGTGGTCCGTGTTCTTCGCCCACTGGCTCCAGGCGTACTCACCCGCCAGACGCCGCTCGTAGGGCTTGTCGTCGAACGCGGCCTCTTGCTCCTTGCGCGCCTCGGTCTCGTCGAAGGCCTTCAGGAAGAACAGCCAGGCCAGCTGCTCGACGTAGTTGCGCGCGTCCACGCCCTCGGCGTTGAGCTGGTCGCAGGCGTTCTTGACGATCTGCTGAACTTCCTGGCGGCGATGGTCGGTGTTGTTGTTGGTGGTGGCCATGTCGTGATCGTTGTGTCGGTTCTTCAGTTGAGACGCGATCGCCGCTTCAGTCGGCCATGGGCACGTAGAGGTGCCGTTTGATCGATTCGAGGTCGGCCTTGAGCAGCGCCGGTCCGCCGTAGCGGTTGGTCAGCGTGGTGAAGCTGCCGAACTGCTCGGCAAACTGCGGCGTGCCGTAGGTGCGGGCCTGTTCGAGATCGTCGATGCCGAACAGGCGGTAATGGTCCAGCGCGGTCTGCCAGACGCGCAGCTTGAAGCGGTCGGCTTCGGGCAGGTCGCGTTCGCCGATCTGATCGAGCAGCCAGATCTGGTCCTGGTCCCACAACCGGTTGGCACGGTCCGCGCGGTTCGGCACGCGCGGCAGCTGGAAGCCGATCTTGGCGAGGATATCGACGTCATCGGCCTCCGGCAGGTCGAGGTAGTGCCGGAAGGCGGCCGGGTAGATATCACGGTCGCGCAGGGCCTCGCGCAGTTCCTGGCGGCTGCTCTTGTCGATCCAGATGCGCAGCAACTCGTCGAGCCCGCGATGACTGACGTCAAGGATGAACTCGCGCGACTGGGCGGCATAGTCCTCGAAGGGGATCTTGCGTCCGTCGGCCAGGCAGACGTAGCGGTTTTCGGCCGAGATCACGACCGAGACACCCTCGCCGATAGGCTTGGGCGGCGCTTCGCCGGCGGGCTTCTTGGGCGGCTTGGCCGCCGGCGCCGCCTTTTGGCGGTTGGCGGGATGGCCGTCGAACTCGGCGTCCTCGAGCTGACTGGCGCCGGAGTAATCGAAGATGGTGAAGTAGCGCTTGTCGATGTCCTCGCACAGGCGCGTGCCGCGCCCCTTCATCTGCTTGTAGAGGATGGCGCTGCGCAGCGGGCGCACGAACACGATGTTCTTGACGTCCGGCGCATCGAAGCCGGTGGTCAGCAAGTCCACCGTGACGGCCACGCGCGGGTTGCTCGGCCCGACGACAGCGAAGTTGCGCTCCAGCTGGTGGCTGTTGCGCTCGGCGCGGGTGATGCGCGCGGCGTAGTCGTTGTTGCCCGAGAGCCGCCGCAGCTCCTGCGCCACGAAGGCCGCGTGCGTGTCGTCGACACAGAAGATGATGGATTTCTCGTCGTGCAGGTTGTACTTGCCGAGCTGTTCCCAGAGGTCCTCCGCAATGGCCCGGGTGCGGTCGGGCATGCGGATGTCACGCTCGAAGTTGTTTGTCGTGTAGCGCTTGCCGTCGGGGCCGGTGAATCCGTCTTCGTCAACGTTGGTGATGCGCTCCTCGAGCAGGTACGGCACGAGGTAGCCGTCTTCGATGGCCTGCTTGAGGCTGTAGGTGTAGACGGGATCGCCGAAGTAGTGCTGGGTGTCGCGGCGCTTCTCTTCGTCGGTGAGTTCGCGGGCGCCCTCCTCCAGCTCACGCGGCGTGGCGGTCAGGCCGAGCTGGAGCGCGCCGCCGAAGTGCTGCAGCACGCCGAACCAGTCGCCGAAGCCGGAGCGATGGCATTCGTCGACGACCACGAGGTCGAAGAAGTCGGGGTCGTAATGTTCGTAGACCTTCTTGCCGTCCAGCTCTTCGTCGAGACTCTGGTAGTTGGCGAAGAAGATCTTGCCCACTTGGTGGCGGCCCAGGGCGACTGTCTCCTTGTCGATCTGCACCCGCTCGGCCCCGGAGAAGGCGGAGAACGCCCGGTAGGCCTGGTCCTTGAGGCTGTTGCGATCGGTGAGGAACAGGACATGCTCGCGCTGCAGTGCCTTGCCGTTGAGCAGCTTCCACACGAGCTGGAAGATGGTGAACGTCTTGCCCGTGCCGGTGGCCATGAGCAAGAGCACGCGATCCTTGCCCTGAGCGAACTGCCAGAGGGTCTTGTGGATCGCGATGTCCTGGTAGGGCCGCACGCCTTTGCGCGACACCTGGTCGATGTGGTACCCGGCGGCGAATGCACCTTCCCACCGCGCCCAGTCCACGCTGACGCCCATGCGGGCGAGCAGGTCCTCCGGCGAGGGCGGCGCGCTCAGTGTCTCGAAGGCGCCGGTGTCGTTGTCGGTGAGGATCCAGTCGGCGCCATTGGTCGCGATGGAGAAGCGCAACGACAGGCGGCGTGCGTAGCGCGAAGCCTGCTGCATGCCATCCGCGGCGCTCTCGGTCTCTGCCTTGGCTTCGACGATGGCCAACGGCAGGCCCTTGAAGCGCAGCAGATAGTCGGCGATGACGAACTGTGTCTCGTCGTACATCGAGCCGCCGGTGAGGTTGACGCGCCCGGAGCCGATGCGCAGCTGCTCCTGCCATGACCAGCCGAGCCCGGCCAGTCGGGGCTCGATCAGGTCCTTGCAGGTTTGTCGTTCGTTGCGTGCCATGTGTCGTCAGGAGCCTTCTTGCCTCTAAGTGCGAAGTTCGTGCCAGGGCCGATGGACTATGCCGGCTCGTCGCTGGCGATACCTAGGCGCTTCATCCAGTTGCCCAAGGTTTGGTGGTTCGAGAACCCGAGAAGCCGGGCTGCCGCTGTCTTCTTGCCTCCGCACTTTTCCAGCGCGAGGTGGATGTAATGCGTCTTCACTTCATCCACAAGCGCTTCTAAATCAAAGCCTTGCATCAACTGACGCTCGAGCGGCGAGCGCGAATCCGTCGGCACGGGCAGCAGCGCGGTGCGGATATCGGAGGCGTCGATCCGTTCACCGCGCGACCAGATCACGGCGCGCATCAGCGTGTGATAAAGCTCGCGGATGTTTCCCGGCCAAGGATGCGAGACGAGAAGTTTCCTTGCATCAATGGAAAGATTCTTACGAATGGCCTCGGGCTTGCCCGCCCCCTCGTCATTGATCTGCGCCACGAAGTGATCGATCAGCAGCTCGATATCCGCGTCCCGCTCGCGCAGCGGGGGCAGATTCAGGATGCCGACCGCAAGGCGGTGGAAGAGGTCCTCGCGGAACCGCCCGGCAGCGACGTCGGCCGACAGATCCCGGTGTGTGGCCGCCACGATGCGCACATCGACCGCAATGGATTTCGCGCCGCCCACAGGCGTGACCGTCTTCGACTGCAACACGCGCAGCAAGCGCACCTGCGTGTCCAGCGGCAGGTCGCCGATCTCATCGAGGAAGAGCGTGCCTCCGTCGGCTGCCTGAAAGTGGCCCTTGTGGTCCCGCACGGCGCCGGTAAAAGCACCCTTCGCGTGGCCGAAGAGCTCGGAGTTCGCGAGCTCGGGCGCGATGGCGCCGCAGTTGACAGGAACGAACGGCCCACCGGCGCGCCGGCTCGACCTGTGGATGGCGTCGGCGAAGAGTTCTTTACCGGTGCCCGTCTCGCCAAGAATCAGGATGGGCACGTCGTAGGCCGCCATACGGCGCGCCAACTCGATCTGATGCTCCACGGCCTGTGAGCGGTGCACGACAGCCGCAAACTCGGGGGCGCTCCCCTTGGGGCCTTCGGCCAGCTTCTCGATCCTCTGGCCGCCGCGCTGAAGGTACTCCGGCAGGAAGGCATCGGCCACGTCGGTGAAGAACTTGACCTCCTGCACGCCGCGATCGCGAGTGGTCTGAATCAGGCGCGCAGGGAATCGTGTTCGCGCGAGGACGATCCAGATGACCGTCATCGCGGGCGTACCCGGGCTGAGGTGGAAGGTCAGCTGCACGTCGTCCCGCGGGAGCCTGGCCGCCGCGAGGTTCTTCGACACCTTCGCGTAGATGGCGTCATAGTCGACCGGGCTCGGCAGCTCGATATCGAACAGGTCGACCGCATCCGACGGAAAGCCTGTCCGCCGAGCCAGCCAATCGCAGTAATCGACGCTGCGCTCGTGCTCGTAGTTGGTCAGCAAGTAGACCTTGTCGTACCTCTCTCGCGCCTGGAGTGCAGCAGCGATCGGTCCGACGTCACCCTTTAGACGACCCTCGGCAGCGTCGTGGTCCGTGCCGCCGATCCAGGCAACCAACCAGCGTTGGGCAGTCACTGTTTGCGTCATCCAGGTGAGGGGCTTGAAGGGCTGCGCCGCGGCCATCCGCAGCGACCGGAACTCGGTCCAAGTCTGGTAAGGAGCTTATACGAGATGCAAGGGAATTTACCACCCTCCAGCCCTGCTGCGCTCGCTTGTCGCAGCTAACTCGTTGTTTTGTCGAGACCGGGACGGGCGCCGCTATCTGGCACGGATCACGCACTATCAATTGCATGCTGTGCCGCCCTGAAGCCGCCTGAGGAGGTGCCCGATGCAAGAAGAGCGTGACGAGAACGAACGGGCTCTGGCCGAAGCCGTGTCACGGGTCCGCGAGTTCGTCGTGCAGCAGGTGCAAGCTGGGCAGCGGGCGGACGCGCTCTCTTTCGCACTGACGTTCATTGCCACCGAGATGGGTCTGCACGTGACGCACGGGCGGAATCCGCTCGGCGTCGTCCGGACCGCATTGCAGGGCGTGATTGCGGCCGCAGAGGCATTCACAGTCGACCAGCAACCCGACGCATCGTCGGAAGCCGGGGCCGCGATGACCCTCAGCACGGACGCCGCGCCCAAGGGCACGGCCCTCCACTGACAGACCGCCAAGAAGGATCCACATGCAAGCAGAGGTGAGCTGGCTGGTCGGGCTGATCGCCCTGGTGCTTGGCGCAGCCATGGGATGGCTCGTGTCTGCCCTTCGGCACAGGACTCAGATCGCAACAGCCGTCGCGAGCGCACAGGCCGCCAAGGACATCGAGCTGGCGACGCTGCACGAGCGCCTGCGCGCCGGGGAGGCACAGCTCCAGGCCGCCATGGACCGTTCCGAGCAGATCGACGCCGAATCGCGACGGCTTGGCCAAGCGCTCGACGAGGCATCCAACGAGATTGCGCGGCTGGGCGAACGCGCCTCGCGCGTCTCGGCCCTCGAAGGCGAGCTGCAGAGCAGCCGTCAGCTGCATCAAGCCACCGAGACTTCACTGGCGAACCTTCGCGAGTCGACCGCGGGCGAGTTGAACCGCCTGCGTGCCGAGCTGGCGTCGCAGGCCGATCTCGCTTCTCGCGCGACTGCCGAGCGCGACGAAGCGCGGTCGTCCTTGCGCGCTGCCGAGACGGCAGTAGGCGATCTGCGACAGGACAACGGCCGAATAGCCGCGGAACTCGAAGCAAGTGCCTCGGCCACCAGCCAGCTCCGTGGCGAGCGCGATCAGCTGGCCGCCGAGCTCGCCGGCGCCCGAGACGCCTCGAATCGTATTTCCCAGGAGCTTGTCGATCTCAAGGCGCGCGCCGAGAAGGACCGCGAGAGCTTCGACTCGCAACTGCAGCTTCTGCTCGACGCCAAGGCATCGCTGACCGAGCAGTTCAAGGCGCTCGCCTCCGACATCCTCGAGGAGAAGTCCAAGCGTTTTGCCGAGCAGAACCAAACGAGTCTGACCACGCTGCTCGAGCCGCTGCGCCAGAAGCTCGGCGAGTTTCAGGGTAAGGTCGAAGAGGTCTACGTCCAGGAGGGCAAGGATCGGTCCGCTCTCCAGGAGCAGGTGCGCAATCTGGTCGCGCTCAACAAAGCCCTGAGCGAGGACGCGAAGAATCTGACCCAGGCGCTGAAGGGGTCATCGAAGACCCAGGGTGGTTGGGGCGAAGTCGTGCTGGAACGCGTGCTCGAGCTCTCGGGACTGCGAAAGGGCATCGAGTACGTTGCCCAGGAATCGCAGACGAGGGACGACGGATCGCGCGCTATGCCGGATGTCGTCATCCAACTTCCGGAGGACCGGCGGCTTGTTGTCGATGCCAAGGTTTCCCTAGTCGCGTATGAGCGGTTCACCTCTGCTGCCGACGACGCGGAACGCGGCACCGCTGCGCGCGCCCACTTGGATTCGGTGCGAAGCCACATTCGCGCTCTGTCCGAAAAGCGTTATCAGGATCTCTACGGCATCAAGTCGCCAGACTTCGTCCTTGCGTTCGTTCCGATCGAGCCCGCGTTCATGCTCGCCGTAACCCATGACACCAACCTCTTTCAGGAAGCCTGGGAGCGCAACGTCCTGCTGGTCAGCCCCTCCACGCTGCTGTTCGTCGTGCGGACCGTTGCCCATCTTTGGCGCCAGGAGGCCCAGACCCGAAACGCCCAGGAGATCGCGAAGCGAGGTGCCGAGCTTTACGACAAGCTGGCCGGGTTTGTCGGGGACCTGCAGAGTATCGGCGCGAGACTCAAGCAGGCCAGGGAAGCCTACGACTCGGCCGAAGCGAAGCTCATAACGGGGCGCGGCAACGTCATTCGGCAAGCCGAGATGCTGCGCTCGCTGGGCGTGAAGCCGGGGAAGGCGCTGCCACCAGCGCTGATCGCGATTGCGCAAGACGACGAAGAGAGCGCCGATGAAGCCGGCGTTGCGACGATCACGTCATAGCGCGGATGCCATGTTCTGGGCCAGTTTGAAGCCACGAACCGAGCAGCCCCAAGCAAATACTTGCAAGGCTGTGCGTGTCTCGGACGCAAGGCGGCCTCGTGGCCGTATGTGAGTGGCGCCCGCCGCGACCGGCACGAGGACGAAGGCGACCTGATCCCGTAGACCCTATCGACTGGCTGCGCTTATCCACGGCCGCGCGATCGGCGCCTCACACGCAAGAATCGCGCGGCGGTGGGTAAGCCGCCTGCACGAACCGGGGGCTATCCGGCCGTCCGCAGTGCTGACGAGGTTGGCGAATGCCTGGCTGACGTGTGCCTGCCGCAGTCGACCACTGCGGTTGCGGTCCGGAAATCGTTGGCGCAGGATCGTTCCCACTTACGCTGGCTGAGTCAGCCCGGTTGATGCCCGACACCGCATCGCCCCTGCCCGCACCCGTGGGCGCATACGCCGGCCTCATCTCCTGAAACCCGGCG
>JAANMW010001904.1_pt1 | contig 20222 bp, 11 predicted proteins | sample 7279671 | NCBI WGS metagenome assembly JAANMW01 (sample SAMN14094541, study PRJNA606508) | bioreactor metagenome | isolation source: A lab-scale SPAN reactor treating ammonium-rich wastewater day 247 | place: Ireland: Galway | collected 2017-09-19
GGCGAAAGCCTTCTGGCGAGGTTAGGGGCAGCGCCCCGTCCTACGTGGCGTGCGGGCCGATGATCTGTTCGCGGCCCTTCATTTGCAGTTCGAGGATCGGCTGATCGAACGGCGTCTTCCACTGATCCCACACGACACTGCTGTAGAAGTGCTTCGTGTTGTCTTTCCAGCGGCCGACGATCTGTTCGCGCATTTCGTCCGGCATCAGCAGCAGCGGGTTGACGATCTGGTTGCGGTAGCGCACTTCGAGGTGGACGTGGTTCTGTCCGCCGGCCTCGATGTGCCCCAGCACGGTGTCCGGGTTGACGGTTGTACCGGGGTCGAACTGAACCGGATCGGCCAGATGTCCGTAGATCACCATGAACGGCCCGACGCGCACGCGGCAGAAGTTCGGCGCGTAGACGTGTGTGTCGGTGCGCACGTCGATCACAGCGCCGTGCACGCCGGCGACCACCGGCAGCGCGCGGTTCGTGCCGTAGTCGAACCCGCCGTGCAGCCCTTGACAGTAGTTGTACCAGTACAGCTTACGCACGCGCAGATTGTAAGCGAAGCGCGTGTTGCCGAAGTACTGAATCCACTGTGTGTCGCTGAGGGCGAGCGGATGGCGGGTGAAGATCGGCAGCGGGTTGAATCCGCCGGTGGACGGCTTGCGGGTGAGGGCCTTTAGGGGCTGCATAAAGACGCGCGTGCCACCGATTGGCCGTTCGACCGACCATCCCTGTGGGTGCCTCCACCACACCATACCGCCGCGCGCCTGCCGCGATGATGGCTCAACGACGATCTGCTCGCCGTTGAACAGCGTGCCGGTGCGTTCGGCCGCGATGTCCGGGTCTTTGCGGATCGTGATCGGCCCGTCGATGACCTCGAAGAAGCGATACGGCGAGCCATCCGGCCATGTGCCGGGCTGCGGCAGCGGCGGGTTGAGCATGGCCGGGACGCGCGCCATGAACAGCCCCCGGTTATCCACCCGGCGCTCGACCGACCAGCCGAGATGATGACGCCACCACACGAACTCGTCGGCGATGGTCATCGACTTGGGGTCGACTTCGATCGTCACGTTCTCCGGCAGCTCACCGATCCGTTCGCTTGAGGTGGACGGGTGGGTGCGGATGCTGATCGGCCCGGCGACGACCTTGAAGATTCCGACCGGCACATCCGGCATGGTCACGACGACGTCGGGCATCATCACGTCGCTGGGGATCATATACACTTCGCGGCCGTCGGCGGAGCCGGACGCCGACCAGCCCCGGCTGTGACGGTAATACACATAGCCGCCGCCGACCGTCCGTGAACCCGGCGCGACCTCGATCACCATCTCGTTGGGAATCTCGCCGATCCACTGGCTGGCCGGATCCGGGTATGACCGGATGCTGACCGGGCCGTTGACGACCTTGAGGAACCGGTTTTCGTTGGGCACGACGGCGGGGTTGTCCGGCTTTGGCACTTCCACCACCGGCGACGCCAGGTTGACGACCCGCATAAACACCTGCGAGCCGTCTAGCCGGCCCTCCGCGCTCCAGCCGCCGCTGTGCTGCCAGTACACGTAATCGCCGCTGACGGTGCGCGAGCCGGGGACGACTTCAACCGTGACGCCCTGCGGGAGTTCACCAAGCTTGAGACTGCTGACGTCGGGACGTTCGCGCACCGAGACCGGCCCGCGCACGACTTGCATCATCCGAACGGTGGTCGACTCGGCCAGCGCGGGGAGATCGACCGCGATCGGGGCGAGCACCGCGTCGATGGTCTGCGACTCGGCTTCTTCCTCGGTCACGGTGGGTTCGTCGGGCGCGGGCGCGGCGACCGGCTTGAGCGAGATTTCTGATCCGCCGTCGGCGCTGCCGGCAGTCCAACCTGCGGCGTGCTTCCACCACACGAATCCATCGGCTAGCGTGCGGCTCGCCGGATCGACGGCGATCACCGCGTTTTGCGGCAGTTCGCCGACACGCGCCGCGTGAACGCTCGGCTCGGCGCGGATCACCAGCGGCCCGTCGACAACCTCGAAGTACTGCGGCTGTGCGAACACGGATGGATCATCGGCGGGGAGCAGCACCACGGCCGGGTCTTTGAGCGCGAGCGTCTCAGCGGCAGGCTGCATAAAGACGGCGTGTTCTTCGAGGCTGCGCTCGACCGACCAGCCGAAGCGGTGCTTTACCCAAACGAACCCGTCGGCTTCGAGGCGCTTGTTCGCCACGATCTCGACAATCGCGCCGGTCACCAGCTCACCGAGGCGGCGAGCGCCCGTATCCGGCTCGCTGCGAACGTTGATCGGCCCGTCGACCACCTGCATGAACTGGCGTGCCATAACCGCCCCTACGTGTCTGGATATGTATGTGACGATTAGCGGATTATACCGTCACCCAGCAGGCACGGCGAAAGTCGCGGGGACGCCACCACTTAGGGCCGGCGCAGGAACTGCTGGCGAGTCTGGCGGGTGGCTTCGGCCTGTTCGGGGGACATCAGGCTCCAGAACGCGGTCGATCCGACCACCTGCCCGTCATAGGTCGCGGCGTAACGCGCCAGCAGGTCGAAGAACGCCGCGTCGCCCAGATCGCGCCGGAGCTGCCCCAGCATCCGCACGCCGTTGAGATACACCGCGTTGATGTATTCGCGGATCGTCGTGAACTCGTACACCGTGCTGTCGACAAAGCCGGTCGGCGCGTAGTCCTCGACGCGGAACTGCCACCACCAATCCGTCAGGTTGGGATAGAACTGTTCGAGGAAGATGTGCTCGCTGTAGGTCGAAAGCGCCTCGTCCAGCCATGGCGACAGCGCCGCATCGCTGCCGACGCGCGCGTACCACCACTGATGCGCCACCTCATGCACGGTGATCAGCGTGAGGTAGCCGTCCGGCTTGCCGGTGTAGCGCTCGAACCACGTCGAACTGACGAACACCAGCCCGCTGAACTCCATGCCGTCGGGGAAATCGCCCTGCACGACGACGAAGCGGTCGTATGGGTAAGGGCCAAAACGCTCGGTGAACAGCTCCAAGCTGCGCGTCGCCATTGCCAGCGCATGATGCGCCCCGTCAACCGGCCCGTCGGCGGTTTGAATCTCGGTGTCGCCCAGTGTGTACAGCGCGACCTGCACGCCCGTCACCGACTCCTGCTCGGCGACGACGAACTGATCGCTCAGGCTGATCGAGTAATCGCGGGCGCGCCGCAGCGTGCCGTGATAACGCCCGTCGCCGAGGTCTTCAACATCCCCCGGCGCTGCGACGATCACACCGTCGGCGTTGGTGAGCGTCAGCGTCACGTCCCAGTCGGCGATGTCCAACACGTTCTGTTCGCCGGCGAAGAACGCCTCGCGGGTGATCCACGCATCGCTGACGCGCAGGGCCAACGTCGGGAGCCAGTGGCCGAGGTTGATCTGCCGGTCGCCTGAACTGAAGTAGCCGCGGAAACTGGCCGCGCCGGCGCCGAGCGGCGGGATCGTCATGCGGTACGTCATCTCGATCTGTACGGCGCATCCCGGCTCAAGCGGCTCGGCGAGCTGGACGGTCAGCCGCCGCCCGGTCAAGCCGTAGGTGGCCGCACCGCTGACGCCGTCCAGCTGAAACGCGTTGAGCCAATAATTCGGCTCGATGTTGAACACGAGATCGCTGTACGCCGTCGAGGTGCGGTTGAAGTGCCGCACGAGATGGCGCGCTTCGACGGTGCGTTCGCCGTAGTCGATCGTCGCCGATACGGTATGGGCGGTCGAGGGCGCGTCGTCGTCTGCGCCGCAGATCATCGCGCCCAGCGTCGCGTCCGAGCCGTCGGGCGTGGCTTCGTCCGCCGCCGGCGCGGTTGATTGGGCCGCCTGCGCGCCTGCCGAGTCCGGCGTGCTGGTCACGGCCGATGACGCGTCGTAGCGGGCCAGTGTCGGCACCGGGGATCCCAGCGCGATCTCTGGCTGGAAGGTTGTCGCGGTCGGGACGGCGGTGGGCGCCGCCTGCGACAGCGTACATCCGCACAGCATCACGGCGGCCAAGATAGCGAGGGGACGGCGGAGCATTCGATGGGTCATAGACACAATCCTACCCGATCGTATGCCACCATTACAGGCATATCCCATCCTGCATTGATTAAGCGGCGGTTTACGTCCGGCGCGCAGACGCGACGCCGCCGCGACTCTATTTCCCGCTACTCCACCGTGACACTCTTGGCGAGGTTGCGCGGTTGATCGACGTCGGCGCCGCGCCATACCGCGATGTGATACGCCAGAAGCTGCATCGGCAGCGCGGTCATCACCGGGCTGAGCAGCGGCGGACACGGCGGCAGATACAGCACGTCGTCGGCCTTGCTGGCGATGAACGTGTCGCCTTCGGTCGCCAGCGCGATCACCCGCCCGCCGCGCGCCTTGACCTGCTCGATCTGCGAGATCATCTTGTCGTACAGCGCGTCACGCAGCGCGATAGCGACCACCGGCAAATGCTGGTCGATCAGCGCGATCGGGCCGTGTTTCATCTCGCCGGCGGGGTAGCCTTCGGCGTGGATGTAGCTGATCTCCTTGAGCTTGAGCGCGCCTTCGAGCGCGATCGGATATTGGATGCCGCGGCCGAGGTACAGGAAATCGCGCGCTTCGAACAACGTGCCGGCCAAAGCATGAATCGTGCCGTCGAGCGCCAGCGTCCGGCCGAGGATGTCGGGCAGCTTGGCGAGGTCGTCGATGGCCTCCAACTGCGCCCCGGCAGTGAGCGTGCCGCGCGCCGCGCCGAGCGCCACCGCCAGCAGGTACTGGTCGACGATGCTGGCGGTGAACGTCTTGGTCGACGCCACGCCAATCTCCGGCCCAACGTTCATCGCCACGTAGCCGTCGGCCATGCGCATCGCCTGTGAGCCGATCACGTTGACAATGCTCCACACCGGCGATCCGCACGTTTTCGCGTGTTCCATCGCGGCCAGCGTATCAACCGTCTCGCCGCTTTGGGTGATCGCCAAAACGGCCGTCTCCGGCGTCAGCAGCGGGTCACGATAGCGATACTCGCTGCCGTACTCGACCTCGACCGCCACGCGCGCCAGCTTTTCGAGGTAGAACTTGCCGACCAGCGCGCTGTAGTAGCTGGTGCCGCACGCCACGCTGACGATCCGGTTGATCGCCACGGCCCGCGCCGGCGTCAGCGCTAGATCGCTCAACACGACCGTCCCGCGCTCGCGGTCGACGCGCCCCGCCAGCGTATCGGTGATCGCACGCCCCTGTTCGAAGATTTCCTTCTGCATGAAGTGTTTGTAACTGCCTTTGGCCGCGCTCACCGCGTCGAAGGCGACGTGATGCACCTGCGCATCGACCGGCGCGCCATCCGGCCCCAGCACCGAGACCCCGCCGGCCCGCACCACCGCCATCTGCCGGTGTTCGAGGTAGATCATGCGGCGCGTGTGCTCCAAAATGGCCGGGATGTCGCTGGCGATGAAATTCTCGCCCTCGCCCAAGCCGACCGCCACGCCGCCCGCGTTGCCAATGCGAATGGCGATCAACACGTCTGGCTTGCGCACCGGCAGCACGACGATGGCATGCGCGCCGGTCAAGCGCGACACCGCCTGCCGCACCGCGCTCACGATCTGCGCCTCGTCGCTCGTGCCGGTGATCTCCGCGTACTTTTCGATCAGGTGTACGATCACTTCGGTGTCGGTCTCGCTGGTGAACGTCACGCCTTCCGCGCTCAGCTCGTCTTTCAGCACCAGATAGTTCTCGACGATGCCGTTGTGCACCAGCACGAAATCGCCGTTCATGCTGACGTGCGGATGCGCGTTGCGCTCGGCCGGCACGCCGTGGGTCGCCCAGCGCGTGTGCCCGATGCCGATCTGCCCATCCACCGGATCGCGCTCTACTCGCGTCCGCAAATTCGCCAGCTTGCCGACATCACGCCGCACCTGCACGCCGTGCCCGTTCTGCACCGCCAAGCCGGCGCTGTCATATCCGCGGTATTCGAGCCGCTGCAAGCCGTCCAAGATCAGCGGCGCCGCGTCGCGCGGGCCGACGTATCCCACAATGCCACACATTCGGGTTCCCTCCCTGTGGTGTGGATGTCGCGGGGCTTCGCCCCACACCCCAGCAGGGACTTACGCCCCTGCACCCCTGTCCTGCACGCGCGCGCAGCGCACATGCGGAAACGGGGTCAAGGGGTGTAAACCCCTTGCGGAGGGGTGGAGGCAGCGCCTCTACAACACCACAATCCGAGTCATGGATGTTCACGCGCGGCGGGGTTGGATCCACGGTTGCCCGTGGGGTTTGAGCCGTCGCTTGGATTGGGGAGGGAGTACACGGGAGGGTGAACGCCCCCCGGGCGGCATCCGTTGATCGTCGATAAACCGCCACCTCGTCACCCGCCGGCGGGGATGCCGGTGGGCCAAACGCTATGTCCCCTCGTGCTGGTGCAAACGCGGCCTCCGTCCGCGCGTTACGTCGATGGAACTATGGTATGCGGGAAGCGCCTCGGCGTCAATGCGGGTGGAGGGGGCAGAAGGGAGCGGGCAGGGATCAGGGGAAGCCCCAGTGTCGTGATGCGCCGGGGCGTGCGCGTCGGGTGGCGCGGGCGGTGGTTGAGGATGGGGAGTGATGAGTGATGGGTGCTGAGTCGTCAGCTGCCAGTCGTCAGGGGTCAGACACCAGCAGACGACAACATGGCGGCATCGCTTCAGTCCCTTCCAGTACGCTCTGAACGTATCCTCTACGGCCGCGACCAGAACCCTTCGCTCAGGTACTTATACGCGTTGTCCGGGAACAGCGTCACGACCACGCCCGGTTCGCCACGACCCGCCAACTCGCCGGCGATCCGAAGCGCGCCAACCATCGCCGCTGCCGAACTGATCCCGACCAGATACCCCTCCTCGCGGGCGAGACGACGCGCCATCTCGCAGCTCTCCTCGGTGCTGATGGCGATGTCACGGTCGGCGAATCGATCATCGTAGATGCCCGGAACGATGGCGGTCGCCATGTGTTTCCAGCCTTCCACGCCGTGGAACGGATCATTGGGCTGCATCGAGATCACCGTGATCGCCGGATTGAACGCCTTCAAGCCGCGCCCAACGCCCATCAGCGTGCCCGATGTGCCGACGCCGGCCACGAAATGCGTAACTGTGCCGTGCGTCTGCCGCCAGATTTCCGGCGCGGTGGTGTGATAGTGTGCCTGCCAATTCGCGGGGTTGTTGTACTGATCGGCGTAATAGTACCGGTCGGGGTGCGCGGCCAGCTCGGCGCGGGCGGCGCGGATTGCCCCGTCCGACCCCTCCAGCGGATCGGTCAGCGCCAGCTCGGCCCCGTACGCGCGCAGGATCGCGATGCGCTCCGGGCTGGCGTTGGCGGGCAGATACAGCTTGACGGCGAATCTCTTCGCCGCGCCGAGCATGGCATACGCGATGCCGGTGTTGCCGCTGGTGCTGTCGAGCAGGATTTTGCCGCCGGTCAGCAGGTCGCGATTGATGGCGTCGCGCACGATGGCGAGGGCCGCGCGATCTTTCACGCTGCCGCCGGGGTTTGTCCATTCCGCCTTTGCGTAGACGTGAACGGTATCGGGCAGATGCGCGGTGATGCGTGTGAAACCCAGCAGCGGCGTATTGCCGATCTGCGACTCAAGCGGCTGGGCGGCGCGGAGCGCAGCAGGGAGGGCTGTGGGGTGGGATGCAAGGGCGACCATGATGCTCCTTCACGGCGGGAAAACAAAAACGGCGGCAGGTACGCGACAAACAAAAACACGGCCGAACCGGCTCTCTGGGTTGAGAGAGGAGGTCAGGCCGCGTCGGGTTCGTCGGATACCAGCCGCCGCGTGAGCGTCGTCAGGCTAGTGTTGTGTCGTGCTGCCTATCGCGGTGAACTCCCCTCGATTCGACAGACACAACAACAAGATGCGTTTTGCATGGTAATGCCTCGTTGGGGTGGCGATCTCGCCACGTAGACTCAGTGTAGCGACGCCTGTCTGGCTTTGTCAACCACCGGCGAGATCACTCCGCAGGATTCAGGTTCCCGTTGCAGTTGTGGTGGATTCTATCCCGCTATAAGAAGGCGTATTGTTCCGCACCGTGACGATTGATCTGGCGGTGGCCGGCGCGGCCAAGCGCACCTATCCGCGTTACGTCGATGACGCATAACCGCGGCTCGGCCGGGCCTCAAGTCACCGCCTCCGCCTAACCGTCACGCCTTGACGTCGAGATCGGTCTGCACGCTCAGCTTGGCCGCGTTGATCGCGTCCCGAATGTAGGGCGGCACATGATCGCCATGGGTGCGTTGAAAGCGCGGATCGAGGTAATCGCGGTGCGTGATGCGCCCACGGCAGTTGGCCGCCCCACAGTTGCACGGCATGTCATACGGCACGGACATCATAAACGCGCCGTAGTCGCACGTGACCTCCTCGCCAGCGGCGATGTCGCGGCGGGCGACGGTCATGTCCTCGTTGATCCACCACGTATTCGGGTCGCACGAGTGGTTCTGATAGCGTCCGATCCCGCCGTCAAGGCACAGCGTGGTCGGCCCGCACTGCCATGTGTAGTAGAGGATGGCGTCGCGCTGATCGGGCAGCATGGCATACACCGCGTCGATCTCGTACTTGATGTCGTCGGGATGGGCTGTAAAGACGACCTCTCCCGCTTTGATGTGGCGGGTCGCAAAGACGCCCCGGCCTGCAATCGGACTATCACGAAGCTCAATATGCTCGTGACTCATTTTCCGCCCCCAACATGACGACCCACAATGCGAGAAGTCAAACAGGGCGGGCGCCGCCGCAGCTACGTTACCCCTTCATCGGCATAACGCTGTGCGTCGCGATGAGCAGCGCGCGTCCGTATCCTGATGGCCTGATGACGCATGATTATCTGCGGAGTTGGCTGGTTCGCAAGGGGCGCAAAAGCCCGGAAAACGACGATTGGGATACGCCTTTTTTGTTTCCCGTTTCCGAGACGAAAAACCGGCCCCGTATTGAGCGGAGCCGGCCGCGTGTTATGCGATGATGCGCGCCTAATTACCGCCGCGAAACGCTGGCGGCGCGAGGCGTCCCATCGGCGGCGGAGACGTCAGAAACTCGTCGTAGTGCAGCAGCTGCAAACCGTCGACGTAAACCTTGCCGCCGGCCCCGGTCAGCTTGATCTGCACCTTGATCTGCGCGACATCCAGCGAGTCGAGGCCGAGGATGGCGTTGGCTTCACGCGTGAAGTAGGGGGCGGTCTTGGCCTGATCGCGGGGCAGCGCTTCGATCTTCATCTTGAGCTTGCTGCCGTCGATAAAGGATACCTTCGCCATCACCACAAAGCCCGCTGTGAGGTTGATCGTGTCGAACTGGCCGCGCAGCGTGAAGGCGTCGCCCGCGTCGCCGATCGGTGTGGCGACCGTCTGCTTGAGCTTGCCGTTCAGCCCGGTCACGCCTTTGAATAGATAGGCGCACTCGCCGCTGTTGGCGACGGTCGTTTCGACCGTGTTGCATGTGCGCTTGCTCTTGTCCAGCTTCTTTTCTGTCCAACCCAGCGCCAAGTTCGCATCGAGCGGATCGGGGTCTTCAAAGCCGCCGTTGACGAGCAGTTCGGTACCGACCCCGCTGTAGCCTTCGGCGTCGACCGTCCATGTCAGCGTCGTCTTGCTCAGGTACGCCAGCGATGGATGCAGGATGCCCGCGGTGTCGGTCACTTCGGCGGTCAGCGTGGTGATGCCGCTGGCGATCGGCGTATACGTGAAGCTGGCGGTGTCGCCGTAGCCGTAATTGCTGTCCTGCACTTTCACGCCGTCAACCGTCCACACCACGCGGGCGTAGCTGCCGTCGGTCGGGGACAGCACGTCGAAGCTGAACGTCACGCCCTGCCCACCGGGGATGTTGACCGTCCCGGCCGCCGGATCCGGGCTGACCGTCCCCGGTTCGACCATGTCGATGCCGTCCGTGTCATCAAGGTCGAACCAGAACGCGCTCTGGCCTTCCCAGCCGCCGGAATACAGCATGACCGGAAGCTGTTCGGCGGCGACTTTACCGAACGGCCTGCCGAGCGATTTCATCAGGCAGTTGAAGCACCCGCGGTAGTACGTCGTCGACGAGTAATGCGCGCCCAGCCACAAGCCAGCCTCCTCGCCCAAGTCGGTCGTGGTCGGGATTGGCGTGCTGCCGGCGATCCAGCGGTTCCACTTTATCAGCGCGCGCGTGGTCTGGTCGGTGACGTTGGGCTGGCATGGTGTTGTAATGCCGGCGCGTCCGTAGTCCGAGCACGGTGGATATCCCGGCGTGTACAAATCGTATTCGTCATCAAGGCGCAGCAGCGAGTGGCCGACTTCGTGGCGCAAGATGTCGACTCCGGAGCTGTTGGTCGATACCGCCGCGACTTCGCCGCCGCTGCCGCCGTACACCACATCATTGGCGACAAGGAAGATCTCGTCCCAGTCCGGTAGGGCGGCGTCGGCGTCCGAAAACACGGTCGTGTAGTCGGTCGCCACCATCAAGCGGGCGATGCCGCTGTAGCAGTATGTCGTATCGTAGCGCGTATCTTTCAGGACGCCGTTCATCGGCTCGACGTTGTACGCCGCGACCGGGCAGCACGAGATCGGATGTGAGGGGCTGGGGCTGCACGATCCACTGTAGCCGGGCTGATCCACGCCGGAGTCGGTGGACGGCTCAAACAGCGCGTAGGTGTTGAAGTACATCTTGTAACGGCTGTAGGGTGACAGGCTGAAAACTCCGTTGAGCAGGGTGGTCGCGTCGTTGACGAACTTGGTCTGCTCGCCAGCGCCGTAGCCGTCGCCCATCACGATCAGATCGACGCGGTTTCCGGCCGGGCCGTGGACGTCAATCGGGATCAGCGTGCCGCGCGTCTGGTGGGGCTGAGCGCCGAACTGTTGGGCCACGGCGTCCAGGTCGATCAGGCCGTTGGAGCGCAGCGCGCCGGTGAACTGCACGCTGAGCCGGTTCGCGCCGGCGATCACCGGAACCTTGACGTTGAACGCGCGATTGGCCCACGGGATGCGCTGACCCTGAATGTTGGAGCCTTGCGCATCGACCACGCCGAGGTTGGCCGGGTCGATGGCGTGTTCGGCGCGGATCCAGCGCGATACGGCCACCGTGGTCTGGAACACGACCGCCCCGCTGGCGTCGTCGATCAACTGCACGACAGCGATGTCACGCTCGCGATCCGGCGCGGCCGCAGAGGCCGCGGCGATCTCCGTCGAACCGTCGGAGCTGATGCTGCGCTGCAAAATCACGGAAGAATAGCCGGCGACCGTCACCGCGCCGTCGAGATCGGCATTCAGCGTCAGGCTGTGTACGAGGTGTCCGAGCGACAGGGGTTGAGCCACGGTGAGCGTCAAGCCAGCCGCCAGCAGCACGAACGCGATAAGGGCCGGCAGAACGCGGCGAACTCGGGTCATCATCTTCTCTCATCTGCGTGCGAAATCCGATACAGCACGCACAGATTGAAATCCTCTCACACTCTAGTCGAAAGCACCGAGCCGGTCAATCACCCCTTCTCAACGCTTGGACGGCGATCACGTTACAACGTTGTGATGCGCGGCCCCGGTAGAAAATCGCGCGTGGGGACGTCATAATAGAGACATCGGAGTGGAGACGATAGAAAGCCCGACATAATGGCCGATCCCGAGATTGTGACGCAGGACGATTCCCCACAGGTGCAGATGCCGATTGACGGCGTCCACCGGCGCACGATGGCAAGCGGTGAACGCGTGATGGTGTGCGAGTTCTTCCTCGAACGCGGCGCCGAGATCCCGGTTCACAGCCACATGCACGAACAGGCCGGTTATGTCATTCAGGGCAGCATTACGTTTACCATCAACGGCGAGGCACGCAAGCTCTATCGGGGTGACTCGTACGCCATTCCGGGGGATGTTCTTCACGGCGCCTACGCCGACGAAGACTGTATACTGGTAGAAGTATTCAGCCCGCCCCGAGAGGAATATCGTATTACGAGGTAGACCCGGAATGAACACCTACGATCCGCGCCGTAACAGCCGCCTCAGCCGCGCCCGCGACCGCCAGCACGCGCGCGAAGCACGGCGAAACGAAGCGATGGCCGTCCCGCGTGAGGAGAAGGTCGCGCCCGCGCTCGAACGCGAACCGGTCGGCATGACCGCGCAATCGCGCATCGACACCGAGGCGCTCAAGAAACGCGCGAATTTGGTCGTTCAGGATGCCTTGTGGTACGCGCGACATCGGCCGTCCGTGTGGCGGTGGGGCGGCCTGATTGGTGTCGCGCTGATCCTGCTGTTCCTCGGCTCGTATCTACTGCCGGGGCGTATCTTCCCCAACGTATTCGCGCTTGGCGTGCCGTTGGGCGGGTTGACCGTCGATGAGGCGGTCGCGGCGCTGCAAGACGCATGGGCGAACGATGTCAAAGTGCGGCTCGTGGTGCAGGGCGAGACGATTGAAGAACTCTCGCCGCAGCAGGTCGGCTTGCAGGTCGATTTCACACACATGGCGGAAGCGGCGCGCGGCGTCGGCCTGTCCGGCATCCCCCTCGGCTACGGCATCCAGCCGCAGGTGACGCTCGACTATCGCACCGCCGAGGATTTGCTGGTGGCGCGCGCGGTCGCCCTCAACACGCCAGCCCAGAACGCCAGCTACACGCTCAAAGCCGGCATCGTCGTCGGCGTGCCCGGCACGACCGGCCGGCAGATCGACATTACCCAGACGCTTTCACAGATCAACGACGCGCCGGAATCGATCCTACGCCGTGGACAGATCGAGATCGTAACACTGCCTGTCGAGCCAGATTATCCCGACCCGGAGCCGTTTCTGATCGAAGCGCGGCGGATGGCGAGCCAGCCGTTTCAGCTCATCGGCTACGACCCGTTCACCGACACCACGACCACATGGGCGACGCCGCCTGAGAATCTGGTCACATGGCTGGAGGTCGGCGAGAACGGCTTGACCGTCAGCGAGCAGGAGATCGTGCGCTTCTTGGAGGCGCTCAACACCGAGATCGCGTCGATCGACCCGGCCATGTACATCTCGCGCGATGACGCGGTGCGCGCGCTCAGCGAAGCCCTGCAGATCGGTGAACGACGGGCATGGCTGCGCGTCAGCCACTATCCGCAGCGGTACACGATCCAGCGCGGCGACAGCGGCTACGCTATCTCGCGCCGGACGGGGATCCCATACTTCATGATTCAAGAAGCCAACGCCGGGCGCGATCTGGGCATGATTTATCCGGGTGACGAGATCAACCTGCCCAGCAAGGACGCCGTCGTTCCGCTGCCGCCGGTGCCGACCAAGCGCATCGTGGTCGACATCAACACGCAAATGCTGTACGGCTTTGAAAACGGGCAGGAGGCGTTCAGCTGGCCGATCTCGACCGGCATCGCCAAGTACCCGACCGCGCCGGGCGTGTATCAAATCCTCAACCACGTCGAGCTGGCGTACGGCTCCAGTATCGATCTGTGCACGTCGGACTCGTCGTGCGGCCAGTGGAAGATGTACTGGTTCATGGGTATGTACGAGGTCTCGACCGGCCTGATGAACGGCTTCCACGGACAGGTCGAACTGCCGAACGGGGCGTACTTAGGCGGCGGCAACGTCGGCCAGCCGTTCACGTATGGGTGCGTCATGTCGCGGCCAGAAGAGGCCGAATTCTTGTATAACTGGGCCGAGGACGGCGTGGTGGTCGAGGTTATCTCTAACGACTTCTTGCCGACCAGCGACGTCGGGCGTCAGGTGCTGGCAAAGCGCGGCGGCAGCGCATGATCGGCGTACGAATCCTGAGGTTCCGGCGATGATGAGCTTGACACCGCGTTTGCAACGTCTGCGGGATGCCGGCTATCGCATCACCCATGCGCGCGCTGCTGTGCTCAAGGCGCTCGAACAGGCCGGCGGGCATTTAACGTCGGCGCAGATCGTCGATGCGGTGGCGGTCATCGACCCGGCGGTTGGGCGCGCCAGCGTGTTCCGCACGCTCGATCTGCTGTCACGGCTGTCGCTGATCCGGCCGACGTACACCGAAGGCAGCGGCGCGCCGGTCTTCGTGCTGCTCCCCGGCGGCCACCACCACCATATCATCTGCACCCACTGCGGGCGCGTGTTCGAGTTTGAGAACTGCGGGCTAGACGAGCTATCGGCGCGGCTTGAGGCCAACTCCGGCGTGCATATCGCCGGACATCTGCTGGAGTTCTACGGCACCTGTGCCGACTGCACGGCGAGTTCTGCGGCGAGTTCGCGGGAAGCACGAGCGTAAAGCACGCGCCAGCGTCGTGAGTCACGGCTCTATGCGTGCCGGTGCAGCGCGAGCAGGTCGGATAACACGGCGAAGCCCGTCTGAAGGCCGCCCGCCCCTACGCCGACGAGCGTCACATCGCCCAGCACGTCGGTGGTGAACGTGACGGCGTTGTTCGCGCCAGAGACGCCGGCCAGCGGATGACTGACGGGGAGCTTCACGGGCTGAACGCTGCCGCCGGCCTGCGACGCCTCGGCGATCAGCTTGTAGCGCATGCCATCGGCCGCGGCGGCGCGCAAGTCCTCCGGCGTCAGGTCGCGGATGCCGCGCACGTCGAGATCAGCCAGCTTGAACGTGCGCCCGAACAGCGCGCTGGCGAGGATCAGCAGCTTGCCGGCGGCGTCCCACCCGTCCACGTCGGCGGTCGGGTCGGCCTCGGCATAACCGAGCCGCTGCGCCTCGGCCAACACATCGTCATAGGCGCGGCCCTGCTCCATCAGCGAGAGCATGTAGTTGGTGGTGCCGTTCAAGATGCCGCGCACCTGCGAAACGACCGCGCCGGCCAAGGCCTCGCGGGCAAGGCGCAGCGCCGGCGTGCCGCTCATCACCGTGCCTTCGAACAACACCTGACGGCCGCACTGCTTGGCGCGCTCCATCAGGTTGACGAAGTCGAGGGCGACCGGCCCCTTATTCGCCAGAACGACGTGCTTGCCGTGTTCGAGCGCGGTGTAGCACAGGTCGAGCGCGGGCTGGCCGGTGCGCAGGTCGGTCGGGCTGGCCTCGACCACCACGTCGACATACGGGGCAGCTGCGACGCCCTCGGCGCTGATGTCGCGGCGTAAATCGGGCGAGTCAGGATAACCGGCGAAGCTGCCTTTTTCAGCCGCTGTCAGCAGCGCGGAGAGGTCGAGTCCTTCGGGATGGTACAGGTTTCCGCGCGACCGCGTGATTACGGCGGTGACCTGCGCCGCGAAGCCGTACTGCTGGGCCAACGCGGCCTGCTTCTCGATCAACAGCCGCACCAGTCCTTGCCCGACACTTCCAAATCCGATCAGGGCGAGTTTCAAGGAGACACTCCTTTGCCATCGGCTGAGGCACGATAGGGCGGATGGCCGCCACGTTGAATCTCTCGGCTGTCCGCGCTAAAGTCAATCGCCAAATCAGCCTACCCTCAGCCCGATCGAGCTGGCTGAGCCAATACCGCCATAGATCATACCGCGTGCCAGCGCGCGCTGCCTAAACTCAGCGCATATCGAAGCGGACGACACTTCTTGACCGGATTCTTGGCCCATGGAAGACGATAACCTGCAGCAGCACAGCACCGCCCTGCTGACCGCGTGGGAAGACGGGACGTTGAGCTACCATGATGCCATCGTCCAGTTCAACGCGCTCCGGGGCGAAGCTCAGACGCGCGGCCAAACCGAAGACGAAGCCTTTCTCGAGTCGCGCCTCGGCGTCATCGAGGGCTACCGTGGCAACTATGTCGGCAGCATCGCGCACTTTGAACGCGCCCGCGACCTGTATCTGCGCGCCAACAACCGGCGGCAGGTGGCGACCTGTACACTCAACATCGGCGAGACCTACCGCCTCAAAGGCAACTTCGCCCGCGCGCGCCAGTATTTCCGCATCGGCCTCGACGCCGCCGTCGAACTCGGCGACCGTGAGCTGCAAGTGCTGGCGCGCACCAATGAGAGCCAGATGATGTTGAGTCAGGGCAACGCGGCGCAGGCAGAGGCCAACTTGCGCGAGTGTTACGCCTTGTGCGAGGAGCCGTTCCCGGTGCCGCCCGGCGTGCCGCCGGAGGTCGTCGTGCGCAACCAGCTCGATCAACGCGCCGACATCGCCCACGCGCTGGCGACGCTCTACCTCGACTCCGGCGATATCGAGCAGGCGTGGTACTTCGCGCAGGAGGGGCTAAAGCTGGCGACCCTGCTGCAAACCGACCTGCGGATCGGCTTCGCTTACCGCGCGCTCGGTGAAGTCGTGACCGTGCTCGAACATCCGCCTGAGCCGCCGCTGTCATCCGACCCCGACCACTACTTCAGCGAGTCGATCGCGCGTTTCAAGGCGGTCAACGCCGAGGGCGAGACGTCGCGTACGTTGTTTGCGCAAGGGCGCAGCCTGCGCCGGCGCGGCCGTCAGACTCAAGCCGCGCGCAAGCTGCATCAGGCGATGATTATGTTCAGCCGGCTTGGCATGGTGGACGACGCCGCCAAAGCCGCCGAGGAACAGCTCAAGCTGTTGTGAGTTAGTTGTCAGGGGGCAGTTGTCAGGGGGCAGTTGTCAGGGGGCAGTTGTCAGGGGGCAGTTGTCAGGAGTCAGTTGTCAGGGGGCAGTTGTCAGGAGTCAGGAGTCAGGAGTCAGTTGTCAGGGGGCAGGAGTCGGGAGTCAGGGGCGTTGTACGGGTGACACGTGCTTCATCGTGCGGAGCGCGCTCCAAAAACTCTCCCCTGAGCCAGTAGGCATAAACGCCGCAGATGTGCGCCGGCCAAACATTACGCTGCGTTTTGACAGTGCTGCGATCCCGCGCCGGTGAGACGAATAGACAGGGCGGAGCCGCGTTGGCTCCGCCCTGTTGTGTTGCGGCGTCCGTGGTGTATTACGGCACGAGATACGTGCTCGACCAGCTCGGCCGCGGCGGTAGATCACCCGCCTCGACCCGTGCGCGCCAGTCGTCGTCGGTCAGGCGCGACTGGATGTCACCGGTGAACTGATAACTGCTGTAGACGAACCCGCGCGTCAACTGCAAGCCGTATGGGCTGTTGGTGACCACCCACAGCGTGTCGACATTGCCAACCGCTGTGTAGAGTATCTGTTTGGCGGACGGATTGCTGGCGATGTCCGCGATCAGCGCCATGCGCTCCGGCGGATCGACGATCGCCTCTTGCAGGATCATGCGGATCGCGCTCAGCCGCTGCGCGAAGTGCTCCTGAAGGTTGTAATACTCTTCGGAAGTGAACGGCTCGCCGCGCAGTTCACGCACCGCCAGATCGGCCAGCACAGCCGCCAGCGACTCGATATCAGTGGCGCTGAATCGTACCGCAGACAGCAGTTGGGCGTTCTCGAAGTAGCCGCGCGCCTCCAGCCCACTCACCAGCGAGTGCGCCGCGATTGCGATCCGCGCGAACACCAGCGGATTGGGTTCGACCACGCTGTAGCTGGTGACTGGGGGCAGCCATCCGCCGCCGCCGAGGCCGCCGTAGGGCTGTTCGGCATACAGCAGTGTCGCATGCTTGAGCTGCGTATAGCTGCCGGCGAAGGTGTTGATGTCCTTGTACTTCCACGCGTCGGTCTGCATCAACGGCGGGTACAGCGCGTCGTCGCGCACCAGCAGCGGTTGAAGCGCCGACAGCCACGCGCCGTACAGCGTCTCCTGCCACGCCTCGGCGGTGATCGTATTGACTTCCTGACGCAGTTCGCCGAGGTTTTCGGTGTAGTGCAGGAAGTCGGTCGCGCCGGCCGCGTCGGTGACGACAAACGCCAGATCGCTGCCCAGCACCGCCGCCACGTCTTCGACCATCGGCAGGGCGCGCGACTGCTGACGTTCGCCCACGGCCGGATAGATCAGATTCTGCATCACGTAACCGTCGAACGTGAAGCGCTGGCCGAACACCCGAATGCCCCGGCTGAACGCGTCCAGCTCATCTTCCTTGATGCCGACCGGCAGTTCGATGCTGTTGATCTTCGGCCCCGGCAGCGCCAGCAGCCCCGCGATCACCTGATCGGTCAGCGTGTCGTCGGCCATCGCGCCCAGCGGCAGATCGTCGCCATAGATCGACCGCATCAACGGCAGCGCGTCGTCGGGACTGAGGTCATCGACCGGCCCCACCAGCCACGCCAACGTCTCATCAAGAGTGGCCCAGCGGCCATAAGCGCCGGACTGCGCCAATGCGCGCACTGCCAGCAGACCGGTCTGCGTGTCGATGCGATCCTTGGTGCGGAAAGTGATCCGCCCCAGCCACATCATCGCGCGGAAGTAGCTGCTGAGTGCCTTCGTGCTGGGATAGTAGCTGCGCGGCTTGTATTGGCTGAAGTCCTCGGTGTAGTCGGTGAGGATCGGCACTTTACCAGAGCCTTCCTCGGCGGCGATCATCGCGTAGACCGCCTCGGACTCTGCGCGGGTGTCCGAATCGAGACTGGCGAGCGCCTCACCGATGGAGGTCAGCGGGGGATAGCTGCCAGTATAGTCGGAAGCGCCCTGTTCGAGCGCCAGCGCCGCCACCGCGTAGTAGATCACGGCCCGCCGCGCCGGCTCTTCCAGCACGGTTCCGGCCACAGCCTCCCACTGCTGCCGCGCGCTGACGAGGCTCGACGCGACGATGCCCGACACTTGACCGTAGAGTTGATCCATCTCAAGATACTTGAGCGTGTTCTCGTAAAGTTGGTACAGGGTGTCGAGCACCGCGTCGGTGGTGATGAAGTCGGCCTTGCCCTCCGCGTGATCCCACCCCTCGAAATAGGCGTCGTCGAAGTACGACGCGTCACCGGGGACGACCACGAAACCGTTCTGCGCCAGCGCGCGAAGCTGTGCATCGCTCAGGCCGGCGTCGGCCACGAAGCGCACCTCGTCGAGGTTAACCGGCAGACTGGGGAAATCACCGCTGTACGTGTCCGGCATCTCGATCAGCAGCGGATCAGGCGCGCCCGTGAACGTCCACACCCCGGCGAACTCACTGGCGACCAGACGTTCGTCGGGAATGACGGTCGGCACCGGCAGCACCGGCTCAGTGATAACCGGCGCGTCGGCGGTAATGCCCAGCGCGACCGGCTCGGCCGGGACAAATTCAAACGGCTCAAGCAGATACACGCCGTTCAGAAATTCCGGGATGACTCCGTAATACGCGCCCTCCGCCTCCCACAAGATTGCGCCGGAAACACAGATTGGCCCGTGGAAGAAGTGGAACCACTCGTTGGAGCCAATCTCGTCGATCCCTCCACTGTAGTTGGAGTACGTGAAGGTGACGCCGGGCACGAGTTCAACGAAGTCACCCTCGCTGAACCGGCTTGAGACATCCGGACACAGCCCGTTGTCGGCTGCGTCTTTGAAGCCATCAAGGTCAATGGCCCCGTCCGAACCCATCGGCGTTCCGGGCGCGATGAAGTACTCCTCCGCGTCTCCCTCGGCCACCCACCCCTGCTTCCCGTCGCCGTAGTCGATCTGCCACCAGTAGTAGCCATCCGCGCACGTCGGCCCGTCACCGACGGTGAAACTGGAGCCTTCGGGCAGTTGATCGATCCGTTCGGCCGACGTTCCCGGCGCTGACCGGATGTTGAGCGGTGTGCCATCGGTGAACGTGACGTATGCCGTGGCGCCGACGTCCACGCGCGGCGTGGGCGCGTCTCCGCACGCCTCTTGCGCGTACATGTGGGGTATCGGGACAAGCAAACTAAGCAGCAGCAACGATATTACAAGCGGGCGCATTCGCAGCCTCCTAGGTGGATCCGTGCTTGCGTTCCATTGTATGCCAGTCCCCCCGCCGACGCTGGCCCGCATGGTCTCGGCCGGGGGTTGGGCCGCCGCCGGTTGATCGCCTTTAGGCTGACGGAATCGCAACGAAGTTGTAGCGGTTAGTGGTCAGGGGTGAGGGGGAAGTGCTGAGTGTCAAGTGATGAGTGCTGAGGGAAGGGCAAACCGATTAAACCACAGAGGACACAGAGGGGGCAGTTGTCAGGTTTCAGGCATCAGTAGTCAGGGGCAGCAGTCAGAGATGGCCCCACCCGCTCACTCGCCTTGCGCCACCTACTCCCACGACGTACGTCGTTCTCCCCTCTCCCCTTGTGGGAGAGGGGCCGGGGGTGAGGGGGAAGTGCTGAGTGTCAAGTGATGAGTGCTGAGGGAAGGGCAAACCGATTGAACCACAGAGGCCACAGAGGACACAGAGCAAACACGAGCACACAGAGCGGCTTTCACACTCCCACGACGTACGTCCTTCTCCCCTCTCCCTGAGGGAGAGGGGCTGGGGGTGAGGGGGAAGTGCTGAGTGTCAAGTGATGAGTGCTGAGGGAAAGGCAAACCGATTGAACCACAGAGGACACAGAGGACACAGAGCAAACACGAGCACACAGAGCGACTTTCACACTCCTACGCACACGTCGTTCTCCCCTCTCCCTGAGGGAGAG
>JAANMW010001906.1_pt1 | contig 20202 bp, 17 predicted proteins | sample 7279671 | NCBI WGS metagenome assembly JAANMW01 (sample SAMN14094541, study PRJNA606508) | bioreactor metagenome | isolation source: A lab-scale SPAN reactor treating ammonium-rich wastewater day 247 | place: Ireland: Galway | collected 2017-09-19
TCCGGCGTAATAACTTTCATTTACAGTATACATAAGTATAGTATTATTAATTTTCTGTTAAATCGTGTAATAATACGATTAGCGGACGAGTCCGCTCCGATCAAAAGATATTTCATCCGAGTCACGAAGCAATTCTCTGCCCATTTTACGCCTTAGTTGGAGGATCAACCACGCCGCGAGTCAAAGATCATGGGTTTCACTTGCCGCAAGGGCGGCAATACTTTTAGGGGTCCTACAATATGTTGCACTCGCGAAAGACGACGCTAGCGTTTCTTATCCGGCCGCGTACCTTGGCCGCTGTGATGACTGCGAGCGTCTTGATTGCAGGCGGCGTCACCGAGGCTTTGGCCGGGTCGCGCAACCATCATCGTCATCATCACCAGGGACATCATGCGAAGAGCCACGGCGCCAGCGGGCCTGCCTGGACCAACGCCAATGCGTCTCTCGAACGTTCTGCCCGTTCGAACCGATCGTTTTCCGGCGTGGCCTCTTATTATGGCAATGAGGCCGGCAACCGCACCGCGTCCGGCCAGCGCTTCAACCAGAACGCCATGACCGCCGCCCATCGCAGCCTCCCGTTCGGGACCAGGCTGAGGGTCACCCATGGCAGCCGCAGCGTGGTCGTCACCATCAACGATCGCGGTCCATTCATCCGCGGCCGCGTGCTGGACCTTTCAAAAGGCGCCGCCCACGCGATCGGCCTGACCGGCCGCGGCGTCGGCCGTGTGGTCGCCGAGGTCATGTAAACCAGCTCCCACACCGCGTTTCGCTTCTCAAAACGCGTCAAATCAAGATCATAAAACCCCGCTTCTGATTCCATCAGAAGCGGAAAGGCCTCTCAAAGAAAGCTCTGCGGATCGACATCCACTTCGAGCTTGAGATTGCCTTTCGTCTTCGGCGCGGACGCGAGCCAGTCGCGCAAATAGCCGGAGAGGTCCACGCCGCGCGCCGACTTCACCAGCAGGCGGAATCGATAGCGTCCCTTGATCAGGGCCAGCGGCGCTTCCGCCGGTCCCAGCACCTGGATGCGCTCGTCGATCGGCGCAACCGCGGCGAGCCGGCGGGCGAAGCTTTCCGCGCTCGGGCGGTCGCCCGCGGATATGATCAGGCTGGCCAGCCGGCCGAACGGCGGATAGCCGGTCCGCTCACGCGCCGCTATTTCGCTGGCGTAGAACGCCTCGCGATCACCCGCGACCAGCGCCTTCATCACGGGATGTTCGGGCTGGTGGGTTTGCAAATAGCCGACGCCGCGACCCTGTTCGCGGCCAGTGCGGCCGATCACCTGATTGAGCAGTTGGAAGGTTCGCTCCGCGGCGCGGGGATCGCCGTTGCCGAGTCCGAGGTCGGCATCCACCACCCCGACCAGATTCAGGCGCGGAAAATGGTGTCCCTTCGCCACCAGTTGCGTGCCGATGATGATGTCGACGCGGCCCTCGGCGATGTCGTTCAACTCCGAGCGCATGGTCTCGATCGAGGTGATCAGGTCGCTCGACAGCACCATGGTCCGCGCATCGGGAAACAGGGCGGCGGCCTCCTCCTGCAGCCGTTCGACGCCGGGGCCGACCGCGACCAGCGATTGTTCGGCCGCGCAATGCGGGCATCGATGCGGACGCGGCATCGAGAAGCCGCAGTGATGGCAAACGAGCCGCTCCCGGAAGCGGTGATCCACCAGCCAGGCATCGCAAATGGTGCAGGCGAAGCGGTGGCCGCAGCCGCGGCACAAGGTCAGCGGCGCGTAACCGCGGCGATTGAGAAACAGCAGCGCCTGCTCGCGCCGCTCGATAGCGCTCCCGATCTCTCCGGCCAGACGCGGAGAAATGAAGCGGCCGCGCGACGGTCCCTCGCGCCGAAGATCGATCAGTTCGATCTGCGGCAAATGCTGACCGCCGAACCGCGACGTCAGCGCGATGCGCTGGTAGCGGCCCTTGCGCGCGTTGACTTCGCTCTCAACCGATGGCGTCGCCGAGGCAAGCACGATCGGAATCTTCGCGACATGTGCGCGAACCACGGCCATGTCGCGGGCGTGATAGCGCACGCCCTCGTCCTGCTTGTAGGCCTGATCGTGCTCCTCATCGACAATGATCAGTCCGAGGCTGGCATAGGGCAGAAACAGCGCGGAGCGCGCGCCGACCACGACCTGCGCCTCGCCCGCCGCGATGGCTGCCCAGTTGCGCGCGCGGGTGCGCGGCGTCAATTCCGAATGCCACTCCAGCGGACGCTCGCCGAAGCGGGCCGCGAAACGGTCGCGGAACTGCCCGGTCAGCGCGATCTCGGGCATCAGGATCAAAACCTGCCTGCCGCGGCGGACGGTTTCGGCGACCGCTTCGAAATAAACCTCGGTCTTGCCGGAGCCGGTCACGCCGTCGAGCAGCGCGACGTGGAACGTGCCGTTCGACGCCAGCGCGCGCATGGCGTCCACGGCCGCTCGCTGCGACCTGGAGAAATCTGGCACGGCGAAATCCGGGTCCGGCGGCGGGGGAGGTGGCGGCGGCGGCATCGGCTCGGTCGTCAGCGTGCCCTCATCGACAAGACCGTCGACGACGCCAGCGCTGACGCCCGCTTCCCTGGCCGCATCGGATTTCGCGCGCAGCAGCCCGTCCGACAGCACCGCCAGCAACCGCCGCCGCGCCGGGGTCATGCGCCGAGGCGGCTCGCCGCTCAGCCGCACGCCCGGCCGCACCCGCTCCGGCCCGAGATGTTCGCCCATCCGCAGGCTCATGCGCATCACCATCCCGCGCGGCGACAGCGTGTAGTTGGCGATCCAGTCGATCAGCGTGCGCAGTTCGTCCCCGAGCGGGGGGACATCGAGCTTGCCGGAGATGTCCTTGAGGCGGTTGTGCAGGCGCGGATCTGGCGCGGGGTTCTCGGCCCAGACCACGGCGACCACCTCGCGGGAGCCGAGCGGCACCGTCACCACCTCGCCTGGCCGCACCTGCATGCCGTCTGGCACGCGATAGGAATAGGCATGATCGATCGCGACGGGAACCTGCACATCGACGACGCGCGCCGTCGATGACGATGCCGGTAACGTGCCATGACGCGAAGAACGGTCCATCGGGAAAATCAGCTCGATCAGGATCGGGTTAACAATTTAGGACGGCACCACCATAGGCCAGCCAGCCGGAAGATTAGCGAAGGATAAACCAGGACGGCGCGATATAATCGCCGGACTCAACATGCAGGGTGCGATGATGGCGAAACGCGCAGAGCCACTTCCAGATCCCGCCTGCGCGGCGTCGGACGTCGGACAGCAGATCGTGCGATGGCTCACGCATCTGCGGGCCGAGCGTCGGCTGTCGCCCAAGACGCTGGAAGCCTATGAGCGCGATGTCAGGCAATGCCTGATGTTTCTCGGCCAGCACTGGAGCGAAATGGTGACGCTGGAGCGTTTCGCCGCGCTTGAACCGAGCGATATCCGGGCCTTCATGGCCGCGCGACGCGCCGACGACATCGGCGGCCGGTCGCTGATGCGTTCGCTGGCGGGCTTGCGCTCGTTCGCGCGATTTCTGGAACGGGAAGGGCTCGGCAAGGTCGGCGCGCTCGGCGCGATCCGCGCGCCGAAGGTTGGCAAGAGCCTGCCGAAACCGATCCATATGAGCGCGGCAAAGCGATTTGCCGACGCGTCCGAGCGCGCGGGCGAGGATCGGGAGCCATGGATCTGGGCGCGCGACGCCGCGGTGATGGCGCTGCTGTACGGATCCGGCCTGCGCATCTCCGAAGCGCTCGGCTTGAAGCGCCGCGACGTGCCGCTGCCCGGCGCGGGCGACGTGCTGGTGGTCACCGGGAAAGGCAACAAGACGCGGATGGTGCCGGTGCTGCAGAACGTGCTGGCGCTCATCCATGAGTATGCGGCGATGTGCCCGCATTCGCTGCCGCCGGAAGGACCGATCTTCGTCGGAGCGCGGGGCGGTCCGCTCAGGGCGCGCATCATCCAGCTTGTGATGGCGCGCATGCGCGGCGCGCTCGGCCTGCCCGACAGCGCGACGCCCCATGCGCTGCGCCATTCATTCGCGACGCATCTCTTGAGCCGCGGCGGCGACCTGCGCGCGATCCAGGAACTGCTTGGCCACGCGTCGCTCTCGACCACGCAGATCTACACCGGCATCGACAGCGAGCGGCTGCTCGACGTCTACCGGACGGCGCATCCGCGCGCCTGACCAGGGATCGCGGTGAAACAAGTCCGGCGGCGCGGTCCTCACATGTGAATGGCGCGTTTTCCAACCGCGAGGGCGGCTTCCTTGATCGCTTCCGATCGCGTCGGATGCGCGTGGCAGGTGCGCGCGAGATCTTCCGCCGAGCCGCCGAATTCCATCAGCACGCAGGCTTCGTGAATCATCTCGCCGGCCTCGCGGCCGACGATGTGAACGCCGAGCACGCGATCGGTTTTCGTGTCCGCCAGAATCTTCACGAAGCCGTCTGTCGTCTGATTGACCTTGGAGCGGCCATTCGCCGTGAACGGAAACTTGCCGACGGTATAGGCCGTACCGGCCTGCTTTAGCTCCTCCTCGGTCTTGCCGACCGATGCCACCTCGGGCGTTGTGTAGATTACGCCGGGGATCACGTCATAATTCACATGGCCGGCCTGGCCGGCGAGGATCTCCGCGCACGCCACGCCCTCGTCCTCGGCCTTGTGGGCAAGCATCGGCCCCCGGACGACATCGCCGATGGCGTAAATGCCCTTCACGCTGGTCGCGAAATGCTTGTCGATCTCCACGCGGCCGCGATCATCGAGCGCGACGCCGGCTTCCTTGAGGCCCAATCCCTCGGTGTAGGGCGTGCGGCCGATCGCGACCAGCACCGCGTCGGCTTCGATCGTCTCGGCGGCGCCGTCCGCTGCGGGCTCGATCCGAGCCGACAGCGTCTTGCCTGATGTATCGACGCCGGTGACCTTGGTTCCGAGCTTGAATGCGAAGCCCTGCTTTTCGAGAATGCGCTGAAATTGCCTGGCGATCTCGCCGTCCATGCCGGGCAGGATGCGGTCGAGAAATTCCACCACCGTGACCTGCGCGCCGAGGCGGCGCCACACCGAGCCAAGTTCGAGCCCGATCACGCCCGCTCCGACGATCAGAAGTTTTCCAGGCACCTTGTCGAGCGACAGCGCACCGGTCGACGACACGATACGCTTCTCGTCGATCTCGACTCCCTTGAGTTTCGCGACATCGGAGCCGGTGGCGATCACGATGTTCTTCGTTTCAACCGTCTGTTTTTTGCCGTCGGCGGTCGTCACCTCGACCTGGCCGGCTGCGATGATGCGGCCGGCGCCACGCAGCACGTCGATCTTGTTCTTCTTCATCAGGTACTCGACGCCCTTGACGTTACCGTCGATACCCTGCTGCTTGAAGTCCATCATCGCGGGCAGATCGAGCTTCGGCGCGCTGACGCCGATGCCCATTTTTGCCAACGAATGTCCCGCCTCGTGGAACATCTCGGAAGCGTGCAGCAGCGCCTTCGACGGCATGCAACCGACATTGAGGCAGGTGCCGCCGAGTGTCGGGCTCTTCTCGACGACGGCGACTTTCATGCCGAGCTGCGTCGCGCGAATCGCGCAGACGTAACCGCCGGGACCGGTGCCGATAACGATGAGGTCGTATGTCGCCATGAGTGCCTGCTCAGCCCGCCTCGTCTGGCCCGGGAATCAATTTTGCGCGCTGCTCGAAGAGCAATCCTCCGACCAGCCGGTTGAGTTCGTCGGGATCGGCACCGTCCTTGATCAGCTTGCCCCTCAAAGCGTGGGCCTTGTCGAGGTTGCCAAGTTTTTTCTCGATTATCGATTGATGCTTTTCTTCAGTGCCTGCCTTCTCCTGATCGGCCCTCGCCCGCCGTCTGTGGTTGTCGTGGTAGAACAGCGTTCGTGACAGAACCCAGTCCGCGGATTTCTTCGAGATGTTCTTGAAGTCTCCCAGAACATCCAGCGGATTCTCATAGGTAACGCTTTTGATCTCCCCGCCATACTCGGAGAGGTACATCCCTGCGGCGGATGGACCGTGCTCGAAGCTCAAGCAGGCCAGATAAACCAGCTCCAGAATGACTGCATTCAACTCCAGATCGATGGCGGTCAAATGACCAAGCTCGGCGGTTCTGATATTGGACTTCAGCAGGATTTGCGTCATGTGGTTGCCTTATAGCGTTTTCGAGCGAAGGGGTGACCTGTTCGCGTGAAGAAAACGTGTCAAAACAATAATCTATAGCGTTTTCGAGCGAAGGGGAAACCGGTTCGCGTGAAGAAAACGCGTCAAGACAACAATCCAGAGCCTCGCTTCTGATTCAATCAGAAGCGAACATGCTCTGGCTCGAATTACAGGTCCAGCACCAGCCGCGCCGGATCTTCGAGCGATTCCTTGACGCGCACGAGGAAGGTGACCGCCTCCTTGCCGTCGATGACGCGGTGGTCATAAGAGAGCGCGAGATACATCATCGGCCGGATTTCCACCTTGCCATCGATCGCCACCGGCCGTTCCTGAATCTTGTGCATACCCAAAATGCCGGCCTGCGGCGCATTCAGGATCGGCGTCGACATCAGCGAGCCGTAGATACCGCCATTGGTGATGGTGAAGGTGCCGCCCTGCATTTCCTCGATCTTGAGCTGGCCGTCGCGGGCGCGGCGGCCGTAGTCGGCGATGCTCTTCTCGATCTCGGCGATCGATTTTTGATCGCAGTCGCGCACCACGGGCACCACCAGTCCCTTGTCGGTGCCGACGGCGATTCCGATATGATAGTAGTTCTTGTAGATCAGGTCGCTGCCATCGATTTCGGCATTGACCGCCGGAATGTCCTTCAGCGCCTGTACGATGGCCTTGGTGAAGAAGCCCATGAAGCCGAGCTTCACACCATGCTTCTTCTCGAACACGTCCTTGTAATGCGCGCGGAGCGCCATGACGCCGCTCATGTCGACTTCGTTGAAGGTCGTCAGAATCGCTGCGGTGTTCTGCACCTCCTTGAGGCGGCGCGCGATGGTCTGGCGCAGCCGCGTCATCTTCACCCGCTCCTCGCGCGAGGCGTCGTCCGCCGGAGACGGCGCGCGCACCTGCACGGCGGCAGCCGGCTGGTCGACCGGGGTCGGCGCCGACGCAGCCTTCTCGATCGCCGCCAGCATATCGCCCTTGGTGACGCGGCCATCCTTGCCGGAGCCCGACACGGTGGAAGCGTCGATGCCGCTCTCGGCGGAGAGTTTGCGCACCGAGGGGGCGAGCGGCGCGTCGGCCGGCGGCGCGGCTTCCGCTCTCGGCCGCGGCTCTTCCGGGCCAGCGTTGATCGGCGTCGTGGTGTCGGACTTCAGGTCCGGCCGCCCGGTCGTGCTCTCGGCACTGATGCCTTGCACCTTCGCCGCCGCCGGTTTTGCCGGCGCGCCGCCTTCGGTGATCTGTCCAAGCAGCGCGCCGACGGCCACCGTCTCGCCCTGCCTGGCGACGAGTTCGGCCAGCGTGCCGGCGGACGGCGCGGGCACTTCGATGGTCACCTTGTCGGTTTCGAGTTCGACGAGCGGCTCGTCGACGGATACGGCGTCGCCTTGTTTCTTGAACCATTTTCCGATTGTCGCCTCGGTCACCGATTCGCCGAGCGTCGGAACCCGTATCTCAGTCATGGTCCTCTTCCTTTCGTCATGGCTGACCTGTCCCGAGAAAGGATGCCCGGAAACATCCGCCACAAGTTGGCCTCGTGTTTCAGCCCGACATGCTGTCCGTGTCAGCTCAGCGCCTCGTCGAGGAACGCCTTGAGTTGCGCAAGATGCTTCGACATCAACCCCGTCGCGGTGGCCGCGGCCGCGGCGCGGCCGGCATAACGCGGGCGTTTCCCGGGTGCGCCGAGCTGGTTGAGGACCCATTCGAGATAAGGCTCGATGAAGTGCCATGCGCCCATGTTGCGTGGCTCTTCCTGGCACCAGACGATCTCGGCGTTCTTGAAGCTGCCGAGAACCTGGACCAGCGCCTTCAGCGGAACGGGATACAGCTGTTCGATCCGCATCAGGTAGACATCATTGATGTCGCGCTGCTCACGTTCCTCGTAGAGATTGTAGTAGACCTTGCCCGAGCACAGGACCACGCGGCGAATTTTATCGTCGTCCACCAGCCGGATCTTTTGCTCCGGCAGCATCGTCGCATCGTCGTAAAGGATGCGATGGAAGGCGGTATCGGCGCCGAGTTCGTCCAGACGCGACACCACCCGCTTGTGGCGCAGCAGCGACTTCGGCGTCATCATGATCAGCGGCTTGCGGATCTGGCGCTTCAACTGGCGGCGCAGCGCATGGTAATGATTGGCCGGCGTCGTGATGTTGACGACCTGCATGTTGTCTTCGGCGCACATCTGCAGGAAGCGCTCCAGCCGCGCCGAGGAATGCTCCGGCCCCTGGCCCTCATAGCCATGGGGCAGCATGCAGACGAGTCCCGACATGCGCAGCCACTTGCGTTCGCCGGAGGAGATGAACTGGTCGAACAGGACCTGCGCGCCGTTGGCGAAGTCGCCGAACTGTGCTTCCCACATTGTCAGCGTGTTGGGCTCCGCGAGCGAGTAACCGTACTCGAAACCGAGCACGGCTTCTTCCGACAGCAGCGAATTGATGACCTCGTAGCAGCCGTGATCGGCGTCGAGATGATTGAACGGCGTGTAACGGCTCTCGTCCTCCTGATCGAACAGCACCGAATGCCGCTGCGAGAAAGTGCCGCGCTCGCTGTCCTGGCCGGACAGACGGACGTTGTGACCCTCAAGCATCAGCGTGCAGAAGGCCAGCGCCTCGGCCGTCGCCCAGTCGATCCCGGCTCCGCTTTCGATCGCCCTGGCGCGATTATCGAGAAAACGCTGCACCGTGCGATGCACCCGGAAACCGTCCGGCACCCGCGTAATGCTGCGGCCGACCTTTTTCAGCGTCTCGACGTTCACGCCGGTGACGCCACGGCGCGGCTCCTCGGTCTGATCGGCGAGCTTGAGACCGGCCCACTTACCGTCGAGCCAGTCAGCCTTGTTCGGCCTGTAGCCCGCGCCGGCCTCGAATTCGGCATCCAGACGTGCGCGCCAGTCGGCTTTCAGCTTTGCGATCTCGCCCTCGGTCATAATGCCTTCGGCGCTCAGCCGCTTGGCGTAAAGTTCAAGCGTCGAGGGATGAACCGCGATCTTCTTGTACATCAGCGGATTGGTGAACGACGGTTCGTCACCTTCGTTGTGACCGTGGCGGCGATAGCAGAACATGTCGATCACGACCGGCTTGTGGAACTTCTGCCGGAATTCGACCGCGACCTTCGCCGCGAACACCACGGCTTCCGGATCGTCACCATTGACGTGGAAGATCGGCGCGTCGATCATCTTCGCGACGTCGGACGGATAAGGGGACGAGCGCGAGTAGCGCGGATAGGTGGTGAACCCGATCTGGTTGTTGACGATGAAATGGATCGATCCGCCGGTGCGATAGCCCTTGAGGTCCGACAGGGCGAAGCATTCCGCCACCACGCCCTGTCCCGCGAAGGCGGCGTCACCATGCATCAACAGCGGCAGCACGGAGTTGCGCTGCTCGGGCGGATCGCCATGCTGGTCCTGCTTGGCGCGCACCTTGCCGAGCACCACCGGGTCGACGATTTCGAGGTGCGAGGGATTGGCGGTCAGCGACAGGTGTATCCGGTTGTCGTCGAACTCGCGGTCGCTCGACGCGCCGAGATGATACTTGACGTCGCCGGAGCCCTCGACGCTGTCCGGATTGACCGAACCGCCCTTGAACTCATGGAACAGCGCGCGATGAGGCTTGCCCATCACCTGGGTCAGCACGTTCAGCCGCCCGCGATGCGGCATGCCGATCACGATTTCCTTCACGCCGAGATTGCCGCCGCGCTTGATGATCTGCTCCAGCGCCGGGATCAGCGATTCGCCGCCGTCGAGACCGAAGCGCTTGGTTCCCGTGAACTTGACGTCGCAGAACTTCTCGAACCCCTCGGCCTCGATGAGCTTGATCAGGATGGCGCGGCGGCCTTCCGGCGTGAAGCTGATCTCCTTGTCCGGCCCCTCGATGCGCTCCTGAATCCAGCTTTTCTGCGCGGCGTCCGAAATGTGCATGAACTCGACGCCCAGGGTCTGGCAATAAGTACGCCGGCAGATCGCCACGATCTCGCGCAGCGAGCCGTATTCGAGCCCCAGGACGTGGTCGAGGAAGATCTTGCGATCCATGTCGGCCTCGGTGAACCCATAGGCGCGAGGATCAAGCTCTTCATGATCGCGCGCAGGTTCGAGACCGAGGGGATCGAGCCTGGCATGAAAGTGCCCGCGCATGCGGTAGGCGCGGATCAGCATCAGCGCGCGAACCGAATCGCGCGTGGCCTGGTTGACGTCGCCGCCGGCGAGCACCGAGGCTTTCGGTTTCGCTTTTTCGTGCGCCTTTACGTCCGCGGTTTTTTTGAACCGGGCCCAGTTGCCGTCGAGTGCCGAGGTGAGGTCGTCCTGGGGGGCCTGCGGCCAGTTGGCCCTCTCCCAGGATGGGCCTCTCGCGTTCTTCTCGACGTCCTGTGGAGAGTCTTTCAGGCTTCTGAAGAATTCCTGCCACGCGGCGTCGACCGAACCGGGGTCTTTCTCATAGCGGGCGTAGAGTTCGTCGATGTAACCGGCATTCGCGCCCTGCAGGAACGAGGAAAGGGCAAATGCGGCATTCGCGTCCTGGCGAGACATATCGCGTCCTGACGTTCTAGGTCATGCGCGTCACCGACGGCGCGCACGCTTTCCCCCGCGAGACCAGCCCTTCCCGGCAGGATCAGCGCGATCTCGACGTTACCCTATTTAAGGGGAAACTTCCTGCTGAAAAGACCAAGACCTGAATCAACGCTTCAGTTTTTCGACAAGCGTTTTTCCCAGTCGCGCGGGAGACGGGGAAACCGCTATTCCGGCCGCTTCCATGGCTGCCGTCTTGGAGGCGGCGTCGCCCTTTCCGCCGGAAATGATCGCGCCGGCATGTCCCATGCGGCGGCCGGGCGGCGCCGTGACCCCGGCGATGAAGCCGACCACGGGCTTGCTTCGGCCGCGCCTGGCCTCGTCGATCAGGAATTGGGCGGCGTCTTCCTCGGCCGACCCTCCGATCTCGCCGATCATCACGATCGCGCTGGTGTTGGGATCGGCCAGGAACATCTCCAGCACGTCGATGAACTCGGTGCCCTTGACGGGGTCGCCGCCGATGCCGACCGCGGTGGTCTGACCAAGGCCCTCCTGGCTGGTCTGGAACACAGCCTCATAGGTCAGCGTGCCCGAGCGGGAGACGATGCCGACGTTGCCCGGCTTGAAGATGTTCGCGGGCATGATGCCGATCTTGCACTCACCGGCCGTCACCACGCCCGGGCAATTCGGTCCGATGAGGCGCGATTTCGATCCCGTGAGCGACCGCTTGACCCGCACCATATCCAGCACCGGAATGCCCTCGGTGATGCAGACGATCAGCGGGATCTCGGCGTCGATCGCCTCGCAGATCGCATCCGCCGCGCCCGACGGCGGCACGTAGATCACGCTGGCCTCGGCGCCCGTCGTCTCGCGCGCTTCGCGGACGGTGTCGAACACCGGCAGGCCGAGATGGGTCTGTCCACCTTTGCCCGGCGAGGTGCCGCCGACCATCTTCGTGCCGTAGGCGATCGCGGCCTCGGAATGGAACGTGCCGTTCTTGCCGGTGAAGCCCTGGCAGATGACCCTGGTGTTCTTGTCGATCAGAATCGGCATCACGCGACCTCTTTCACGGCTTTGACGATCTTCTGCGCGGCATCATCGAGATCGTCGGCGGGCAGCACGTTAAGGCCGGACTCGCGGATGATCTTCTTGCCGGCGTCGACATTGGTGCCTTCGAGGCGAACCACCAGCGGGACATTCAGGCCTACCTGTTTCACCGCGGCGACGACGCCATCGGCGATCACGTCGCATTTCATGATGCCGCCGAAGATGTTGATCAGGATGCCCTTCACGTTCGGATCCGCGGTGATGATCTTGAAGGCGGCCGCCACCTTCTCCTTGGTGGCGCCGCCGCCGACGTCGAGGAAGTTCGCGGGCGCCATGCCGTAGAGCTTGATGATGTCCATGGCCGCCATGGCAAGACCCGCGCCGTTGACCATGCAGCCGATCTGGCCGTCGAGTGCGACGTAGCTCAGATCGAACCTCGACGCCTCGATCTCCTTGGCGTCTTCCTCGCTCTCGTCGCGCAGCGCGATCACATCCGATTGGCGGTAAAGCGCGTTGCTGTCGAACGATATCTTGGCGTCGAGCACACGCAGCTCGCCCTGTTTCGTGACCACCAGCGGATTGATTTCCAGCATCGCCATGTCCCTGGCGATGAACGCATCATAAAGCTGCGTCACCAGCTTTTCCGCCTGCTTGCCGAGATCGCCGCGCAATCCCAGCGCCTTGGCGACGGTGCGACCGTGATGGCTCATCACGCCGGTGGCGGGATCGACCGAGAAGGTCACGATCTTCTCAGGCGTTTTGTGCGCGACCTCCTCGATGTTCATCCCGCCTTCGGTGGAGACCACGAAGGAAATCCGCGATGTCTCGCGGTCGACCAGCGCCGAGAGGTAGAATTCCTTGTCGATGTCGGAGCCTTCCTCGATGTAAAGGCGGTTGACCTGCTTGCCGGCAGGGCCGGTCTGCGCCGTGACCAGCGTCGCGCCAAGCATCTGGCCGGCGAAGGTCTTCACCTCATCGATCGATCTGGCAAGGCGGACGCCGCCTTTGTCGCCGGCGGAAGCTTCCTTGAACTTGCCCTTGCCGCGGCCGCCGGCGTGAATCTGGCTTTTCACCACCCAGACAGGACCGCCCAGCGTTTTGGCCGCGGCCTCCGCTTCCGATGCCTGCAACACCGCCACCCCTCGCGAAACCGGCACGCCGAACTCGCGCAGCAACGCCTTGGCCTGATATTCGTGGATGTTCATCTGGATGGTCTCCAACCCGCGGCAGGGAGAGTTCTGGCAGGAACAATTCCGTCATTCACTTCCGTCGGCCAGGATAGACCCGCCCACGATATGCCTCCAAGTATGCCTCCAAGACCGCACGCGCATCTTTCGGCACCGAACCGAGGCAATGCCGATCAACGGTCGAGCAGATCAGGGGCGATCTTCTTGCAGGCATCGACGAGCCCCTGAACCGCGGCGACCGATTTGTCGAAGGCTTCCCGATCCCTGCCCGCCAGTTCGATCTCGACAATCCGTTCGACGCCCTTGGCGCCGATCACCACGGGCACGCCGACATACATGTCGTACACCCCGAACTCGCCATTGAGATAGGCGGCGCAAGGCAGCACGCGTTTCTTGTCGCGCAGGAAACTTTCCGCCATCGCGATCGCGGAGGCGGCCGGGGCATAGAACGCCGAACCGGTCTTGAGCAGATTGACGATCTCGGCGCCGCCGTTGCGGGTGCGATCCACGATTTCATCGATGCGGGCCTGCGAGGTCCAGCCCATCTTGACGAGGTCCGGCAGCGGAATGCCCGCCACCGTCGAATACTTCACCAGCGGCACCATGCTGTCGCCATGACCGCCAAGCACGAAGGCTGTCACGTCTTCCACCGAGACGTTGAATTCGTCCGCCAGAAAATAGCGGAATCGCGAGGAATCAAGCACGCCGGCCATGCCGACCACCTTCTTCGCCGGCAGACCGGAGGCCTTCTGCAGCGCCCACACCATGGCGTCGAGCGGATTGGTGATGCAGATGACGAACGCATCCGGCGCATACTTCCTGATGCCGGCGCCAACCTGTTCCATCACCTTGAGATTGATGCCGAGCAGATCGTCGCGGCTCATGCCCGGCTTGCGCGGAACACCGGCGGTGACGATGCAGACGCTGGCGCCTTCGAGCGCTTCATAGGAATTGGCGCCGGCCAGTCTGGCGTCGAACCCTTCTACCGGGGACGACTGGGCGATATCGAGCGATTTGCCTTGCGGAACGCCATCCGCGATATCGAACATCACGACGTCGCCGAGTTCTTTCAGTCCGATGAGGTGAGCGAGCGTCCCTCCGATCTGACCGGAGCCGATCAAGCCAATCTTGTCGCGCGCCATGGGAATTCATCCTTTGATGACAATTAGAGACAGGAAGGAAAAACCTCGACGGATCGTGGTTATAGCGTTTCGAGCAAAGCATGTCCTCGTGCTTGACCCGAGGATGGATGCCGGTTCGCGTGAAGAAAACGCGCCAAAACAACAATCTAGGGCTTCGCTGCTGATTCAATCAGAAGCGAAATGCTCTAGACCTTTCCCGGAACCCGTTCAAGCCGTCGCACGTGCAACCTCATGTCTCGACCAGTCCGGTAGAGGAACTGCGGGCGGCGGAATGGCCGCGCCCGTGGGCCTTCGCCAGATAGGATTCCGAATTCATCTCGATCAGACGCGAGGAGGTGCGTTTGAACTCATTCGCTTCCAAACCGTCGCTGGCGCGATAGAGCGAAAACGGATCGGCGTCGCTCGAGGCCATCAGTTTCACGCCGTTGTCATACAGCGCATCGATCAGGGCGATGAACCGCCTGGCGGCGTCGCGGCCGGCCTGATCCATCACCGGGATGCGGTCGATCATAAGGGTGTGATAGTCGCGCGCGAGCCGTAGATAGTCGGAAGCCGCCAGCGGCAGCTCACAGAGATCCGCAAAAGAGAAACGCGCGACCCCGTGGGCCGAACATGGCACATGAAGAATGCGGCCCTTGATCGCGACATCGCGCGGTTTGCAAGGCGCGCCGCCGGTCATGAGCATCCATGCCCTGTCGAGCGCCGCTTCGGCCTCTCCGTCGGCGGGCGTCAGCCACATCTTGACGCTGGCGAGCTTCTCCAGGCGGAAATCGGTGCGGGCGTCGAGACGCAGCACATCCATGCGCTCCTCGATCTGCGCAATGAACGGCAGGAACAGCACACGGTTGAGGCCGCCTTCGTAGAGGTTCCCGGGAGGGATGTTTGATGTCGCCACCACGACGGTGCCGAGTTCGAACAGACGCGCGAACAGACGTCCCAGGATCATGGCGTCGGCGATATCGGTGACGTGGAACTCATCGAAGCACAGAAGCCATGCCTGCTCGAAGATCGAGGCGGCGGTGAGCTGAACCACATCGGCGTCCGCCGTCTCACCCCGCGCGATGCTCTGGCGAAAGCCAAAGATACGCTCATGCACGTCTGTCATGAACTCATGAAAATGGACCCGGCGTTTGTGAGCGACGAGGCTCTTCTGGAAGAACAGATCCATCAGCATGGTTTTGCCGCGCCCGACATCACCGTGGATATAAAGCCCCTTCGGGGGAGGTTCGTCGTCGGACTGAAACAGCCTGTCGAGGAAGCCCGACTTGCCCGCGGGCTTGTAGGCCATCAGCCGCTCGTCCAGCGCGGCAAGCGCTTCCACCGCCCGCGCCTGCGCGGGGTCCGCCTCGATCGCGCCTGAGGCGACGAGAGCCTGATAGTGATTCCGCAACGATGTGGGAGGAGAGGACAGCATCGGACAGCTTACGGCTCCTGAGAGGACGGGGATGCGCGTCGTGAACTGGTTGAAAGTTCTTGCGAACCGGCGATCAGGCGCTGAGCGCGTAGGAGTCCTCGACGACGTAAGGGCCGCCGCCGACCGAGGCGCGTGAGGAGAACAGCACAAAGCGCTCGGCGGTGAATACCGTGGTGGGGAAATAGCCGCGAACAGACAGATAGTTCGCGACGTCCTGATTGGATGCGTCGCGCAAGCGCGCCAGCGTGACATGCGGCGTGAACTTGCGCCCCTCGGCGCCAAGCCCGCAGCGCTGCATCAGCCGTTCAAGCTCGGCCTGCAATTCGACCAGAGGTCCGCTCGGTTCCACCGAGGCGACCACGGCGCGCGGTTTCCTGCCGCCGAAGCTCGACAACCCCCGCAGCGTCACCTCGAAAGGCTTGCGATTGACACGGAGCAGCACCGAGGCGACCTCGTTCGCGGCGACGCCGTCGATATCGCCGATAAAGCGGAGCGTGAGATGATAGTTCTCCGGATCGATCCAGCGGGCGCCCGGCAAGCCGCCACGCAGACCGGACAGCGTGCGACAAATCTCGGGCGGTATTTCCAGCCCCGTGAACAAACGCGGCATCGCAAATCCTCGATGCAAATCCTCGACCCATGGCTTCGGTCCCGACACACAATCTGGACCATCGAGTGACGGCTCGACGACGATCACAACTGCCGTTCTATCGAAGTTTTGTGACGGTGCAAGCCGTGGCTTGGCGCATTTTCCGGCGAAGTGGATGAGCTGTTCGCCGCAAGAAAAAGCGACCAGACAATCATTTCCCGAGCATGGGCCGATTCAACCTGATCGGATCATGCTCAAAGGTGTTGCCCGATTGCACGATCTGCTGACCGATCGACGTAGTCCGGCGAGATTTCACTCGAAAACGAGCTTCCTTTAAGGGATTATGAACCGCCGGAAGGTCTTGTCGAGTCCTCGGAGCCCTCATCCGTTTCAGATGGGGATCAGAAGCGGGGCTCCATGATTTGATCGGACGGATTTTGATCTGGCGCGTTTTCGTCACGCGAAACGGTATCCATTCCTCGGGTTAAACCCGAGGAGGACATGCTTCGCTGGAAAACGCTCTCTCGAAGATGCTCTCGCGAAGATGCTCTATGAGGCAAGGGACGCTATGGCAGACCGCAACGGATTGAAGATCGTCGGCGCGCTGTTCGCGACGGTGATGCTGGCGGTTACGCTGGCAACCTGGACCGTGGTGAAGGGGTATGCCGACGGCGTCTATTCATTCGAGAGCGCAGCAGTCGCGCACATCGCCCCTCGCTGATCTCCCCTCAACGCGATCCGCTCAGCCGGTTTGGCCGAGTCTGGCTTCAAGCGCCGCGATGCGGGCTTTCAGCGCCTCATTGTCCTCGCGTGCAAGCCGCGCCATCTCCTTCACCGCCTCGAACTCCTCGCGCTTGACCACATCGAGATCGCTCAGGATCTTCTCGGCCTGATGGCGGACCACCGCGTCGACCTCGCGCTTGAATCCCTGAGCCACCCCGGCGGTATCGTTCATAAGCCGGCCGATCTCATCGAAAAACCGGTTGCTGGTCTGCGTCATCCTGCTGTCTCCGGTGGGCGGCAAGATCGCCACGTCACCGGAAGAGAATGGCGATCCCGGCGCAGCAGTTCAAGCCCGCCTGAGCGCCTGAGCCATCGCAAGCCTTGAATTGTCATAAGCCTTGCCTGGGCGGGATTTCCCTTGCAATCGTCACGGGACCGTTCGAGACCTGATGTCCGCGGCGAGCGCGGGCATGACGCCTGAAGATTCGCTTCTGATTGAATCAGAAGCGAATCTTCAGATTGTTGTTCTGACGCGTTTTCTTCACGCGAAAGGTCATCCATCCTCGGGTCCAGCCCGAGGACATGCTTCGCTCAAAAACGCTATAGATAGAACAAATCCGATGTTTCTTCTCATCACCTATCCCGTCTTTGATCCCGTCGCCATTTCGCTCGGTCCGATCGCGATCCGCTGGTATGCGCTGGCCTATATCGGCGGGATCATGCTCGGCTGGCTTTATGCGCGGGCCCTGCTCAGGAGCGAGAAGCTGTGGGGCGGCCCGGCGCCGATCTCGGTGGTGCAACTCGACGACTTCATCCTGTGGGTGACGATCGCCATCATCGTCGGCGGCCGCGTCGGCTATGTGCTGTTCTACAATCCGGATTACTTCATCCGCCATCCCGCCCAGATATTCCAGCTCTGGAACGGCGGCATGTCGTTTCACGGTGGCTTCATGGGCTGTGTCGCGGCGGTCATCCTGTTCTGCCGCAGGCATGGCCTGCCGATCCTGTCGCTCGGTGACGTTGCTACCGCGGTCGGGCCAATCGGCCTGTTTCTTGGCCGCATCGCCAATTTCATCAACAGCGAATTGTGGGGGCGTCCGGCTGACCCGAGCCTGCCCTGGGCCATGGTGTTTCCGAACGGCGGCCCGCTGCCGCGTCATCCGAGTCAGCTCTATGAGGCGGCGCTTGAGGGAGTCCTGCTGTTCACGGTCCTCGCGCTGATGATCCGCCTCGGCGCGCTCAAGCGGCCGGGCCTTATTCTTGGCAGCTTCATCACGCTGTACGCGATAGCGCGGATCGTCGCCGAATTCTTCCGCGAGCCGGATCCGCAGCTCGGATTTCTGTGGGGCGGATTGACCATGGGAATGCTATTGTCGATACCGATGGTTATCATCGGACTTGCCATTGTCTACGCCGCCTGGTCCCGCGGCTCGCGGGCGTCAGATGCGCAAGCGATCCCGAATCCGGGCGCTTCAACCAAGGTCGATCGTGACTGAACCTTCTCCGCTGCTGACCGACATCAAGAAGTTGATCAAGACGTCCGGTCCGCTGCCGGTCTGGCGCTATATGCAGCTTTGCCTGACCCATCCCGAGCATGGCTACTATATCGCGCGCGATCCGCTGGGGCGCGAGGGGGATTTCGTCACCTCGCCCGAGGTCAGCCAGATGTTCGGCGAACTGCTCGGACTGTGGGCCGCGTCGGTGTGGCGCATGATGGGCTCTCCGGATCCGCTGCGGCTGATCGAGCTCGGCCCCGGCCGCGGCACCCTGATGGCGGATGCGCTGCGCGCGCTGCGGGTGCTGCCGCCGATGTATGAGTCGCTCAGCGTCCATATGGTCGAAATCAATCCGGTGCTGGTGGAGAAACAGATGGCGGCGCTGTCCGACGCGCCGAACATCGAATGGCACACGAGCCTTGACGAGGTTCCGCAAGGACCGGCGATCATTCTCGCCAACGAATATTTCGACGTGCTTCCGGTCCATCAGATGGTCAGGAGCGACGGCGGCTGGCACGAGCGCGTCGTCGACATCGACGGCAGCGGCCAGCTCGTGTTTGGCGTCAGCGCCGAGCCGACGCCGCGCTTTGATCTGCTGCTGCCGCCCCTGGTGCGCGCGGCGCCGGCCGGGGCCATTTTCGAGTGGCGTCCGGATGCCGGGATGATGTCCATCGCAACCCGTGTCCGCGATAACGGCGGCGCGGCGCTGATCATCGATTACGGCCATGTGCGCAGCGACGCCGGCGATACCTTTCAGGCTATCTCAAGACACAGCTTCGCCGATCCGCTGAAATATCCCGGCCGGGTGGACGTGACAGCCCATGTGGATTTCGAGGCGCTTGCCCGCGCCGCCGAGGATGTCGGGGCGCGTGTGCATGGGCCGGTGCAGCAAGGCGAATTTCTGCGCCGGCTTGGCATCGAGGCCCGCGCCGTTAACCTGATGGCGAAAGCAACGCCTGAACTATCCGATGACATCGCGACGGCGCTGAAGCGTCTGACCGAAGGTGGACGTGGCGGCATGGGGTCGATGTTCAAGGTGATCGGCGTGTCCGATCCCAGCCTCACCGTGCTGGTGGGACTGAGCGATCAGGCGCTTGGCGGTGGGATCAGGACGCCATGACGCTGGCATCCACCCTGCTTTCGACGGTTTCCGGGCTCCGCCACGCTTTTTTCACCCGCGAGGGCGGCGTTTCGCAAGGCATCTATGCAAGCCTGAATGCGGGTATCGGCTCGCAGGACGATCCTGCCCACGTCGCCGAGAACCGGCGGCGCATGGCCGAGGTGATGGAGGTTGAGCCGGCGAGCTTCCTGTCGCTCTACCAGGTCCACTCGCCCGACGCCGTGATCGCCGACCGGGCCTGGGATGTCGCATCGCGGCCACGCGCGGACGCCATCGTGACCCGAACGCCGGGGCTTGCGATCGGCGTGACCGCGGCCGATTGCGGGCCGGTCCTGTTCGCCGATCCGCACGCCCGCGTCATCGGTGCGGCACACGCCGGCTGGAAGGGCGCGCTGGCGGGCGTGCTGGAACAGACCATCGATGCGATGGAAGCTCTCGGTGGCCGTCGCGGTGACATCGCCGCTGCGATCGGGCCGCTGATCCGCCAGCAAAGCTACGAGGTCGGAGCCGACTTCGTGACCCGTTTCACGGAAGCTGATCCGGGCCACGCGCGGTTCTTTATGCCGTCAAAGCACGACGGCCATGCCATGTTCGACCTCGGCGGCTTCATCCGGATGCGGCTTGAACGCGCCGGTGTGCGGACGATCGACGACACCGGCCTTGATACCTATTCCAGCGAGCGCTTCTTCAGCTACCGCCGCTCGGTGCATCGCAAGGAGCCGGATTTCGGCCGCCATGTCCACGCGATCGTGCTGGAGGCCGGCTAGATCACGATGATCCTGGATCGAATCGATCCAGGATCATGAACGTGATCGATTCCAATATTTTAGAGCGGGATGCGGGCGGAAAACCGCTGCACACTTT
>JAANMW010001912.1_pt1 | contig 20122 bp, 19 predicted proteins | sample 7279671 | NCBI WGS metagenome assembly JAANMW01 (sample SAMN14094541, study PRJNA606508) | bioreactor metagenome | isolation source: A lab-scale SPAN reactor treating ammonium-rich wastewater day 247 | place: Ireland: Galway | collected 2017-09-19
GGCGATCCGCGATGCGCGGGAGCTGGCGCCACCGGATGGCGCCAGCCGCACGCTGCGGGTGCTGGCTGCCGCCTGGCTCGGCCGCGCACGGCTCATCGACAATCTGGCGGTGCGCCTGCGCTGAGCGGCGACGGTCTCACTCCCGGCCGTGCCGGCGCAGCGCCCAGCGCACGTGCTCGCGCACCAGCGGCGAGGGGTGGTCGCGATGTGCCTGCAGCGCTGCCAGAACCTGCGGCGTCGTCGGCGCGTTGCCCAGTGCCACGGCGAGGTTGCGCAGCCAGCCGTGGTATCCCGCGCGCCGGATGGCGCTGCCGGCAGTGCGCTCGAGCCAGGTGGTCTCGCTCCACAGGAACAGCTCCGCCAGTGATGGATGGTCGAGCCCGTGGCGCGGCGCGAAGTCGTCTTCCGCGGAAAACCGTGCGAACTTGTTCCATGGACAGGCGAGCTGGCAGTCGTCGCAGCCGAAGACGCGGTTGCCCAGGGCCGGCCGCAGTGCTTCGGGAATGGGCCCCTTGTTCTCGATGGTGAGGTAGGAGATGCAGCGCCGGGCATCGAGCACGTAGGGCGCGACGATGGCGCCGGTGGGACAGGCGGCCAGGCAGGCCGTGCAGCTGCCGCAGTGGTCGTCGGCCGGCGTGTCCACCGGCAAGGCGAGGTCCGTGAGGATTTCGCCCAGCAGGAACCAGGACCCGGCCTTGCTGTTGACCAGGTTGGTGTGTTTGCCGATCCAGCCGAGGCCGGCCTGCTGGGCCAGCGGCTTCTCCATGACGGGCCCGCTGTCGACGAACGCGCGGTAGCCGAATGGGCCGATGGCTCCGCTGATGCGCGTGGCGAGCCGCTGCAGGCGCGGCCGCATGATGCGATGGTAGTCGCGGCCCAGGGCGTAGCGCGTGATCCAGGCGCGATCGGCCTCCGTCGCCAGTTGCGCGGCCGGCCAGGCTTCTTCCCTCTGGTAGTCCATGCGCACGGAGATCACCCTGATGGTGCCGGGCACGGTCGTGGCCGGGCTGGTGCTGAGCGCGGCGCGGCTGCGCAACCATTCCATGTCGGCGTGATAGCCCCGGTTCAGCCATTCCTGCAGCCGCGCGCCGGCCGTGGCGAGATCGGGAGCGGCGATGCCGACCTGCTGAAAGCCGAATTCACCTGCCCAGATGCGGATGCGGGAAGCGAGGTCGGCAAACTCTGCCGTTGACAGCGTCATGGGCGTTCCGGTCCCGGGTGCTCCATTATAATCGTGGGCATGTCGCTGCCCTCGAGCCTGCTCTACACGCCCGCGGCGGTGCGCGAGATGGACCGCATCGCCATCGAGGAGGTCGGCATCTCCGGTTTCGATCTCATGGGCCGTGCCGGGCGGCTGGTCTGGGACACCGCGCGCGAGCTGCATGCCGGTGCCACACGCTGGCTGGTGCTGTGCGGCGCAGGCAACAACGCCGGCGATGGCTATGTGGTCGCCACGCTGGCCCGTGCCGCCGGCATGCAGGTCACGGTGGCGGCACTGTCCGATCCCCGGGGATTGCGTGACGATGCCGCCCGCGCCTGGGAGCAGTACCGGCAGGCCGGTGGCAGCGTGGTGCCCTTCCACGACGGCCTGCTGGCAGGAGCGGACCTGGTCATCGACGCCATGCTCGGCACCGGGCTGCTTCGCGATCTCGAAGGCGCCTGGCTGCTCGCCGTGGAGGCGGTCAACGCGGCCGCCGTGCCCGTGGTGGCCGTCGACCTGCCGAGCGGGCTGGATGGTGCCAGCGGACGCGTGCTGGGCGCGGCGGTGCGGGCGGACACCACGGTGACTTTCATCGGCCGCAAGCAGGGCCTGTACCTCGGCGCCGGGCCCGATCATGCCGGCGAGATCGTCTTCGGTGACCTCGGTGTGCCGCCTGGCCGGGTGTCGCGGGTGGCGCCGACGCTGCGCCTCTTCGATGGCGACGACCAGGTGCGCCTGCTGCCGCGCCGGTCACGAACTGCACACAAGGGGAAGTTCGGCCACGTGCTGGTGGTGGGTGGCAACCGGGGCATGGGTGGCGCGGTGCGCCTGGCCGCGGAGGCGGCGCTGCGCGCCGGCGCCGGTCTGGTGAGCGTGGCCACCCGGCCCGGGAACGTGGTGCCGGTGGTGGCCGCCCGGCCGGAGCTGATGTGCCTGGATGCAGAGGATGCGGCGGATCTCGGCGGCCTGCTCGAGCGTGCCACGGTCATTGCCGTGGGCCCGGGCCTCGGACAGGATGCCTGGGCGCGCAAGCTGCTCGCCCACCTGCTCGGGCGGCGACAACCGCTGGTCATCGACGCCGATGCGCTGAACCTGCTGGCCGGACAGTCTCAACGCCGCGAGGACCGGGTGCTGACCCCGCATCCCGGCGAGGCCGCACGCCTGCTGGGCGTGAATACGGCGCAGGTCCAGGCCGACCGCCTGCATGCCATGGCCAATCTGTGCCAGCGGTATGGCGGCGTGGTGGTGCTCAAGGGGCGCGGCACGCTTGTCGGCCGGTCCGGCGAACTGCCGTACCTCATCGATGCCGGCAACCCGGGCATGGCCTCCGCCGGGATGGGCGATGTGCTGACCGGCCTCGTCGCCGGCATCGTCGCCCAGCATGGGGTGGAGGATCTGCTGGCTGCAGCGGCCTGTGCGGCCTTCGTTCACGCGAAAGCTGCCGACGATGCGGCACGCCATGGCGAGCGCGGCCTCGTGGCCAGCGACCTGTTCGGATGCCTGCGCCCATGGCTGAACCCGCAGGCCTGATCCTCCCGGACGCTGCGGCGACCGAGAGGTTTGGCCGCCAGTGCGCCATGGCGCTGCTGGCCACGCGACCGGAAGGTTTGATCGTGTACCTCGAGGGTGAACTCGGCGCGGGGAAGACCACGCTGGTGCGGGGTCTCCTCGCTGGCCTGGGCCACACGGGCAGGGTACCCAGTCCCACCTACACGCTGGTCGAGCCCTATGCGCTCGCCGACCGGGTCATCCAGCACGTGGACCTGTATCGCCTGCGGGACCCGCGCGAACTGGAAGAGATCGGCCTCGTCGAGGCGCTGTCGGGTGGCGTGATCGGCCTGATCGAGTGGCCCGGTCAGGGTGCGGGCTACCTGCCGGAGGCGGATCTCGTCCTGCGGCTCGAGCTCGCCGCCCAGGGTCCGGGCCGGGTAGTCAGCTGGGAGGCAAGGAGTGCTGCGGGCCAGGCCCTGTGCCGGTTGTTCGGGCCGCAGGCGGAGGGCAGCCAGGGCGGGCAGCCAGTTACGACAGGTCGATGAGCAGCCAAGTCAGGAATGACTGATATCTGCTTCATTACTTAGGGGAATCATCTTCCAATCGCACCTGCTCCCGCTATAATCGGGGCCACTGCCCAGGGGAGTGTGGCGTGCGCAAGGCTTGGTACGTGTCCACCGTGGTTTTCGCCGCGGCGCTGGCGGCCTCGACGGCATCCGCCGGGCAGGCGTCGGTCGAGCGCCTGGCGCTGTCGAGCGCCGGCACGAGCACCACGCTGGTGCTGGAGATGACCGACAGCAGCGAGTACCGCCTGTTCACCCTGCAGGATCCCTACCGGGTCGTCGTCGACCTGCTCTCCGCGCGCCTGACGCGGCAGGCCCTGCCGCTGCCGGCAGGCACCGGCAGCGTGCGGCAGCTGAGGGCCGCGAACCGCCCGGACGGTTCCCTGAGGATCGTGCTCGACATGGCGGCGCCGGCCATCCCGGAGCCGCTGCTGCGGACTGCCGGCGGGGCCGGTGGCACGCGCCTGCAGATCGGGCTTGCCGAGGCGACACCGCCAGCCAAGCCGGTGGTCACGGAGATGGCGACTGCGCGGGAGGCGGCCCCGCCGCCCGCCACGGCGCAGGCGCCCGTGGCGATGGTCGCGGATCCGCCCGCCGTGCAGCCGGAGACGGCGGCGCCGGCCGCGCTGGCCGCACCCGAGTCGGCAGCGGGCACGTCCTCGCCGAGGACAGGTCGCGACATCATCATCGCCATCGACGCCGGCCACGGTGGCAAGGATCCGGGCGCGCACGGCCCACGCGGCGTTCTGGAGAAGGACATCACGCTCCGGCTCGCCCGCCGGCTGGCCGAAGTCGTCAATGCCGAGCCCGGCATGCGGGCGGTCCTCACCCGTGACCAGGACGAGTTCATCCCGCTGCGTGGCCGCATGGAACGGGCGCGCAAGGCCTCGGCCGACCTGTTCATCTCGGTGCACGCCGATGCGGTCCGCGACCGCGATGTGCAGGGCAGTTCCGTCTATGTGCTGAACGAGAAGGGCGCCACCGACGAGGCCGCGCGCCGGCTGGCCGCGCGCGAGAATGCGGCGGACCTCATCGGCGGCGTGTCGCTGCGCACCAGGGACCCGACGCTGGCTTCGGTTTTGCTGGATCTTTCGCAGAACGCGTCGCTGAGTTCCAGCATCGAGGTGGCCGACGAGATCCTGCAGCAGATGGCCAGGGTTGGCACGGTACGCAAGCCGCAGGTGATGCAGGCACCGTTCATGGTGCTGAAGTCGCCGGACGTGCCATCGGTGCTCATCGAGACCGCGTACATCTCCAATCCCGAGGAAGAGCGGCGGCTGGACAACAACGAGTATCGCGGGCGGCTTGCTACAGCGATCTTCGCCGGCGTGCGGGACTATTTCTACAGGAACCCGCCACGCGGCACCCTGGTGGCGGAGCTGAGCCGGCAACGCCTGGCGGAATCCGTGCAGCACGTGATCCGTCCCGGCGAGACCCTGTCCGGGCTCGCTGCTCGCTACAACGTCAGCGTTCGCCGCATTCGTGATGCCAACCAGCTGCATACTGACCGGGTGGCACCCGGGCAGGTGCTGCGCATCCCCGCAGCGCAGGAGACCTGAGCCGCAGCCGTCGCCGCCCGCCATGACAAGTGGGGGCATCGTTTGAAACAATCGGCGCATGCCGATCCGCCAGTTGCCGCCGCAGCTCATCAACCAGATTGCCGCTGGCGAAGTCGTGGAGCGGCCGGCATCGGTAGCCAAGGAACTGCTGGAGAACAGCCTGGACGCCGGGGCCCGGCGCATCGACATCGATGCCGAGGAGGGCGGTATCCGCCTGCTGCGGGTGCGCGATGACGGTGTCGGCATCGCCCGTGACGAACTGGCACTGGCGCTGGCGCGCCATGCCACCAGCAAGATCGGCAGCCTGGAAGACCTCTCCTGCATTGCCTCGCTCGGCTTTCGTGGCGAGGCCCTGCCCAGCATCGCCTCGGTGTCCCGGCTGCGCCTGGTTTCCCGGCCTGCCGATGCCGAAGCGGCGTTCGGCGTCGACAGTGACGGCGGCAACATCGAGGGGCCGGCCCCTGCTGCCCATCCCCCCGGTACGCTGGTCGAGGTCCGCGACCTGTTCTTCAATACGCCGGCACGACGCCGGTTCCTGCGCTCGGAGCGCACCGAGTACCAGCACCTGCAAGCCGTCGTCGAGCGCATCGCGCTGGGGCGTTTCGCGACCTCGATCCGCTTCACGCACAACCGCCGGCAGGTGCTGGACCTGCCGGCGGCAGCTGACCGCGCCGCGCAGGAACGCCGCCTGGCCCAGCTGGCCGGCGAGGATTTCGTCTCCAGCCTGATGTACCTCGAGCGCGATGCCGGCGGCTTGCGGCTCTCTGGCTGGATCTCGCGCCCGACCTTCTCGCGCAGCCAGCCCGATCGGCAACATTTCTACATCAATGGCCGCGCCGTGCGGGACAAGCTGGTGGCCAGCGCCGTGCGGCTGGCCTACCAGGACGTGCTCTACCACGGCCGCTTCCCGGGATTCGCCCTGTACCTGGAGATGGATCCCGCCCTGGTTGACGTCAACGCCCACCCTGCCAAGCTCGAGGTGCGGTTCCGGGAGCCGGGCAGCATCCACGACTTCATCCGCAGGACGGTGGAAACCGCACTGTCGGGTACCAGCCCGGGCCGCATTCCGGCCAGTACGGCACCGATCCGGATGCAGGCAACGGCGCCGGCCGCGGCAACCGCGGCGCTGTTCCCCGGCGCCGGCCGCGTGCTGCGCGAAACGCCGGATGCCTACGCCGTGCTGGCCATGCCCTCGCAGCCGGTGGAACCCACGGCCGGCGGGATGCCGCCGCTCGGCCATGCGCTGGCGCAGCTCGGCGGCATCTACATCCTCGCCGAGACGGATCGCGGCCTGGCCATCATCGACATGCACGCGGCACATGAACGTGTCACCTACGAGGCGCTGAAAGCGCAGTGCGCTGCTTCGGGTGTGGCCAGCCAGCCCTTGCTGGTGCCCCAGGCCCTCGCGGTCAGCGAGAGCGAGGCCAGCTGGGTGGAGGAGCAGGGGGCTGCCCTGCTGCAATACGGGTTCGCGATCGAGCGTACCGGACCGGCGGCAGTGACGGTCAGGGCTGTCCCGGCGCTGCTGGCCGGCGCCGACATCGAGCGCCTGGTGCGCGACCTGCTTGCCGACCTGTGCCTCGATGGCCACAGCGCCAGGGTCGGGCAGGGACTGGACGCCGTGCTGTCGACCACCGCCTGCCATGCCTCCGTGCGGGCGCATCGTCAGCTGACGGTGGCGGAAATGAATGCCTTGCTGAGGTCGATGGAGAACACCGACCGGGCCGACCAGTGCAATCATGGCCGGCCCACCTGGACCGAGCTGTCGATGCAGGATCTCGACCGCCTGTTCCGGCGTGGCCGCTGAGGTCGACACCGGCGGCACCCGTGCCGCATCCACGGATGCGGTCGCCTGCATCATGGGCCCGACCGGTACGGGCAAGACGGCCCTGGCGCTGCAGCTGGCGGCGCGCTTCGACCTGGAAATCATCAGCGTCGACTCCGCCATGGTTTATCGTGGCATGGATATCGGCACCGCCAAGCCGGATGCGGCGACACGGGCGTCGGTGCCCCACCGGCTGATCGACGTCCGTGACCCCTGGGAGGGTTATTCGGCGGGGGACTTCCGCGTGGATGCCCTGCGCGCCATCGCCGAAGTGCGGGCCCAGGGCAGGGTACCGCTGCTGGTCGGCGGCACCATGCTCTACTTCCGCGCCCTCGAGCGTGGCCTCTCGGCGCTGCCCGGCGCCGATGCCGGTATTCGCGCCCGCATCGATGCACAGGCCGAGCGCAGCGGCTGGCCAGAATTGCACGCGCAGCTGGCCGCGGTCGACCCCGGGGCAGCAGCACGCATCAAGCCAGGGGACCGGCAGCGCATACAGCGTGCACTGGAAGTATTCATGCTGACGGGTGAGCCGATTTCCGTCCTGCAGGCGCAATCCGGCAAGTCGCGCCTCGAGCTGCGACGCCTGGCGCTGGTGCCCGCCGATCGCACGGCGTTGCGCGCCCGGCTGGATCGGCGCCTGCGCGCCATGATGGACGCGGGATTCCTCGGGGAAGTCCGTCGCCTGATGTCCGAGCCGCTTATGTCAGCGGATCGTCCTGCCATGCGTGCCGTGGGATACCGCCAGCTCTGGGCTCACCTGGCGGGCCAGCTGAGCCTCGAGGAGGCAATGCGCCAGGCTGCGGTGGCCACCCACCGGCTGGCCAAGCGGCAATTGACCTGGCTGCGCTCCGAGGCGCTCGACCTCAGTCTGGACCCGCAGTCGCCCGACTGCGCCATGCGTGCCGCGGCGGCGCTGGAAGGCTGGGGGTGTCGCGCTCGGGCGGGCGATGCAATATGATGGAGCGGCTTACAGAACGCCGGGAAAACGGGACATGAGCAGACTATCTCTTCCTTCCAAGAACGCGCCCGCGGAGAAAACCGAAAAGCCAGAACAACACCGGGAGGCCAGGATGTCCAAGGGGCAGATTCTGCAGGACCCTTTCCTGAACGCCTTGCGCAAGGAGAAGATCCCGGTCTCGATCTACCTGGTCAACGGCATCAAGCTGCAGGGAACGATCGAGTCGTTCGACCAGTTCGTCGTGCTGCTCAAGAACAGCGTCAGCCAGATGGTCTACAAGCACGCGATTTCGACAGTGGTTCCGTCGCGCAATGTGCGCATGGGTGGCGATGAGGAAGAAGCTCCTGAGTGAGTCCACTGCCGCCCCTGGCGGCCGCGCGGTAGCGGATGCCGCCGGCACGGGGAGCGGCTGATTGTTCGAGCGTCCCGGGCGCGGCGAACGTGCGGTGCTGGTGCATGTCGGAAGCGGGCAGGCGCCATCGGCAGAAGAAATGCAGGAGTTTGCTGCCCTTGCGCTGGCCGCGGGGGCGCAGGTCGCCGATGCGCTGGCGGCACCGTTGCGCAGCATCAATCCGCGTTTCCTCATCGGCACCGGCAAGCTCGGCGAACTCAAGCAGCTGGCGGAGTCGGCTGCGGCTGATGTCATCCTGGTCGACCATCCGCTGTCGCCGGCCCAGGAGCGCAACCTGGAGAAGGAGCTCGGCCGGCGCGTCGTCGACCGCGCAGGACTGATCCTCGACATCTTCGCGCAACGGGCACGCAGCTTCGAGGGCAAGCTGCAGGTGGAGCTCGCCCAGTTGCAGCACCTTTCCACGCGTCTGGTCAGGGGCTGGTCGCACCTGGAACGGCAGAAGGGTGGCATCGGCCTGAGGGGTCCCGGCGAGACGCAGCTCGAGACCGACCGCCGGCTCGTCGCGCGGCGTATCCGCCAGCTGCAGGAGCGCCTGCAGCGGGTGGCCCGGCACCGCGACCTGTCGCGACACCAGCGACGCCGGCACGAGGTGCCCGTGGTGTCGCTGGTCGGCTACACGAACGCCGGCAAGTCGACCTTGTTCAACCGGCTGACGGATGCGGGGGCATTCGTTGCCGACCAGCTGTTCGCGACGCTGGATCCGACACTGCGGGCCGTGCGGCTTCCTGACGGCGGCCGGATGGTGCTGGCCGATACCGTGGGCTTCATCCGCGACCTGCCGCACGAGCTGGTGGCGGCATTCGAGTCGACGCTGGAGGAGACCCGGGAGTCCCGGCTGCTGCTGCACGTGGTGGATGCCGCGGACCCCGCGCACGACGAGCGCGTCGGCCAGGTACAGCAGGTGCTGGCCAGCATCGGCGCCGGGCACCTGCCGACGATCCTGGTCTACAATAAGGCTGATATACTTGGCCTCGCGCCGCGGGTAGACCTGTCCGAGACAGGCATGCCGGCGCGCGTGTGGCTGTCCGCGGCCACCGGATCGGGCATTGATCTCCTCCTGCATGCAATTGCCGAGTACCTGCACCGGGACGTGGTGCGGGGCACGGTCAGGTTGAGCACCGCCCAGGCCCGTTTGCGCGCACGCCTGTACGAGTGTTCGGCCGTGCGCAGCGAGCGGACCACGAGCGACGGCGGCTGGGAAGTCGACGTCGAACTGGACCAGGCGGGTTTTCTCGAGTTGCAGCGCTCCGACGGGCTGCGCCTCGTCCCGGCCGGCGGTGCAGCGATGCCGGCGATGATTCAATGACGAGCGTTTGGGCGCATTTCCTGGGGTACAGGCAAGCCATGGCATGGAATGAATCCGGGAACGGCCGTAATCCGTGGGGGCGCGGCGGCGGCGACCGACAGGGGCCGCCCGATCTCGACCGCATCATCCGCGACTGGCAGCAGAAGCTGGGCAGGCTGTTCCGCGGCGGCGGCGGTTCGCGGCCGGGTCCCGGTACCGCGGGCCCCCCCGGCCCCGCCAGCCGCTCCGGCCTGGCCGTCCTCGGCGCCCTGGTGGTGGCGGGTTGGGTGGCGACAGGCCTGTACCGCGTCGATGATGCCGAGCAGGGCGTGGTCCTGCGCTTCGGCCAGTACGTGGCGACGACGATGCCGGGCCTGCGCTGGCACCTGCCATGGCCGATCGAGCATGTGGAGCTGGTGAACGTCAACGAGATCAGCCCGTTCAACAAGCAGACCCGCATGCTTACCGCGGACGAGAACATCGTGGATGTCGACCTGGTCGTGCAGTACCAGAAGGCCGATCCCGTGAAATACCTGTTCAACGTGCGGGATCCGGAGGGCACGATCTCCGACGTCAGCGAGAGCGCCATCCGCGAAGTCATTGGCAAGAGCACCATGGACTTTGCCCTCGGCGAGGGCCGTACCGAGATCGGACAGCGCACCCAGGAGCTGATCCAGGAGACACTGAACGAATACGGCACCGGCGTGAGGATCACCACGGTCAATCTTCAGGACGTGAATTTTCCCGACCAGGTCGATGCGGCCGTCCAGGATGCCATCAAGGCGCGCGAGGATCGCGAGCGCCTGTCCTTCGAGGCGCAGGCCTATGCCAATGACGTGCTGCCGAAGGCGCGCGGCGAGGCGGCACGCCGCCAGGCCGATGCCGAGGCCTACAAGTCGCGCGTCGTCGCCGACGCCCAGGGCGAGGCAGCACGCTTCGAGGCGTTGCTGAAGGAATACGAGCTGGCGCCGGGCGTCACCCGGGAACGGCTCTATATCGATGCCATTGCCGACATCCTTTCGAGGACGAACAAGGTGCTCGTGGACACTTCCGGCAGTGGCAACATGCTTTACCTGCCGCTGGACAAGATCATGGAGAACCGGGGGATGTTGCCGGCGGCTTCCGGTTCCGGCAGCACCCGCGTCACCACGCCGGTGACATCCGGCGGGACCGGCAGCGAGCCTGATGCCGCCACGGCCGGCCGCTCCCGCGAAGACCTGCGCAACCGGGGGGCACGCTGATGAACAAGTTCGCTCCCGGGATGCTGGTCGCCGCCGTGGTCGCGGTCGTCCTTGGCCTGATGTCGGTGTTCACCGTCGACGAGCGTGACCTTGCGGTGAAGTTCCGCTTCGGGGAGATCGTCGAGACCGGCTTCAAGCCGGGCCTGCACTTCCTGATCCCGTTCGTCAACAACGTCGAGAAGTACCCACGCCAGATACTGACGATCAACAACCCGCAGGAACAGTTCCTCACCAAGGAAAAGAAGAATCTGCTGGTCGATTTCTACGTCAAGTGGCGCATCACCGACGTCGGCGAGTACTACCGCGCCAGCGGCGGCAACGAGCCACTGGCGTCGCAGCGCCTGCTGGAAATCCTCAAGGACGGCATCCGTGCGGAGTTCGCCAAGCGCACGGTGCCGCAGGTGGTGGCTGCCGAGCGGCGCGAGATGCTGGATGCCATGCTGTCGGGGGCGCGCGAGAACGCCGCGTCACTCGGCATCGAGATCGTCGACGTGCGCGTGAAACGCATCGAGTTCTCCGATGAGGTCAGCGAGTCCGTGTTCAACCGCATGCGCCAGGAGCGCGCGCAGATGGCGGCGGGGCTGCGAGCGCAGGGTGCCGAGGCGGCCGAGCAGATCCGTGCCGATGCGGATCGCCAGCGCACGGTGATCATTGCCACGGCCTACCGTGATGCCGAGGTGTTGCGCGGCGAGGGCGATGCCGAGGCAGCCCGGATCTACGCCAGTGCGTATCGAAGGAACCCGGAGTTCTTCGCCTTCTACCGCAGTCTGTCGGCCTACAAGCAATCACTGGGCCAGCCCAACGACCTCATGTTGCTCGATACCAAGGGCGAGTTCTTCCGTTTCCTGAACAAGTCGGAAGGCGGGCGCTGACGCTGGCGCGGGCCGGACCGTCGTGCCAGGCCGAACCGGCAAGACGCCATGCAGTGGGCGGATCTGTTTGCGGCACTTGCCCTCTACCTGGTGATCGAGGGCCTGTTGCCGTTCGCCAGTCCCTCGGGCTGGCGGCGCAGTCTTGAAATGCTGTCGCGGCTGAGCGATGCACAGTTGCGGGTCTTCGGGCTGACGGTGGTGGTTTCGGGCCTCACCCTGCTGGTGCTGGTGCGGGGGTTCGCCTGAGCACATGCAGGGGCAGGGACGAGCAACGGATCCGGAAGTCATGACGACCAGCAGGACAGGGCGCAGCGTAATCGTCGTCGGCATCCAGTGGGGCGACGAGGGCAAGGGCAAGATCGTCGATCTGCTGACCGAGCGTGTCGGTGCAGTGGTGCGCTTCCAGGGCGGCCACAACGCCGGCCACACGCTCATCATCGCCGGCGAGAAGACGGTGCTGCACCTGATTCCGTCCGGCATCCTGCGTCCGGATGTCGCCTGCGTGATCGGCAATGGCGTGGTACTGCACCTGCCGTCGCTGCTGCAGGAGATCGATCGCCTGGAATCGCGCGGCGTGCAGGTTACGCAGCGGCTGCGCATCAGCGCCGCCTGTCCGCTGATCCTGCCGACGCACATCGAGCTGGACCGGGCGCGGGAGAGCGCCGGTGGCGCCAGGGCCATCGGCACCACGGGGCGCGGCATCGGCCCCGCCTACGAGGACAAGGCAGCCCGCCGCTCGCTGCGCGTTTCGGACCTATTCGGTCCGGCCCGGCTTGCCGAGCGCCTGGCGGCGGCCACGGCCCTGCACAACTTCGTGCTCGAGCACTATCACAAGGTTGTGCCGGTCGATGCCGGGGCCATCCTCGAGGAGCTGCAGAGGCTCGGTGAGCGCATCAAGCCGCTGGTGGGGGATACCGCCCTGTTCCTCGATCGCCAGCGGCGTGCTGGTGCAAACCTGCTGTTCGAGGGTGCGCAGGGTGCCATGCTCGATGTGGACCACGGCACCTATCCCTACGTCACCTCGTCGAATACCACGGCGGGCTTTGCCGCCACGGGCAGCGGCCTCGGCATTGGCGCCTTCGATTACGTGCTGGGTATCGTCAAGGCCTACACGACCCGCGTCGGCGCCGGCCCGTTTCCCACCGAACTGTTCGACGATACGGGCAGGCACCTCGCGGAAGTCGGTGTGGAGTTCGGCTCGACGACCGGCCGGCCGCGGCGCTGCGGATGGTTCGATGCGGTAGCGGCGCGGCGTGCCGTCCTGCACAACGGCGTGACCGGCCTCTGCGTGACCAAGCTCGATGTGCTGGACGGCCTCGAGCGCCTGAAGATCTGCGTGGGCTACCGGCTGCATGGCCAGGTGGTCGACGCCACGCCCGTGCTCGTCGACCAGTATGCCGACTGCGAGCCAGTCTACGAGGAGCTGCCCGGTTGGCGTTCCTCGACCGTGGGGATCACCACGCTGGAGGGCCTGCCGGCGAATGCACGACGGTACCTGGCCCGCATCGAGGAGATCCTCGGTGTGCCGGTGGACATGATCTCCACCGGCGCCGACCGGGCGCAGAACATCATCGTCCGTCATCCCTTCGACTAGACGTCCATGGCTCGTGCCGGCACGCCTGTCACCCAGCTGGTTTCGCCGGGGCGACGCGCGGGCCGGTTGCTTGCGGGCCTGATGCTGCTGGCTGTCACCGCCTGCAGCACGGGGTTCATCTACAACCGCGTGGGCTGGGCGGTGTCCTGGTATGTCGGCGGGTTCGTCAGCCTGGACGAGTCCCAGGAGCGGCAGTTGCAGGATGCGGTGCGGCGGACCCTGGTCTGGCACCGTGCGACGCAACTGGAGCGCTACGTCGGCGTGCTGGAGGGCCTGGCTGCAGCAGCAGCGGGTCCGCTCACGGTCGACACCCTGCAGGGCCAGTACCAGGAGGCCGAGCAGCTTCTCTCCGACCTGCTCGGGCAGATTGCCCCCGACGCGGCGCGACTCCTCGGTTCGCTGGATGCCGGGCAGCGTGCCGAGCTGGCCAGGAACCTGGAAGAATCCAATGCCGAACTCCGGGAAGATCGCGCCGGGCAGGACCCGCAGGCCCGCCAGCAGCGCCGCAGCAAGGTGGCAGTCCGCGTGATCCAGCGTTTCACTGGCAGACTGACGCCTGCCCAGCGCCAGCTGGTCGGGGAACGGCTGGCGACCATGCAGGACCTGGACGATGCCTGGCTGCAGCGGCGCCAGGCCTGGCAGCAGCAGTTGCTCGGCCTGCTGGAGACCAGCGATCGCGGGCCGGCGTTCGAGCAGGCCGTACGCGACCTGCTGCTGGATTCCGCGAGGGCAGGCGGAGAAGACTACCGGCGCGGGGCGGAGGCCAATCGACGCGTCGTCCTGGCCATGCTGGCTGCGCTATCGGAAACCCTGGATCCCGGGCAGCGTGAGCGGCTGCAGCGCAAGCTTCGGGGTTATGCGCAGGACCTGCGCCGCCTCGCCGAGGCAGGCTGAGGGATCTTTGCCAGCGGTGGCTCAGGCCGGTTCGGTGGTGTCGCTACCGGCGGGCCGCAGCGGCACGGTGCGATGCACCCAGTTTCCCGGGTCACTGCGTCGCAAGGGAGACGGGATCACCAGTACGTGGTTGCGGCTCTCCACCGCGTAGCGCTCGCTGTCGATCTCCCAGCCGCGATTGGCCCAGTGCCGCACCAGGCGGCGAAATGCCACCTCCATGCTGTCGGCCTTCGTCAGGAATTCCTCCGGCAGCGAGGGCGGGGTGAGCTGCGGCCGTACCTTCTCGACAATGCGCAGGTCCTCGGCAATCGCCTCCTCCAGGCCCTTGATCCGCTCGGCGTCGTGTTCCTCGCCTAGCAGGTAGTTGCGCGCCTGCCAGCCGAAGGCACGGGTATGGAACTCGTCGATGGGTGTGCGGGCGGTGAAGTTGATCTGGCTCATGCCCTCGCTGAAGGTCGGCTGGATGCGATGGCAGACGCCGACGATGCTGAACTCCAGCGACACGCGCGTGCGGCTGCGGTTCGCCGGCAGCAGCTTCGCCAGTTCGCCCGACTTTGCGCTCGCATCCGGCGCATGCTTCTCGCGGCGGACCCGGGCGCCATGCGGCAGCAGCTCGATATCGGCTGCCGCGGATTTCGGATCGACACGCCCGCCAAAGCGCCGGTGCACGAAGCTGGTGTGGATGGTGTCGAGGGAGTTCTCCTCCATGCGCACCCAGTTGGCCGCCGCCTCGAAGCGATAGGGAACGAGACGCCAGTGCTGCGGATCGTCGTACTCGGGGAGCAGGTCGGGAATCGGCGCACGCTCCTCGGGCGGCAGGTCGCCGAGGAACACCCAGATCCAGCCGTATTTCTCGGTAGTAGGGTAGCTGTCGAGGCGCGCCCGTCGCGGCGGCTTGACTTCGGCGCCCAGCGCCGGGATGAGCACGCATTGCCCGTTGGCATCGAACTGCCAGCCATGGTACGGACATGCCAGGCAGCCGGCGGCGACCTTGCCGTCGCCCAGGGCGCCGCCGCGGTGGCAGCAGGTGCCGGGCAGGCAGCTGACGCCGCCGCCAGAGCGGAACAGCACGAAATCCAGCCCCAGCATGCGCACCGCGAGCGGGCGGTCTTCCGGCAATTCGGCGGAGGTGGCGGCAACGTACCAGTTGTTGATCAGCATGGGGGCTTCCAGCCAGGTGGTCCTAAAGTCATACTAATATAACAATTGTACGCGACCATCAGTACCGGAGCCCCCGGGGGAGATCGAGCGTGGCGACAGCAGTGGAACTTCTTCGTTGGGAGCGGCGCCGCAAGATGCAGGTGCGCGAATCCTTCAGCGCGGGCCTGGCGCATTTCCGCAGCAGTGGCGGCAACGCCGAGCCGTTCTACCATGCCTGCATCGACTACCTCGTTCCGGGCCAGCAGCGCCTCATCGACCAGGACCGCCGGCTGGTGGATCTGCTCGCGCCGCGGGTTCCGGCGGCGCAGCAGGCGGATCACCAGGCCATGCAGGCACTGCGCGAACGGCTGGACCTTGGCTCGGGATCCCTGGACGAATTCCGGCGCGCCGCAGACCAGTACCGCCAGGCGGGCCGGGCGGGCCGGGCCGGCTTCGAAGCGGCCGCCGCGCGCTTTCTCGACGTGCTGGTCAACGTGCTCGGTGCCCGCAGCCATTCGCTGCGACACCTCACCTCGACGCTGCTGAAGGACGAGGATTGGCAGCGCATCGTCGATTCGACCCCGGAATTCACCGAGTCGGAGGCTGCGGCGTTTGCTGCCGTGAGCGCCGCGGCTCCGCCGGGCGCCGCACCGGAGGCCATGGCCGCGCAGCCGGCAGCCGGCGGCGGCCCGCCGCGGCATGGTGCCTGAAATCCTGCCGGAAATGCTCCGCTGATGGTGCCCAGGAGAGGACTCGAACCTCCACGGATCGCTCCACTGGTACCTGAAACCAGCGCGTCTACCAATTCCGCCACCTGGGCATGGGGCGCGAGAGTGGCGCGAATTTAAAGGCACCCTGTATGCTTGTCAACGAAATGGGCCGGTTTCCGTTGCACGACATTGCCTAAGCGCCGCACTCCGGCCGGGCGCAAGCCAGTGGATGGCGGTCGCCAGTCGCGCTACCGCCACCCGGTTCCCGACGCCAACGATGTCATCCTGGCATTGCAGGCCAGCGGCGTGCCCCAGTCCTTCGACGCGCTGGCTGCGACGCTCGGCGTGCAGGAGCCCCGTCATCGGCACAGCCTGCGCAAGCGCCTGCAGGAGATGGCCAGCGCAGGCCGCCTGCTGCTCAACCGCCGCGGCGAGTACTGCCTCATCGAGAAGCTCGATGCGGTGACCGGGATCGTTTCGGCGCACCGTGATGGCTACGGCTTCCTCATCACCAGCGATGACAGCGGTGACGTCTTCCTCCCTCCCGACGAGATGCGCCAGCTGCTCGATGGCGACCGGGTGGCCGTGCGACTCGCGGGATCCGGTCCGCGCGGGCGCCGGGCCGGCACGGTGGTGGAGATCCTGGAGCGCGGCAAGCAGAGCGTGGTTGGCCGCTACGTGCGCGAGCGGGGAGTGGGCTACGTCGTGGAAGGTGGCCGGTCCGCGCGCCATTACCTGGTTCCCGATGCGCATCGCGGCGGCGCCGCCGATGGCCATTTCGTCAAGATCGAGATCATCACCTACCCGGGCGTCAACCGCGAGGCGCAGGGCAAGGTGGTCAAGCTGCTGGGCAGCCCGGAGGAGGATCCGAAGGTCGCCACGGATGCAGCCCTGGAGATATTCGGGCTGCCGGCGGTATTCCCACCCGAGGCGCGTCGTGCTGCTGCCGACCTGGGCCCGGAGGTCCGGGAGGAGGACAAGGCCGGACGGGTAGACCTGCGCGGGCTGCCGCTGGTGACCATCGATGGCGCGGATGCGCGCGACTTCGACGATGCGGTGTACGCCGAGCCCGACCATGGAGGTTGGCGGCTGCTCGTGGCCATTGCCGATGTTTCCCACTACGTGCAGGCCGGTGACCCGCTGGACCGGGAGGCCGCCCATCGCAGCACCTCTGCCTATTTCCCGGACCGGGTCGTGCCGATGCTGCCGGAGCAGCTGTCCAACGGCCTGTGCTCCCTCAACCCGGGTGTCGACCGCCTGTGCATGGTCTGCGAGATGCGCGTATCGGCTGCGGGGGAGGTCGGCGGCGCGCGCTTCTACCGTGCCGTCATGCGCTCGCGCCAGCGCCTGGTCTACGAGGAGGTGCAGGCCGCGCGTGACGGCGACGCCGCCGCACGCCAGCGGGTGCAGGGCGTGCAGTCCCAGCTGGACAGCCTCTACGGCGTGTTCTCGAGCCTGGAACAGGCACGCCAGCGGCGTGGTGCGCTGGAGCTGGAGTTGCCCGAGACGCAGATCACCCTCGGCAGCGACGGCCGCATCGCCGGCATCAGCCTGCGCCAGCGCAACGACGCCCACCGGCTGATCGAGGAGTGCATGATCGCCGCCAATGTGCAGGCGGCGAAGTTTCTCCAGCGCCGCCATCTGCCGACGCTGTACCGGGTGCATGCGGGGCCGGACGAGGAGAAGTTCGAGAACCTGCGGCTGATGCTGCAGGCGCTGGGGGCCAAGGTCACCAGCCAGGCGCGGGCACGACCGCGCGAGATCAACCGTATCCTCGCCTCCATGCGCGACCGGCCCGATTACCCGATGCTGGCGACGGCGGTGCTGCGCACCATGTCGCAGGCCGTTTACCAGCCGGCCAACATCGGCCATTTCGGCCTGGGCCTTGCCACCTATACCCACTTCACCTCGCCGATCCGCCGCTACCCCGACCTGCTGGTGCACCGCGGGATCGGCCACCTCCTCGACCACGGCAAGCCGGCTGCCTACCGCTACGACCTGGCAGGCATGGAATTGCTGGGGCGGCTCACCTCCGAGCGGGAACGCCGCGCCGAGGAAGCCGCGCGCCATGTCGAGTCGCGCTACAAGTGCGCCTACGTCAAGGACCGCATCGGCGAGGTGGTCGATGGCGTCGTCTCCGGGCTGACACATTTCGGCCTGTTCGTGACGCTGACGGCACTCAATGTCGATGGCCTGGTGCACGTGACCAGCCTGCGCAACGACTATTACCACCTTGGGCAGGGCGGCCTGCGCCTGGTCGGCGAGCGCACCGGGCAGGGCTATGGCCTGGGCGAGCGCCTGCGGGTGCGCATCCTGCGGGTCGATGTCGACGAGGCACGCATCGACCTCGGCCTGGAGGAGGACATGCCGGTGACTGCCCGACGCAGCCGGCGCCCGGCATCGGGGCCGCGGCGGGGCCCGCAGCGGCGACGATGAGCACCGGGGACCGTCTTACCTACGGTATCCAGGCGGTGCGCAAGGCCCTCGCGGCAGGGCGTGCGACGCGGTTGTACCTGCAGGCAGACCTGGGTCAGAAGCGGCTCGGTCGCCTGGCCGAGGACATCGCGCGCAGCCGGGTGCCGGTGGAGCACTGCCCGGCAGAGCAGCTCGAGCGCCTGACGGGCACCGCCAAGCACCAGGGCATTGCCGCGCGGGTGACCGGCACCGCCAGCCTTTCCGAGCGCGAGGCGCTTGGCCTGCTGGCCACGCTCTCGCCGCCCTTGGTCCTGGTCCTGGACGGCATCGAAGACCCGCGCAACTTCGGATCGCTGCTGCGGACGGCCGACGCGGCGGGAGTGGACCTGGTGGTCACCGGCAGGAGCCGCAACGTGGGGGTGACGCCGGTCGCCAGCAAGGTGGCGGCAGGCGCGGCCGAGGCGCAGACCCTGGCCGAAGTGGCCAACCTGGCGCGCTTCCTGGAGCAGCTCGCGGTGGCGGGCGTCAAGGTCGTCGGCACCGATGAGGCGGCCCCCGTCAGCCTGTTCGATGCCGACCTGACCGGCCCGTTGGCGATCGTCATGGGGGCCGAAGGCAAGGGCATGCGGCGCCTCACGCGGGAGCACTGCGACCTGCTCGTGAGGCTGCCCATGCACGGCGTGGTCGAGAGCCTGAATGTCGCCGTGGCGGCCGGCATCTGCCTGTACGAGTGCCAGCGCCAGCGCCTTGCACGGGCCGGACCCGTCCGGTAGCATTCCGCGTCCTGCGCGACCCGGCCGACACCGGATCCGCCTCCTTGCCACACCGCGCTGCGGGTGGCTGTCATCCACAGGGAGTCACAATGCGTCACTATGAGATCGTGTTCCTGGTCCATCCGGACCAGAGCGAGCAGGTTCCGGCGATGGTCGAGCGCTATCGCGGGATCGTCACCGGCAGCGGCGGCACGGTGCACCGCCTCGAGGACTGGGGCCGGCGCCAGCTGGCCCACACCATCGCCAAGGTCCACAAGGCACACTACGTGCTCATGAACATCGAGTGCGCCAAGCCGGCGCTCGACGAACTGGCCGATGCGTTCCGTTTCAGCGATGCGGTGCTGCGTCACCTGGTCATCCGGCGTGACGAGGCCGTGACGGAGCCGTCGTTCCTTGCCCGCTCGGCCGACGAGGAAAATCGCGAAGGTTCCGGCCGCGGCGCTGCCCGTGAGCAGGCGCGCGACAGCGAAGAAGCCCCGCCCGCCGCAGCCGATCAGGCCGCCGGCTGACGGCGGCTCCCGACACCAGATTCCGGAGTAGTGACGTGAGCAGATTTTTCAGGCGCCGCAAGTTCTGCAAGTTTTCGGCCGAAGGAGTCAAGGAGATCGACTACAAGGATCTCGAGACCCTGCGGCAATTCATCACCGAAACGGGCAAGGTGGTGCCAAGCCGCATCACCGGCACCAGGGCGAACTACCAGCGCCAGCTGGCACTGGCGGTGAAGCGTGCCCGCTTCCTGGCGCTGCTGCCGTACACGGACAAGCACTGATTTGGCGCTGCAGGCGCCCTGCCGGCGGCTGCGGCGGGGATCGACCGGGCGGCGTCCGCCATGACAGGCCTGCCGGCATGGCTCATGGAGCGTCGCGCGGCGCGGGTGGCGCTGCTCGCGGTACTGTTCCCGCTGCCGCTGGCGCTGGTGATCAGCGCCGCAATCGCGGTGTTGATCACCAACGTGAAGGGCTGGCGGGCGGCACTGGCGGACTGCGGCCTGGCGCTGCTGCTGTTGCTGGCCCTGGCCACGATGGCGGGGACGGGCTGGCTGGAACTCGGCAGTGGTGCCGCCCTGACCTGGCTGGTGGCGATCCTTCTTGGCGCGCTCCGCAGCCAGATGTCGCTGACACTGGCGGTGCAGGCTGCGGTGCTGCTCGGCGTGGCGGCCGCTGTCGGATTCACGCTGTGGATCCAGGAT
>JAANMW010001913.1_pt1 | contig 20104 bp, 16 predicted proteins | sample 7279671 | NCBI WGS metagenome assembly JAANMW01 (sample SAMN14094541, study PRJNA606508) | bioreactor metagenome | isolation source: A lab-scale SPAN reactor treating ammonium-rich wastewater day 247 | place: Ireland: Galway | collected 2017-09-19
CACGCTTGAAACTTCAAGTAAAAACAGCTGCTGGCGCTTACTGGGCAAGCGCGGGTAGCTATTGAAACGATAGTCGCATGGATTGTCGCCCCGGCTGCGGCGCCTGCTGCACCGCACCCTCCATCAGCTCGCCGATTCCCGGCATGCCACGGGGCAAGCCCGCCGGGGTGCGCTGCGTGCAGCTCGGCGACGACGCACGCTGCCTGATCTTTGGCCAACCCACCCGACCTGCGGTGTGTGCTGGACTCATGCCGTCGGTGGAGATGTGCGGCGCCAACCAGACACACGCCCTGCACTATCTGGCGCAACTGGAAGCGCTCACCCAGCCGGACTAGCCAGCGGGGTCACCTCCAGCCACCGCCCCTGCCAGCACTGCGCCATGCGCGGGCCCTGGGGCTCCAGCCAGAACAGGTGCATCCAGCCATTGCCCACCAGATCGCGCACCACCGCATGTTGCGCCATCACGGCATCGATAGCCTCGCGCGGCGCTTCGATGAAGACGCTCAGGCGCAGCGGGGCGTGGCGCAGCACCTGCCCGTCGTGCAGCGACTGCATCGGCAGGCCAATGCGCAGGTCACCGCCATTGCCCTCAAACACGCCCAGCCGCCCTCCTACCACGTTGTGCAGCAGCTTGTTGCCGCTGCCGTAGCGCCGGTTGTCCACGGTGGAGGCGTGGTACTGCAGGTTGATCCAGTTCGTCACCACCATGGGCGCCGTCATGATGAGCGTGAGCACCGCGTTGTCGGGGTCCAGGCGGTGGTCGTAGTCGTGCAAGAACGCGCGGCCGCCCAAGCTCAGATGTTGGCTGCGCGCACGCGGCGCGACGATAAAGGCCGCGTTGTTGACCAGACCCCACTCAGGCCGCACCTGCGCCCAATCATTGGCGCGCTCGCGCAGCGATTGCAGCAAGGCCTGCGGGTTGCCTGCGAAGCTTGTCAGCCCCAGGCTGGCGGCCCGCTCTGCCCGCGCGCGCTGTCCCGCGGCATGCAGAGAGGCCCGCAGGCGCTCTAGCCGGGCGGTATGGCTGGGCGGCACCGCATCGGCATCCAACAGCACCAATTCATCGGTGGTGGTGTTGTGCAGGCCCGGCACAAAGTGCGTGCTGGAAGGGATGGTGATACCGAGCGGTACCAGGTGCTCGCGCACCGCAGGGGTGTTGAGCAGGTCGGCCAGCGCCCGGGCGTTGACCTCGCCGGTTTGGCCGCCACAAGCACCACAGTCCAGCCCGGCTGCGTGGGGATTGTTGGCGCTCTGGCTGCCGTGGCCGGCCACCAGCACCAGCGGGGCAAAATCGCGCACCAGGCCCATGGCAGTCAGCACGCGGTGGGCGATGGCAGCGCCCTCTGGCGGCGCGCTCAAGGCCTGGGGCATCTGGGGGCGCAGTGTGGCGGCCTCTGCGGGGGGCAGGCCCGCATCTTCCCAGCGCGCAGGCGTTGCGCCCGACGGCAGGCTTTTCCGGGCCAGCTGGGCACCGTACAGCAGCCCCAGTGATTCCACAAAGCTAAAACCCGACGCTGGTGCAGCGCGGAACTGGTCCCACCGTGCACGCCATTGCAGCGCACGGCGCCGCTGGCCCGCCAGCACCTGGGCAAGGTGGGCGTCGCCCGCGCTTTCAGTCACACACAACGCGGGCGACAGCAGACCCGGCAGCTGCGGGCGGGTCAATGCGCTGCCCACTGGCGCATAGGCGATGGGCAAGCCAAAGAACCCGGCAAAGCCACGGGTTTGCACACTCGCATCCACGCCTTCGAGCGCCCGGCGAAAGACTTCCGAGCGCACATCGATGCAAAAAAGTGCCTGCACTTGGGGTGCTTTGGCGGGGGCCGCCGCAGCCTTCGACAACCCCGCCAGCAAGGGCTGCTGGTAGGCCATCTCCAGCGCGTCCTGCAGCAGCCAGTCCAGCGCCTGGGCGCCCTCGCGTTGCCGGGCCAGGGCATCGGCGGCACTCCACTGCGCGGCCCAGCCTGCGGGCACCGTACCCGTCGGCGCATCGTCGTGCAGCAACCATTCCCAGGTCAGGCGAATCGCCAAAAGCTGCTCCAGCTGGTCGTCGTCTTTGCCTGCCAACCGCGCCTGCCAGCGCTCATATGCGCACCAGGCGCCCCAGCCGCCGATCGCCATGAGCACTGCGCTCAGGTAAGCGGCCTGGCCGCGCGCATCCATGCCCAGCCCGGCCAGCGCCTGCGCAATCACCGCCCGCGCATCGCCGGGCAAAGCCGCCAGCCGCTGGGCCAGCGCCGCATGGCCGTGGTGCCACGGCAGGCCATGGTCGGCTGCCAACTGCTGGCGCCAGGTGCCCCACAAGCCCGCCGACGGCGGCATGCCCCAGCTGGCCTGCTGCGTGTCAAAAAATGCCGCGCAGTGCTGGCTGACCTGGTGCGTGACCATCTCAGCCCACGACACCCCAGGGCGTGGGGGCACACCGGCATCGCGCAGATCCGTGATGAGGGGCAGCCGGTGCAAAGAGGGAGCAGTGGGCGCTTCCAGCGCAGCCACCAGGGCATTGACCTCCTGCTCCACACGGCCCGCAGCGGCCGTGTCGCCTGCGGCACGCTCTGCTGCTGCTTGCAGGTGCTGGCGCTGCAAATGTCCCGCTTGCCACTGCGCGGCGAACCAGTTGCGCGGCATGGTCAGGCGCGTGCCGCCCAAGGCCTCCAATGCCGCCGCCGCCTGTGGCATGGGCTTATCGACCCAGCCCCAGTAAGGGTTGACGGCAATGAACTGGTCCAGCGGCCAAGTGGGCGCAATGCAGGCGCAGGCCCGATCGATGTCCTGGGCAAGTGCGGTCATGGTGTCACTCCAGAGGCGGCGGGATGCAGGTGTGCGGGCGGGGCAGCCACCACGGACAGCATGGGCAAAGCGGTGGCCTGCCGCGCAGGTGCAGGCGGTGCCCACAGCGCAAAGGCCAGGCTGTTGAACTTTTCATCCAAAAACAGCCCGCCGTAGAACCACGGGTACAGACGCTGCGCCAGCACCCCCCCTGGGGCCAGGGTGACGACCGACTGCAACACGAACAGGACGACAAAAGCCAGCGCAGCGCCCACCCAGAGTGCGGTCACCGGCTGCGGCGCTGGCATACCCAGCCAACCGCCCAGCAGCACATGCAGTCCGAAATACGTCAGCGCCACACACAGCGCAGCACCCGCCAACGCGATCCACGAGGCGCTTTGTGCTTGCGCCCGCACCAGGGGCGTAAGCGCTAGCGACACTACACCCGCCAGCACCCACATCGCAGGCGATGCCACCAAACCCGGCATCCACAGGCTCCACAGAGCACCGGCGACAAGCACCATGGCCATGCCGGTGACAGCACCCACCAGCGTCGCGCCCAGCCCGCAGGCTGGCGCCTGCGGCGTCAGCTGCACCAGTTGCGCACGCCGCACGGCACCGCCTGCGCCCAAAAAGGCATGTGCCTTGTAGAGCGAGTGCGCCAGCAGGTGCAGCAGCGCCATGTCCCAGACCCCCAGGCCGCACTGCATCAGCATGAAACCCATCTGCGCACAGGTGGACCAGGCCAGCATCACCTTGATGCTGATGCGCGTCGTCATCACCAGCGCCGCCAGTACGGCCGTGGCCGCACCAGCCACCACCAGCAGGGTTTGCGCAGCAGGCACCTCAGACACCAGCGGGGCAAAACGCAGCAACACAAAGCCGCCCAGGTTCACGATGCCCGCATGCAGCAGGGCCGACACCGGCGTGGGTGCCTCCATTACCTGGATGAGCCAGCCATGGAACGGCAGTTGCGCACATTTGAGCACCGCCGTACATGCCAGCAGCACCACGGCCAACTGCACCGATCCCGGCAGGGGCGCTCCCGCAGCCTGCGCCACCATGGCGTGGATATGCGGCGTGCCGTAAGCCATCCACAGCAGCGCCACGGCACCCAGCATGCACACATCGGCCAGTCGGGCTACGATGAATTTCTTGTGCGCGGCCACCACTGCGGCGGGCCGGTCACCAAAGAAGGTCAACAAATGGTGCAGCGTGAGGCTGGTGGCCGTCCATGCCAAAGCCAGCACCAGCAGGTGGTCCGTGGCCAACACCACCAGCACGGTGGCCAGCGTGGCCAGGAGCCAGCGCACGTAATGCACTTCGCGCCGCTCGCCTTGCAGATAGGTTTGCGAGTAACGCACGATAACCCAGCCCACAAAGGCCACCAGCAGCATGGCAAGTGCCCCGACCACATCGGCGCGGACCCCGTAGCCCACGCCTGCCGAGCCCAGCGCCACCGCCAGCAGGCCTAAACCCGCAGCCACCAGAGCAGCCAGGCTGGCCACACCTGCGATGCGCCAGGCCACCACCGGGCTTGTGTCTTTGCGGGCCACGCCAGCCACCAGCGCTGCCGCCAGCCCGGCCCACAGCGCCGGGGCCCCCACCAGCGCGGCGTGCCACAAGGGCAAGTCCGCACTGCTCACCGAAAAAAATCCAGCCATCACAGTGTCCTTTCTCACGAATACTGTGACTTTGCCGATCTTGAATCATTCTGTAAAATGCATTTTTAAGCACATTTTGTACTGTTTAAAAGAACGTTCAACTGGTGTCGCGCCTCAACTTCCACCACCTGCACTACTTCTGGGCCGTCGCCAAAGAGGGCAACCTCACGCGCGCAGCCACGCACCTGCATGTCTCGCAATCGGCGCTGTCGGCGCAGATCCGGCAGCTCGAAGAGCAGCTCGGCCAGCCGCTGTTTGCGCGCGTGGGCCGCAGCCTGCAGCTGACCGAGGCGGGGCAGCTCGCGCTGGGCTATGCCGAGTCGATTTTTGCCTCGGGCAACGAGCTCATGGCGCTCATGCGCGAGGGCCGCCGTGACGAGCGCCAGGTGCTGCGCATCGGCGCCGTAGCCACGTTGTCGCGCAATTTTCAAGAGAACTTTTTGCATCCGCTACTCGAACGCGATGACGTCGAGTTGGTGCTGCACTCGGGCAACCTGCTGGAGTTGCTGGCCCGCCTGCGCGTGCACACGCTCGACCTGATCTTGTCAAACCAGCGCGTGCACGCGAGCACCGACAACCCTTGGCGCTGCTCGCGCATCGCGCGCCAGCCCGTGAGCCTGGTGGGCAAGGCGCGGCCTGGCGCCAAACCCTTCCGTTTTCCACAAGACCTGGCCGATACACCACTGCTGCTGCCTGGGCGTGACAACGACATCCGCGCCGCGTTCGACCTGATGTGCGAGCAGCGCGGCATCCGCTACCGGCTGCGCGCCGAGGTGGACGACATGGCGCTGATGCGCCTGCTGGCGCGCGACTCCGACAGCATCGCCCTGCTGCCCAGCGTGGTGGTGCAAGACGAGCTGCGCAGCGGCCGCCTGGTGAACCACGGCGTGGTGCCCGATTTGTACGAAAACTTCTACGCCATCTCGGTGCGCCGGCACTTCGAGCCTCCGCTGCTCAAGGCTCTGCTGCAGCGGCCCGAGGCGGTGGTGCTGGGAACCACAGCAGTGCAGCCCATGGACTGATCGGCGTGCTCCTGCGCTGCAACGCCTCCTGCAGCACCGGGGCACAGCATCTTGAACTGCATGGTTTCTGCCCACGCAACAGCACGCCCGCACCGCTGGGCCTACCATGGCGGCTTCGACTTTTGACCCAAGGAAACCGTTCATGAAGCTGTACTACTCTCCCGGCGCCTGTTCCATGTCACCGCACATCGTTCTGCACGAAGCGGGCTTGCCGCACGAAGCCATCGCCGCGCCCACCAAGACACACAAGCTGCCGGACGGTACCGACTTCTACACGATCAACCCCCTGGGCTACGTACCTTTCCTCGTGCTCGACGATGGCCGCACCCTGCGCGAAGGCCCGGCCATCGTGCAGTACCTGGCTGACCTGGTGCCTGACAAGCAGCTCGCCCCGCCCGCGGGAAGTTTCGAGCGCTACCAACTGCAGGAATGGCTGACCTTTATCGGCACCGAACTGCACAAGGGCTTCTCACCCCTGTTTGGCGGCAACGCGAACGAGGAATACAAGACCGCCGTCAAAGAGCGCCTGCTGGGCCGCCTGGCCTGGGTTGATGCGCAACTGGCCGGGCGCGACTACCTGATGGGCGGCCAGTTCACCGTGGCCGACGCCTACCTGTTCACCGTGAGCGGCTGGCCGCGCGTGGTGGGCATGGATCTGGCCCACCTCCCCCACCTCACCGCCTATCGCAAGCGCGTGGGCGAGCGCCCCGCCGTCGTGGCGACCATGAAAGCCGAAGGCCTGATCGCATAAGCACTCCGCTGCCCTGCGCGATGCACGGCCCATCGTGTGACCACGCAACGCCGGTAAGTGCGGGAAGTCTTACTCCTGCAGCGCCTGCTGGCGCCACGCCAGCAGCGCGCCCAGCCACAGCGCCCCGGCCGAAAACACCAACCCGCGTGCCAGCCCGCCCGGGCCGTCGGCAATCGCGCCGACCACCGTGGGCCCCATGATCTGCCCGGCCGCAAAAACAATGGTGAACGCACTGATACCGACCGCCCACTGCGAGGACGGCAGGTTGTGCCGCACCAGGGCCGTGGTCGAAGCGACGACCGACAAAAACACCCCGCCAAACAGCAGGCCCGAAGCGAGCGCCACCGGCCACGAGGCCGTCAAGGCCGGCAGCACCGTGGCCAGCCCCAGCAGGCCGCTCAGCAAAGCCAGCGCCTGTCCGCCCCGGCTGCGGTCGAGCAGACCGGCCCAGATGCGCGACGACAGCACCACCGCCAGCCCCAGCAACGCATAAAACAGCGTGATGGCCCCGCTGCCCACACCTTGTGTGCGCAGCAGCGCCACGACAAAGGTCATGTAGCCGATATAGCCCACGCCAAACATGGCATAACCCGCCAGCGCCGGGGCAAAGGCCCGCACCGTAAACAGCCGTGGCGCAACAGGCGCAAGCGTTGCAGGCGCGCCGGGGGCTGAAGCGACCGGTACCACGGCGGGCGCGGCGTCCAGGCGGCGCAGCACGCGCACCGGCCACACCATGCCCAGCGTGGCCACAGCGCAGGCCAGCGCCAGCGCCCACCAGGCCCAGGTCCAGTTGTGCGGGCCAGGGGCGGCGGCCAGCACCGCGGGCACCAAGAATGCTGACAGGCTGATCCCCCAGCCCGTGCCACCGTAGTACAGCCCCAGCAGCAAGCCGCTGCGTGGGGCATCCAGTGCCCCCAGGCGCGCAGCCATCAGCCCGCCGGCAATAAAGATCAGCGCGCTGGCCACCCCCGCCAGCAAGCGCTGCAAAAGCAGCGAAGGCGCATCCAGAAAGAAACCGCACGAGCCCATGAACAGCGTGGCCAGCACAGCCCCGGCCAGCAGCAACGGCCCGGGGGCATAGCGCCGCAGCAGCAGCGGCGTGGCCAGAGCGCCCAGCAGGTAGCCCAGCGCATTGATCGTGTTCATGCCCCCCGCCAGCGTGTACGACCAACCCAGGTCTTCGCGCATCGGCGGCAGTAGCAGCGCGTAGGCAAAACGCGTAATCCCCAGCGACACCGCAGCCCCCAGCGAAAGCGCCAGGGCCAGCCACACCACCTGGCCACGCGGCGCCGGAGCGGGAGAAGGACGTTCGTGCATCGCACAGATTGTGCCGCAGCAGCCCGGCGCGCCAGCCCCTGGGGCAAGGCACTGCCTCGCAGCAAAATTTGCTATCACAACAATAGCTTCCACCGCTGGTGAAATTTGCCTTCAAGCCCCTTTTCAATCCATGATTGAGCCCCACCTACCAGAACCCTGCTGTCGCCTGCAGCATTGCACTGCGCCCACAGCAGCACTACGCTTGGCCGCAACGCTTTACCTTGAAGACCACTATGCCGACCCTTTTCGAACCCATCCACGCAGGCGACATCGCCCTGGACAACCGCATCGCCATGGCGCCGCTCACCCGCAACCGTGCCCCGGGCGCCATTCCCACGGCCCTCATGGCCCAGTACTACGCCCAGCGCGCCAGTGCCGGCCTGCTCATCAGCGAAGGGGTGGCCATCAGCCCGCAAGGCCAGGGCTATGCCGATGTGCCCGGCCTCTACAGCACAGAGCAACTCGACGGCTGGAAGCAAGTCACCAGCGCCGTGCACAAGGCAGGCGGCAAAATCGTCGCGCAGCTGTGGCATGTGGGCCGCGTCTCGCACACCTCGCTGCAGCCGGGCAATGTGTCGCCTGTCGGCCCTTCGGCTGTGCGCGCCAAGACCAAGACCGTACTCCTTCGCGACGGCGTTCCCACCTTCACCGAGACCTCCGAGCCGCGCGCGCTGGACGCATCCGAGCTGCCGGGCATCGTGCTGGACTTCCGGCACGCCGCACGCCACGCCATTGCCAGCGGGTTTGATGGCGTCGAAATCCACGGCGCCAATGGCTACCTGATCGACCAGTTCCTGAAAACGGGCGCCAACCAGCGCCAGGACGACTACGGCGGCAGCATCAAGAACCGGGCCCGCTTCGCACTGGAAGTGGTGCACGCCGTGGCCGACGAAATCGGTGCAGGCCGCACCGCGATCCGGCTCTCGCCCGTCACCCCCGCCAACGACATCGTCGACGACAACCCGCAGCAGCTGTTTGACTACCTGCTGCACCACCTGGCACCTTTGGGCCTGGCCTACATCCACATCATCGAAGGCTCTACGGGCGGCCCGCGCGAACTGCCCGAACGCCCTTTCGACTACGCCGCCCTCAAGGCCGTGTACCGCAACAGCGGCGGCAAGGGCGCCTGGATGGTGAACAACGGCTACGACCTGGCCATGGCGCAAAGCGCCGTGGCCGAAGGCGCCGACATCGTCTCGTTCGGCCGCCCCTACATCGCCAACCCCGACCTGGTAGAACGCCTGCAGCGCGGCGCCCCGCTCAACACCCCCGACCGCGCCACCTTCTACGGCGGCGGCGCCCAGGGCTACACCGACTACCCGGCGCTGGACTGAGCCTACCGCCGCCAGCGCTTGAGCAGCAGCGCATTGGTCATCACACTGACCGAGCTGAGCGCCATGGCGGCGCCTGCCACCACCGGGCTCAGGTAACCCAGCGCCGCCAGCGGGATACCGGCCACGTTGTAGGCAAACGCCCAAAACAGGTTCTGCCGGATCTTCAGCACCGTGCGGTGTGAAATATCGAGCGCCGCAGCCACCAGCGCCGGGTCGCCGCGCATCAGCGTGATGCCGGCCGCGTGCATGGCCACGTCGGTGCCGTTGCCCATGGCCATGCCCACATCGGCGGCGGCCAGCGCGGGCGCATCGTTCACGCCGTCGCCCACCATGGCAACAATGTGGCCCCCACGCTCCGCCGCTGCGCTGGGTCGCTGCCCCCCAAGGGGGCCTTCGCGCCTTGGGGCGGCCCGGCCGCGCTCATCGTCCCGTCCGTCCTCGCCCCGCTGCAATGCCACCACCTGCGCGGCCTTGTCGCCGGGCAGCACCTCGGCGCGCACATCGGCGGCATCCAGCCCCAGGCGGCGCGCCATGGCCTCGGCCGCACCGCGGTTGTCGCCCGAGATCATGACGGTGCGGATGCCCTTGGCCCGCAGCAGCGCCAGTGCCTCGCGTGCGCCGGGCTTGGGCTCGTCGCCAAAGGCCATCAGTGCGCGCACCACCAGGCCCTGCGCGCTGCGTTCGGCCACGGCCGATACCGTGGCGCCTTCGTTTTGCAACTGCTGCGCACGCACGCCCAGCGCGCCCAGGTCCACGCCCAGCTCATCCATCCAGCGCAGGCTGCCCACCAGATAGCTGCGCCCAGCCACCCCACCCTCGGTACCGCGCCCCGGCACGGCGCGCACACCGGCCGGCTCCGCCATCGTCAAGCCACGGTCTTGTGCCGCCTGCACCACCGCGCGCGCCAGCGGGTGTTCGCTGCCGCTTTGCACCGCCGCCACGGCCGCCAGCACGGCAGCGTCATCGGCGCCCGGTTCCACGTGAAACGCGGTCAGGCGTGGCTGGCCCACGGTCAGCGTGCCGGTCTTGTCAAACGCCACGGTGTCCACCCTGTGCGCCAGCTCCAGCGCCTGCGCGTCCTTGATCAAAATGCCGTTTTTTGCCGCCACGCCCGTGCCCGCCATGATGGCCGCCGGAGTCGCCAGACCCAGCGCACACGGGCAGGCAATCACCAGCACCGCCACGGCGCGGATCAACGCCACCTCTGCGCCCACACCCGCCCACAACCAGCCCAGCAGCGTGGCCAGCGCAATCAGCAGCACCACCGGCACAAACACGTTGGCCACCTTGTCCACGAGGCGCTGGATAGGCGCCTTGGCCGCCTGCGCGTCTTCCACCAGGCGGATGATGCGCGAGAGCACCGTCTCGGCCCCCACCGCGCGCACCTCCAGCACTACGCGGCCATCGCCGTTGATCGAGCCACCCGTCAACACCGCACCGGCCTCCTTGGTCACCGGCAACGGCTCTCCCGTCAGCATGGATTCGTCCACCTGCGTATCGCCGTCGAGCAGCGTGCCATCGACCGGAAAACGCTCGCCCGGGCGCACCACCAGGCGGTCGCCCACCATCACCTCGGCCACGGGTACATCGACTTCGCCGCCCTTGGCCAAAAGGTGCGCCACATCGGGCCGCAGGCCGTGCAGCGCGCGGATCGCCGCCGTGGTCTGGTGCTTGGCGCGGGCTTCGAGCCACTTGCCCAGCAGCACCAGCGTGACCACCACGGCAGAAGCCTCAAAGTACAGGTGCGGCGCATGCCCGGGGTGCGCGGTCAACCACAGCCACATCGACAAACCCCAACCCGCGCTGGTGCCAATGGCGACGAGCAAATCCATGTTGCCCGACAGCGCCTTGGCCGCCGCCCAGCCCGCCTTGTAAAAGCGCGCTCCCAGAATGAACTGCACCGGTGTGGCCAGCACAAACTGCACCCAGGCCGGCAGCATCCAGTGCTGGCCGAACAGGTCGCCCAACATGGGCAGCACCAGCGGTGCAGACAGCACCAGACCAATGGCCACCGGTGTGAACCCCGTCCAGGGCGAGGTGTCTTCTTCGCGCGCCGCACTGGCGGCCGCCGTCAACGGTTCGTAGCCCGCATTGCGCACGGCACGGCGCAGCAGGGCGTCCATGGCGGTAGCGTCACCCCCATCCGGCGCAGAAAACTGAACGCGCGCCGTCTCCGTCGCCAGGTTCACCGTGGCGCTCTGCACGCCCGGCACCTTGCGCAGCGCGCGCTCCACACGGCCCGAGCAGGTCGCGCAGGTCATGCCGCCAATCGACAAGTCCAGCTCCTGGAAGGCGCCGTCGCTGGCGGGGGGGGAAAGAGCGGTGGTGGTGTTCATGGTCGCTACCCTAAACCCTGACGCCATGGCAAGGTCAAGCACCAGGCAAAAATAAAACAGCCGCCATGGCTTGACCTTGCCATGGCGTCAAGGTTCATGATGCAAGCCTTCCCATTGCAAATCACCCTGAAAGGCTTTCCCCATGCAACACCAGTTTGACGTTCAAGGCATGACCTGCGGCCATTGCGAGCGCGCCGTCACCAACGCCGTGCAAGAGCTTGACCCGCAAGCCACCGTGCAGATCGACCGCGCCCACAACCGTGTGGACGTCACCAGCGAGCAGCCGCGCGCAGCCCTGGCCGCCGCCATCGCCGAAGAAGGCTACACGGTCGCTGCATGACACAGCCCGCTGCCGTCCACTGGCCCGTGCCCATCGGCGTGGCCGCGCAACGCGCCGGCGTGTCAGCGCGCATGGTGCGGCACTACGAATCACTGGGCCTGCTGCCGCCCGTGGCACGCACCGACAGCGGCTACCGCCAGTACACCGAGGCCGACGTGCACGCCCTGCGCTTCATCCGCCGTGCGCGCGACCTGGGCTTCTCCATGGCCGAGATCGCCACCCTGCTCGGCCTGTGGCAAGACAAGGCGCGCGCCAGCAGCCAGGTCAAAAGCATTGCCCAGGCCCACATCGACGACCTGGCCACCCGCATCGCCGCCATGCAGGCCATGCAGCGCACCCTGCAGTCGCTGGTGCAGTGCTGCCATGGCGACCAGCGGCCTGACTGCCCCATCCTGGACGACCTGGCGGCTGCGGGCGATAGCACGGTACCTTTGGGCAAAAAACTATCAAAACAATAGCTATCGGCGCTTACCCATCAAGCGCTAGAGGCAAAAAAACCAAAAATAGATTGCAGCGCACAGTCCCGATCAGGGTTTAGCCACCACCACCCCCCGCTTGCGCGCGGGCTTGGCCGCCGGGGCGGGCAGCGTATCCGCCCGCCGCAGCACCCCATCGCACAGCGTCGCAATGCACTGCTGGGCGATCTGCTCGGGCGTGTACTCGCCGCCGGGCTGGTACCAGCGGCCGATCCAGCTCAGGGCGCCAGCGATCGCAAAGGCGGTCATCTTCGGGTCGCACGACTGCAGCGAGCCCTCCTGCACCCCCTGGGCCACCAGGCGCCTGAAAGCGAGGTCGATCTCAGACTTCATGCGGCGCAGCTCCGTGCGGCTGGGCTCGGGAACCTCCTCGTCGCCCACGCGGATCAGGCACATGCCAAAGGGCTGCATGACGATGTCGGCATACGCCTGCATGCAGGCACGCAACTGGTCCACCGCATTGCCTCCCGCCTGGCGCGAGGCCTCGATACCTTCGAGCGTCATCTCCAGCCCCTGGCGCACGCACTGCAGCAGGATCTCGTCCTTGTTCTTGACGTAGTAGTACAGCGTGGGCTTGCTCACGTTGAGGCGCGCGGCAATATCGTCGAGCGAGGTGGCATGAAAACCGCGCTCGTTGAACAGCTGCGCAGCCGCTTGCAGCACGGCGCGGCGCTTGGCCTCGCGCTGCTGCATACGGTCGGGCGCACTGGCCCAGGGCGATGCTGCAGCAGACGGGGCGCGGGTCTTTCTGGCGGCGGTGGATTCAGTCATGGGGGGTATTACACCGGGAAACTACCAATGCAGGGCTAGGGCGAGACACTCAAAATACTACTCACAAGTAAACAGTTTACGCACGAGTAGTATTTTTCTGGACCGCACAAACCCCTAGAGAGCGATGGCGACACAACACCCTGGCGGAACCCCCGCCGCTCCCCTGCTGGAAGTCGATGGCGTCACGTTGGCGTTTGGCGGCGTCAAGGCGCTCTCGGGCGTAGGCTTTGGCGTGCAGCCGGGCTCCATTACCGCCGTGATCGGACCCAACGGCGCGGGCAAGACCTCGCTGTTCAACACCATTTCGGGCTTCTACCGGCCCACGGGGGGCAGCATCCGGTTCAAGGGCAAGGACATCACGCGCATTGCGGCACCGCAGCGCGCCAAGCTGGGCCTGGGCCGCAGTTTTCAGAACATCGCGCTGTTTCGCGGCATGACGGTGCTCGACAACATCAAGCTCGGGCGCCACGCGCACCTCAAGACCAACGTGTTTGACGCCCTGTTTTACATGGGCCGCGCACGCCGCGAAGAGGCCGAACTGCGCCGCGACATCGAGGAGCGCATCATCGATTTTCTGGAGATCGACCACATCCGCCACGCACCTGTCTCTGCCCTGCCCTACGGCCTGCAAAAGCGCGTGGAGATGGCCCGCGCGCTGGCCATGCAGCCGCAAATCCTGATGCTCGACGAGCCCGTGGCCGGCATGAACCGCGAAGAGACGGAAGACATGGCGCGCTTCATCCTCGATGTGCGGGCCGAGTGGGGCGTGACGGTATTGATGGTGGAGCACGACATGGGCATGGTGATGGATTTGTCGGACCACGTCGTGGTGCTCAACTTCGGACAGGTCATTGCCCAGGGCACACCCGCCGTGGTGCAGCAAGACCCTGAAGTCAACCGCGCCTACCTCGGCTCGGGCGACGTGGGCGATCTGCGCCGCAAGCTGCACGCCACCACCCACGCACAGGGAGTCGCATGATGGATTGGGCCTACCTGTTCGAGATCTGCCTCACCGGCATTGCCAGCGGCGGGCTGTACGCGCTGGCTGCGCTGGCCTTTGTGATCGTCTACAAAGCCACGCGCGTGGTGAACATCGCCATTGGCGAAATGCTCATGGCAGGCGCTTACCTGTTCTTCACCTTTGCCGCCATGTTCGCGCTGCCGCTGTGGCTGGCGATTCCGGCCGCGGTGCTGGGCAGCGGCGTGCTGGGCGCGGTGATCGAGCGCACCATGATCCGCCCGCTCCTGGGCGAACCCCCGATCTCCGTGTTCATGGTCACGGTGGGCCTGGCCTCGGTGCTGGTGGGCCTGGTCGAAGTGATCTGGAGCGCCGACCAGCGCCGCCTGCCCGACTTCATGCCCAGCGACCCCATCATGGTGGGCGACGCCTTCCTGGCGCCCAAGGTGTTCTGGGGCGCCATGATCGCGGTGGTGCTCATTGCCGCCGTGCTGCTGCTGTTCCGCTTCTGGCGCGGGGGCGTGGCACTGCGGGCCACGGCCAGTGACCAGGCCGCCGCGTATTCCGTGGGCATCAACGTGCCGCGCGTGTTCTCGCTGTCCTGGGTGGTCTCGGCCATGATCGCCGCCGTCTCCGGAATCATCGTGGGCTCCATTGGCGGCATCTCGTCGAGCATGGGCGTGTTCGGCCTGTCGGTGCTGGTGGTGGTGATCGTGGGCGGGCTCGACAGCGTGCTCGGCGCGCTGGTGGGCGGCCTGTTCATTGGCCTGGTCGAAGCCCTGGCGGGCAGTTATCTGGGCGGCGAATACAAGCTGCTCGCCACCTTCATCGTGCTGGTGTGCATCCTCATGGTGCGCCCCTACGGCCTGTTCGGCACGCACGAAATCGAGAGACTATGAAGCACCCCCTGCGCCGCTTCGCGTCTTCCCCCTCAAGGGGGACACCGCCACTGGCCCGGCAAAGCCGGTTCCACGGCGGTTGCTGGCATGGCCTGCTCCGCGGCCTTTTGTTCGGCGGTTTTTTCCCGCTAGGGCTGGCAATGTCTGCGGCCCCCAGCGTTTTGGAGTAGTGACAGATGCGCATCGGAACCCTTAAGGAAACCTACACCGCCGACGCGGCGCTGTTCGACTCGCACACCCAAAAGGTGTGGCTGGCCGTGGGCGCCGCACTGCTGGTGCTGTTCCCCTTCATGGCCAGCGACTACTGGCTGTACCTGGCTTGCCTGGTCAGCATCAATGTGGCGAGCAGCGCGGGGCTGAACATCCTCACCGGCTACACCGGTCTCCTCAGCATGGGGCAGGCCGCCTTCATGGGGCTGGGCGCCTACACGGTGGCCATCATGCAAACGCGGTGGGGAACCCCTTTTTTATTGAACATCTTTTGCGGCGGCATGGTCGCCATGCTCGGCGGGCTGGTCGTGGGCATTCCGTCGCTGCGCGTCAAGGGGCTGTACCTGGCCATTGCCACGATTGCAGCTTCCTTCATCGCGCATTTTTTGTTTGCCAATTTCAACATCACCGGCGGCACAGGCGGCCTGAGCGTGCCCCCGGCCACCCTGTTCGGGTTGCCACTGGATACCTCGTTTCGCCTGTACTGGCTGGTCGTGCCCGTCACGATCCTCATGCTGCTGGGCGCGGCCAACCTGCTGCGCACGCGCGTGGGCCGCGCCTTTATTGCCATCCGCGACCGCGACATCTCGGCCGAGGTGCTGGGCATTCCGCTGCTGCGCTACAAACTGCTGTCGTTTGGCCTGTCGTCGTTTTACGCCGGGGTGGCGGGCGGCCTGTGGGCGTACTTCTTTCGCGTGGTCACGCCCGAGAGCTTTCCGCTGCTGATGTCGATCTTTTTCCTCGCCGCCATCATCGTCGGCGGCATGGGCTCCATCCTGGGCGGCATCCTGGGCGCGGTGTTCATGACCATGGTGCCCGAGCTGCTCAAGCTGGTGTTCGACTGGCTGCCCGGCGGGGCCAATCTCACGGTGTTTCTCTCACCCGTGCGCACCATCATTTTTGGTCTGCTGATCATTGGATTTCTGGTGTTCGAGCCACAAGGGCTCGCAGAAGTGTGGCGGCGCATTCGCCGTTTTTTCCACCTGTGGCCCTTCCGCAACTGACGCGGCGAGCCCCATTCACAACGCAAGAAGGAGACAAACATGCAGAAATCCCTGACGTCCCAACGCCGCCGCTCGCTGTTGCTGGCCGCGGGTGCCGCACTGGCCACGCCCTTGGCTGCACACGCCCAGGCGGGCGGTGAAGACATCGTCATCGGTGGCTCCATCCCCATGACGGGTGTGTTTGCCTTTGCCGGCATCGGCATCGACGCGGGCATGAAGGACTACGCCAAGATCATCAACGACGCCGGTGGCATCAAGGGCCGCAAGCTCAAGTACGTGCCCGAGGACACCGGCTACAAGGTCGATGCGTCGGTGGCGGCCTTCAAGAAGATCACCAGCCAGAACAAAGTGCACCTGTACTACGGCGACTCCACCGGTTTCGCCAAAACCATCAACCCCGAGCTGGACCGCACGGGCGAGATCATGATGGCCGGGGCCTCGTTTGCCACCGAGCTCAACGACCCCAAGAAATACCCCCACCAGTTCCTGGTCGGCCCCGACTACACCGAGATGTTCGGCATTTTGCTGAACCACATCGCCAAGGAAAAACCGGGCGCCAAGGTGGCCTTCGTCTACTCCGACTCCGAGTTTGGCCGCGACCCCATCGACTCCAGCGAAGCCCTGGCCAAGAAGCTGGGCCTGTCGGTGGCCGTCAAGATCATGACGCCCGCGGGCAGCGTGGACGTGTCCACCGAAGTCATCAAGCTGCGCCGCGCCGCGCCCGACTACACCATCTTCCACGGCTACATCCTCGCGCCCATTCCTGAGTTCATCACCCAGGGCAAGCAGCAAGGCATGAAGAGCAAGTGGATGGGGACGTTCTGGACCATGGACAGCTCCACCGTCATGAAGATGGGCGAGGTCGGCGACGGATTCATGGGCGTGATGCCCTACCGCTACTACTACGACACCGAAAAAGCACCCATGCTGGAGAAAATCCGCCAGATGCGCCCCGAGTACCAGAGCACGGCCTACATCCAGGGCTTTCTGGCGGCGATGCTGTTCACCGAGTCGGCCAAGCGCTGCCTCGATGCGGGCAAGGAGCTCAACGGCAAGAACCTCAAGGCCGCGCTCAACACCATCAAGGACTTCGACACCGGTGGCCTGATTGGCGTACCCATCACCATCAGCGGCAACTCCATCCCCGTGGGCCGCGTGTACCGGGCCGACATGAAGGCCCAGAAGATGGTCGCAGCGTCCGACTGGATCAAGCTGTGAACAACCCCCTGAGCAGCTGCGCCGCTTCCCCCTTCTCTCTCGCATCGCTGCGCGATGCGGGGAAGGGGGACACCGCCAGCGCGGCGGGGCGGCCCTTGCGCGGCGGTCGCTGGCCTGGACTGTGGCGGTTCCAGCGCCGCGAGCATTTTTGAACAGTGACACACATGACCGATAACGCCGCGGACAACGTCCTCGAAGTCAACAACATCGAGGTCATCTACAACAAGGTCGTGCAGGCCCTGCGCGGCCTGTCGCTGGCCGTGCCGCGCGGCCACATCGTGGCGCTGCTGGGCAGCAACGGGGCGGGCAAATCGACCACGCTCAAAGCGGTGTCGGGGTTGCTGGCGCTGGAAGACGGTGCACTGGAAAGCGGCAGCATCCTCTTCAACGGCCAAAGCACCGCACAGTACGCGCCGCAGCAGCTCGTGCGGCGCGGCCTCTCGCATGTAATGGAGGGGCGCCGCGTGTTTGAAGACCTCACGGTCGAGGAAAACCTCGTCGCCGCGACCTATGCGCTCACCGGGCGCGCGGGCGCCAAGCCTGACTTCGACCTCGTCTACCAGTATTTCCCCCGCCTGCACGAGCGCCGCAAAGGCTTGGCAGGCTACCTTTCGGGGGGCGAACAGCAGATGCTGGCCATTGGCCGCGCCCTCATCGCCCAGCCCGAGCTGATCTTGCTTGATGAGCCTTCGCTGGGCCTCTCTCCGAAGCTGGTGGAAGACATTTTCACCATCATTGCGCGCATCAACGCCGAGCGCGGTACCAGCATGCTGCTGGTCGAACAAAACGCCACCGTGGCCCTGGCCGTGGCACACAGCGGCTACATCATGGAGAACGGCAAGATTGTCATCGACGGCACGGCCGAGCGCCTGGCCAGCGACCCCGACGTGCGCGAGTTCTACCTGGGCATGGGCGGCGGCGGCGAAGCGAAAAGCTTCAAAGACATCAAGCATTACAAGCGCCGGAAGAGGTGGCTCTCATGAGCCACCATCCCCCTGAGGCACTTCGTGCCTTCCCCCTTCTCTCGCCTCGCTGCGCGATGCGGGAAGGGGGACGCCACCAGCGCGGCGGGGCGGCCCTTGCGCGGTGGCCGCTGGCCTGGGCCGCGCCGGTTTTACGGCTGCGCGTGGACACGATGCGCAATGGATCACTGATATGTTGAATCTCCCCGAACTCACCCTGCCCCAAATGCTGCGCGAACGCGCACGCACCGATGCGCAGCGCATTGCGCTGCGGCAAAAAGACTTCGGCATCTGGAAGCCCTTTACCTGGGCGCAGTACTACCAGCGCGCCTGCCATGTCGGCCTGGGCCTGCGCGCCCTGGGCCTGCCTGCGGACGGCCATGTGGGCGTGATCTCCGAGAACCGCACCGAATGGGTGCTGGCACAAATGGGCGCGGGCCTGGTGGGCGCCGTCACCGTGGGGGTGTACCCCACCAGCCCCTCGTCCGAGGTGGCCTATGTGGTGGGCCATGCCGACATCGAGATCATGGTCTGCGAGGACCAGGAGCAGACCGACAAGCTGATCGAGGCCCTCGACCAGCTGCCGCGCCTCAAGAAGATCGTCGTCATGGAAACCAAGGGCCTGCGCAGCTTTGCGCCCGAGGTGCGCGACCTGATCACCACCTTCGACGCACTGGAAAAACTGGGCGCCGCATCGGGCCAGCAGGCCTTGATCGACCAGGCGCTGGCGCAGCAGACGCTCGACGACATCGGCCTCATGATCTACACCTCGGGCTCGACCGGCAAGCCCAAGGGCGCGATGGTGTCATGGCGCAACATTCGCGGCGTGGTGCCCGGCATCGTCGATCGCCTGGAGCTCTCGCGCAGCACTACCCACCTGTCGTACCTGCCGCTGTGCCACGTGGCCGAGCAAATGCTCACCACCTTTTGCCCGGTGTACATCGGCTCGCAGGTCAACTTTGGCGAATCCATCCGCACCGTGCAGGAAGACCTGCGCGAAGTGGCGCCCACCATGTTCCTGGGCGTGCCGCGCATCTGGGAGAAGATGCACGCCTCCATCAGCATCAAGCTGCAGGAAACCGGCGGCCTGCGCCGCGCGCTGTTTGACAAAGCCTACGCCGCCTGCGAACCCCTGGCCGAAAAACCGCGCGCCGCGTGGAGCCTGGGCGAGCGGCTGCGCTTTGCTGCCAGCTACTGGTTGATGTTCCGTGCGTTGCAGAACTTTCTGGGCCTGCGCGATGTGCACGTGGCGCTGACTGGCGCCGCGCCCATTCCACCCGATGTGGTGCGGTTCTTTCGCGTACTGGGCGTGCCGCTGGTCGAGGTGTATGGCCTGACCGAGTCGAGCGGCATGGTCACCGGCCATCGGCTGAGCGACGTGGCCGTGGGCACCGTCGGCGTACCCACGCAGGGCGTGGAGTGGCGCATTGGCGAGGCGGGCGAGTTCCAGATCAAGGGCGACATGGTGTTCGCCGGCTACTACAAGAACCCCGAGGCCACGGCGCAAAGCATCCAGGACGGCTGGCTGCACACGGGCGACGTAGTGCGCGAAGAGCGCGGCCAGCTCAAAATTGTGGACCGCCTCAAGGACATCATGATCACGGCCGGTGGCAAGAACCTCACGCCGTCGGAGATCGAGAACACGATGAAGGGCAGCCCCTACATCAAGGAATGCGTCATCGTCGCCGAGGGCCGCAAGTTCGTCGGCGCGCTGGTCATGATCGACTATGAAACCGTGGGCAAATGGGCCGAGGCGCAGCGCCTGCCGTTCACGCATTTCCGCTCGCTGGTGGAAATGCCCCAGGTGCGCGCCCTCATCGACGACGCCATCCGCACCGGCAACGAGCGCCTGGCCCAGGTCTCGCAGATCCGCAAATTCCACCTGCTCACCAAAGAGCTGGACCACGACGACGGCGAAGTCACCGCCACCATGAAGGTACGGCGCTCGAGCATCTACAAGACCTATGCCGAAGAGGCTGCGGACTCAGGCCGTCGCTGCCGCCGTTGGCGGCCAGGCACAACGCCGTTTCGTCGAGGATGCGCACGCGGCGGCCGCGCACCTCGATCACGCCG
>JAANMW010001918.1_pt1 | contig 20040 bp, 16 predicted proteins | sample 7279671 | NCBI WGS metagenome assembly JAANMW01 (sample SAMN14094541, study PRJNA606508) | bioreactor metagenome | isolation source: A lab-scale SPAN reactor treating ammonium-rich wastewater day 247 | place: Ireland: Galway | collected 2017-09-19
GAGGCCGTAAGTTGGCTGGCCAGGCCGCCGGGTGAAGGCTGGCAGCTCGAACGGTTAGGCGAGGCAGGAGGAGCGGTGTGAAGTACCTATCATCGCGATCCTGGCGGCCATTCTGTTCCCTGTTTTCGCCAAGGCGCGCGAGAAGGCGCGTCAGTCGAGCTGCCAGTCCAACCACAAGCAGATCGGGCTGGCGGTGCTCCAGTACGCGCAGGACTATGACGAGCGAACGCCGCTGGGCGCCTCAACACACATCGCCGCGCACGCGTCCGTTTGGGACGGGACGGCGCCGTACATGAAGAGCCAGCAACTGCTGGGCTGTCCCAGCGACAGCCTTAAGAACTGCCTGAGTCTCCAGGCCGGGGTGTCCGGATACTGGGGCGCCGAGTGGGCGAGTTGGGCGGTCAGCTACGGCTACAACTACGCCGTGGGCCAGCAGTCGCTGGCGCAGTTCCAGTACGTGGCCGAGACCGCCTGCCTGGCGGAGATGACGGAACGGCCGTACTTCTACCAGCAAGGCGCGGCGCTGGCCAACGGTGGGATCGGCATCGGCTACACCTCCGCTCCTCAGCGGCTGAGCACCGAGCGCCACAACGACGGGATGAACATCGCCTTTTTCGACGGCCATGTGAAGTGGTTCAGCGCGACCAATGTTCCGCAGGTCCGCTCCAACCTGTGAGACGGTCGCACTGCCGGAGCGCTGGGACGGGCTCGCGGCCCTCGCGCGGCTTGCGCCGTGTCCGCCGCTGAACTCGCCCGGCCATGCTTGGCCGGAACTCGGCGGGCATCCAACCAGTGAGGTGGACCCATGGCACAGGTCACCATGACCGGCAAGGCACGTCTCATGGCCGCGGTTCGGCACGAGGAGCCGGACCGGGTGCCGATCTGTCCGCGGATCCACTTCGCCTGGCTGGACCCCGACGGCCGTCACCGGCTCGAGGAGCTCTACCGGCCGGCCATCGACCCCATGGAGATCCTCTCCAGCCGCACCCCGAACTATGTCCTCAGCTACCCGGAGCAGTACCCCCTGCCGGAAGTGACAGTCGACCAGGTGCGGTACGAGGAAGCGCCTTACCAAGTCGTCGAGCGCACCTTCCACACGCCGGCCGGGAAGCTCTCGGACCGGACCAAGATCCCGCCCTCGGGCCGGGAGTACGGCATGTCGCCGAACCCCATCAAGACCGAGTACCTGGTCAAGAGCCGCGACGACCTGCCAGCGCTGCGCTACATCCTGCCCGAAATCCGCGGCAACTACGACCACGCCGTGGCGCGGAAACAGGAGTTGGGTGACCGCGGGGTGGTCATGGTCAACGTCTACAGCGAGCTCTGCCACCAGGCCGGCGACGCTCGGGACATGCAGGACCTGATGGCCGACTACTACGTCGATCGGCCCCTGTTCGACGAGCTGCTGGGGATCTTCCACGAGCGGACCATGGCCGAGACCAAAGCCGTCATGGAGGCCGGAATCGAGTGGGTCTTCGCCAACTGCTACTACAACAGCGTCTCTGCCGGCTGGTCCCCCGCCATCTTCGAGGAGGTTTTCTGCCCGCGCCTCCGCGAGCAGGTCGAGTTGGTCCACAGCTATGACGGGCACGTCGACTACTACGACGACGGGCACCTGTCGAAGACCATGGGCCTGATCGCCGATTGCGGCGTGGACGTGCTGGAGACCTGCACCCCGCCGCCGATGTGCGACTTCGACCTGCGCCAGGCCAAGGCGACGATCGGCCAGCAGATCACGCTCAAGGGGTACATCGATCTGCTCTACGTGGTCCTGCGCGGGACGCCCGAACTGGTCGAACGAACTGTGGCCGAGGCGATGGACATCGGCAAGCCTGGCGGTGGCTTCATCATCGGCAGTTGCGACAGCTTTCGCGAGGGCACGCCGCCGGAGAACATGCACGCCTACTTCCAGGCTTGCCTGAAGTACGGCGTCTACCGCTGACCGGTCCGACAGCGGCGGCACGGCTCGGGACGCTTGCGATCCGTGTCGGCCACGGTGCGCGACAGGCGCATCACACAGCGCGGGTCATCGCAGTGGCCGAGGCCGGCCAGGTGCCCCAGTTCGTGGCGGGCGGTGACGACCAGCCGGCGATGGTACCCGGCCACCGAAGTGCCGCGGGCCAGCCGCCGGGCGAACACCACCGCCCGTCCGCACGAGGCGGCCGTCAGCCCGAAGGCGTGGGTCCGACCCGGCTTGGTCCCATCGACATCGGCCACGGCCAGCAGCCACGAGCCGGCCGGCTGCCGGTCCGCCAGCGCCGCCAGGATGACCTCGCCGTCGTACTGTCCGGCCCCCCGCCAAGCCGGTGGCGGGACCGGGACGCGGCCCATCACCACCACCGGCCCGTCGCGGCTCAGGTCGCGCCGGAGCGCCGCCAACGCCTCGCCGCCGAAGCTGCCGAGGGGTTGGAGGCAGAGGGTGGGGCGGGACGACGAATCGCGGCGCCCCCCCTGCAGTCGCCCCACGGGCGGGGGGACGAGGCCATTCGCCGATGGCGGCGGCCCGGGCTCCCTCCCCGCCCGCGGGGAGGGTCGGGGAGGGGGCTGGTCCACGACCTCGTCGGCCAGCCACAGCGCCGCCGCCAGCCCCACCGCGACGGCCGGCCACGCCTTCACGAGGGATCACCCAGCGCCGGCTGGAAGGCCGCGAAGTCGCCGAAGTTGGCGCGGCTGTCGGCGACGCCCAGTCCGACGTAGCCGCCGCCGGGCAGCGGCTGGGGATCGGTGAAGTCGAGGGCGGTCCGGCCGTTGAGCACGAGCTTAAGCCGGTTGCCGATCCGCGTCGCCTCGACCAGCAGGCTGCGCGGCTCGTTGCAGTGACCGCCCATGCGGATAGTGAAGGCGCGGTTCTCGGCCACCAACTTCCCGGCCCGCAGCAGCCGCGCGCAGCGACCGCCGTCGGCGCCGACCACGAACCGGTAGCCGGAGTCGGGATCACCGCCGTCCGCGTCGAGCACCAGGCTCACGTCGTGCAGGGGATGGTGCTCGTGATCGTGAGCGGCCTGCTCATCGTCGTAACCGTCGGTGTACTCGCACAGGTAGACCCGCGCCGCCACGTCCGCGCCGAGCGGGTCGCGGCGCCACAGCCAGGTCGGCCGCTGCCGGCCGTCGCCGGTGATCCAGTAGCTCCACGGGATGCAGGCCATACCCGTGCTCCACAGCCACGGGCCGTCTTGCCGCCAAGCGGTGTCGACCACCTGGAAGGTGGTCGCGACGGCGTTTTCGGCGGTCACCTCGAACGCGCCCAGTTTGGCCCGGCCGCCGGCGAGGCGCACACCCACCGGCCCCGATGGCGGCGGCGCGGGATCGCGCCAGGCCGCGCGCCGGCCGTCCACTTCGGCCGCCACCCACTCCCGGTCGCGCCACAGCCGGGCGCGACGGACCGGCGCTTCGAGGGCGATTTTGCCGACGGTCCGGTCGCCGCGCAGCAGCCGCGCGCCGCCCGGCTCCAGCGCCAGGGCGTAGCCGTCCTGCTTGTTCAGCAACAGCGTCAGCGTCGCGCCCGGCGCCAGCTCGTTCAGCGCCACGCGGAGGCCGGCGTCGCCCGGGACCGGATCGGTCCACAGCTCGATCGGCGCGCCGGCCGGCTCGCCAATGAGCTGGCCGCCGTCGGCGGACTGGGGCGACGGGTGCCGCCAGACGCGGCCGGACGGCTTGAGGAGGTCGCCCAGCACCCGCAGCGTCGCCGACTTGAGCTTGCCCGGCACCGTGAGCTGATTCAGATCGGCCCGCAGCACCTCGGCCGCCGGCGGGAGCACGCAGTCGCGCACCAGCGCCTGGTCGAACACGGCGCCGCCGGGGCCCAGCACGGTCAGCGCGCAGCCGACCGGGCCGGCAGTGTCGTACCAGGTCACCTGTCGCTGGCCATCGACCACTGCCTCGAACCCCGGCCCGCGCCGGCGAATGGACACCTCGTGGAGCGCTCCGGCCGGGCCGGCCAGCGCGCCGGTCTGCTCGCCGGCCGGCGAGACCACTCGCCACCACAATCCCGCGCCCTGCCGCGTCAGCGTCACCCGCGCGCCGTCGGTCGCGCACCCGGCCTCGCCGTCGGCCGGCAGCGATAGCCGCGCGGTCAACTCGCCGCCGTCCTCCAGTCCCAGCCCGGAGGTCAGTCGGCTGGGCTGCCCGGCGCTGACAGGCCAGGACGCCACGGCCCCCTTGCCGCGAGGCCGCCACGGCCCGGTGGCCCGCCAACAGCGAGCGGTGAACTCGGGATCGTCGAACGAGTCGGCCACCAGCCGGACCGGCTCGACGCGGAAGTTGTCGAACCCCGCCCGCCCGTCGCACCAGCAGCCGGCCCGGCCGGCGAACAGGCCGGGGCTGCGCGCCGTCAGCAGCGCGCGGCCGTTGACGCCGGCGCGGACCTGATCGGCCGAGCTCTCGACCCACAGTCGCTGCCAGGACTCCGGCTCCAACGCGAGCGGCGCGCCGGCCAGGACACGCTCGCCGGCCGGGCCGACCGCGACCAGCTCGAGCCGCCCGGCGCCGGCGCGCAGCAAGCCGTAACCACCCTCGCCGGCGGCGAAGACCACCCCGGCGCGGCCGGACTCCAGCCGGAGATCGACCGCGGCGCGGGTGTCGCACCAGGCCTCGTCGCCCGTCACCGCCAGCGCTGGGGCGCCCTCGCCCGCGAACCAGGTCGCCTGCGCCGGGAGCTTGTACTTGGCCACCAGCGGGTCACGGTACTCGCGGATGGCCCACTGCCCGGACCGCGGCAGCCAGTCGCCCAGCTTGCCCGGCGCGCGCAGGAAGTCGTCGGTGGCGAAGACCGACTCCAGCGGTTGGACCACCGCCACCTCGGCCGTCGCGCCGGAGGTCTGGACGGTCACCGTGCCGCCGTCCGGCGTCGCGCGGTGGAGCAGGACGGGCACGCCGTCGCGGTGGAGGGTGACCCGGTCGGGCAGCCTGGCCAGCCGCCACAGGCTGTCGCCGCCGTCCGCCAGGCCAACGCCGCGCGCCACCCAGTCCGGGCGAGTACCGGCCACGTTCACGCCGTCGGGTCCGATGACCAGGGCGAGCCGGCGCCGCTCGCCCAGGGCGACGGTCACCTGGTCGCCGCGCTGCACGGCCGTGCGGTGGACGCGCAGCTCGATCAGGCACGGGCCGTCGGGCAGTTTGACCGTCTCCGCGGCCGGCGCCGCGGCGGACAGACAGGCAAGGATCAAGGCCGTGAATCGCGGGTGGATGTTCATTGCCCGCGATCATGACCGCTGCGGAGGGGTCTGTCAACGCGGGCCGAATGCCTGCCGCGGCCGAGGCCAGGAGTGACCACCATGTACCCACTGCAACCGACCGATACCGACCACGTCGTCTCCTTCGTGACCGAGGCGCTGAGCGGCGTCATCTGTTCTGAGGGCGAGACCCATGGGTTCCGCGAGCTGGTCATGAAGCCGTCCGGCGCACGACCCAACAACCCGCGGCTCTACCTCGGCCACGTCTACCGGCTGCTGGCCGACGGCCGGTACCTGATGACGGCCCGCGACCATCCGCACCAGGGAACCATCGCCGAGGACCGGGTCACGGTGCGCTGGGAGCCGCTGGAGGTCCATCCCGCGAGCATCGAGGCGGTCTATCAGGTCAGCGGCGAGAATACCTTGGACATGACCGTCACGGTCGAGTTGGCCCAGGCCATGGAGCGGTACGAGCTGTACCTGAGCAACTACTTCTCGCCCGCCTTCCGGCCGTACGTCTACCTCAAGCCGGCACCCTACCTGCGGACCGAGGAGCCCGCCCTCTACGCGCCGCGGGTGAACGACTTCATCCAGGGCTACTACCTGGCCTACCCGCGCGACAAGGAGGCGCTGCGGACGCTGTTCGACGGGCGCTGGCACGGCGACCACCCGGTCCAGTTCTGCGTCGGCCGCTACTTCCACGAGCCGATCGGCATCTACGCCTCGGTGCTGGAGCGGCAAGCGGTGGTGGTCACCGCCCGGCGCGACGAGTGCTTCTGCCTCTACGGCACCTACGACTCGCCGGACGCGCGGGACAACATCCTCCACCACAACTCGCTCTACTTCGCGATGTTCAACGAGGATCTCAACGCCGGCGACCGCCGCACGGCGCACCTGCGCTACCACTTCGTGACCTGGAACACGGTCGACGACCTCCCGCTCAAGCTGCACCAGGCGTTCGAGCAGGAGACGGGGTGATGGGCGGCGCGTTCCGGGACGCCGCCATGATCGGCGCCTACGGCCAGTGGGCGGCCGAGACTCTCCTCGGCGACGGGCCGGGCCGGCTGTCGTTCCGCACCGGCCACTGGCCGACCGTGGACGACTGGCGCCGCGCCGCCCGAGACCGGGTGATCGAGTGTCTGGCGCCGGTCGACGCCGGCGGGCCGCCCGAACCGCGAGTCGTGGCGACCGAGGAGCTTGACGGCCTCGAGATCGAGCACCTCCGCTGGCAACTGCCCTACGGGCCGGAGACCGAGGCCGTGCTGCTCAAGCCGGCCGGTGCCGGCGGTCCGTTGCCGGGCGTGCTGGCGCTCCATGACCACGGCGGCATGAAGTACCTGGGCTGGCGGAAGATCGTCCGCACCGCCGATCTCTGGCCGGTCCAGGAGAGCCACCAAGAGCGTGGCTACGAAGGCGTGGGCTGGGCGACCGAGTTGGCTCGGCGTGGGTACGTGGTCCTGGTCCACGACACCTTTCCGTTCGCCAGCCGGCGGATTCGAGTCGCCGAGGTGGCCGAGGCGATCCGCGGTCAGGGCGTCGATCCCGACCCGCACGATGGCGACGGCATCGCCGCCTACAACGCCTGGGCTGCCCAGCACGAGCACATCCTGGCCAAGGCGCTGTGCTGCGCCGGGACGACTTTCGCCGGGGTCTATCTGCCGGAAGACCAACGCGCGCTGGACGTGCTCTGCGCCCGGCCCGAGGTGGACGCCTCGCGGGTGGGCTGCGGCGGGCTCTCCGGCGGCGGGATGCGGACCGTCTACCTGGGCGGGCTGGACCCGCGCATCCGCTGTTGTGTCTGTGTCGGGCACATGACCACCTGGCGCGAGTGGGTCAGCGCCAAGTGCTGGACCAGCACCTGGATGATCTACGTCCCGCACCTCCCGCGGGATCTGGACTTCCCCGAGATCCTCGCCCTCCGCGCGCCGCTGCCGGCCATGGTCCAGAACTGCACCGAGGATCCGTTGTTCACCATGGGCGAGATGCAGCGCGCGGACCGCATGATGGCCGACGTCTACGCCCGGGCCGGCGCCGGCGACCAGTACGCCTGTCGATTCTACCCGGGCGGGCACAAGTTCGACCTGGCCATGCAGCGCGACGCCTTCGCCTGGTTCGACCAGCACCTGAGCTGAGCCCCGCGCCCCCGACGCCTCGCCCACGCCGGCGCTGGGGAGAGCGGGGAACGGCGCGGCGCTCGCCCCTTCTCTCCTGAGTGGGAGAAGGGGCCGGGGGATGAGGGGCCGTCCCAGCCTACCCGGCCACGTCCGCCTCCCCGAACACCGACAGGATGACCTCGCCCGCGCCGCCGCGGTCGCGGTCGTGGACGGCCAGGATGGTGCCGTCCGGGGCCTGGCAGGCGTCGGGGTAGCTGACCGCCGGGCGGTCGTCGAGGACGAGCGGTGGGGTCCAGGTCGCGCCGTCGTCGTCGGACAGGCAGGCGACCATCGAGGTCCGGCTGTCGGCCAGCGGGGAGTTGACCAGCAGCAGCCGGCCGGAGCGCAGCCGGCCGACGAAGAACCGGCTGCCGGGGTTGACGATGGCCGTCGGCCGGCCTTCCGACCAGGTCCGGCCGCGGTCGGACGAGACACTCTCCCAGAGCCTGCGGTCGCCGGTCCGGACAAGCATCCAGAGCGTCCGGTCGCGCCGCTCGACGACCATGTTCTCCAACGCCCAGTGCGGCGCGACGACGGCGCCGTGGAGGCCCCAGGTCCGGCCCTCGTCGCCCGACACGGCCACGCCCTGAAGCTGCGCGCCGGCCGGCGGAAACCAGTCGCCCGGAGCCTCTCGGGCCCAGGTCACCGGCAGGATCCACTCGCCCCAGGAGGTGGCCACGGGCTTGTTCATCCGAAACGCGAACGGCACGGGCAGATCGAGCGGTCGCGGCGGGTCGAACGGCCGGCCGGCGTCGTCGGGGTCCGGGTGCGTCGCGTCCAGGACGCCGAAGCTTCGCGTGACCAGGTCGGCGTGGTTCACGAACCGGTGCAGCCGGCCGGCCGGGTCGGTCCAGAGGCAGGCGTCGTAGGCGCGGGTGGAGCCCGGCGGGTCATCGACCACCCGCGGCGGCGACCAGCTCCGGCCAAGGTCGGTGGAAGTGATCGCCACCACCCGGTTGGCCTCGTCCGGCTCGCGCGGCCCGCCGGTATAAGCGGTGGCCCAGAGCACGCCGCCCGGCGACAGCTCAACGCTGGGGATGCCCAGCCACCGCTGCTCGCCTTTCGACAAGATCACCTGGCGCAGGCGTGGCGCGGCCGACGACCGGCTCATGACTCACCACCCAAACTCGCGGGCGGGCCGAACGGCCCGCCCGCGTCAGACGCGTTGCTTGACGCCCGGCCGACTAGTGGAACTGGTAGTACAGCCACTGATCGGCGCCGGCGCCGGTATTGGGATGCCCGACCGGGTGGCTCTTGATGCCGCGCTTGAGCCACTTGACGTGTCCGTCGGCGAAGGCGGCGTTGGCGCCCTCGTTGTGGACGGAGTTGACCACGTTCCAGGCGTACTCGTAGTTGGCCGCCACCACCGGGGTGGGTGAGCTGGTGTTGTCGCCGCGGTCCCAGTACTCGCGGACGCAGTACCAGCCGGTGGCGTCGACCAGGACGACGGTCTCGACCGCCCTGGTCAGGTCGTTGGTCGACTGGCCCCAGCCCGGCGCGTCGGGATTGGGCCAGTTGCCCCAGGAATCGGCGCCGGTGGTGAAGTAGCCCAGGTCACCGTCGTATCCGAGCACCTCGCGCATGGCGCCGTAGCCGGCGAGGCCGATCCCCGACGGGGAGGCCCCGGAGATGGCCGGGTACAGCACCGCGCCCCAGGCGACGCTCGGGCATTTGAAGATCTGCGTGCTCTTGATGTACGGCTGAATGTTCCAGTACCACGGCACCGCCGCGGCGCTGATGGTGGTCCCGGTCCCGCGACCGAAGATGCAGTCCATGAGCTTCCCGTCGAAGTCGCTCACGTACTGGCCGACGCCCAGGGCCTGCTGCTTCAGGTTCGACTGACAGCTTGCCTGGTTCGCCTTCTCCTTCGCCTTGGCGAACACCGGAAACAGGATCGCGGCCAGGACGGCGATGATCGCCACCACGACCAGCAGCTCGATCAGCGTGAATGCTCGCTTCTTCACGATCTGCCTCTCCCCTCAACCGCCCAACGCGAGTTGAGTATCGCACCGCCGAACACGGTCGTCAAATACCACGACCGGTTCCCGCCGCCTCCATCCATTTCCTTCGATCCCGCAACATCCGGATCAGTTTCGCTTCCGCGCAGCTTTTGCTAGCCTTCGCCCACCCGTCCGCGCTCGAACTGGGGTTTGGTCGGGCCGGGGGGCAGAATCACCTTGGCCGCCCAGGACGGCATCCCCGCACCCGCGCCGACCGAGAGCAGTTTCTGCCAGGCTTCGTCGGTCAGGCGGTCGTCGGCCTGGTTGATGAACTCGTACCAGGTGAACATCGCCCCGCGGGTGACCACCAGCCGCTCCTTGAACGGCACCACGACCCAGATCTCGGCGGGATCGCCGACCGCCTCCTGCAACGCCCGGGCCTTCGAGGTATGGACGTCGGCAACCAGCGCCATGCGGCGGTCGGTGGCGTTCTTGATCTCCCACCAACTGCCCAGCACGACGCCTTCCATCAGACTCGCCGCCTGGGTCATCAGCCGCTCCAGGCGGGAGCCGTACCACTTGATCTCGACCAGGTCCTCGACGCTGAGGGGGACGTTCTGAAGCTCCTTGCGCGAGATCCACTCCAGGCGCTCGACCAGATCGATGAAGCTGAGGAACGAGCCGGCGGCGTAATCGTCCTCGGTGAGCAGCCCGCGCCCGAGGAGGCCGGCGCGGGTGGCCTTGATCAGCCAGCCGAGACGGGCATAGACCGCCGGCTCCGGCTCGACATAGCCGGGTGGCGGCGGCGGCTCCTCGCCACCGGCCTGGGCCACCGACTGTTTGCCGTACAAGATGGTGTCGTGCCGCAGCTCGGTCCAGCTCCCCAGCGCGGTGATCAACGACTTGTCGCGCCAGGCCAGCGAGCGCATGAACGCCGGCCAGCCCTCGGGCCGCACGGCCAGCAGCGGCTGCAGCGACCACAGCCAGCCGTGGTACAGGTTCTGCCGCCAGTCGGCGCCGCTCAGCGCGGCGAACTCGGCGCGCAGCTTGTCGCGCTGGGCGGTGTACCGCGCGTACTCCGTCTGCTTCTCGAGCACATCGAGGATCTGGACCGCGCGGTCGCTGCCCAGGACGGCCATGATGTCCAGTGCCTTGGGGATCTCCCGCGGGTTGTCGCGGGTGCCGACCTTCGGGTAGCAGACCTCTTGGAGGATACGCGAATCGGGGATGTAGCGCTGGCCCAGGAAGCGGAGCTGGCGGCCCTGGACCTTCTCGGTTCCAGCCACGCCGACCACCATCTCGGTCTCGATCCCGGGCTTCGGCAGCTTCTCTTCGGCCAGCTTGCGAAACGCCTTGAGCTTGCTCTCGTCGCCCAGCCGCGACAGCCCGCCGTCGCCGTAGACCTGCCGCAGCAGAGGCAGGTAATCGGCGTAGGACAGATCGTCGGCGCGGCCGACGAAGAAGGCGGTCGGCTCGTAGATTCGCTCCCACCACGCCCGGGCGTCCGGCATCCGTCCGAACTGGTCGGTCAGCACCAGGGCCATCACCGTCTGCTCGTCGTTGTCGAGCTCCAGCGGCACGGTGCCGTACCAGATCATCGCCTGGAAGTACTGCCGCAAAGCCTCCTCGCGAGTGTAGTGGCCGCGGGGGATGAACTGCGTGTAGTCGAGCACGGCGCCGCCGATGGTCTTGGCCCGGCCCTGGTGTTCGGCGATCTTCCTCAGCTCCGCCTCGACCATGTCCCGGCACCGGCCCGGCACCTCGGGCGTCTCGCCCAACAGGCGCAGCGGCACGGCGAAGTAGGCCAGGTTGCGGTCGACCGCGTTCTTGACCGCCTCCGGCAGGGCTTCCGCGGACGCCCGCAGATTGGCCTCGAACATCTCCCGGCTGAGCGTCTTCACGGCCGCCAGGAGGCGGTCCTTCTCCAGCCAGCGGAGGGTGAAGTCGTAGAACACATGGTAGGTGTGCAGCACCGAGTCGGTGGTGATGAACGAGGGGATGTCGCGGTACTGGTTCTCCTCGTAGAGGCAGAACATCTGCTCCTCGCGGGTCGGCCGCGCGACGAACCGCTGCGCCACCAGCGCCTTGTGCTGCTGGTCCGTCAGCTTCGGCAGTTGGCGGCGATTGCTGACATTGGCGAGATCGGGCCGGACCGTGTACCACGGCACGCGCGCCTCGACCGACGGCTCGCGGTACTCGACCGCGCCGAACTCGGCCGCCGCGGCCAGGGTCCCGGACAGCAGCAGCGTCAGCAACGTCTTCACGGTGCACCTCCCTCGGCGCCGGCGAGTGTTGGCCGGGCGTCCTCTATCCGCAACCGCAGGATCCGCTCCAGGGTGACCGACTCCTGCCCGAATCGCGCCGTCACCAGCAGGCCGCCGCTGACCGTCTCGCCGGTGCGGTCGAAAACCGCGTTGCCGAGGCTGTAGCAGATCGGCCGGCCTCCGTACCACTCGATTGGCTGGGCCACGTGCGGGTGGTGGCCGAAGACCGCGTCGGCCCCGGCGTCGATCATCTGGTGCGCCAGCCGCCGCTGATCGTCGGTGGGGCGGGGCGAGTACTCGACACCCCAATGGACCGAGACCATCAGCGCGTCCACCTGCCGTCGCGCCGCGGCGATCTCGGCGGTCAGCGTCTCCGGCGCCAGGACCGCCAGCTCGACGGCGTTCTCCGCCGGCACATCGTCGGGCGGCCAGGCGGTGTAGGCGACCAGGCCCAAACGAAGCCCGTGACGCTCGACGATGGTCGGCGCGGCGGCCCCGCTTCGGCCCAGGCCGGCGCCGGCGGCCAGCACTCCGCCGGCCGCCAGATGCCGCAGCGTCTGCATCAGCCCGACCCGGCCGTAGTCCCAAGCGTGGTTGTTGGCCACCGAAACCAGGTCGAGCCGGCCAGCGGCCAGCACCGCCCGGGCCAGGGCCGGGTCGGCCCGGAACGAGAACCGCTTGGGCACCGGCTCGCCGATGCGGGTGACCGCGCACTCCAGGTTGGCGAAGCGCAGGTCGGCCGCGGCCAGCGGCTCGGCGATTCGCTCCCAGAACCAGGCCGCGCCGTGCTCCCGGTACCGCGTCGCGACCGCTCTGGCGAGCAGCACGTCGCCCATGGCGGTGACCGCCACCCCGTCGGCGCGCGCCACCGACGAGGCGAGCCACACCCACGCCAGCCAACGCCAGGTACCATTCATCGGGGCTGCTCGACGTGCCACCCGTCCTCGAACCAGATCATGGTGCCGTCGGCGGCGATGGTCCAGTCCATCGGCCCGGCCGGCGCCGGCCGTGGGTCGAGCCGGTAGCCTTCGCCGTCCGGCACCAGCTCCCAGGCCGCCGGTCGGCCGGCCACCCGGCCCCAGGCCAGCAGCCGGCGCCCCAGCCCGATCACCCGCTCCAGCCCCTCGACGCCCGGACCGCGCCATTCGCCCTCGTAGCCGAAGCCGATGGGCCGATACACGGTCATCCCCCGCCCGCCGTCGGCTGCCACCTCGACCGCCGCCAGCCGTTGCTCGCCGTCGCCGCGGAGATCGGCGTGGGCGGCGTCGAGATAGGGCCGCGAGAGCCGGCTGCCCAGCCAGCGTTTGACCAGAGCCGGCCCGGCGGCGAGCCAGTCGAAGACGAACAGGCAGTCGTGGTCGAAGGGCAGGAAGCGGGTCGACTTGTGGGTCGAGACGACCAGCCGACGCAGTCCGCCGGCCGCCGACCAGCCCAGCTTCCAGGCCCGCCAGCGCGCCGGGACCTCGGGCAGTTCGACCAGCCGGCCGGCCACCGGGAGCCAGGCCAGCGTCGCCGCCGCCGGCGGCGTGCCGCCCGGCGTCCCGTGGAGGACAACCAGGCCCGGCGGCACGTCGCACGGCAACAGTTGCAGCACCGCGTCGGGCAGCTCGGCGACGAGTTCCCAGGCTCCCCGCCGGCGGACCACCCGCCGGCCCTGCGCGCCGTACAGGCCGTGTCCGTCCAGGGCGGCCAGGCTGGTCACCCCGCCGGCCTCATGCGCCCCGCGGTCGACCACCTCGCCATCGACCAGTTCGCCCAGCCGCAGGGCGTCGCCGGACAGGGCGGCGACGCGAGTCAGGCCGTCCGACCGCCAACAGGCGGCGCGCGGCGCGTAGGGGTAGGGTACCGCCTCCGCCGGGGCGGCCAGCAGCACGGCCAGCGCCGCTACCAGGGCGTTCATGCCGCTCTGGTTCCTGAGTCGGCGGGTCGGATCCTGCTTCTCGCCGCGTGCTATAATCGCGCTCATGTCCGAGGCAGGCAGCCCGCCGCAGCCCGTCGCGCGGGCGCTGGCGCGTTGGTCGCCGGCGCTCCTGGCGCTGTACGGCCTGGGCGTCTGGGCGGTGCCGTTGTTGGAGGTGCCCCGGGCCTGGCAGTCGGTCGCTCTGTCGGTGGTCTCGTGGCTGCTGTTCACGGCGATCATCCTGGCCGCCACGGCGGGGCTGACGGCGGCGCGGACGGGCCGTGCGGTGGTCCTGGTGGTCCTGATCGCGGCGGTCGGCGGCTGGTTCTATCTGGCCTACGGACTGGGCGACAAGCCGCCCGAGCCGGCCCAGGTGACCGCCACGGTGCTGGTGGTGGTGGCCATGGCGGCGCTGGGACGGGTGCTGTCCTGGCTGTTCCGCGAGGCCAACCTGCTGCCGCCGACGTTGGCCCTGGCGGGCGTGATCGACGTCTGGGGTGTCCAACAGGGCGTGGTGGCCAAGGTCGCCGAGCAGAACCTGGAGACCATCACCAAAGCCTCGGCGGCGGTGCCGGCGGTGGCCAGCAAGGCGGCCACGGCGTGGCCGGTGGCCAGCCTGTCCATCGGCCCCGGCGACATCGCCGTGGCGGCGCTGATCCTGGCGGTGGTGGTCGAGCACGGGTTCGACTTGCGTAGGAACCTGGTCTGGATGTTCTGCCTGACGGTGGCGGGGCTGTCGCTGGCGATGGCCACGCCGTGGCTGATCCCCGGGCTGGTGTTCATCGGCCTGGCCGGGGTCTTGGCCAACCGCGATCGGTTCCGCTACACGGCGGACGAGAAGCGGGCGCTGTGGGCGGCCGGGGTGATCGTGGCGGTGGTGCTGGCCGCCGGCAGTCTGCTGGCGGCGCGGCTCAAGGGAACAGGATAGTTGGCGATCATGGCGACGAGTGACCGCAGCAAGTACGACTTCCAGGCCATCGAGGCCCACTGGCAGCGGATCTACCGCGAGCGGGACCTGTTCCGCACGCGGACCGACCCGGACCGCGAGTGGTTCTACTACCTCGACATGTTCCCGTACCCGTCCGGCAACCTCCACATGGGCCACCTCCGCAACTACACTATCGGCGACGTGGTGGCGCGGTACCAGACCATGAAGGGCAAGAACGTGCTCCACCCCATGGGCTGGGACGCGTTCGGGCTGCCGGCCGAGAACGCCGCCATCAAGAACCGCACCCACCCGGCGGTCTGGACGAGGAAGTGCATCGAGGCGATGCACGAGCAGTTCGGTCTGATGGGCATCAGCTTCGACTGGGACCGCGAAGTCACCACCTGCGAGCCGGACTACTACCACTGGACGCAGTGGCTGTTCCTCAAGTTCTACGAGCGCGGCCTGGTCGCGCGGGAGCAGGGGCTGCTCAACTGGTGCCCGAGCTGCAACACGGTCCTGGCCAACGAGCAGGTCCTCTCCGACGGAACCTGCGAGCGGTGCGACAATCTGGTCGAGAAGCGGCGGCTGGAGCAGTGGTTCTTCAAGATCACCGACTACGCCCAGCGGCTGCTGGACGACCTCGACAAGCTGGACCGCTGGCCGGACGCGGTGCGCACCATGCAGCGCAACTGGATCGGCCGCAGCGAAGGCGTTCAGTTCGCCTGGCGGGTCAAGGACCGCGCGCTGAGCTTCGAGGTCTTCACCACCCGGGTCGACACGGTCTTCGGCGTGACCTTCATGGCCCTGGCGCCGGAGTCACCGCTGATCGAGTCGCTGACCGCCGGGACCGGCCGCGAGGACGCGGTCCGCGCCTTCGTGGCCGAGGTGCTGGCCGAGGACCAGTTCGCCCGGGCCTCGGCCGAGGCCGAGAAGAAGGGCATCTTCACCGGCGCCTGCGCCATCCATCCGCTGACCGGCGCCGAGGTGCCGATCTGGGTCGCCAACTACGTCATGATGGACTACGGCACCGGCGCCATCATGGCCGTGCCGGGCCACGACGAGCGCGACTACCAGTTCGCCCGGAAGTACGAGTTGCCCATCCCGCCGGTGATCATCCCCGACGGCGAGACGCCCGAGAGCGTGGTTCTGCCGTATATCGGCGATGGGGTCCAGGCCAACAGCGGCCGGTTCGACGGGCTGCCGAATCGGCAGGCGATGGTCGCCATCGCCGAGTGGATGGAGGCCGAGGGGATCGGCCGCCGGACCGTCAACTTCCGCCTGCGCGACTGGTGCATCAGCCGGCAGCGGTACTGGGGCTGTCCCATCCCGATGCTCTACTGCGACCGGTGCGGCGTGGTCCCGGTGCCGGAGACCGAGCTGCCGGTGCTGCTCCCGACCGACGTCGAGTTCACCCGGGTGGGCAACCCCCTGGCGGCCAGCGAGTCGTTCCGCCATGCCACCTGCCCCGCCTGCGGTGGCACGGCGCGGCGCGAGACGGACACCATGGACACCTTCGTCGACTCGTCCTGGTACTTCCTCCGCTTTGCCTCGCAGCCCGCCGACCGGGTCTTTGACCGCGCCGAGGTCGACCGCTGGCTGCCCGTGTCCCAGTACGTCGGCGGCGTCGAGCACGCCACGATGCACCTGATCTACGCGCGGTTCTTCACCAAGGTGCTCTATGACCTGGGTCTGATCGGCTTTGACGAGCCGTTCGCGGCGCTGTTCACCCAAGGCATGGTGACCCACGAGGCGTGGTGGTCGGCGGACGAGAAGAAGTGGTACACCGACTCCGAGGAGATCGACGACGACGGTCGGCGGACCAAGGCCGGCGTGCCGGTCGAACACCGCGTGGCGAAGATGTCGAAGTCCATCGGCAACGTCGTGCCGCCGGAGACGATCTGCGCTCGGTACGGGGCCGACACCGGCCGCTGCTATGTCCTGTTCGTCGGTCCGCCCGAGGGCGAGGTCGAGTGGCAGGACGACGGCGTGCCCGGCGTCCACCGGTTCCTCAACCGCGCCCACCGCTGCTTCCTCGGCCACCTCGAGCAGTGGCTGCCGGACTGGCGGGAGCGCCTGGCCGGCGAGCTGGACGCCGGCCAACGGGCGGTGCGGCGCAAGCTGCACCAGACCATCGACAAGATTGGCCGGGACATCGAGCGGTTCTCGCTGAATACGGCGGTGGCGGCGTTGATGGAGTTGGTCAACGAGGTCGCGCCATTCGCCGAAGCGCGGCTGGGCGACGGGGCCACGGAGGCCGACCGGGCGGTGTATAGTGAAGCTGCGGAGTGCTTCGCGCTGATCCTGTCGCCGTTTGCGCCGCACCTGTCCGACGAGCTCTGGGCGGCCACCGGCCACCAGGGCACGACCTACGAAGCAGACTGGCCGGCGCACGATCCGTCGGTGGCCAAGCAGGAAATCATCACCATCGTGGCGCAAGTGAACGGCAAGGTGCGTGACCGGTTCGAGATCGACGCCGAGGCGTCCGAAGAATCGGTCAAGGCCCTGGTCATGGCGTCGGAACGGATCCAGGCGCAGCTTGGCGGCAAGTCGGTGCGGAAGGTGGTCTACGTTCCGGGCAAGCTGGTCAATATCGTGGTCTAGCCCGCGCCGAGGCGCGGCAGAAAGGGTGCTCGCGATATGTCCGACCCCGATTACGAGAGGCTGGCGGAGGAGGCCGATTCGCGCTCCGAAGCCCGCTCGCCGTTGGAGCAGGCGCAACGGGCGCTGGGCTGGCGCGGCGTGCAGCTCGACACGGTCATGGCCCTGTTCCGATTGTCGGTGGAGTGGCCCGACGAGGAGTCGCTGCTGGTCGCCGCGCTGCACATCCTGGAAGAGCAACTCCAGGCCGAGGCCGGCTCGGTGATCATGCTCGACCGGCAGGAGAACGATCTCTACTTCGCCGCCGCCACCGGGCCGGTGTCCGGCGACCTCAAGCGCTACCGGCTCGACCGCGGCGAAGGCATCGCCGGGTGGTGCATGGAATCCGGGCGGGTCATCCGCATCGGCGACGTCACCGCCGAGGCGCGCTGGCACCAGCAAATCTCCGAGCAGCTCGGGTTCAACGTGCGGCAGATCATTGCGGCCCCGATCCGGGTCCGGAACCGCGTCATCGGTTGCGTCGAGCTGATCAACAAGCTGGGCGGCGCGATCTTCGAGCGCGAGGATGAGGACGTCATGGCGCAGGCGGCGGAGTGCGTCGGCATCCTGTTCACGTTGAGGGGAAGGAGGCGGTCCTGATGAGCACCGCGCTGAACGACATTCTGCTGGCGATGTTGCAGCGCCGGGGGTCGGACCTGCACCTCAAGGTCGGCCGGCCGCCGATGTTCCGGATCAGCGGCGAGATGGTCCCGACCGAGTTCGAGGAGCTGCACCCCGGCGACGTCGAGGAGCTGGTCACCGGCATGCTCGCGCCGCACATGCGGGAGCGGCTGGAGCAGGAGCGCGGGATCGACTTCTCGTACTCGTTCGAGGACAAGGCCCGGTTCCGCGTCAACGCCTTCTACCAGCGCGGCCACGTCGGCGCCGTCCTCCGCGCCGTGCCGATGCGGATCCCGAACATCGATCAGCTCTACCTGCCGAAAGTAGTCTACGACGTGGCCATGAGCCACGATGGCCTGGTGCTGGTGACCGGGCCCACCGGGAGCGGGAAGAGCACCACCCTGGCGGCGCTGATCGACTTGATCAACGACAAGCGCCAAGCGCACATCATGACCATCGAGGATCCCATCGAGTTCGTCTATACCGACCGCAACTCGGTCATCAACCAGCGCGAGATCGGCATGGACGCCACCACCTTCGCGGCGGCCCTGAAGCACGTGCTGCGGCAGGACCCGGACGTCATCCTGGTCGGCGAGATGCGCGATCCGGAGACCATCACCACCGCCATCACCGCGGCCGAGACCGGGCACCTGGTGTTCAGCACCCTGCACACCAACGACGCGCCGCAGACGGTCGACCGGATCCTCGACTCGTTCCCGCCGGATCAGCAGCACCAGGTTCGGATGCAGCTCTCGACGGTCCTCCGGGCGGTCATCTCCCAGCGGCTCATCCCCATGGCCTCGCGGCCCGGGCGGGTGGCCGCGGTCGAGGTCATGCTGGGCTCGCCACCGGTGCTGCAGCACATCGCCGACGGCGACAGTTACGGCCTGCACCGGGTGATCGAAGAATCGTATGGCGGGTACTACCGCATGCAGACCATGAACCAGGCCCTGGCCGGGTTGGTGGCCAAGGGCTTGATCAGCCAGGAATCGGCCGAGGCGGCCAGCCCGGATACCGACGAGCTGCACCGCCATCTGCGCACGGTGCAGGCGGCCAAGACAGGCGGGACGTAGGCCGTGGGCCGGTGGACCTCCGGCGAGCGGATCTTCTGCGCCGTGGCCGGCGGGGTCCTGCTGTGCGCCGCGCTGATGCAAGCCTACTGGCGCGGGAAGCTGAGCGCCGGGCCGGCGGACCAGGCCGTGTTCCAGCCGGCACCACTGCCCGAAGGTGGCGCGCCGGCGGCGTACCTTCGCGTCCACGTCACCGGCGCGGTGAAGCAGCCCGGGGTCTACCTGTTCGGCGCCGATGACCGGGTGGTCGACGCCGTCACTCGCGCCGGCGGCGCCGCTCCGGGCGCGCGGCTGAACGATCTCAACCTGGCCGCCCACCTGCGCGACGGCCTGCGGCTGTATGTCCCCGGCACCGGCGACGGCCCGCGCGACGAGATCGTCGTGGTGACCGAGGACATCTACGTCGAGGAGCCGCCCCGCGCCCGCGCCCCGGACAGCCGGCCCGAGCCTGCCGCGGCGGCCGTCCGCGTCACCGAGGTCGGAGCGGCCGCCGACTCCGACCGGCCGCGCCTCCGCTCCGGCCGCAAGCTGCCGCCGGCCCAACCGGTCAACCTGAACACCGCGGGACTGGACCAACTCCAGCAACTGCCCGGCGTCGGCGAGACCCTGGCCAGGCGGATCGTCGTCTACCGCGAGCTCCACGGCCGCTTCCGCCGTCCGGACGAGCTGACCAACGTTTCCGGCATCGGCGACAAGACCTACGCCCGCCTGGCCCCCTACGTGACGGCCGACTGAGCCAGCCGGAAGTGGCGCCGCGTGGCTCAGAGAGCCGATTCGTCCTGTCTCGCTTGCTGGCGAGGGGGACCACAGGGGGGCGCGGGCCATCGCCTCGTCGGGTCGCGCCGGAACCAGCCGCTGGTTGAAGAAGACAGACGTAGCCCGGAGAAGCCACTGCCACCGGTCAACCAATCGTGCCCCAATCCTGCGCCTCTGTGATCAGAATCGGGGGGTCTGAGTTCAGAATCGGGGGGTCTGAGATCACCTCCATCCCACGCTATCCCGCTCCTGGAGCGGAGTTTAGTCCACTCCAATTCCCATTCTTCACTGTTTTCACCGCGCGGCTCCCGGAACCGAGGCCGAACCGTGCCCGTTCCGCGCGCCTCCATCAAGAAAGGGCCGCGGCGAGGGGCAATGGATACTGCGTTTCCGTTGCGACGCCGGCCGTGCAGCCGACGGGCGCCCAGGGAAACCGGGACTGGTACAATAACGCCCGGCGAAGGTCGTTCTCGCCGGGCGTTATTGTACCTGTCCCAGCGTTTTCCGCCGCCAGGAGCAGGCCACCCGACAACGGCAGACACACGCGGCGCGAGCCACGTGATGCTCGGGAGAGCCCTCGTTGGTCCGCGCGACGGCCCC
>JAANMW010001933.1_pt1 | contig 19961 bp, 15 predicted proteins | sample 7279671 | NCBI WGS metagenome assembly JAANMW01 (sample SAMN14094541, study PRJNA606508) | bioreactor metagenome | isolation source: A lab-scale SPAN reactor treating ammonium-rich wastewater day 247 | place: Ireland: Galway | collected 2017-09-19
ACCTGGCGGTGGGTGAAAGGGCATGACGGATTCTACCTTCAGGAGGCCGCCGACCGTCTAGCACGTGCTGCTTCAGCGACCGGAAAAGATTTGCTGCCAGAAGATCTCGAATTCCTGACCGAGCGTCTTGCGTTCGATGGGGATCAGCTAAGTATCAGGCCGTTCGAGATCGAGATCGAGAAGATAGTTGATCGGCATAGAGCGTTTTCGAGCACGAGCGTCGACAACCCGAAGTTCGGTGTGAAAGCGGAACCGCCCTCCGCATTCTCGTATTGATCGAACCCGGGCGCTCACGCTTTCGATTTGCTCCAGTTTTTGAACGACCCGTCACGGTCGAACAGCAGATTGAGCGCGTACTCGACCACGTCGTCGTTGGTGATCTTCGTGCCCATTTGTTCGCTCGCGAATTGAAGATACTTCTTCAGCCTCTTGTCGGTTGCGCTAAGGATCTTCGCGTGCATCTTAATGTAATCGAGGCGGTTGATCTGCAGGATTGGGCGCTCCGGGTTGGATCTTGCCGGGCGGTTGTTATCGGGCATCGCTGTCATAGAAATTGATCGGCTCCTTATCGGGTTTTCGTATCTCCGGAGAGTGGCCTTTCAAGTACCGTGCCAGCTCTGCGGATCTAAGCACCGAGGTGTAGTCAACGCGTCCCTTTCGGTGAATAAATGAGCCGCGGAAGCCGGTGTGTCGGAAACAACAAACAAGCTGCTCGTAAACGTACGACAGGATAGACCGCGATCGGGGCCGCGTAATCCCTGCAACTCCGTGTGCGTGTGCGAATTACAAGTTGTAATCAAGATTACGAACCGGACCGCGGATCGTATCCCCCGACAGCGGCACGTGTTTTGCGAATGTTCGCTTCGCGAGGCCGGTTTACGACCGTTGTTTAGCATCGGGTTGTGAGCTGTGCATTTCGATTCGGATCGCATGAGAAAACGTGAACGCGAAAAGGTGATCGGCAAACTTGAAGGCCCGCCCGACGGTGAGCACGGGCGACCCTTGTGCGTACGGCCCTACCGGTCGGACGAGAAAATGCTCGACGAGATCACCAAGGAAACGGGTGAGAGTCGGTCCGCTCTCGTCAGGCGGATGATCCGTTTCGCTTTGTCCGACCGGCACGAGCGTTTCGGTGCGAACCGGTGCCGGGACAGGTTAGATCTGCTGATCGACCAGGGTCGCCGACGCGTCGCGGATTCCGAGCGTCTCGACGAGATCGTCGAACGGGTCGCCCGGCTTGAGGATCGGCACGAGGCCATCTCGCGCGAAACGTCGATATTCTTGAGCGAACTCTACTCTTTATCGAGCCTGTCGGTGATGGTGATGAACATCCTTCTCACCAAGCTCGTGGAGATGACGGCCCCGCAGGGGACGAGCCACGAAAAGATTATCCTTGTCGCCGACGGGACGATGGCGAACCTTATCGCCAAATCCATCGCCGATTTCGAGAAATGCCTGGCCCACCACGGTATCGAAGCAGAGTGGGAGGATTCGGACGGTTTGTATCTCGCGACCAGGATAAAAGGGCTCGGCTCGGACCGTTCCGCAAAACCTAAACCCGGCACCAATTCGAAATGAGGATCGTCGCGAGCGTGCAGTCGAAGAGGGGAAGCTCGCGCGGGCTGGTGCATTACATAGCGCACAGCAAACTGGACCCGGAACGCGAACCGCCTAATTCGCGTGAGCTTTTCAACGCATTCGCCGATCAACTCTCCGTCAAAAGCGCCAACAATTCCCTCAAGATCGGTGTCGCGAAGGACCGACCCACCAACGACGAGCTTCACCATCTCGTCCTGTCGTTTCGCGACGACGATTACCGACGGTTAGGGGCGAACGAAGCACGGCGCCGAAAAGCGGTAAAACAGATCGTCCGCGCAGCCATGAAAAGCCTCGAAGGGCACGCAAATGCGGATCGATTGCTGTGGACGGCCGCCATGCACCGGAACACCGCCAATCCACACGTGCACATCGCCTTACAAAAGCAATATTTCGCGAACGAATGCGAGAGACAGGCTTTGAGCCGGGTCCCGCGCGAAGCGCTCCCGCACTACGTACGCCGCGATGCCGGAAAATCTCTTGTCCTCGGCTACCTGATCGAAGCCGCGGGCGAGAAGATGGACACGATCATCTTGCGCGAAAGTTCTCGACGTCGCGCCGAAAAGATGATCGCTCGGAGTGATGCTGCCGAAGATCGTTCAAGGCCCGGAGAGAGTATGAAAACGAAGGAGGAAATCGGCGGTCGTTTCGCATCCGAACGAAATGTTTTGCGCGACGCGATCCTCGCCGAGTACGAGATCCGCCGGATCGACTCCCGCATCGACCGTCTGCTCGAACATGGCGACCGGATGCGGTTCACCGTCAGCGATCCGGTGAGGGGCGGAAAGATGAGGGTTTCGCTTCGGGAACTAGAAGCAAAAAGCTCCGACACGGAATCCGACCAGCACGCTGCTCCTTCGGTCCAGATAAAGACGATCCTGCGCAAGATGCTGGCGAGGGAGGACGCCTCGAGAATCCAGATCCAGACCGACTCCGCTGGTGTTCTCGAGCAAGCTGATCGAATCCGCTCCGAGTACCGTAAGACGGGCCGCAAACTTCCCCCGCCGTCACTCACGAAAGAGCAGCTCGATTTGCTCCAGGAACGATGCCTTGAAGGCGTCGAGATGCGGAGGTTCTCATACCTCGAAAGGGTCAGGAACGAGCTCGAAAGGGGGGGCGAGATCGCTCCGAGAAGCAAGTACGATCTGAGGTCGATTATCGCCGAAAAAACTATCGCCGAACTTAGGGCTCACGCTCACGAAAAGGAGCACGCGGAGTTGAGAGCGAAGGGCTACTATCGACGCACCGATGTCGGAGGTGATCGCGCCGTGTCGATGGCGGAACTCGATCGCGACGAAAAGGAATGCGACGCCTCGGGCGGATCATTCTTTGCGAAGCTTAAAGACAAGTTCGTGCGTCGGTCGAACGAAACGAGGATCCGAGCGGGAGAACGCGACTCCGTGGATCCTCGACGCCTCATCATCTCCAAGCTGGGCGAGGAACTCGCCAACATTCAGAGGGGGAGAAAACTGGAGCTCAGCAAGGCGAAAACGCTCGAGAAGATTCTCACAGGAAGCTCGGAAGATCGCCCGACGGAAGGGCACTATTCCCCGCTCCAACTCGCGGAGGTGGAAGTGCTTTCGCTTCCACTCGGACAGAGAGCCGAGTACGAGAGTAGCTGGCAGAGTCAACGGCTCCTGGTCGAAGCCGCAGACACGGACTGCTCAGCGTACCGCAGGCTGGCCAAGTCGGGCCCGACCGCGGACTTCGCCGCGCATAAGCTCCAAATGATTGCGGGGCGGGCCCTTGCAAGAGAGATCGTGGCGGATGTCGAAGTCGGTAAGGCCACGGAGGATCTGAAGGTTTTTCGCGATTCGTACCGGTTCCTGAGACATCCGGTTTCCGATCCCGAGTCCGGAGCGATCACGTATATGTGTCTCCACGATGTGGACTTGCCCCAGAGCGCCTCCCTGCTCGATCGCACGATGCACGAGTTGTTCGAAGACCGCGAACGCCGAACGCTCCGCCGAGCGGTCGAATCCCAGGCCAAGGAACGGGAGAAAACGTTGAAGGACGATCTCGCCCGGGCGACGGAGATCGCGAAGTCGGCGACGCGGGACGCCTCCGAATTCAAAAGCTATTCGATCCTGGGTTTGTTCGCCGAACCGTCTCACCGCCCGATCTTCACTTCCGGCGAGATCGCGATGCTGGAACTGCGGATCGCGAACACCCGCAACGCGAGCGAGGCGAGTCACCTGCAAGCGGTTGTCGAATCCGCGAGCGAGACACCGCTCCGGTCACTCACCGATCTACTTCGAGATTTCGAGGGCAGCAGGCCGGTCGTAGCGGAAGATAAGAAGACGGAGCCAAAGGTGCACGACGACGCTGGTTTACGGGGACGCGAGCGAGTTCCCGAAACGAGGAGCGCTCACGACCCAACTCCACGGACTTTCCCCGAGCACGGTCGCTGAATCATCTTGGCTTCTCACAAGAAGTGGGCACGCGACTTGCTCAGGTGCCTCATCGCAGCGAAGTGGGAGATCGTCCCTTAACAACGGTGTGATGAATTCGGATTTAAGCAATCAGGTCATAGCCCAGCTCGTCGACGCGGACGATCGATCTCTCCCCCGGCGGTCGCTCGACCTCGGGAACATTCTCACGCCGGAACTCGGTTTGCTTTCGCCCCGACGGAGCGAGATCGCACCAAAAGGCGTCGGCCGCGATGCCGCACTGATCGCCTACTCCGAGCGTCTCCGGCACAGCTACAAGACGAACGAAGGCGGGATCAGGGAAGGTATGGTGAAACTCGCCGACGCCTACAACAACGGCCAGACGGTCGCGGTCTCGTGCTTCTGTCGTGCCGGTGACGCATGTCACGCCGATGTCGTGAAGATGGCGATCGAGAAGGTCGGGCGAACGATGAACGCCCGCGAAGTCGCTGCGGAGAAGCCGGCCCGCGCGGTCGACGAACGTACGCCCTCGATATACGCGAACCCCAGGACCCAGCGAGCGATAAACGAGATCCTCTCCTTCAGCCGATCGGAGATGTTGCTCGCGACGTTGGAGGACACCGAGGGCCGCAACAGAAGCGAGCACGCCTCGTATCTCAACGGACATTCGCAGTTCGTCAGGGACGCCTACGAGCGCGGCTGCGTGGTTCGCAATGGCGCCTTGATATCGCCGAAGGATGTCGCATCTGTTGCGCCGCCGCTCACCGTGGCGACCAGCGAGTACGCCGTCAAAAGGCTCTCGACGATCGTGGGGGAGGAACGAGCCAAGAAACTCGCGCCGCGGATCGTCGAACATGGGAACGCGATCGCCGGTAGGTCCGCCGACCGCGATACGACGATCAAGGTCTTCAACTGGATGTACGAGGCCCTGGAAGGCAGAAATGGATTCCTACCCTCCGGTGAAGGAATGCCCGAACATGAGTCGAAAGAGGAAAAATTCGAAAGGACCTTGACGGAGATATCAAGGGCCGCAGTGGAAATGTCCCGGCTCGAACCGTCCGATAAGCTGCTCCCGATGGACCACCAGAACCAGCATGCGACCGTTCATCACGATCAGTTCGCCCCAGGTGAATCCAACGATAGCGATATCGAGCACGACTCCCTGGAAGCGACGGAATCTGTCGTCGCTCTGCAGGAGTTCGATCGTTTTGAATTGGCGGATCCGACTCTTTCCCGCTTGTCATCCGCGATGTCCGCTGAAGAACTCAACCGATGGACCGAGATTCGCTTGCCGGTGATCGACGAAGAGCTCGAAAGCGGTACGTCGGTGGGATCGATCCTGAAGATCTACCAGAACGGCGTCTATCACGCCGCGAAAGAGGGGCCGGCGGAGAAACAATCGGCGATCGACAATCTGAAGTTCGCGTCCGCGTACATCCGCCACCAACTGAAACAACCGGAGTCCAGGCTGCGGCACTACAATCCGCGCTATCGCGACTACGCGGCGATGCTCGAGAGCGCGACGTCGCGGGCGGAGGTGATCGACGCGGCCTCGACGATTCGTTTGGAGAACGCCCGGACCGGATTCCAGTGGGAAAAGCTTCCGGTAGCGGAAAAGGCCAAGACCGACCGACCGCTGACCGCGAAGGAAATGCAGTTCCTGTTAACCGAAGCATCCCCGCGCCACTACACATCGGAGATGACCGCGACGAAACTCTCCTACCTGGCCGTCGGGCACGAGGCCAGAGCGAAAACCGAGGCTTTGATGCGCGCGGAAATCGCGCCGAGCCCGGAAGCCGTGCAACTGATCGGCAGTCTCGAATCAAGAGTTAGAAGGCGAGATCTCAAAAATTCACTGGCCGCCACGAGGCATTTTCTAGCAAGTTTGAATACCTCGAACGACGAGCTGCGTTACAAGAATGTTTTCGATCACAGAGAGCTGTACCAGAGGCTGCCCGCGGCAGAGAGGGACTTTGTATATCAAAGAGCCGTCCAGCAAAAACAGTCGCTAGAGTCGAAGCTCGCTCCCCGCGAGAAAGGTGATGAAGTAAGGGTCAGTGACTCGACCCACGCAACAGGAGAGATAAACACTTCGCTGAAGCACGATGATCTAGCGGCCTTGCGGCGCGCCGTTAAGGACAACGTCGTCGAGTTAGTCGGGCATAATCCCGAAGTGACCTCGGTTCAACTCGCGGAGAGGACGAGCCTTGTATTCGGTGCGGCTTTGGCGAAGATCGGCTTCTCCGATGTTGACGTTAAGTGTGAGATCGACGCGATCAACAGGGAAATGGGCGAGGGCGTTGTGAACGGCTTGAGATCGGCTAACCTTGATCAGCACCGCAGGGACGTTAACCAGCACATAAACTCCAGAAACTCTTCGGGAGACAATGGCTCGCGCGTGGGTGCGACGCAGGAGAGGTTTTCAGACCGGCTCTTGACCCGTTGAAAGATACCTGCACGGCGAGAACGCTTAAACAGGTGGGCCAGTGAGCGGCGGACGGGTTCGCCCTATGCGGCGCCTAACTGATACGGGTGTAACTCCCTTGGATGCCCCGTAAATAACCCCGGACTCATTCAGGGATCTCGTTGCTTCGAGGCGGTCAATTCCTTACCTTCTTGTTTGGAGAGTCCGGCTGTTCGATCAGCCCCACAGCAGCCAATTGGTTGGATGTCGGATCGGAGGTAATCTCTCTAACATCCTCCAGCCGGAGAGCCCCTCCCTTCCATCGCCGCTGTGAGCCCGGCGTCACGACCAGAAACCACGCCGAGGCCTCGTCGCGCCTAGGACCTAGTGGCATCGCCCAAAGGGTGGAGCGGTGGTGGCTCTGCCGCGAATAAAGGTAAAAGTAATTGCGGTGAGCGATAGCGCGATTGGCGTTCGAATAACTGCGACCCTCTTTCGGGTTCCACACCACACCCTCCATTTCTCTCAGGTCTTTGGGGAATCCGCCGCGCTTCTTGTTGAACGAGAGGAGGTCACGCATGATGACCTCGGCCGCGTCCACGGGCAGGTCAGCGGCACGCTGCCGCTCGGCCACCCACAAGCTGTAGACGTACACCCCGACGACGAGCAGCAGAGCCAGCGGAAGGAGGACGAGCGATATCTTCAAGCTGTTCAGCATATATCTCCGTACCTTCTCTAGAGCGTGTGATAGCGTTGTTCGTACCTGCTCGACAGCCGAAGGCGCAGATCGCCGGTCAGGTCGTCGAGGGCGTCGGCGTATGGGTGATCGAAAGAGCCTTCCACTTCAGGCGGGCTTTCTGATCTGACGGCGCCTACTGTTAACGGTTTGAGCAGCCCCATCAACCTTTCGTCGGTGTAGACCCGATCTACCTCCCTCGAAATGAGTTCGGAAACGTCCTCCCGTACGGACTTGATCCCGGCACTTGCCGGCGAAGGCGGGGAAAGGGAGAAGGTGGGGTCGATATCTCCCAAATGCAGTTCACGCGGCGATCCTTTTTGCCTCGCGGCGAAGGATTCCGGCAGCACGGCCAGCGGTGGATACGCGGCCCTGATCGGCGGCGCGGTGTCGCTGATGATAAGCACTTCCGAATGGGCTGCTATCTGCCGGATCTCCGACGGCAGCATGAGAGAACGCTTCTGCTCGGCGTATCTCGTGTTGTCCGATCTTTTGCCCGGGAAATCCTGAAAGGTCTTCGAGAAGATCGTCGTCTCACCAAGCTGCTTCGAGGCGTACTCCGCCGTCACGTCGTCGAGGCCGGGCAGAAATATCTTGGTCATCACGGTACCCAGGATCGCGTTCGCTCGCTCCCGTCCGTACTGGTCGTACATCTGCGGCAAGTCCTGATATCCGAGGCCGAGGCCGACTCCGCGCCCGCGCCCGATACCGGAGATGCGTTTCACCTCCGCTACGTTGAGCTGATACGCCTCGTCTATGAGTACGAAACACGGGAACTCGGGCTCGTTGAGACCGTCGAGTCGCATCTCCATCACCGCCTGCCCGAGGAACGTCGCGATGAACTCCTTATATATATCCGCCGCCCCCTCGGAGACGACCAGGTAAACGGCTGTCCCGGGGCTACGAAGATCGGAAAAATCCACTTCTCTGCAGCCCGCATTTTTTTCCTCCGCGGTTCGCGGCATTGTCACCTTTCGCGCGGGCGCAAGAGTGAACGGCCGGAGCTTGTTGTACAGGCCGATGAGGATTGACCCGCGTGTTTGGATCGGTGCTTGCCGGAAAGCGAGGTACGCCTGCTTCGCATATATGCTCGGTGAGTTCTCCATCGCCTCCGCGAACGAGTCCTTCTCCTGCTCCCCGAGCGACAACAGAAAATCGGCCGCGAAGGCGGGGATCGCCTTCTCCCGGTACACTTCGGAGATGTGTAGGAGAATCGCAGTGAGTGCGATCTGTTCCGCATCGCCCCAGAACGGATCCGCGTTTGTCTTGCGGCGGCTTTCGATCCCGATCATCATCCCGGCGACCTGGCAAGCGAAGGCGGGATCGTTCCGGCACTTCGGGATGAAGTTCCACCGATCGCTCTTCGACGGGTCGTTTAGGTCGAGGCGGAAAACCGTATTCGCGGCGCCCGCCGTTTGTGCGAAAAGTTCGCCCTTCGGGTCGTAAACGAGGCACGAAGACCGGCCGAGGATCGCCCGGATCATCGCGATGAAGAACGTTTTCGATTTTCCGGAGCCGGTCGGCCCGAACATCACGAAATGCCGGAGCCACTGTGCCGGGGGCAGAAACACATCGCGGCCGCCGAACGCTTTCGCGACCGGCAAGGCGTTCGCGGGGGTCGGCAACCCTCGGATCCGGTTCATTAAACCGCAACGGATGAGGTCGGCAGCCTTAGCCCACCGAGCCGATCCGTGAGCCGTGCTCATCCGCCTGATGCGGTAATTCGACAGAAGCGAATAGGCGTCAACGCACCCGCCGCCGACGCAGCAAAGTGCCATCGCCCAGAAAACGAGGTTGACCAGACCCGGTTCCGAGAAAAGCCATCCGGCGAAGAGGCTTAGGACCGCACCGATCACCCCAAGCATGATGAAGAAGGCTCCCTTGCCGATGTCGCCCGCCCAGTGCCAGAACGCATTGTACGAAGGCAGGTACTGCTCGTTCGCCTTGCGTGGGATCCCGTATGCCGCATCCAACCTTTCTATCCGCTCGCGGGAAAACATAATCATTCTACGGGCGTTGCCCTGTCGCTCTGAGCACGTCACTTTGCTCGCGAAGTTCGCGCATCGCGGTTTCGTTCAGCGGCAACGCGTCCCCTCGCCACCGCCTGATCTTCCAGCCCGCGGAGCTCAACTGTTCATTGCTGCTGAACGGAACCGGTGTTTGCGCGGTGCTGGATGCCTCGAAATAAATCACGGAGTTCGCCTCGCTGACGGGAAGGGGAAATTTAAGCAGTATTGCGGGACCGACGCTCGGCGCTTTTGGCAGTGTCAGAATCTCGAACGAAAGTGGAGCAGCGCGGTAACTGAATCGCAGTTCACTCAGGCTTGAACGAAACGAACCATCCTCGATTTCGATTCCGGGCGGAAAAAGTTTCCTTGCCATCATCTCGCTAATCAGTTCGACGTAGGAGACGTTGGCTTTTCCAGTGGCCCCGTGCCTCGCAAACACCGCCAGGGAGACAGCCATCCCTACCGCCCCAGCCTCTCTGAGCCTGAGAGCCGTCTCGTAGGCGGTACCGGAAAGCGGTTCCCGGTGGGAGATCGGGCTTCCGGTGTCCGCATCCGGATTTTCCGATCCACCGTTTTCAACGAAGCGGAGCTGAGCGTGCTCCAGTCTGGACGGAGCGGTCAGCCTCACCGCGACGGTGATACCCGCCGTGAGTAGGATAAAAACAAACGCGCCGGACCGCGACGGGTCGATGAGCGAGCGCAATCGCGCAAATCTGCTCGGAGTAGGCTTCTCGCTCTTCACCGATTCGGATCGGGAATTTGCCTGTCCATTCTTCTCTTTCATCATCGGCAACCCGCCCCAACCAACTGCGGCCATCGCCGCGCCCACGACTCATCCCATTCCGCAAGCCAGGCATCCACCACCGGATCGAACGCGTTCGTCATCGCCAGCAAATAGTCCAGCTGCAAACCGAGCAGCTCGCGCGCCTCGCCGGTTTTCACGAAGTAGCAGAAAAATCGGCTGAGCGACCGCTCGTCGAGGCTCTCGACGGAATTCCTCACAAACGCACCGGCGACATCTATCGATTCCCGGATGCTCGGGTGATCCTCCATCCCCGCGATCCCCCGCACCGCGTCGAGCAGCTTCACCGACAAAGCGAGCTGAGCGGACGTGGCCGTTGGGGTCCGCGCCCGAAGGATCTCGAGCTCCTTTTCGACGGTCGGGTTCGCGAACCGGCTGTAAATGTGCCGCGATATGAAAGGGCCGCTCAGTTTGTGGCGCAGATCGTTCGAGGTCGTAATCACGATCGGCCGGGATGCCCAGTCGCTAACCCCGATGCAGCCACCCTCATATCGAGGGACGTATATGAGTCCGCGTTCGAGCGGCATCAAAAGCGAATCCTCGATGCTCGCACCGAACTTGTCGCTCTCATCGAGCAGGAGCACGGGCGGAGCCGTCCGCGGTTTCGCATCGGCCGCTTTCGCGGCCAGATCGTACGCCAGACCGACCTCGCCGAGGATGAGGAACTGCCTCTGCCATTTCATCCGGCGCGCGTTTTCCATCGCGTTCGTTTTCTCGCTTGCCGGAAGCCCCTTGGCAAGCAGTACAACCTCACGCATCCATGCCTCCTGCTCTTCGCGGTCCCAGTCGTAAAGGATCTCCTCCTGCCGGAGCCCGTCGCGCCCCGCGACCACGCAGATCGTGAGGTTGCACGCCGCGGCGAGAGCCTCCGGGAACGCCGTCTTGCCGCTCCCGCGCGTCCCGGATATCAGCCATGCACGGCCCGACTTCAGGCTCTCGCAAAAATCCCCGAACACTTCCTCCGCCGGAACATAACCGGTGTCGCAGAGGAGACTGTACAGGTCGCCCTCACCCCCCTCCTTCAAAAGAACGCGCGGGTCGATCTGCGGGCGGTCCGGATCGTGCGGGATCATTCCTTTGTCGCCTCCTGAATCGGTTTGCGGCCGGCTAATGTGGAACTCTCCGGCAGGCCGGTGACCAGAACGTAGCCGTTTGACCCGGCGGCGACCTCCAGGAAGGTGTCTTCGCGTTTGTTCTTCAGGATCGCCCCCGACAGGTCCTCGGTCATCGACTCCGTTCCCCGTCGCAGCGGTTCGGAAAGGATAACGGTGCCGCCGGACCTGATCGCGCCGATCGAGCCGAGAACGGACCCCGCCGTCTCCTTCATCCCTCGGAAGAAGCTTGCCCACTGCGATGTGAGATTTCGTCGCTTTCCCTCGATGCCGGACGCGCCGTCGCGACCGAGAAGCTCCCCGTTGAATCTGACAAGCTCGCCGGATACGGGGTCGATGAATCCGACGATATCCACGAAGGCCCGAACGGACTCGCCCGCACGAACATTTCCCACGATCATCGTCCCGGCCGGATAGGCGTACCCCTTCCCTTCGACGGCGCGGGTCAGCTCCATCCGCACGAAGCCGCCCGAGTTGCGCAGCGTGTAGAGGGAGCCGACGAGGCGGACGGGCAGCAATGTTCCGAACGGTATGTGGTTTTGCAGTACGGCTTTTGGTGACACCGTATCGGTGGCCGCGGCGCCTTCGATGGGTTTGCGGATCTCCGCTTGGGGATCGGTCTTTCTAAATACACCGAAGAAGAGGGATCGGCCACGAGCGCCATCCGGGTCGGATTCATTCGACACATTGTCAGGCGTCCGACTGTCCGCAGCACTCGTTTGTTGAAGATGGGATAAACCAGGCTTATCAGTCGAGCTTTGCGGCGGCGTTGTCACCGGGTATGAGGCTACTTCGGCGGGGCGCACCCCGCTGTCTTGACTGCCCGCTCTCAACCCAGGCAAAACATCGCCGGCATCCGCCTTCGGATCCAACGGCCCAGTCTGTGCGTTTTCATCCAGAACGATCGGGGTATCCAGCTGCGTACGGGCCGCGGAGGTCGATGAAGCCGGTGCGATCATGCTGAGCGCCATCTTTAGCTTTTCGTCCTCGGTCGCAGGCGGAGCGGCTTGAGCATTCTTTTGCCCGCTTCGGTTCACCGCTTCCGGCTTGGGTGAGGAGAACCATCCCATGCCGAAGAACCAAGCTACGCCGACGACGAGGAGGCAGAGAAAACCCCCGAAACCCGCGACCGTCTTGAGAACTTTCCACCGGCGCTTCGTTTGTGGGGCCGCAGGTTCATCAATCTGGGCGGTCTCGTCCTCCTCCGCAGTTTCGATTTCGTCGGATGCTTTGTGCAATAGTTTCTCCCTCGCGTCATCGTCCTCGAAACCGGGAAGCGCCGAGGGTATCTCAACCGGATCGGGTGTTGCTTTATCCATCTCTTCGCTCCTTAGTTCTTTCGATCCCCGATGTTCCAGGTAATCGGTGCGTCGGCGGCTTCGCGATGCGCGACGAGGACGCGGATGTTTTGATTGATCCCGAGGATGGGGGCTTTGTAGACGAGTGCGTAGTAAGCGATCGAACCGGCCTGCACGAGCCCTTCAAGCGTGGTCGACTCCACGTATTGAGGATCGATCCGGGTGGTCTGAATGCCGTTCCCGCCGCTGTCGCTCGTCTGCACCTGAAGCTCGGGCGAACCGGGCACGAGTCGCAGATTGGCCGTGGTGACGTTCCGCACGCCGACCACCACGAGTCGCGTTTCCGGATCGAGTTCCGTGACGCGCGATACGGCGAGCTCAAGACCGTGGTCGGGTTTGGACCACGGCGCGAGATGTTTGAGGGGCTCTTTGATACTTTCCGCGAGTCTCTTGTTCGCAAGGGCCGAGATCTCCACTTCCGTCCTTCTCTTGTCCGCCCCCTTGACGCGAACCGGTTTCGAACCCGGGACATCCGCGTACACGGAACTAATCGAAGGGCCGTTTTCAGGTTGCGTTCCGACCGGGGACGGCTCCAATTGAGGAACGCCGGAGACGAGCTTCGAGACCGCCCGCGAGTTCATCGGAACCGGCGAACCTCCCTCGCCCCCGAGATCATAAGCCAGGCCCGCTGTGCGCCGGGCCGAAATCACCGCATCGCGGTCGTATGTGACGACGCAGCGGTGCGCGTTCTTCCTGAGTTCCGCGACGGGGATCAACTCAAGAATCAGAACCAGCCCCGACCGCATCTGGAGGCTGATCGCGCTCGCGGCCCCGCCATCACGCGACGGCAGGAACGATTCGCCCGGGTAGATCGTGATCGACCGGTCCGTCTCCTTCGTCGGCGAATGAAAAACGGAAGCGAGCTTCGGGTTCCCTTCGTGGATGTAGTAGATGCCGTCCGAGGCCGGAAACTCCACGATCGAGACCGCGTTCTGTGCGAGACCGAGCCGTATCACGGTCGGTTGCTTGGGGTTGACCGTCACCCTGGCCTCGCCGGAAAGGTAATCCGGTTCCGCCAGATTGACGACCGAGACCGGTGGCGCCTGCGTTGGTGCTGGTGACCTTGCGGGCGATGCGGCCCCCGCAGCCGCCGCGGGGATCACCTTTTGACCCCGTTTCTTGACCAGCTTCGACCCGATAGGTCGCAACTGTGCCTGTGCTTCCATTTCGGAAGATCCGAGTAGGATCGCTGCCGCCAGGAAGACGGCAAGAGCGAGCTTCGATACTTGAACGTTCATAAGATTGATAGGCATTGTTTCTTCGGATAGGTTCACTGTTCGCGAACCGGGTTCGTTTGTGGATCGGCCACCGTACCCTGCTCGGCAGCATCGGCGATAAGGGTCACGGGAGAGACGGATTTGCCGTTCACGGGCTCGACCCTGAACCGCAGGATCGTGAACCCCGTGCGCAGGTTGTTATCGTTTCTCACCGGGGAGAAGGGGCTGTCCTTGAGGAGCAGCTTGGCCTTGAGCTGGACGGATTCCTCGACGTCCTGCCCGGCGGCTTTGCGGCGGATCTTCCGGACCCCGATCGCACGGAGAACGTATGGGTCGTTCTCGTCGACGGTCAGGTCCTGAAGCTCCCACGAAGAGTTGACGCTCTCAGCTTTCTCCGCCGCCAAGACGCCGTTCTGCTTCAGGCGCGTCGCCATCGCGATCGACAGATCTGGGTCCAGCATCCGCAGCAGCTTGTTCACCTGGCTTTCCCGCGTCGATTGCTCGACCTGATAAAGGGCGGTGAGAAATTCCTTGACCAGGTATTTCTTATCCGTGGCGGTGGGGGTATCCGGCGAGATAGCGACCGTCTCGGTAGAGCCGTAGTCGCGGTTGTTCAGTTCCACGACCCGGCCCAACGATCGATCGACGACGATTCTGTCGGCTTTTCTCAGCGAGAGGTACAAATTGATCCCGACGCTGAGGGCGAGAACGATGAGAAGCACCCAGACCGCCTTGAACAGCGAGGAGATCGTGACGATGTCCTCTGGGTCGCGGGTCAGATAGAGCGGTGCATCCGCAGGTGATATTGGTTCTTCTGCACACTCGGATGTTCCTGATTTTGAAGTTGTTTCTTTCATCGTTTTCGATGGCGGTCTTTCCCGCCGGATGCGAGCCAGTTCGCAAAATGGGTGCCAGAGCGGAATTGGCCGGTTGTTCTTTCCCAAGCCCTGTGTCGGGCGGATTTTGGAGCGATCCCGAACCGGGTGGTGCGGCTCGGGGCTGCAGAAATGAACCGATCTAGCGCTTCGCCCGCGGAATGCCCGCGAACGTCGTGCGGGCGCTCCGAGCCGGCAATCCGAGAACGTCGGGGGAGATGATGACCGGCCCCTCACGCTCCAAGCGCGATGCACCGCGATTCTCGTTAACCTCGTAACGGCTTCCGGTGCGCGGATCGTAGAGCACGACCATCGTGAAATTCTTCGGCAGGCTTTTCTTCTCAGTAGATTCCGATTCTGAGATAGCGATCGGCGACTCTAAATCGGGCGATGGGCCTTTCCTAACTTTCGGAAACTTGCCGTTGGCCTCAAGCCAGCGGTAGATCCTCTTCCCGTTCGCTACATAGCCGATCGTCTCCCGGTAAGGGGGTATTCCGTTCGCCGTGCGGCGCCCGGCCGGGTTGATCCGCCTTCCCCCGGTGGATAGTGTCCTCCCGCGAAGATAAGCGAGCACCGTTCCCTCGCCGGCGTTGTACGCGGCTAGGATGGACTCGACCCGGCCGGCGAAAAGTTTGCCTAAGTACTTCACGTACCGGGCAGCCGCGTGGATCGACGACGTGGGCTCGTACGGATCGGCGAGGCCGAACCTTGCGGCGGTCGCGGGTATGAACTGCATCAGCCCCCGTGCGTCTTTCGGGCTCGTCAGCCAAGGGCGGAAACGGGTCTCGTTGTATCCAATTACCCAGAGGATGCGCGGGTCAACGCCGTGCTCGCGCGCCGCGTCCGCGATCGTCCGCTCGAAAAGCCGCGACCGCGAAAGCACGTCCATTCGGGAAAGGGCGGTCCGCGTGATCATCCGCCTCGTCTGTGATGGAACCGGTGCCGGGAAAGCAAAGATAACCGCAAGGAAAAATGCAGCGACGATCAAAGTTCGTTTTCGCATGACCGGGCCGCTTCGCAACCGACGTGCCAACCACCCCGCACGCGAGCGGCACGAGCGTTGCACAGCGTGCAAAATCGTCGACGCTTTTCCGCTGCTCGCGAGGCGTCACGAAAAACTTACCCAGCGAGGACAAGAATGAAAAAACTGCGCGAAACAATACGGCACGCCACCAGATCGTTAGCTCCGATCATGGCGGTTCTGATTTTCACGAACATCCTGCTCGCCCAAGGCCCGATCTTCACCGGCGACGCGAGCAATCTTTCCAACATCATCCGCGAGTCCCTGAAGCTCATGGCGATCATCCTGTTCTGTCTCGGGGCGGTGGGGATCGCGTGGGCGATCTACAACAAGCTCACCGGCAAGGAATGGGGCAACCAGGCTTTCGGCTCGATCCTGTCGTTCGCGTTCGGGACCATCGTGGCGGTGTTTTGGCAGCTCGCACAGGGGCGTGCGGTCGGCGTCGATACGAACTTTTAGGAGGGGGCAAATGAGACGACGAGCTACGCGGCCGAACGTGTTCCGCGGATTGAAAAGATTCGGGGTTTACTCGACCGACTGGAAGTACATACTCGTGCCGACCGCGGCAGCGTACCTGACCCCATTTCTGTTCGGCCTTTGGTTCGGCTACGTGCCGCTTGGTTTCCCCCTTGGCTTATTTACGTTCCTTGTACTGCTCGGAACTTTCAATTACCTCCGCCTGAGCAAACCGGAATGCTGGCTCTCCCAAAGATTCGATGCCATTGCGGACCGATGGGCACCGTTTCGGCCTCCCCTCAATTCCGAACTAGATAAAGCGGATTGGATCAGAAATTAAATCAAAATGGATACAGCAAATCTTTCTTTCGCACATATCGCGGTCGCGCTGTTCGGCAGTTTTTCTTTCGCCGGCATCGGGTTCGCTATCGGTCGGCGGCTGCTCCCCCAATTCCGAATGCATCGCGAGCGGGTGACAGGGATCGCACCGACAACACGGAATTCTTCTTCGACTGAAATTCCCGGCGAAAAGGGACGGCTGCTGCCGACGGAGATCCTTGGTCTGGAGGGAAACATACTCCGCTACCGCGATGGGAGCTTCGGCAAGGCGTACAGCTTCGAGCCGGCGAACACCTTGTACGATGACGGCCGCCTGACCGAACAGCGGATCGACGATCTCAAGACGATCCTGAAGTTCGATAAGCCGCCGGGCACGGTCATCCAGTTCCGTTTCGCGAGTGCGATGGACGACGGCCGAGTGCTCAAGGATCATCTTCGCTCCCGCGACGAGCAGAAAAGCGATCCGATCGCATCCGTCCTCCAAGCTACGAATCTTTCGCTTCTCGAAGAAGCTATCCGTTCGGGGCAGGTGATGCGTCAGTCGGCGACCGTTTGGGTACGCGTTCCGGTGAGGGACAAGGCGGACAACAGTCTCTTCGGCTCCGCATTCCCGTCAGTCATTCGCACCGTGCGCGCGAACGGTTTTCTCCGCTTCCTGCGGCAGCCGATCCTAAAGGCAAGGAACGCGGTTGGCGAAAACATGCTCACGCGGGAACTCAGGGTCGAATCGGAATGCCGTTCCAAAGCGGCCCGCGTTTTTCAGGGGTTCGAGGCGAACTTCCCGAAATCGCTGAACCTTCGTGAGATGGACCCGGAAGATTTGTTCGCGTCTGTTTTCACGAGCCACCGACGCGATCACGCACACGTTCCGATCCTTCCCGAGGACGCGCGCGTCGATGTCAGGAGATATCTCGCCAGCGCTCCGATCACTGCCGGTGGCGACCAGTTCGTCCGCCACAACGGCACCCCCGCAAGCCTCGTCAGCCTCAAGAGTCTGCCGAACGGGTTCGTCACGGCCGACGTGATGCGTTACCTAACGGCGACACGCAACTTGTGCTTCCCGCATGAGATTGTCGTCGATCTGATGACGACTGAGAAGCAAGCGGCAAAGAAGGATCTTCAAAAGCGAATCGACCGAATCGAAGGCAGCCGGAACACCTGGCTTGGCTTCCGGAACCTGAAGAAGGACGCCGTGGTGATAAAGAGCGACCTTGAAGACCTGCTCGAACAGGTAGAAGCCGACAACGAAGAAATCTGCCGCCTGCGGATGAACGTCATCGTCTTCGCCGACCGATCTAAGGGGCCAAAGGAAGCCCGCATTCAACTGGAAATCCTCGACGAACGGTGCGATGCGGTTATCTCTGCGATCCGGAAGAAGATCGGAGCTGATGCCGTCAGAGAGGATGCCGTTCGCCAGCGTGCCATCTATCCGCGAATGCTCGCCGGGGAAGTGTCGGCTAAGCGAACCGGTCAGGAGCTTACCGAAACTGCGGATTCCGTAATCGCGTTCGTCCCGACCGAAACGAGTTGGCGCGGGAGCGCGCGACCGCATAGCATCTTCACCACTCCCAATGGTCAGATGTTCGGGCTCGACCTGTACGACCGGGCATTGATCAAGTCCCCGACGGTCATCGTCACCGCAGCATCGGGGGAAGGAAAATCCTTCCTCGCGTCGATGCTGATAACCGACATTCGCGCGCACCGCGGGAACGTGAAGGTGCGGGTGATGGACTACCGGCATTCGTTCAAACCTATTTGCCGTTTGTTCGGCGGCCGGCATATCGAGTTCACGGAAGAAAATCCAAAGCCCATCAACATCTGGAACTACCCCGGGATCGAGAACGGCGTGCCACCGACCAAAAGACAGCTCGCGATGATGCTGACCGACATCCTGATCCTTAGCAAGACGCCGAAAACCGACGCGATCACGAGCGCAATCGCATCCACCGTCATCGACGAGGTCTACAAAATGGCTTTAGCCAGGAACGGTCACGGCCGCCCGAAGTTCCAGCCCGTGCTCGGGCACTTCCTCGACATTCTGAAAAGCTACCACTGGAACGCGGGCGAAGCGAGGCAGGCCAACGAGCTATACCTAAAGCTAAACGTTCATCGGAAAGACCCGTGGCTCAATTCTCCGACGCACCCCGAATTCGACGAGCCTTCGATGTTCGACGTTTTCGAGTTGTCCGGCATCAGCAGCCTCGACGAGAAGATTCGCGAGAGCGTTGGGTTCCGCATCAGCGCCCAGATCATGCAGGAGATCGGGGAAGAGAACACTCACAACCAGAAGATCCCGATCCTTTTCCTGTGCGACGAGATGCGCGAGATCAACCGGCATTTCCCTGCGATCCAGGAGCTCATCGCGGAGGCGACCGTGACGGGGCGAAAGGAAGGACTCGTCACGGTCCTTTTCTCGCAAGCGTACGAGCATTTCACCGGGACACCCGAGCAGCCGAACGTCACCGGGATCGATCTCGTGAAAAACTCCGGCGTGAAGATGATCGGGAAGCAGATCGGCGGGTTCGAGCGCCTCGCCGACGATTGCGAACTCGCGCCCGAGACCATCGCGGCGATTCGGGGGGTCAGAAACCAGTACGGCCGCTACACCCAGTGGGTGTTCGTGATCGGGAGCGGCACCGACAAGATCGTCCAGATGGCGGAGATCCGTCTGTCCCCCGCGATGCTCTGGGCGAACACGAACGACACGAACGAGGCGAACGCCCGCCGACTGGTCGAGAACGTCCGACCTGACCTTCCGCCCGAAATTGTCGTCTCATGGCTCGCGTCGAAATATCCGAGCGGCCTGACGGCGGTCGGGCTGACCAGCATTTCGCAGCGGGACCTAAACGAGCTTGGCGGACTGGAGGTGGTGGCATGATGAGAATCAACGAAACGGTTAGACAAATCCTTCTCGGCGCTGTTCTCTCGTCGATATTCATCGGCCTTGACGCAAGGCCAGCTCAAGCGCAGTGGACCGTGTTCGACCCATCCCAATACGCGCTGCAGATCGAGAAGAAGATCGAGGAAGCCGCCCGCTGGGTTGAGACGATCAACCACTACATCTCGATGTACGAGAACGCCGTGAAGCAATACCAGAAGATGGTGGAGAGCGTGACGAACCTTCGCGGCATCCTCGACAAGGTGGACGAGCAGATCATGCGGCACAAGCAGCTGATCACGACCTATGCGACATTGGGGCGGCTGATCCGCGGCACGTTCGAACTGAAGAAACGGATCGAAGCCGCCATAACGAGCCAGATACAGTCCGTGGTGAGCATCGCCCGGAGGCTCAAGAACGGCATCTTCGACATGGAGGCGAACAAGCGGGACCTGGACGACTTCCTGCGCCATTCGATAGGGCGCAGTGCGGACGCACACCTGGCGAACCTCGAACGCCTCGCGAAACTCGACTCCGAACTGGAGCGGATGCTATTCGACCGCGAAAACATGCTCCTCGATCTCGCCAAGCTTTACGAGGAGCGCGAGCGGATCGCGGAGGCGACCCGGGCGATCTCCGCGAACCCCGACGCGAACCAGGACGGCGTGCAGTCCCTTATCGACCAGATGCTTGCCGTGAACCTCCGCATCACGACCGTCGAGGGGCAGCTCCGCGAGCTCGAAGCGAAGATCCAGGCGAAGTTCATCG
>JAANMW010001938.1_pt1 | contig 19904 bp, 15 predicted proteins | sample 7279671 | NCBI WGS metagenome assembly JAANMW01 (sample SAMN14094541, study PRJNA606508) | bioreactor metagenome | isolation source: A lab-scale SPAN reactor treating ammonium-rich wastewater day 247 | place: Ireland: Galway | collected 2017-09-19
AGGGCGAAGTCGAACGCCAGTTTGGGCTTGCCCCTTCGCGGGGCGGCGAATTTTCGGTTGTATTCGTCGACGTAGGAGCGGGCCAGATCGAGCCACCTGCGAGCGGAGCGGGAAGACAGGCCCCTTGCCGCGCTCTTGGCCAGTTTGAAGTTGTCGGCAATGCCGTTGACGAGGGCGGCCTCTAAAATCGCATCGGCCTGCTTGGCGTCGAAAGACAGGTTTAACTGAAATTGAAAATTAGCGTTGTTGATTTGGTTTTCCAGGTGACGGAGCCGTTGCCTCACCAGCATCGTTTGGCCGCGCAAGGCGGCTTGGTGGATGTTTTGATAAAGCTGCGCGTTTCCGATGATGAAGGCGTTTTCCACCGCCTTGCGCACGAGGATCGGGTTGTAATTAAAATGGAGCCCAAATTTTAGATTGGCCGCCGGGATCAAGCGCTTCAAATCCCGAAAGCCCGATACGGCCCCAAAGAAGTCCCCCGCCGCGGCCTTGCCGTGGGCGTCGAGTTCGAGAATGGGAATTCCATTCTGGTAGGCGTCCTTGAGGATGCTGTCGGCGCGAACCTGATCGAAGGGGAGGGGGAAGTTAAATTGAGATTGCAGGCGCTGGTGGTAGCCGGCCGCATCCTGCAGGAGGGCCTCGACTCCATGGATGTCTTGCCCGGCTTGGGCCTTCGCATCCGCATTCTGAAAATTCTCCGCCATGCCGGTTTGCAGGCCCGATTCGAGGATGCCGTCGGCCCGAGTTTGAGGGAAGGGCAGCCCGAGCCTCTGCGCCCCGAGCTCGGCCTCTTTCAGACGATGTTCCACCATGGGGACATTGCCTAGCTGGGCATGGGCGGTTGCATCCCGAAGCCCGTTGACCATCGTGGCCGCGTCCGAGAGCAGAATGCCGTTCCAGCCGGAAGTCCCTAATTCTTGAGTGATTTGATGAAGCTCGGCGGCTTCCTGGGCGGGGGAAAAGGGCTGTCCGGAGGGATCGACGACCGCGTCCACGCCGGGGTCGAAGAGATTGTTTTGATTGAGGTCTTGGATGACGACGGGACCGATTGGGATGTCGCTCATGTGTTCCCCTGTCTTCTTGTCCTGACATATCCATCGTCGGGATGGGGGAATCGTTGCGTAGTGGGTAGAGAGTTAATATTCGAACGAATCAAAGTCATCAAAACGGGAGGTATAACTATAAGTGTGAAGAAATAATATTTTGGTTATGCTTCGGCTGGCTTACCATGACTTAAATGGCATCTGGATGATTGTATTTGCAGAGTCTCTTTTGGTATTTAAGTTTACGCCGGGCAAATAAAGAAAGCCGTGGTTTCGGCATTAATGCTTCCAGCCCTGCTTTGGGCGGCTCGTCTCAAAGGAGAATTTACATGATGAATCCAGCAAAGAACACGATTTGTCTTTGGTACAACGGCGACGCCGAGGAGGCGGCGCGGTTTTACGCCAAGACCTTTCCCGATTCGTCGGTCGGCGCCGTGCACCGCGCACCGGCGGACTTTCCGTCGGGGAAGAAGGGGGACGCGTTGACCGTCGAGTTTACCGTGATGGGCATCCCGTGCCTCGGGCTCAACGGCGGACCTGCGTTTAAGCACAGCGAGGCGTTCTCATTTCAGGTCGCAACTTCCGACCAGGAAGAAACGGATCGCTACTGGAACGCGATCGTAGGCAACGGCGGCCAGGAGAACGCGTGCGGCTGGTGCAAGGACAAATGGGGATTGTCCTGGCAGATTACGCCGATCGCCCTGACGAAAGCGGTCACTAATCCCGATCCCGCTGTCGCGAAGCGCGCGTTCGAGGCGATGATGCAGATGAGGAAGATCGACGTCGCGGCGATCGAGGCGGCTTGCCGCGGGTGAGGAAGATTTCAAAAAAACCGCCGGATAAAATCGGTCCCGGCCTTCTCAACCGCGAAGGCTTCATCAAGATGAGGAAAAAGGACCATTAGTCGGCGCCCACCCATCATTCCAGGGTCCGCTAGATCATCGCAGTGGAAACGAGCGGGATCGAACCGCCGACCTAAAGTGCACTAAAAATTCGAATACAAAATATATTAGTGCACAGGATTTGGCTGGTCGCTGTTCAGCTAGCGGAAATCTGCTCTTCTTCCGATTCACTTTTGAGGTTTACGGGATAAGGCTGATCATCGATGATGATTCGGACTTCCAACTCACCGCCAAGTGCGTGGGCATAATCCCTGAGTCGTTCCACCGTTACGTTTGAACGCTGCTCTAATCTTGAGACGCTGGACTGCTTTACCTGAAGAATCGTCGCAATATTTTCCTGGGTGACTTGATGGTGCTCCCGGATCTCAGCCAGGCTCATTTCTTTTAGGGTGTTTTTGACTTTAGCGTTGATTCGAGCCTGACGTTCGGGCGACATCTTTTTAAATAGCTCATTAAATTTCTTAGCCATATTATTCCTCCCCGATTTCTTTAAGGTGGGCATCGAAAATTTTATCCGCTTGTGGGACAAAAATTTCGTACCACCTGTCGTTTCCGGTTTTATCGCCACCGATCAAAAGAATTGCGACACGTCGCGGATCGAAGGCATATAAAACGCGATAAGGACGATCCGTATACTCAACCTCCCAGGCCATTCATCGTCTATGCACTCAAATGAATATTCCATCAAGTGCATTATCGACACCAGGTCAAAATAGGTTGTTGTAAAATCGGCACCTCGTTAGTCGGACCTATCTATTTGATATTATTAGAAGTTTTTACGAAGCTAAAGAAACAGAAGCAGAGAGCAGTGTACTTTGCAGTACAACCAAGAAAAACAGGCGGTTTGTACTGTAAGGCGACGATTTTTATGAACAGTAAATTATTAATAATTTCAATATAATAACTAAATAAACGATATTTAACACGACATAATAAACTAGAAATAGTACGACATGATAAACTAGAATTGGTACAGCATGAAAAACTAGAAATAGGACGGACCCCCAGAGAGAAGATTTTTAAAATGGCACTGCCCTCCGAAAAATTAGCCGAATCGTTGGAGGTCTTGGAAGCTCTCCAAAGGCGCGGCATTGTCGCGATCAAACCACGCGATCTGGGCAGGATTCACCGGGAAAGGTTAGTCAAGAATGGTTTCCTCAAAGAGGTCATCAAGGGCTGGTATATTCCGGCCAAGCCGGATGAGTCGAAGGGTGAAAGCACCGCATGGTACGCCTCATATTGGGATTTTTGCGCGGCTTATTTAAACGAGCGATTCGGCAATCAATGGTGTCTATCACCCGAGCAGTCGCTTTTGCTCCATACCGGTAATTTCACGGTTCCTGAGCAGCTCCTGGTTCGTTCACCGAAGGCACATAATAACATCACCCCTTTGCCGCATGACACTTCGCTCATGGATGTGCGTAATGAGATTCCTAAGCCGAAGGATATCGAAGAAAAGAATGGTTTGAGAATATTCGCCCTGCCCGCGGCTTTGATGGCAAGTTCCCCAACTCTCTTTACCCAAAACCCACTCGATACACGCGCCGCCCTCGGGATGATACGCGATGCTTCAGATGTGTTGGGGGGATTACTGGAGGGGGGGCATTCAATTGTCGCCGGTCGTTTGGCCGGTGCCTTTCGCAATATTGGCCGAGAACGCATTGCCGATGAAATCATCAGGGCGATGCGTGCCGCCGATTACGATGTGCGTGAAAACGACCCTTTTCAATCCAAGATTCCATTTTTGGAGACGGGGAGAAGAGTCTCCCCTTACGTCAATCGTATTCGGCTCCTGTGGCAGGAAATGAGGCAGCCTGTCATCGAGCACTTTCCCAAAGCTCCGGCGAAGCGCCGAGAAATAAAAGCTTATCTGAAGAGCGTTGAGGAAGCCTATATCAACGACGCCTATCATTCGCTTTCGATTGAAGGCTATCGCGTTAGCCGCGAACTCATTGAAAGAGTGCGCGGCGGCATTTGGAGTCCCGATGCCAATGACGTGGACCGAGAACATCGCAACGCTTTGGCCGCGCGTGGCTACTATCTGGCCTTTGAAAGAGTCAAAGTTAGCGTACAGCGGGTTCTTAAAGGAAATAATCCCGGGGTAGTTGCCGATGAGGATCATGGCGACTGGTATCGTGAAATGTTTGCGCCGAGCGTGACGGCAGGCTTGTTAAAGGCTTCGGATCTTGCGGGATATCGCAATGGCCCAGTTTATATCCGGCAGTCCAAGCATGTTCCGCCAAGCGCCGAAGCGGTTCGCGATTTGATGCCCGCTTTCTTCGAGCTTTTAAGGGAAGAAAAAGAGCCCTCGGTTCGGGTTGTCCTTGGGCATTTCGTCTTTGTCTACATTCATCCCTATACTGACGGTAACGGTCGCATCGGGCGTTTCTTGATGAACGTCATGTTGGCGGCGGGTGGTTACCCTTGGACTGTCATTCCTGTGGAAAAGCGTGATGCGTATATGTCAGCATTGGAAGCGGCGAGCGTGGATCGAAGTATTTTGCCGTTTGCCAAATTCCTGGGAGATTTGGTGACGAAAGCTCTTGGGAAGTAAATTTACACCGTCTTTCTTTTTTTACTTATTCTTTTCCGGGACGATTTCTTTGAAGTAGTTTTAAATTTGGTAAGGATTCTAGACCTGCGTTCGGACGACATTGTATTGAAAAGCTCGTTGAATTCCTTAGCCATAAGAATTTTTCCAAACGTGTGTTAGATAAAGAGGATGTCAAAAATCGCTGGAATAAAATCGGCACCGGCTTCCTCAACCGCGACGGCTCCATCAATGTCATCCTAGACGCCTATCCGGCCAATGGCCGATGGCATTTCCGGGTCCGCCGGGATAAGCAAAAATCTGAATAGGAACAGGGGAGGGCCCTCCTCCCCATCCCTTTTTTCCTTCCAAAAAGGGCCTTTGCGGCCTTGTCCATTCCTCCTTTGACAAGGTGCCCAAATTAGGGAAAAATAACAATAATTTCATCCGGGTAAGGAAACTTTTTGAGGGAAACCAAATGCTCCCTAATTTAGATCCTTGTCTCCTGAGCCGGTTAATTCGCAAAATGCTGTTTTTGACTGTCCTCCCGAGCCTTGGATCATCCAGTTTAGAGAAGTAGAGACCCATGGTCCGAGGTAACCAAATTGCTCGTCAGTGAACGAGCATCGAGCTCTTGGCCGCCCGCGACCTCTGGAAATCGAGCGCCGACTAAGAAGATGTTCGCCACCTGGTAAATCTGTTCAGAAAGGCGTGGCAATTCCTGGCACGGCTTCGAGCTTGGAGGGCTGCGAAGCGGCGAGAACAAGAAGCAGAGCAATAACCTGAGGCCACCGAATGAGCGAAGGCACTTCGCGTATTGGTTCAAGATTAGATCAGCAACGTTACACGCGACGGTCTGCACCATCGGCGGGGTCCTGACGAGTGAAGCGTATGATTGACCCAGCACCCGTCAAACTGCATTTCGAGGACTCTGGAGAGTGGTACAGCCTGCCGGAGTGGGCGGAGTATTTCATCTCGATCGGCAAGTATCTGGCCTCCGCCTCGCAGTCAGACAGTCGGATCGTCACCGCCATTGTTGTGCCCACCCGGGCCTTTGGAGCGGCTTTTGTCAGTTTGGGGATGGTTATCAGCGATGCGGCTGCTCGCGACAGCGCTTCGGAAGCTGCCCACTTCGGAAAGCTGTTTGAACTTCCGCCCGGCACACACGTTATCTATCGCCCTAAACCGGGAAAGACTCTAAGGGGCATCTTGCAGGAACCAACTGAATTTAATGGCAAATTGTACGTTCGGGTTCAGGTTCATTCCAGTGCAGGAGGCTCGCTCACTCACCTGATTGACGAATCGAGAGCACTGCAAGTGCAACCCGCTCGCCACTCCGGCAGGCTGCCAAAGAAGCAGGATGGGAAAAATCTCCGCTTCGCCAATGCGTTTGTTGACCGGCTCTTGGGCGACGCCGATCCCGTCCAACTCGGGCTCCGGTCGAAACTCGTCTGTGCCCTTGTCGGCCGCAAGACCGCCCTCGAACACGAAATCCGCAAAACGCCACTGGCAGTCCATGTCAACGGCAACCTCCATGCAGACGGCGTACTGCAAGACGTTCTCCGCGTGAATCGATTTGTCACAGAAAAACAATCGCACCGCTCCGCACTTGTGCCCGTTGGAGCAAACCCTCCATCTAGCCGGATTCTAAGCAACGTCGAGATAGGTATTGTTTTTGACGGCGCACTCGGCTTCCTCAAGTGGGGGGAGATGGAGCACAACCGCCACCAGGTCATCATTCTCGACCGCACTGAAGCTTACTTCGAAGACGCAATCAGTGCCATTAACGCGAGGTTCTCCCAAAACCGTGTTGATGGGGAAACTGTTCTACCCGAATGCGAGCCCCCTCCGGGTGGAGAAGTTGTCACGTTCCGGGAGGCGGTCAAATGATACCTCTTTCCATCAGCAGCACGACAGAGGTTTACGGAGACGCCTCCAGATGCGAAATCATCCGCCACTGGGTAGACCATCCAGCCCTGGCAGAACTCTCGCGCTCTCTGCGGGCATTTGTCCAGTCGCTGGGGGACGAAGCCGCCGATGAATTCTGGCGGCGCTCTCTCGGTCCCATTCGCCGCCTTGGTTTTACATTTTGTTCTACGCCGCTTCCTTTCGCGGCGGCTGCCGCTGCGGCGGGAATCGATTGGTCAAGGCTGCATCGGCAGGTACGCCTTTGCGAGCAGTTGTTTCCCGATTCGCACGAGATTCTCGCGAACCTTGTCCAACAACTGGAAAACTTAAGCGCAGAGACTGATTCGCCCTTTATTGCAACGCTGGAGGAAATCTACCAGCATGGCGGAGAATTCGGCCTCATCCTGCGAAATCCGCGTATGAACCAGGCGGTAGCTGACTTCTTCGCCCGGACCGTAACTCTCAGGAATGCCAAGGTAGTAAGTCCGTCACAACTCCGTGGCGGGCACGTGTGCAATATGCTTGCCGCCATCGGTCCCTGTGGATGGTTTCCCGAACATGTTTTCTTAGCCCCTCGTGCCGCCGCTGTCCACGTCATTTCGCCGCGATGGATTCGCGACTCCTGGAATCCGGCTCCTGTATTCCTGCACAATTCCGATAAGTCCGGCAGCGGAGACCGCAGCCACCTCATTGGTGTGATGCCAAAAGTCAGCGAAGAAACTCGCCCAGAGAACCAATCTCCCCCCGAACTTCTTCCAGTGGACATGCTCCCGCCAATGCCAACCTTCGGCGGGAACGGGCGTCCTCTTGCAGGCGAATCCGGGATCAGCGAAGAGACCGTACCTGCACGCCTGTGCTATCTCAGCGGCCAAAGGGCAGTCTTCATTGCGGCCGATAATGTTTCATCGTCGCTGATAATCGACACCTCGGAAACGGGGTACGCCGCCGTTAGACGCGTGCCGACCGGTGAATTGGAACCAGGTCATTATCTACTTTTGCGCACATCCGGCGGCGGTGATTACATTGCTCCGCTCGCTGATCGCATAATGGGAGATCTGGCAGGCAAACGCCGGTCCGAGCAATCCGAATGGAAGCAACGGCTGATCTCCAAAGCAACTGAGCGGTTCGGCGAGGTTGGCCGCCGGGAACTTTCCAACCGTATCAGCACTGAACTGCAATCGCAGAAATTCTCCCAGGCACACCCAGCTAGCGTCCATTACTGGATGTCCTCGAAGTGCATCCGGCCGCGTAAGATTGAGGATTTTATCGCGATCCTGACATTCGCCGGGCTTGAGGAGCGATCCCAAGAGTTGTGGTCGGCAATGGGCGACATTGATCGCGCTCACAGACGAGCGGGCCACGCCATCCGGCGCATGCTGTTGTACAAGATCGCAACTACATCGCTCGAACCGCTTGAGCGCGACGGTGAGATGGACTTTGAACTCGGGTACGAGGATGGCGGTACTGTCTCGGCATTCCAGATCACCGAGATTGTGGCCGAGGATTATGAGGTGCCCGCCGACCGGATCGGGGTCTTGCTGGAAATGGAGGATTAGCCGTGGCGCGCATGATTCCGCCGATAATTCCGGCATCTTGCCCGAGCCCAGGTGAAAAGGAAATCTTTACGCGCCTCAAGGATGAGCCGGGCACAAAGGATTGGATTGCCCTCCACTCTCTGGATATTGCCCACCACCTCCGGCAGGTCGCCGGGGAAGCGGATTTCGTCATCATTGTCCCGGCACTTGGCGTGCTTTGCCTCGAAGTGAAGGCATGCCATTCCTTGCGCAGAGAAGATGGCCTGTGGTACTACGGCCACGATTCCAAGGGCGATCCTCGCGGCCCATTCAAGCAGTCGTCGGAATGTATGCACAGCCTCCGCCAGCAGGTCGTGCGGAGTGACCCCGCGCTCTCGCGTGTCCCATTCTGGTCTGCCGTTGCTTTCCCGTTTATCGATTTCGCAGCGACTTCTGACGAGTGGCATCCGTGGCAGGTGATTGATGCACCGCGATTCCGCCGACAACCACTCGCAACATTGATCTCAGGAATCTTGCGGAGTGCCCGATCGTACTTGAGTTCACAGCCGGCGACCCGCTGGTTTCGCCAATCGGATAGGTACCCGGATCAGCAACAAGCTGCCGCCATCACCCGGATACTCCGTCCGAATTTTGAATTTTCCGAGAAGGCCCCTGATCGGCGTTCCCGCAAGCAGGCCGAGATTCTACGGTACACCGAAGAGCAATTCGCCGCGCTCGATGCAATGGCCGAAAACGAGCGCGTTCTGTTTTCTGGACCAGCGGGCACGGGGAAAACAGTTCTCGCTCTCGAAGCAGCTCGCCGGGCAGCCAACGCGGGAAAGAAAGTCTTGTTGCTCTGCTTTAATCGGCTTCTCGGGCGGTGGCTCTCGCAGCACCCAATCGCCCAGTGCGAGGGGGTTACTGCACGGACTTTTCACCAGTACCTCCTCGGCGTCGCCGGTACCCCATTTCCTGGCGACCCGGGCGATACGTTCTGGAAAGTGGAGTTGCCTGACGCAGCGATAGCGAAGCTCCTAAACGGGCACATCGGCGTTGCCCAGTTTGACATCCTTGTTGTTGACGAACTCCAGGATTTGCTTAGCCCTTCCTATCTCAATGTTTTTGACTTGGCAGTGAAGGGTGGACTGGTGGCGGGCAACTGGATGCTCTTTGGCGACTTTGAACGGCAGATGCTATACGGGCAGGACCGCGACCTCGCTAAAGAATTGCTCCGCACGAGACTGGGTGCATTCGCCAGGTGCTCGCTGCGGGTCAATTGCCGAAACACTCCGCGCGTGGCGACACTTTCACATCTTCTCGGGAAGCTCGCGCCGGATTATTCGCGGGTCCTGCGCCCAGATGACAAAGTTGAGCCAGTTATTGTGTACTACGCAACGCCATCTCAGCAACGAAAGCAGCTTGTAAGCATTCTCGAACGGTTGCACCATGACTCGTTCTCAGGTGAGGACATCATGATCCTCTCGCCGAAAGCGGAATCGCGCTGTGCCGCCGCCTCAATTGCGGACAAACCCTGGGCTGAAAGGCTTGCCCCCTATGAGGAAGCAGCACCTGACCAGATTCGCTTTTCAACAATCCAGAGTTTCAAAGGACTTGAATCTCCCGCAATTGTCGTTACTGACATTGAACACCTGGCTGGTGAGCTTTTTTCATCACTTTTCTACGTTGCGACGACGCGAGCCCTGGAGAGACTGTGCATTGTCGTGCACGAAACGGCGAAGCCCGATATTATCCATTCGCTATTGTCGGCCAGGTCAGAAGTGAAACCGGAGGATGAAAATGCCAAGACATATCGCAAATCGTGACACAATTCTCCGGGCGCTCCGCGAGGAACTTGTCGGCCCGTGCCCGACTGGAGATGAGATCGACTGTAATGCGGCCATTCAACTTGATGATGCCGGGGCGGCTTATAGGCCGTATCGGCAGATCGGGACGGGCGAAGAGATTCTCCAGCGCGACGCGCCCACGAAACGATACGGTGTGGGTGTCCTGTATCCGATGGAAGCGCCGATTGCCCCGGAGGAACTCGAAACCCAGCCTCCAGCACCAGATGAGGAAGGTGGTCCCGAATCACTGGGCAGTGTCCCGGAGCCGCTAACTGCGTCGGCAATCCGCGACTGCGAAGCTATTGCCGCGCGGGCTGAGCACCGCCTCCCAGAGGCCGATTCCGATGACTTCGATCTTTCATCGGCCAATGCGTACAAGCCTAGCAGCATGGCGGTGAGCCTTCTTGTGCGGCTCACGGAAGGTGCCGAGTTGGTAGTGACCGCCACTGGCGGCCGCTATACCATCAAACCGGTCATCCTGGTTGGGCGAGAGCGTGAATGGTGGCTCCGCTCACCGGTTAGCCTTTGCAGCCGGCTCCGGCGCGAAGATTTTCCCGCGTCGCCCGGATACATCACCGACCGCGAGCCCTTCCGAGAGAATGTTGACAACCTCGATGTACGAATCGAAGTGTTCGCCAGGCCGTACCAATCGCAGCCGGACGAATTCCTTATTACGGTCTGCCTGATCAATCGCCAGCGGGCAGACGGCCGATTGGATTTGCAATCGCTCTTCCAGTGCCACATCAATGTGGAGGTCGAAGGAGGTACTTCCGCCGGTGCCGCCATACTGCCGTATCCAACTGCAGAACCCTTGGATAGCGAAGAACGTTCGCATGAATTGCTTTACCGGGAAAGGCTCACGTTCGCCGTCGGGCACGGATGCGCCGCTGACTGGAAGCGTGGCGATATAGCTATGCACGCCAGCAGCGTGTCGGCAGAGTGCCTGCCGACATTTGAGACACCAAGCACGACGCCGGATATCCGTAGCAGCGCCGGGCAGCCGCTAGTTGCGTCCATGCGGTCACTGGCGGGAATCGACCCCGAAACAAACGGCTTCGAGGAACTCGGCGGAATCGTAAGCGAGTACGAACGCTGGATCACCGGGCAGGAGGCACGAATAGCAGGGCTCAGTACCCGGCTTCAGGAGACAGCTCGGTCCCACATGGGAGCATGCACCGAGGAAGCACGCCGGATGCGCGACGGACTTTCCCTTTTGCAGAGTGATTCGCAGGTCAGGCGGGCATTCCAACTCGCAAACCTCGCTATGCTAATCCAGCAGATGCGGTCCAGACGCGAAGCCCGCATTGCGTCGTTCGACCAGCCCACGACAACGCTGGTGTTCGAGGAGCCCTACGACGCACTCGATTTGCATTCGGATGGAGCGAGAAAGTGTGCGTGGCGGGCCTTCCAAATCGCTTTCATTCTCGCGTCGCTGCGTTCGACCGCCGATGCTGCTGATCCCGACCGCGAGCGTGTCGAGCTCATCTGGTTTCCCACCGGAGGCGGCAAGACCGAGGCATATTTCGGGCTGGCAGCGTTTAGCATCTTTCTTCGCCGACTCCGGAATCCTGCTGACACTGGAGTGCAGGCATTGATGCGTTACACGCTCCGGCTCCTGACAGCGCAGCAGTTCCAGCGAGCGTCACGCCTTATCTGCGCGATGGAATTAGTCCGGCGGCAGAACAGCGCCGACTTGGGGGATTCAGAAGTCTCCATCGGCATCTGGCTTGGAGGCTCAACGACACCGAATACCCGTACTGAGGCCGTGGCTGTGCTCCGCAGCCTAAAAAGGGGCGACGGTGCCAAGGAGAACCAGTTCGTGCTCGACCGCTGCCCCTGGTGCGGAGCGCAAATGGGGCCGGTCAACCTCACGGGCCGTGGTCGTGGACGCTGGGGCGTCCCCAAAGTCATTGGATATACGCAGCGCGGTAATACTGTTGCCTATGCTTGCCCTGACCGCAACTGCGAGTTCCACCAGTCTCTCCCGCTTTATGTGATAGACGAGGATATTTACGAGATTCGCCCGGCACTTGTAATCGGCACCGTGGACAAGTTCGCAATGCTTGCCTGGCGGCCGCAGGCGCGTGCACTGTTTGGCATCGCAGACGATGGGACAAGAGCGCATTCGCCACCGGGACTTATCATCCAGGATGAGCTGCACCTCATCTCAGGCCCGCTCGGCTCAATGGTTGGCCTTTACGAACCGATCATCGAGGAGTTATGCACCGACCGCCGCGGGCCGGATGCTGTCCGGCCGAAGATCATCAGTTCCACCGCGACAATCCGCAGCTATACGGAACAAGTGAAGGGATTGTATGCGCGTGGGCGGACCAGCCTGTTTCCTCCACCGGGTTTGGATGCCGATGACTCGTTCTTCGCAAGGGTCGCCTGTCGGCCAGACGGCAGCCTGGAAAGAGGGCGCATCTACGTCGGCGTCCATGCTCCCGGACTGGGATCGCTCCAGACAGTTCAGGTCCGCACATTTGCAGCGCTGCTGCAAGCCCCGCAGCCACTTCCTGCTCCAGACCGCGACCCCTGGTGGAGCCTGCTCCTGTTTTTCAACAGTCTCCGCGAGCTTGGAACGACGCTCACGCTGTTCCAATCGGACATCCCGGATCTGTTGAAGGGGGCACTAAAGCAGCGTCTTGGCATCGGATTCCAGGATGTCCGGCAAATCAGAAAGATGCTTGAACTCACGGGCCGGTTGCCTGGTGACGAGGTTCCGAAGGCCATCTCCGCACTGGAAGTGCCAACCGATTCGCAGCAGGGGCACGCTGTAGATGTTTGCCTCGCCTCGAATATCATCGAAGTCGGTGTGGATATCGACCGGCTGTCGCTCATGGCTGTTGTCGGCCAGCCAAAAACAACCTCGCAGTACATTCAAGTGACGGGGCGTGTTGGCCGGAAATCAGACCGGCCGGGGCTCGTGGTGACGATCTACGCCGCGTCAAAACCCCGCGACCGCTCGCACTTTGAAAAATTCCGCAGTTATCACGAAAGGCTGTACGCCCAGGTGGAGCCGACGAGTGTAACGCCATTTTCTCGCCCGGCACTCGACCGTGCAGTACATGCGGTAATCGCTAGTTACGTCAGGCAGGTGGGGGATTCGGATCAGGCCGAAAGCCCCTATCCATTCCCCGCTTCACTTGTTGGCGCTGCGGCCAGAATTCTTGATGACCGCGCGGCAATCGTCGATCCAGACGAACTCGCAGCGCTCAGCAGGATACTCCAGAAACGAGCCGACGAGTGGCAGCGCTGGCAGCGGCTGAGATGGTCCGGCGCACTGCACGCAGAAGACATGCCTCTCATGCGGCCCGCTGGAGCCTACGTCGCACCGGACAAGGCGCGAGTATCGTGGGCTACACCCCTATCTCTTCGCAATGTGGATGCAGAATGCCAGGTGGAAATCACGCAGCTTTACATGCTGGAGGAAAAGGAGGATACGGAAGATGCCTAGAGGACCCGTGCGGCGCGGCCAGCTTATTTCGCCGTTTGGCCCCGGCGCGATGATGATTTTACCGGACGGTGTTTCCGTCATCTGTGCCGGGCTTGACCACTGGTTTAAGCACGAATCTGGAGACGCTGAAAACATCGACCCGCGAGAGTACCAGGTCGACGAGTGGCGGCTCGCGGCTCGCCTCAACGTTGTATATTTCTACCTGCCTCCAGATCATCGGCGTGTGCGTCGGCACGACCCCCCGACCAATGGTTACCTGACTGTCCCATTCCTCCGGTTCCCACAATGGCATTATTGCACGCGCTGCGGATTGATGCGTAAAGTTCCGCTGGTCACGAAAGGCCGTCTCAAGTGCGCAGAATGCGAGGGCCGTAGATGGACCCGCTACATCGTCCAGGTGCCCTTCGTTGCGATGTGCGACGCCGGTCACATGCAAGATTTCCCGTGGGTCGAATGGGTGTATCAATCTGCGACTCCGCCGCAGATTCCGCCCCCGATGAGGCTCCTATCAACCGGCGGGATGACGCTCGCAGGCCAGAAGGTAAAGATCGACGGTGGGCCCGAGCGAACTCTCGCGGGAATCACCAATGCAAGCCCCGACGGCACCGACACCGAACTGAGCCGGACACTGGATAACAACAAGACGCCTTTCCTGTGTCCCGGCCTACGCCCGTGGCTCGGCACTGATCATGGCGAGGGATGCGGAAGGCCACTTCGCGGTACGCTCCGGAGTGCTGCTAACGTCTATTTCGCACAGGTCCACAGCTCGATCTACCTCCCCCGAAGTGATGATAGCACAGTAGCCGAGGTCATCGCGCTCCTCGAAGAACCCCCGATAAGCACTTTTGTCGAAATTCTCTTGGGGGCAGGTGTTACACCCGAACCGGCCCAGCTGCGAAAACAATTTCCGGAGTTGCTCGCTGCGTTCCATGACCGCCAACTAAAACTTGCCATCGACACGGTGTGCGGTGGTGGAGCGGGCCAACAGCAAAGCGCCCGGACAGAGGGCGACGATGCAGAGACAGGATTCCGGCGGCAAGAGTACGATACCCTGATTACCTCTACCGACTTTGATCAACTTGTGCTGAGGCCAGCCAATCTCAGCCGATACGACTCGGTGTTCTCACAGTATTTTGCCAACGTGACGCTGGTTCACAAGCTCCGAGAGACCAGGGCGCTTACTGGATTCACGCGGGTATTTGCCGATACGGACCGCGACCTCAATTACTTGCAGGGAATGCTCCGTAAAACGGAGCCTGACGAGAGGTGGTTACCCGCCTACATGGTCTTCGGCGAGGGTGTGTTTCTCATGCTGAACGACCAGCGATTGCGGCAATGGGAAGCGCAGCCCGAAATTCAGAACCGCGTGCAGCCGCTTGTGGCTCGATACCATGCTCTGCGCCAAGCCCGCCATCTCCGAGACCGCCATATCGGCCCGCGATACGTTCTCCTCCATACAATTTCGCACCTCCTCATCAATCGGCTGACATTTGAGTGCGGCTACAGTTCGGCGGCGCTCCGGGAACGCCTGTACGTATCTGAGAATCCGGCTGCGCCGATGGCCGGGATACTCATCTATACTGCGGCTGGTGATGCTGAAGGCACGCTCGGCGGACTTGTCCGGATGGGCAAGCCGGGCAGGCTGGAACCACTGCTTGAACGGGCGCTAAGTGGTGCGCGGTGGTGCTCAGCAGACCCTGTATGCATGGAGATGGGACAGCGTGGCGGGCAAGGTCCAGACTCGCTAAATCTGGCAGCGTGCCACGGATGCAGCCTGGTCCCTGAAACCGCGTGCGAGGAATTCAACCGCCTGCTTGACCGAGGACTGGTAATTGGGCCATTCGACAATCCAACCATTGGATATTTTAACAGAGCCACCGAGGGCTAGATGGCAATACCATTACTATCTTTTTTCACCGGGGGAGGGTTTTTCGATCTCGGCTTCAAACAGGCAGGCTTCTCTGTTTGCTGGACAAACGAGAATTGCCCGGCATTCATTTCTGGCTACGAGTACGGAATGTCCACATGGCTTTCCTCACTCGGGAAACGAGCCAAGGTCGCCGAGATCGCCAACACAGAGAGTATCTGCGATCTGACGCCCCGCGCGGTACTTCGAGAGGCATTCGCTGGACCACGGCCCGCACTATTTGGAGTAATTGGAGGACCACCATGCCCCGATTTTAGTAATGGCGGAACTCACGCTGGAGGTAACGGTTCAAACGGTGTACTCACCAGCGTTTTTACGGATATGATTTGCGATGTGCGCCCGACATTTTTCATCATTGAGAACGTATCTGGGCTATATCGCATCCGGAAGCACCGTGCCTTCCTGGAACTCAAAATCGCCCAGTTGCGCACACACGGCTATGCAGTTGATTACAAATTGCTGAATGCTCTTGAGCTGGGTGTGCCACAGGATCGGGAGCGGCTGTTCGTCGTCGGCATTAAGAAAGTCATCGCTCAGCGAGCTGCCGAAAGAAAAATTGCTTCGGACGAGGAAGGATGGTTCCACTGGCCGGTGATTGATGAATACACGGGCGCGAAATCGCTCACTTGGCCAGACACAGCGCCATTCGGGGAAAACCCCAGCAAGCCTAAAGGCATTCCCCTCGAACTCACCGTCTATCCCGCATTATTTGGAAGCGGTGACCCGGAAAAGCTCTCTAATGGTTGCGAGTTCTTCAATCCGTATTCCAGCCGGTTCAATACGATCCCGGAAGGGGATGTCCGGCGCAAGTCGTTCAAGAGGTTGCACCGATACCGGTACAGTCCAACGGCGTGGTATGGGAATCAGGAAGTGCATTTGCACCCGTCGAAGCCGAGGCGCTTGTCGGTCCGCGAAGCGCTGCGAATCCAATCGGTGCCGGACGAGTATGAATTGCCGGAAGATATGTCACTCTCCGCAAAATTCAAAATGATTTGCAACGGCGTGCCGTGCGTCATGGCGCTTCATCTTGCCACAGCAGTGAAATCGTTTCTTAAGCGAGCCAATTTATGAGTTGCGCAACCCGAGTCCGCCGACGAACATTTTCAGAGGTTGAGAGCGTTGCGCGCATCCTTTCGGAATGCTATGGGGACTATTCGCACCGCAACAAGTCAAATCCGCTGAACGAGTTATTGTTCATCATGTGCAGTTTGCAGACCAACGAGGTGCTCTACCAGTCCACCTATGCGAGTCTGAAATCGAGATTCCCCACCTTCAGCCAGCTTGCCGAGGCAACAGAAAATGAGATCGCTTCTGTCATCGCTAACGGCGGGCTCTCGCGGCAGAAGGCACAAAACATCTGCGCGATTGTGTCCCGCTTGGAGGCTGACTTCGGAGCGCCGACGCTTTCACCGTTGCGGGAAATGGGCGACGCTGAATGCGAGAGTTACTTGGTATCGCTGCCCGGTGTCGGAAAAAAGACTGCTCGTTGCGTCATGTTGTATTCGCTCGGCCGCAACGTATTTCCCGTCGATTCCAACTGCTGGCGCATTTGCCGCCGTTTGGGCTGGGTACGCTCAACGCGGCCTGACCGGTCATGCTCGCCCCGCGACATGGACCGCGTACAGGCTGGCATCCCCCCGAACATCCGGTTCAGTTTGCATGTCAACCTCGTATCGCACGGGCGTGCCTGCTGTCTCCCATCGACAATGCTGTGCGACGAGTGTTCGATTCGGCGGTTCTGCAAGACGGGTAGACGCCGCGCGGTTTTGCGAAGCGATGAGGAAGCCGGACTAAGTTCAGGAGTGGATTGAGCTACGTATTGTGCGATAATATCCTGATTCGGCGCTTAATCGCAACATCTCGATGGGCCAGCAGCTTCTGTCAAAAAAAATCGCGTCTTCTCTTCAGGTTATTTTCGTTTTAGTTTCGTCGATCAGCCTGTTTTAACCTCTCGACTGATTGCACTAACCCGGTAAGCATTTTAGCTAACCTTTCCAATAGTCCGTAGGCACTCTCGTATTCGGACGCCTTAAGCAACTCCTTCCTTTTCAAAACTTGGATAATCGGCACGCATTCAAAGGTAGATCCCCGGGCAATCCAGAAAAATTGCCGCTTTTCTGCCTTGTGCCAGCGGCCGTTGCCTTCCGCGATATTTAGGGAAATAGAAGTGGAGGCCCGCATTAATTGATCGAGGAGGCTTCCGCTGACTTGACCTTTGAGAGTTTTGCAAAAGTGGTCCGCCCGTTCGACCCATTCCAAAGCGGTTTGATACACATCGAGATTTTCAAAAGAAAAAGGCATGACCTACAATTAAGCAAAGATCATGCCTTAATACTTCCAACCTCCAATTTCGATTTACGCATGCGAATTTCGGCTTTTCTCACGGCACACGTCAAAAGGCCGCATTCGATTATCGCATTCGAAATTGGAGGATTTTTTCCTTCGGAAAAAATGGTGGAGACGAGCGGGATCGAACCGCCGACCTCCTGAATGCCATTCAGGCGCTCTCCCAGCTGAGCTACGTCCCCATTTTCACTAAGCAAATTTTACGGCGGAACCTCTATAAGGGCCAAGGTTTTTAGTCAATCATTATCACTATTTTTGGCCCGCCGGGCTAGCGCTGCACCTCCGGGCAAAACCAGGTCGATCGGGCCTGCTGGACGATCCGCTTCACCATCCCCCGGCCGTCCAGCGTCGGTTGCCCCTCCCGATCGTAGACCTGCAAAAACTCTTTCATCACCCCGCGATTCCCCAGGCCGTCGAAGTAATCCCTCAGGCTGCTGCCCCCGTGCCGAATCCCCAGCTCCAAGGTCTCCCGGGCCGCCTGCAGCAGCGCCGCCAGCTCCGCGTCCTTCGTCCGCCGCACCCGCCGCCGCGGGTCCAGGCCCGCCTTATACAGCGACTCGCAGGCGTAGATGTTGCCTAAGCCGGCGCCCACGCCCTGGTGCAGGGTCAGGGCCTTCAAATTCAGGCCCGGGTGCCGGCGGCAGCGCGCAAGGTAGGCCGCGGCGTCCAGCGCAGGGTCGAGGTAATCCGGCCCCAAGCGCCGCAAAAAGGCGTTGTCGCCGCCCTCCGGATCCGCGCTCAGCGACAGTGTCCCAAAGCGCCGCGCGTCCTGATACGCCAGCACCGAGCCGTCGTCGAATTTCAATTTAAGATGGGTGTGCGCCTCGAAGCGCTCGGGAGGTTTTGGAAAGTAGGTGAGACGGCCGCTCATCCCCAGGTGAATCACCAGGGCCGCGCCGCCCTCCGAGCGGATCAGCAGGTATTTGCCCCGCCGCTCCAGGCGCCGGATGGGCCGGTCCGCCAGGGCCCGCCGGATCTGCGCCGGCCGGGTGGTCTCGACGGGGGCGAGTTTCGAAAAGTCGAGCCCCACCACTTGCTTTCCCTCCACCAGCCTCAGGCTGCGGAGGATGGTCTCGACTTCGGGCAGTTCGGGCATGACTCTTTTCTATAAGCCCGAAGGCCCCGCTTCAATCTATTTTGCCTTCCTTTGGATGCCGGGGTTGAGGCCCCGCTCGTGGACCAGCTCCAAGAGCGGATACCCGGAACCCAGGCGCCGGTTGATCGCCTCGAAGTAGCCCCGCATCTCCGCGCGTTCCAGGAAAAGTTCGGGATGCACGCTGTGGATCCGATAACGGCCCTCCGCCAGGCTGAAGCCGAATTGGAGTAGGAATTCCCCGGAGCTGCTGTAGAACGACCACTCGATCTCCCGGGTGGCCTCGTCGAAGCGCTGGAAGACGTCCAGCACCGGGCTTAGGTCCTCGAAGGTGAGGGCGATCTGCCGGGGGCCCTGCGGGCGCTCCCGCGTCTCGGGGAAGGGCGGGGGGTGCGGCGATTGGCGGCGGATTTCGTCCAGGCGCTCCCGCCGGCGCTGCGAGACCAGCTCGGCCAAGGCCTGGAATTTAGGTGGTTGGGTCATGGTTGCCTCCTTGTGGCCATACATTACATGGCACATAAGTTACAAACAGCATGCCAATAACCTTGTGGATAAAATTTTCCTTACAGAATGATTTCAGAAGCTTAGCGTCTGTGGATAAACTGGGGATTTCTCAGAATGAAAAACGATTTTGAGAAATTCTCAAATTGGCGTGGGTTTTGGGGGGCTAAAGCGGGCCGACGTCGCCATTTTCGCGGATTTTTTCATCCTCGTAGGGGGCGGCCCAGCGGCGGTAAAACTCCTGCGTGACGCAGTTCAGCACCCCCATGATTTCATTGATGGTTGAGTATTTTTTTCCCTTGGCCTCGAGGTAGCTCAAGAGCTGCCGGGTGATCAGGTAATTGAGCTCTCCGGCGTCGCCGGGGCGGGGGTCTTTGTCGAGTTTTTGACGCTGTTCCGGCTTGATGTAGGGCATGGCCGCTCCTCAAGAAGAAAGACTTGGTCGCGATTTCGCTTTGGCGTAGCTTGCCAGCATGACGCATCCCGAGCAAGCCATTCAATATATCCACACCAACTTCGAACGCTTCATCCGGGAATTGTCCGAATACGCGACGATCCCCTCGGTGAGCTTCCCCGGCTACCCGCAGGAGCCGCTGAACGAATCCGCCCAATGGACCGCGCGCAAGATGAAAGACGCGGGCCTCGAACACGTCGAGATCCTCGAGATTCCCGGCGCGCCGCCCTTCGTGGTCGGCGACTGGCTGCACGCGCCCGGCGCGCCGACCGTCCTGCTCTACGCCCACCACGACGTGCAGCCGCCGGGCCGCCCCGAAAAGTGGCTCTCGCCGGCCTTCTCGCCCCAGCGCCGCGGCGACCGCCTCTACGGGCGCGGCGTGGTC